>Ga0196970_1000123_pt1 | contig 120650 bp, 111 predicted proteins | sample S1v_513CmetaG_FD_148672 | JGI IMG/M metagenome (GOLD analysis project Ga0196970, IMG submission 148672) | Soil microbial communities from Anza Borrego desert, Southern California, United States - S1+v_5-13C | ecosystem: Environmental > Terrestrial > Soil > Desert | place: USA: California... | reverse complement strand
CGCCTGGCCTGCATGAGCGAGGAGGGCGAGTGCGGGGTGTCGCGGGAGGAGCGCTGCCTGACGCTGCGGGCAAACTGCGTACAATCCTGCGGTCTGTGAAGCGGGGGAGCCGCCGATGAGTGCCGTCCTGTATTACTCGCCCAGTACCGCCGCGCTGGTGGTGCACTGGCTGTTGATCGAGCTGGATATCGCGCATGAGTTGCGCCTGGTCGATGTCGAGAAGGGCGAGCAGAAGCGGGCGGATTACCTGGCGCTGAACCCTGCCGGGGTGGTGCCGACGCTGGTGCTCGACGGCCAGGTGCTGACCGAAGCGGCGGCGATTGTGATGCACCTGGCCGATCGCCATCCCGAAGCGGGCCTGGCGCCGGTGCCGGGCAGCGCGGAACGGGCCGACTACTACCGCTGGATGTTCTGGTGCGCCAATACGCTGCAGCCGGCTTACCGCGCGTGGTTCTATCCGCATGAGCCGGCCGGCGCGGGCCAGGAACAGGCGGTGCGCGCGCAGGCCCGCATGGCCATCGAAGCGGCGTGGGAGCGCGTGGCCACGCATCTGCGGGCACACGGGCCATATCTGCTGGGCGCGCGGCCCTGTGCCGCGGATTTCCTGCTGACGATGCTGATGCGCTGGTCGCGCAACATGCCGCGGCCGGTCGACGACTGGCCCGTCCTGCACGATTACGCGCGGCGGATGAAGGACCGCCCCGCGTTTGCCGAAACCTACCGCCGCGAAGGGCTCAGCGACTGGACCTGACGGTCCGGCGCCGCGCCCTCAGAACCACTCCAGCAGCGACACGCCCACGCCGATGTAGGTCGCGCGGTGGTTGTAGTCGATCAGGCTTTCGCCATAGCCGTCGAACACCTGCACGTGGCCGCGCAGCAGGTTGGTGATCGGAAATCCATAGTCGAGCTGCAGCGCGCCATGCGAGCGGTCGCCGCCGCGCAGCGAATGCCGCGCCATCAGCGAGACCTCGTGGCCGTCGCGGTTGTAGACCAGGGTGGCGTCGCCGCGACCCATGTAATCCTCGATGTCCGGATTGTTGTCGTCGCTGCGCTGTTCCTTGATGCGGAACCAGGGCCGCAGCATCAAGGCCCAGTGCTCGCGGTCCAGACCGAAATTGAGGATGACGCGGTTCCAGCTGCGTGACAGCGGGTCGCTGCGGCCGTTGGACTGGTGGTTGAGCGAAATGCCGCTCATGCGCCCGCGCCAGCCGAACAGGTCGTAGTTGTTGCGGAACACCAGCATGGCCTCGGGCTCGTAGTTGGTCTCGCGGAACGGGCGCGATTCCTCGGAGTTGTAGGCCTGCCAGCGCGAGCTCTGGGTGTAGCCGACCCAGATGTCGCCGTTGTCGTCGAACAGATCTTCGACCACCTTGGTCTTGAAGCTGAGCTGGAACTTCAGTTCGGTGTTGTCCAGCACCTGCGGGTCGGTCACGGTGTTGTTCGGGTTCGGCGAGCTGGGCGTGACATTGGTCTTGCTGGTCCAGAACGCCGGCAGCAGGTAGACCGGCTTGTAGGCGCGCAGCTGGAAGGTGCCGAGCTTGGAGTCCTTGGCCAGTTCCCAGCGGCTGTCCAGCAGCGAGCCGCGGCCGGCGTTGGCGATGTTCTGGTCATCGCTCTTGAAGATTTCCTTGACCTGCTTGCGCTCGGCGCGGCTGTCGGTTTCGGCCAGGGTTTCGCGCTGGGTTTCCCGCGCCGCTTCGGCGGCGGCATCGGCCAGCGCGGTGTCGGCGGGGGTGTAGCCGAGCACGCGGTCGTAGCAGGCCAGGCGCAGCGCGTCGCTGGAGATGGAGGTGCAGGCGGCCGGCGTGGCTGCCTGTGGCGCGATCTCCTGCGCCTGCGCCAGCGGACTGGCGGCCAGGACGATCAACAGGCAGGGATGGGGGCGGATCATGGCAAGCGCGACTCCATGCGGGGGCAGCGCAGAAAATACCCGATCGCGCGGCCGCCGCGTTGTGCCTGGCTCACAACCACCAGGCAAGCACGAACAATCCGATCATGCAGAAGCCCAGCGCGAACTTCGACGCCGTGCCGAGCAGGATGCCCAACCACGTGCCGAAGCCGACGCGGGTGGCATGGCCGACGCGGCGGCTGTGCCAGTACTCGCCGACCCAGGCGCCGGCAAACGGCCCGACGAACAAGCCGATCGGCAGGAAGAACAGGCCGACCACCGTGCCCAGCGCCGAGCCCCACAGGGCCCAGGCGCTGGCGCCGACCCTCTGCGCCCCATACACGGTGGCCAGGAAGTCGATCAGGAAGGACAGGGCTGTAAGCAAGCCGATGAGGGTCAATGGAATCCAGCCCACGTGGGTGAAGCCATCGGCCCAGGCCGCGACCAGCAGGCCGGCAAAGACCAGTGGCAGGCCGGGCAGGGCCGGCAACACCACGCCGGCAAAGCCGACCAGAACCAGGATGCCGGCGATCAGGTAGTAGATGAATGAGGGGTCCATGTCGGTCCGGTCAGGAGGTCAAACTGGGTCAAAAGGGGGTTGACAAAAGTGATGGCGGGGTGATTGACAGTCCGTTTTGCCCGGGTTAAGTTGCAGCCGCTGCGCTTGGCAAGGTCACCGTGAATCGTGGCCTGATGGGTCGGCCGATCCGGGCGTCCCCCGTACCTCGCTTCCTCCTTGCAACCAGCCACCCATTGCCGTCAACCAACCGAATGTGTCGTCAGGGAGTAATGCGAGATGTCAGAGCGTGAGACCGGTACCGTCAAGTGGTTCAACGATGCCAAGGGCTTCGGCTTCATCAGCCGCGAGAACGGAGAGGATGTGTTCGTCCACTTCCGCGCGATCCAGATCCAGGGCTTCAAGAGCCTGAAAGAAGGCCAGAAGGTCAGCTTCACCGTGGTGCAGGGGCAGAAGGGCCTGCAGGCCGACGCCGTGCAGCCGGCCTGAAACCTCCGCCATGCACCCAGCAAAAAGGCCCGCTTGCGGGCCTTTTTGCTGCCGGCAGGTCGCCCTGGCTCAGCGCAGCACGACGCGGCCGTTGACCACGCGCACGTAGGTGTTCTCGCGGATTCCGCCCAGATCGCGCTGGTTGATGACGAGGACGCGGCCATCGTCCATCTTGACCTGGATGTCGTAGGAATCGCCAGTGACATTCTTCTGGATCGCGTTGCCCGCCACCGCGCCGGCGCCGGCGCCGAGCACCGTGGCCACGTTCTGGTTGCCCTTGCTGCCGCCGGTCTCATGCGAAATGGTGCGGCCGGCAACGGCGCCGACGATGCCACCGAGGACCGCGCCGGTCGCCGAAGGCGCGCTGCGGTTGGACTGCACCGCGTCGATACGGGTAACGATGCCGCAATCGGCGCAGCGACCTGCCTGCGAGTAGCCGGAGTTGTAGCTGCCGCCGCCATAGTTGCTGTAACCGGGCTGGCTGGTGGCACAGCCGGCGAGCAGGGCCGCCGTGCCCAGGCCGAAGCCAAGGCCGATCTGACGAATGTTCATGGGTCCTCCGATGGTCAGGTGCGGCGCCTTTGCCGCGGGGACCTCATCCTCTCGTGCCCCGGGTGAACGCGATGCCAACCGTAGCCGCTGCGTGCGACTGGGCGGGGTACAGCGGACATCCACGTCAACACCGTGCGAAACCCGCTGCCGGTATCAACGGAAATCCTGGTGGCAGGCCTTGCAGGCTTCGCCGATGCGCGTGTTGACCGTGGCCAGCGCGCCGCAGTTGGCCGGCGCTTCGGCCAGCGACTGGTCCAGCGCCGAGCGCAGGTTGCGTGCGTGCTCGGCGTAGCGGCGGTCATCGCGCAGGCTGGGGAAGGCCGCTTCCAGGTCATTGGACAGGTAGCGCAGTGACTGCAGCCGCGGCAGCGCGTCGGCCGTGGTGCAGCGGTTCTGCTTCTGCGCCTGCAGCAGCAGCTTGGTCTGGTGCGCCATCACATGCATCAGCGCATGCGGGAAGGGATCGCGCCGCGCCTCCAGGGCGCGCAGCAGCATCACGGTGGCGACGATGCCCACCAGCAGGCCGATCAAGGCCATGAACAAATAGCGGTAGGCGGCGGAAGGACGGCGGGGCTGGCTGGACATGGCGGGCTCCGGGGCAGGCGGCTGGCACTGGCGCCGATGCTACGACGGTCCGGGCGCCGCCGCACCCGGTAAAATGTCGGCATGGATTCGCAATGGCTTGAACGATTCGCCGGCATCGAACGGCTTTATGGCGTGGGCAGCGTGGCGCGGCTGGCCGCCTGCCGCGTGGCGGTGGTGGGCATGGGCGGGGTCGGCTCGTGGGTGGTGGAGGCGCTGGCCCGTTCGGCCGTGGGCCACCTGACCCTGATCGACGCCGACGACATCTGCGTGTCCAACACCAATCGCCAGCTGCCGGCGCTGGCCGGCCAGTACGGTCAGAACAAGGCCCAGGCGATGGCCACGCGTTGCCGCGCGATCAACCCGCAGATCGACGTGGTCGCGGTGGAGGCTTTCCTCACCGCCAGCAACATGGAGTTGCTGCTCGGGCAGGGCTTCGACCTGGTGATCGATGCCTGCGACAGTTTCCGGGTCAAGGTGGAAGCCATCGCCTGGTGCCGCCGGCGCAAGCTGCCGCTGGTCACGGTGGGCGCGGCCGGCGGGCGTACCGACCCGACCCTGGTGCGCGTGCGCGATGTGTCGCGCACCGAGCACGACGCGATGCTGGCGCTGATCCGCAAGAAGCTGCGCGGCGAGTTCAACTTCCCCAAGAATCCGCAGCGCTACTTCGGCGTGCCGGCGGTGTACTCGCTGGAGAACGTCAAGTACCCGCAAGCCGATGGCAGCGTCTGCGGCGTGCGCCCGCAGCTCGGCGCCGATGCGGCGCTCAAGCTGGACTGCGGTGCCGGTCTGGGCGCCGCCACGCATATCACCGGCGCATTCGCCTTTGCCGCCACCGGCAAGGCACTGGAAATGCTGCTCAAGCCCAAGGCCGCGGCCAGGCCGCAAGCCGCCGCGGAGGCCAAAGCCGCCGAGGCGCTGTAGTTCAGTCGGCGAGGGCGAACAGGCGGCGCGCGTTGTCGCGCGTTTGCGCGGCGATGTCCGCGGCCGCTTCGCCACGCAGGTCGGCGATGACCTGCGCGATATGGCCCAGGCGTGCCGGCTCGTTGCGCTGGCCGCGAATGTCGGCGTCGGGCTGGTCCGGGGCGTCGGTCTCCAGCAGCAGGTACTGCAGCGGCATGGTCTGGGCCAGGTGACGCAGCCGGCGCGCGCGTTCGTAGGTGACCGGCCCGCCGAGGCCGATGAGAAAGCCGCGTTCCCACAACTGGCGCGCCTGTTCGGGGCTGCCGGCAAAGCTGTGCACCACGCCGCGCACCTCGCCGGTGCGGCGGATGGCCTGGATCACCGCCTCGACCGCGCGCCGCGCATGCACGACCAGCGGCAGGTCGTAGCGCTGGGCCAGGGCCAGCTGGCCGTCGAAGTAATGCGCTTGGGCGGCGTGGTCCAGATCCTCGATGAAGTAGTCCAGCCCGCACTCGCCGATCGCGCAGGGGCGCTCGCGCTCGATCCACTGCTGCAGCTGGTCCAGGTGTTCGGGCCGGTGCTCGGCCAGGAACACCGGGTGCAAGCCGTAGGCCGGATGCAGCCCGGCCTGCGCGCGGCACACCTGCCGCAGCTTCGGCCAGCTGGCGGCGGTCGTCGCCGGCACCACCTGGGCCAGGACGCCGGCGGCGCTGGCGCGTGCGAGCACGGCGTCGCGGTCGGCATCGAACTCGTCGGCGTCCAGGTGGCAGTGGCTGTCGATCAGTTGCATGCGGCGCTCAGCCGTTGCGCAGGGACGGCGGCGTGCCCTTGCGATACTTCCAGTTGGCGAGCAGCACCGTGGACAGGCCAAGCACCAGTTCATCGACGAAGGGCACCGGGTCTGGCAGGAACAGGTCGACCACGAACAGCGCGGCGACGACCTTGGCCAGGGTGGGGAAGCGCAGGCGGCCGGCCCAGTTCAAAAGCGGCACGGTAAGCGGGTTGGGCATGGCAGTTCCTTGGAAACGACTAAGCGTGAATGAAATCACCCGCCAAGCTCCTTCACACGCACATTCTCCGCGAAGGCGTGGATTTGTTCAGCAAGGTCGTGATGGAATCCCACCGTCCTCAAACGCGGACCGTCCGCAGGGAGCAAGTCAATGAAAAGCAACACGACAACTATACTGGTCGCGGCAGGCGCACTGCTGGTCGGCGGTGTGGCGACGGCCGCCTTCATGAACAATCGCGGCAAGAGCGATGACTTCGTGGCGCCGTCGGCGCAGACGCGGCCGGCGCTGGACAACTCGCTGAGCGAGGATCCCAATGCGGTGGCGCCGGGCCGGGGCCTGGAGTATGCGGACGTGGTCAAGATCGACCCGATCACGCAGAAGGAAAAGGTCTACGCCACGGTGCTCGGCAGCGAGGCGGTGCGCGAGACGACCAGCACCAGCACGCCGCACGAGGTGTGCCGTGACGTGGTGGTGCAGGAGCGCATGCCCGAGCGCGATGGCAACGTCGGTGGCACGGTGGCGGGCGCGGTGATCGGCGGCCTGCTCGGCAACCAGGTCGGCGGCGGCAACGGGCGCAAGGTGGCGACGGCGGCCGGCGCAGTGGCCGGCGGTGTGATCGGCAACCAGGTGGACAAGCGCCACGTCGGCGGCCAGGTGGTGAACCGTACCGAGCGCCAGTGCCATACCGAAAACGCGACGGCGGAATCGTCGCGGGTGACGGGCTACAACGTGACCTACCGCAATGCGGATGGCACGACCGGCACGATGCGGATGGACAGCAAGCCGGGCGAGCGCATTGCGATGGGCAACGAGGACAAGGTCATCGCCTACAACGTCACCTACCGCTACGACGGTGCGGAGAAGACGGTGCGCATGGAGAGCAAGCCGGCCAGCGATCGCCTGCCGGTGATCGACGGGCAGCTGGTGACGCAGACCGCCGCGGCGGATGGCGCCACCCGGCAGTAGTCGGTCTGTTGTCTGATGGTGTATCGAGGGGCCGGCATTGCCGGCCCCTTTTTGTTCTAAGGGCGGCCTTCGAGGGGTCATGTGCGGCGGCCGGGGGGTAGGCCCTTTCGGGACACGCGGTGAACCCATCCATGGGGCTCGATGGCGCCATCCATGGCGCCATCGGTCCCGAAAGGGCCTACCCCCCGGCCACCCGATAGATCGGCGCGAACGGAAACGAAGGCGGCATTGGCATCCATGTCTCGGCTACACGATTGACGGCTGGGGTCGGTGTGGGAGGGGCTTCAGCCCGACGAGCGAAGATGCCATCTGTCAGATCACGGTCGCGGCTGGAGCCGCTGCCACAGTGCATCCATCTACAATCGAGGTTTCCAGCCGGTGCCGCCACCATGCCCCTGCCACCCGATGACCTGTTCGACGTGCAATGGCTGCTTGGCGACGAACATCGCGCCGTGCAGGCGGCCGTCGCCCGCTTTACCGACGAACGCGTCCTGCCGCTGATCGGCGAAGCCTTCGAGGTTGGCCGCTTCCCCCGCGAACTCGTTGCCGAGATGGCCGGCCTCGGCCTGCTTGGCGCCACCTTGCCAAGTCAATACGGCGGCGGTGGCCTCGATGCCATTGCCTACGGCCTCATCTGCCAGGAACTCGAACGCGGCGACAGCGCCATGCGCAGCTTCGTCAGCGTTCAGTCCTCGCTGTGCATGTATCCAATTTTTGCCTACGGCGATGAGGGCCAACGCCAGCGCTGGCTGCCCGAGATGGCCGCCGGCCGCTTGATCGGCTGCTTCGGCCTGACCGAGGCCGACGGCGGCTCCGATCCGGCCGCGATGCGCACCCGCGCCCGTCGCGACGGCGGCGACTGGCTCATCGACGGCGCCAAACTGTGGATTACCAACGGCAGCATCGCCGACCTGGCCATTGTCTGGGCGCAGACCGACGAAGGCGTGCGCGGTTTTGTCGTCGAGCGCGGCACCCCGGGCTTCAGCGCCCAGGACATCGGCCAGAAGATGAGCCTGCGCGCTTCCGTCACCTCGGCCCTGTACTTCGACAGCGTGCGCGTGCCCGAGGCCCAGCGCCTGCCCGGTGCCATCGGCCTGAAGGCGCCGCTGGGCTGCCTGACCCAGGCCCGCTACGGCATTGCCTGGGGCGCGATTGGCGCAGCCATCGCCTGCCTGCGCGAAGCCCTGGCCCACAGCGCGCAGCGCCAGCTGTTCGCCCGGCCGCTGGCGGCCAACCAGGCCGTGCAGCTGCGCCTGGCCGAAATGGCCCGCGCCATCACCAGCGCGCAATTGCTCGCCCTGCAACTGGGCCGGCTCAAGGACGCCGGACGCATGCAACCGGCGCAAGTGTCGCTGGCCAAGTGGAACAACTGCCGCATGGCCCTGGATACCGCCCGCGACTGCCGCGACCTGCTGGGCGCCGCCGGCATCAGCCTGGCGCATGCCGCCATTCGCCATGCCTTGAATCTGGAGTCGGTCATCACGTATGAAGGTACCCAGACCATCCACCAGCTGGTGGTGGGTCGTGAATTGACCGGGCTCAACGCGTTCTAGGGCAGGACGCCCAAGGGGGTTTCGTGGGGGTAGGAAAGAGCAAGTGGCTGCTCATGGCGGCAATGCTGCTGTGTGCGAACGCCTGGGCGCGGGACCAGGCACCGGCCATGGCCGCCGCGCCGGGCTGGGTGCAGGACGATCCGGTTCCAGACAGCGGCAGTGGCAGCGGGGGCCTGCGCTACGAACTGGTCTCCGACCAGATCGACCTCAGCGGCCCGCGTCCGCTGTGGTACCACCGCGTCAGCTACACCGTGCAGCGCGCCAACGCGCTCGGCGATGCCGGGCAGATCGGCCTGTACTACCAGCCTGATTATCAGCAGCTGTCGCTCAACCAGCTCGACGTGTGGCGCGATGGCCGCCGCATCGACATGCGCCAGCGCGCCCACTACGCGCAGCTGCGCCGCGAAAGCGAACTGGAGCAGGGCCTGCTCGACGGCGCGATGACCCTCAACATCAGCCTGCCCGACCTGCGCGTGGGCGACCGCATCGACTACGCCTATACCGTGGCCGGCAGCAACCCGGTGTTCGGCCGCGGCTATTACGACAGCTACGGTGCCCGCTACGACGTGCCGCTGGCGGCGCGGCGCCTGCGCGTGCGCTACCCGAGCGGCCTGCCGCTGCGCTGGAAAGTCAGCGCGCCGGGCTTCCGCCAGGCGCGCAGCCAGCTCGGCGGCCTGGAGGAACTGCGCCTGGACGCCGACGCCATTGCCGCGGTGCGTTCGGAAAAGGACACGCCCGCAGGCCACGACAGCTACGGCCGCATCGAGTTGTCCACCGCCGCCGACTGGCGCCAGGTCGCCGACTGGGCCGCGGCGCTGTATCCGCGAAGCTTCCGTGACCCGGAAGTGGCGCGCGCCATGGCCCGCCAGCTGCAGCTGGACCGCAGCGACCCGCAGGGCTCGATGCAGCGCGCCATCGCTTTCGTGCAGGGCGAGATCCGCTACCTCGGCCTGGAGATGGGCGCCAACTCGCACGCCCCGCATGCGCCGGAGGAAACCCTGCGCAACCGCTTCGGCGACTGCAAGGACAAGGCGACGCTGCTGGTCGCGCTGCTCGGGCTGGCTGGCGTGCCGGCCGAACCGGTGCTGGTCAACTCGGCGCCGGGCATGGACCTGGGCGCGCGCCTGCCAAGCCCGCTGGCCTTCGACCATGTCGTGGTGCGCGCGCGGCCGCCGGGCGGCGTGTTCTGGATCGACGCGACCCGCGACCGCGAATACGGCAGCTTCGACGCGCGCGCACCGCTGCCGTTCGGCCAGGGCCTGCCGGTGCTGGCCGGGCAGGGGGCGCTGGTGGACATTCCATATCCCGCCGCGCGGGTGCCGGAGGTGGCGGTGGAGGAACGCGTCGAGCTCGCCATGTCGCAGCCGCGGCGGCAGGCGCGCTTCTCGGTGGTCACCGACTTCCTGCAGGGCCGCGGCGATGATGCCCGCGAGATGTTTGAAAGCCAGGGCGCCGAGGCCTTGGGCGACCGCTACCTGGACTACATGCGCGGCTTCTATACCCAGCTGCAGCTCGACGGCCTGCCGAGCGTGGACAGCGCCGACCCGGCGCGCCTGCGCATCGCCGAGAACTACCGGCTGGCCTGGCACCGCAACGACAATGACATCGTCGGCTTTCCGCTGTTCCAGTTGCAGGACTGGATGAAGGAACTGCCGCGCACCGCGCGGCGCACGCCGCTGGCGCTGGGCGGGCCGCGCCTGGCCACGCAGACCGTGCGCGTGCGCAGCGATGGCGGCATTTCGGTGCGGCCGAGCACCGAGGTGATCGAGAACCCGTGGTTCCGCTTCAGCCGCCGCGTGGACGTGGAGGACGGCGAGCTGGTCATCGCCGGCGAATGGGAGCGACGCGCGCTGTCGATTCCTCCCGGCGACGTGCGCCGTGCCGCCAACGACATGGCGCGGGCGCGCGAGCTGCTGCAGTTCCAGCACGACTTCCGCCCCAATCCCTTGCGCAAGATCGGCCTTGCGCCGTGGCTCTACGCCCTGGCCGGCCTGGCCACGGCGCTGCTGCTGCTCGCCGCGGCCGGCTGGAGCGCATGGCGTGGCGGCATCGGCGGCCTGCTGTATACGCCGTACCGCAGCGGCTTGCAGCTGTGGCAGCAACCGCGCTTGCGGGGCTGGGTGTGGGCAGCATGGGCGCTGTCCTATGTGCTGGGACTGCTGCTGTACCGCGATGCCGGCGGTGGCACGATGCTGCGCCAGCTCGGCCTGTCCGTATTGCAGTGGGTGCTGTGGGCGCTGCTGTTCTGGGGCCTGCTGACGCTGCTGCGGGTGCGCATCGGTGCCGGCCGCCTGGCGACGGCGCTGGTCGCGGGCATGTTGCCGCAGTTGCCGCTGCTGGTGGGCATCGTCATTGCCACGCTTGGATCGGTGGCCTGGGTCGGCGGGGCAGGCGCTATCCCCCCGGCGGCGTGGCCGGGTCTGGCCGCCGCCATCGTGCTGCTGGGCGCGGCCATGGTCTGGACCGTGGTGGCGACCGTGGGCACCGTGGCCGCCGCCAGCGGTGCGCCGCGCCTGCGCGTGGCGTTGGCCTGGGGCGGCGTGTTTGCCGTGAGCGTCGCGCTCGGCATCGCACTGCTGCTGGTCCGCCTGCTGGGCCAGCACCTGGGCGGTTGAGCGGCCGCTCGCGGCAGGACTTTGCAGGGCCGGGGCTTTGCAAAGTCCGCCATGACTGTGACACTGCCGAGCCCCCTTTCGCCCGGTGTGATGATGTCCCCAGTGCGTGCGCCCCTGACCGTCTATGGCATGTCCACCTCCGGCAACTGCTACAAGGTGCGCCTGCTGCTGGAACAGCTCGGCAGCCGCTATGCCTGGGAGGAGATCGACAGCGCCGGCGGACAGACCCGGACCCCGGAATACCTTGCGAAAAATCCCAATGGCAAGGTGCCGATGGTCGAGCGCGACGACGGCCGCGTATTGGTCGAATCCAACGCCATCCTCTACTGGCTGGCCGAGGGCACGCCGTACCTGCCCGGCGACGCCTGGCAACGCGCGCAGGCGCTGAGCTGGATGTTCTTCGAGCAGTACAGCCACGAGCCGTATGTGGCCGTGGCGCGTTTCGTGCGCGGCTGGACGCCGCTGGATTCACCACGCCGCGCCGAGTTGCCGCGCCTGCACGAACGCGGCGCTGCGGCCCTGGACGTGATGGAACAGCACCTGCGCCAGCAGGCGTGGTTCAGCGGCAGCGCCTACGGCGTCGCCGACATTGCACTGTTTGCCTATACCCACTGCGCGGGCGATGGCGGTTTCCAGATGGCGCGCTGGCCGTCCGTGGGCGACTGGCTGCAACGCGTGGCGGCCACGCCGGGCTTCGTGCCGATGGCCACGCCCGATGCCGAAGTGCGCGCGCGCCTCGCCGCGCCGGCGCAGGGCTGAGCGCATGTGCGGTCTGGCCGGACTGTGGCTGCCGCAACCGCGCCTGCATGGCGAGGCGCTGGCGGCGCTGGCCGCGGCGATGGGCGCCAGCCTGCAACACCGCGGCCCCGATGATGCGGGCGTGTGGTGCGATGCGCAGGCCGGCATCGCCCTGGCGCACCAGCGCCTGAGCATTCTGGATCTGTCGCCGCTGGGCCACCAGCCGATGGCTTCCAACGATGGCCGCTACCAGCTCGCCTACAACGGCGAGATCTACAACTTCGCCCAGCTGCGCGCGGCGCTGGCGGCGCTCGGCCACCGCTTCCGCGGCCATTCCGATACCGAGGTGCTGCTGGCGGCGGTGGTCGAATGGGGCCTGGAACAGACCCTGGCGCAGTGCAACGGCATGTTTGCCCTGGCCCTGTGGGATACGCGCAAACAATGCCTGTCGCTGGCCCGCGACCGCGTCGGCAAGAAGCCGCTGTACTACGGCTGGGCCGGCGACACCCTGGTGTTCGGCTCCGAGTTGAAAGCCCTGTGGCGGCACCCGGATTTCGACAACGGCGTGGACCACGATGTGCTGACGCTGCTGCTGCGGCTGGGCTATATCCCCGCGCCGCATTGCATTCACCGTGGCGCGTTCAAGCTGATGCCGGGGCGCATCCTGCGGCTGCAAGCCGAAGACATCGCTGCTGGCGCCTCGGCGCACCGTCCCGAGCAGGCGCAGCGACCGTTCTGGGATGCGCGCCAGGCCATGCAGAATGCACTGGCCGCACCGTTCCAGGGTGATGCGCAAGCCGCGCAGGTGCAGTTGGATACCGTGCTGCGCGATGCAGTGGCGCTGCGCATGGTCGCTGACGTGCCGGTGGGCGTGTTTCTCTCCGGCGGCACCGATTCGTCAGTGGTGACGGCGATGATGCAGGCGCAGAGCACGCGCCCGGTGCGCAGCTTCAGCATCGGCTTCAGCGGTTCGCACCATGACGAAGCGCCGCTGGCACGCGAGGTGGCCGCGCACCTGGGCTGCGAGCACACCGAACTGTATGTCGATGGCCGCGACGCCCTGGCGGTGGTGCCACAGCTGCCGGCGATGTTCGACGAGCCCTTTGCCGACGCCTCGCAGGTGCCGACCGCGCTGGTCGCGCGGCTGGCCCGCAGCGGCGTCACCGTGGCGTTGTCCGGCGACGGCGGCGACGAACTGTTCTTCGGCTATTCGCGCTATGTGCGCGCGCTGCGCAACTGGCAGATGCTGCGCCTGCTGCCGGCGCCGCTGCGCGGCGTGCTGGCCCGGCGCAGCGGCGGCGAGGCCTCGCGCGTGGGCGGGCTGGCGGTGCTGTTCAACGAAGCCGGCGCCCGCGGCATCGGCGATGTATACCGCAACCGCATCTCGCGCTGGCGCCAGCCGGCCAGCGCGGTGCTCGGTGCGCGCGAACCGGAGACCTTCTACAGCCTGGCCCAGCCGCTGCACGGTGCCGGCACCGCGGCCGACGCGATGATGCTGGCCGACTTCGTCACCTATCTGCCCGACGACCTGCTGTGCAAGGTGGACCGCACCAGCATGGCGGTGGGGCTGGAAGCGCGTGCGCCGTTGCTGGACTGGCGTGTGGCCGAGTTCGCCTGGTCGCTGCCACTGCAGATGAAATACCACCAGGGCACCAGCAAGTACCTGCTCAAGCAGGTGCTGCGCCGCTACCTGCCCGACCACATGGTGGACCGGCCCAAGCGCGGCTTCGGCGCGCCGGTCAGCGAATGGCTGCGCGGCGACCTGCGCGAATGGGCGCAGGCGCTGCTGGACCCGGCGCGGCTGGCCGCCGAGGGCGTGTTCGATCCGGCTGCCATTGCCGCGCCGTGGCAGGCATTCCTCGGCGGCGAGCGCAAATGGCATACGCACCTGTGGACCGTGCTGATGTTTCAGGCCTGGCAGGAAGGCTGGCGCCAGGCGCGGGCCGAGGCCGGGCAGGGGCTTCACCCGGTCTGAGCGCGTGGCTGGCTAGATTCGGCGCCACCCCCCGGCCCGGAGTCCGCCATGAGCCAGTACAAGATCGCCGTCTTCGTTGGCAGCCTGCGCAAGCATTCCTTCAATCGCCAGCTGGCGCACGCGCTGGAGCCGCTGTTTGCCGGCAAGGCCAGCTTCACCCACGTGGAGATCGGCGACCTGCCGCTGTACGACCAGGATTTCGACCACGACTACCCGGAGCAGGGCAAGCGCCTCAAGCAGCAGGTGCGCGAAGCCGACGCGGTGCTGTTCGTGACGCCCGAATACAACCGCTCGATCCCCGGCGTGCTCAAGAACGCGATCGACCTGGGCTCGCGCCCTTATGGTGACAGCTGCTTTGCCGGCAAGCCGGCGGCGGTGCTGGGCATTTCCATTGGCAACATCGGCACCGCGCTGGCCCAGCAGCACCTGCGCAACGTGCTGGCCTACCTGGACATGCACGTGCTCGGCCAGCCGGAAGTGTTCCTGCAGCACAAGGACGGCTTCTTTGCCGAAGGCGGCGGCTTTGGCGATGCAGGCACGACCAAGTTCCTGCAAGGCTACGTCGACAAGTTCCTGGAACTGATTGCCGCCAGCAAACGCTGAGCGGTCGCGGACAATGAGACGCGGCGGGGCCAGCATCGCCGCGATGCACCGGCTGTACACGGCTTATCCACAGACTTGTTCCTGGCGTCCGTGGCCGTGCCTGCCTATGCTTCCTGCCCTCGTCCCCGCGTCAGGTTCCCGCCCGAATGTCCGCCCGCCCCGGCTTCCGTTCCAATCGCGACCGCGATCGCGATGACCGCTCCGAGCCGCGCATCGACCAGCTGCGCGTGCCGCCGCATTCGGTCGAAGCCGAGCAGGCCGTGCTGGGCGGGCTGATGCTGGCGCCGGACGCCTATGACCGGGTCAACGACCAGCTCACCGAGAACGACTTCTATCGTCGCGACCACCGGCTGATCTACCGCGCCATCCGCGAGCTGGCCGAGAAGAACCGCCCGTTCGACGCGGTCACCCTGGGCGAATGGTTCGAGTCGCAGGGCAAGCTCGAACAGGTCGGCGACGGTGCCTATCTGATCGAGCTGGCCAGCACAACGCCGTCGGCGGCCAATATCGGCGCCTATGCGGAAATCGTGCGCGACAAGGCAGTGTTGCGGCAGCTGATCGAGGTCGGCACCAACATCGTCAATGACGGCTTCCAGCCCGAGGGCCGCGAGAGCGCCGAGCTGCTGGCCACGGCCGAGAAGGCGGTGTTCCAGATTGCCGAGGCGGGCGCGCGAGGGCGCAGTGACTTCGTCGCCATGCCGGGCGCGCTCAAGGACGCCTTCGAGGAGTTGCGCAACCGCTTCGAGAACGGCGGCAACATCACCGGCCTGCCGACCGGCTACACTGACTTCGATGCGATGACCGCCGGCCTGCAGCCGACCGATTTGATCATCCTGGCCGCGCGCCCGGCGATGGGCAAGACCACCTTCGCGCTGAACATTGCCGAGTACGCGGCGATCAAGTCGAAGAAGGCGGTGGCGGTGTTCTCGATGGAAATGTCGGCGCCGCAGCTGGCGATGCGCCTGATTTCCTCCAATGGCCGCATCAACGCTACCCGCCTGCGCACCGGCCAGCTCGAGGACGAGGACTGGGCGCGGGTGACCGGCGCGATCAAGATGTTGAAGGAGACCAAGATCTTCATCGACGACACCCCCGGCCTGTCGCCGGAGGTGCTGCGTTCCAAGGCGCGCCGGCTCAAGCGCGAGCACGACCTGGGCCTGATCGTCATCGACTACCTGCAGCTGATGTCCGTGCCGGGCAACAGCGAGAACCGCGCCACCGAGATCTCGGAGATCTCGCGCTCGCTCAAGGGGCTGGCCAAGGAGCTCAATGTGCCGGTGATCGCCCTGTCGCAGCTCAACCGTTCGCTGGAAACGCGCACCGACAAGCGCCCGGTGATGGCCGACCTGCGCGAATCGGGCGCGATCGAGCAGGACGCGGACATGATCGTCTTCATCTACCGCGACGACTATTACAACAAGGAAAACTCCCCGGACAAGGGCCTGGCCGAGATCATCATCGGCAAGCACCGAGGCGGCCCGACTGGTTCGTGCAAGCTGAAGTTCTTCGGTGAGTACACGCGCTTCGACAACCTGGCGCATGATTCGGTGGGCAGTTTCGAGTAGCCGGTTGCTCGCTGCCCGCCCCGCCTGGCGGGTCCATTGTAGGAGCGGCTTCAGCCGCGACCGTGATCTGTCAGTTCCCGACGTCGCTGGTCGGGGCTGAAGCCCCTCCTACAGGGGCGGCTGCAGTCGCGACTGGGTGTGTGCAACGGGTTCGGACGCCGCAGCACCCCAGACCACAGTAGTCAAACTTCGCCCCGGCAACACATGCCGATACTCGCGCCCTTCCAGCCGCAACTCCACCGCCCGCGGCTGCGCATTGGAATTCACCGCCACCAGCACCACCGAACCATCATCCGCATTGCGGAACGCCACGTTGTCCACGCCCGCGGCTCCGGTATCGGTCGAACCTATCCGCACCGCGCCCGGCCGCACGAAACGGCTGGCATGCCCCAGCACGTAATACTCGTCATTGCGCGTCACCGTGCCATCGCGGCTGTCGATCATGACCACACCCGAGCACGTGGCGCAGCCGCCCGCATGCGGCCCGCGGTTCTCATCCAGCGCCAGATTCCACAACAGGATTCCGCGCGCCCAATGGCGCAGCGGCAGCACCAGCATGCGCTTGGCCACCAGCGGCATGCCGCCGCTGCGCAGCGGTTCCCAGGTGCCGCCCGAACACTCGGTCATGTACGCGTCCTTGTCTGGAAACGCGTCGTGTACCGGACTCTGCGCGGAGGGCTCGCCCTCGTAGCAGTGCCAGGCCACCGCATCCACGTAGCGCCCGGCCGCCGGGTCGCGCAGCACCGCCAGCGGCTCCTGTGGCTTGTCCCAGTTGTGGTCCCAGTCAAACAGCAGCGGCCGCCCGCCGCGCGCCGCCAGCATCGGGCCGAGATGGTCTCCGATCAGGCGCGCGCGCTGTGCCGCGTTGAGGCGCATGCCGGGATAGTCCTTCGGCTCGAAATCCGGCTCGTTCTGCACGCTCAGTGCCCAGATAGGCACGCCCTCGGCCTGGTAGGCATCGACATAGCGCAGCAGATAGCGCGCAAACGCGTCGTAGTACGCCGGCAACAAGTGGCCGGTGATCAGGCTGTTGCTGCTCTTCATCCACGCCGGTGCGCTCCACGGCGAGGCCATGATCTTCAGCTGCGGATTGAGCGCCAGCGCCGCGCGCGCCACCGGGATCACGTCGGCGCGATTCGGCCCGATGTCGAAGTGGGCCAGCTGCGGATCGGGCTTGCCATCTGGCGGATCATCCAGGCTGTAGTGGTGCCGCGAGAAATCCGAGGCGCCAATCGTCAACCGGGTGAAGGACAGGCCCAGGCCATGGTCGCCACGTCCGAACAGTTCGGCCAGCAGCGCCTCACGCGCTGGCTCGTCCAGTTGCTGCTGGATCAACCACGCCGAGGCATCAGTGATGGCCGCGCCGAAGCCGACCACGGCCTGATGGCGCTGCCCGGGCTGCAGCTCGATCGCCAGCGCCTGCTCGCCGCGAGCGGGGGCCACGACAGAACCGCCGTCGAGGCGGCGGCTGCCGTCGGCGGTGGTTGTCCAGACCTGTGGATCAGGTGTGGCAGCACCGAGGCCGGGTGCGAACAGCGCGGCGAACAACAGCAGGAATGTTGCGCGACCAAGCTCGGCCTTCATCGGTGTGCTCCCATGCGGGGTATGCAGAACCGTAACGGGATATCGCGCGCTGGGCTTGCTGCGGCGCGTCAGGAAGGCGGCGTGAAAGCGCATGCGCCAAGGCATGCCGGTACACGTACACACAAACGGTAACGAAAAGTTGACAGTTCGCGTAATGCGGCCCTATCACAGCGCTGTCATGACAGCTGGAGAGCGCCGAATGCGTCGTCACGCCTTGCTCCTGCGTGGAGCCTCCCGTCACCCGCTCATGCTGGCCTGTGCGCTGGCGCTTGCGGCCAGTAGCGCGGCACAGGCTCAGCAGAGCCAGGCCCAGCCAGCCGCCCCGCCAGCGCAGGACCCGACCACGCTGGACGCGGTGCAGGTCACCGGCATTCGTGCCGCGATCGAATCGGCGGTCGCGACCAAGAACGAGTCGACCTCCATCGTCGAGGCGATCTCGGCCGAGGACATCGGCAAGCTGCCCGACATCAGCATCGCCGATTCGATCTCGCGCCTGCCCGGCATCGCCACCCAGCGCGTGGATGGGCGCTCGCAGGTGGTGCAGATCCGCGGCATGTCCGAGCAGTTCGTCGGCACCACCCTCAATGGCCGCGAGCAGGTCAGCACCGGCGACAGCCGCGGCGTGGAGTTCGACCAGTATCCGGCCGAGCTGATCAACGGCGTCACCGTGTACAAGACCGCCGATGCGGCGGTGATAGGCCAGGGCCTGTCCGGCACGGTCGATCTGCAGACCATCCGCCCGCTGGCACTGGGCGAGCGGCGCATCGTGTTCACCGGCAACGCCGAAAAGAACTCCCTGGGCGACCTGACCGCCGGCGGCGATGACCGCGGCTACCGGGCCAGCGCGTCCTACGTCGACCAGTTTGCCGACGACACCATCGGCGTGGCGTTGGGCGTGGCGCGGCTCAACTCGCCGTTCCAGGAGCGCCATTACAAGCAGTGGTGGTGGGCCAATACCGACGTGTGGGGCGCCTCTCAGCCCGGCAAGCCGGCCGACGCGGTGGCGCTGCAAGGGCAGGAGGCCTGGGTGAAGTCGCGCGACCTGACCCGCGACGGCGTGATGGGCGCACTGGAGTTCAAGCCCAACGAGCATTTCCACAGCATCCTGGACATCTACTGGTCCAAGTTCGAGCAGGACGAGGTGATGCGCGGTGCGATGTGGACCAACGACGCCTACTGGACCGGGATGAACGGCCAGCAGGCCGGCTACGAGAACATCGCCACCACCGAGCGCAACGGCTTTCCGATCATCACCAGCGGCATCCAGACCGGCGTGCAGCCGCTGGTACGCAACGACAACAACACGCGCGAGGACCGGCTGTTGTCGGCGGGCTGGACCAACACGGTGAGCTTCGAGCCGTGGACGCTGAGCCTGGACCTGAACTACTCGCGCGCAGAGCGCCGGCAGTCGCAGCTGGAAACCTATGCCGGCCTGGCCAGCCCGCAGGACGTGGGCTTCCAGATTCCGCTCAGCCCACGCTTCGGCCGCTACTCGCTGCCGGATCTGTCCGACCCCAACAGCGTCTACCTGTGGGACGTGCAGAACTACGGCCATGATGGCCGCCTGGAGAATTCCTGGCAGAAGGACGAGATCAAGGCCGGCCGCCTGCAGTTCACCTATGACGTGGACACCGCCATCGTGCGCAGCTTCGACCTTGGCGCCAACATCAACCGGCGCAGCAAGGACAAGCGCTCGGACGTGTACTTCGCCACGCTGCGCGACGGCCCGACGCTGGTCGATCCCTCGCTGCTGTCCTCGCCGACCTCACTGGGCTTTGTCGGCATGGGCAATGTCCTGAGCTTCAACCCGCGCGCGCTGCTGGGCCGGTACTACGATGTGGCGATCTCCGAAAGCAACGATGACTTGCGCAAGGACTACGTCGTCGACGAGGACGTCAATACCTATTACCTGCGTGCCAACATCGACATGGACCTGACCGATCGCATCCGCGTGCGCGGCAATGCCGGCATGCAGTACATCAGCACGGACCAGTCCTCCACCGGCTTCAATGCCAGCGGCGGCGCGGTGGTCGGCAGCCAGACCCTGGGCGCCAGCTACAACGATGCCTTGCCCAGCCTCAACCTGGTGTTCGACTTCGGCAACGGCTGGATGACCCGCTTCGGCGCGGCCAAGCAGTTGATGCGCGCCCCGATCAATTACCTCAGCGCCGATTCCAGCGCCTCGGTCAGCACCACCACCAACCTGTGGGAAGGCAGTGGCGGCAACCCGACGCTGGAACCGTACCGGGCCAATTCGGTGGACCTGTCGCTGGAGAAGTACTTCGGCGAGGCCAGCTACGTCAGCGTCGCGCTGTTCTACAAGGACCTGGAAACCTACATCTACCAGCAGACCATTCCCTGGGACTTCAGCGGCTACAACCCCGATGGCGCCACGCCAACCTCCAACATCGGCACGTTCTCGACCTGGGCCAATGGCACCGGCGGCTACATGCGCGGCGTGGAAGCGGCGGCCACGCTGACCGGCGACTTGTTCAGCGAGGCGCTGGATGGCTTCGGCCTGCAGGTCAACGGCTCCTATACCGAGTCGTCGATCGACCCGGACCCGAATGACGACACGCCCGGCACCGACACCATTCCCGGACTGTCGAGGGTGGTCGCCAATGCCACCTTGTTCTACGAAAAGTATGGCTTTGGCGCGCGCATCAGCCAGCGCTACCGCGATCCCTACCGCGGCGAGTATTCCTCGCTGTTCGGTCAGCGCCAGTACCGCAACACGCTGAGCGAACGCACCCTGGACCTGCAACTGAGCTACGCCTTCCCGGAGACCGGGGCGCTGAAGGGCTTGTCGGTGATGTTCCAGGTCAACAACCTCACCAACGAGCCGTTCCGCACCGAGGTCAGCGAGGCGACCAACAGCACCGGCCTGTTCCTGCCCGAGGAATACACCGAGTACGGGCGGCAGTACCTGCTGGGTTTCAGTTACCGGCTCTGAGGGGCGGATACCTGCGCCAGTTCCAGCGTGAGCACGGGCAACAGCAGGTCGCGCGCGCTGTCCGGCAGGCGGATTTGCAGTTCATCGCGTTCGCTTGACCAGGGCAGTTGCGTGCCCGGTGCCTCGCGCAGGATGACGCGCCGGATCGCGAATGGCATGCGCAGGCGCAACACACCCGCGGCCGGCCATTGCTTGAGTAGCAGATGCAGGCGCCCGGGCGTGGCCGTGCACACGCCGGCGTCGAAGGCCGGCAGCGGGCAGCGCCGTGCGTCGTGAATGGCCTGGCCATTGACCTGCATCCAGGCACCGATGCGGCGCAGGATGCGCACGCTGTCCTCGGGGATGCGGCCGCGCGCGTCCGGGCCGACGTTGAGCAGGAAGTTGCCACCCTGCGACACCGTATCCGCCAGGTGCCCCAGCAGCTGCCGTGGCGACTTCCAGCGCATATCGTCGACGCGGTAGCCCCAGGTGTCGTTGAGGGTCATGCAGACCTCGAAGTCCCGCTCTCCGGCGACGCTGGCCGGCACCGCCTGTTCGGGGGTGCTGAAGTCGCCACCGCGCCCGCCGCCGCGATCGTTCATCACCAGCTGCGGTTGCAGCGACCAGGCCAGGGCGCGGAAGCGGTCGCCTTCGGCCTGGCTGGCGTCGGCGGGGTAGTCCCACCACAGCTCTGCGATCTGCCCGTAGCGCCCGTCGAGCAATTCGCGCAGCTGCGGCAAGGCCTTGCGCTCCATGTAGGCGCCGAAGTCGCCGCCGGCCTTGCGTCGCCCCGGCTCCCAGTCGTTGCCGCGCGCATCGGGGTCGCGCCAGTCCAGGTTCTGTGAGTAGTACAGGCCTAGCGGCAGGCTTGCGGCTGCCGCCGCGCGCGCCAGTTCGGCGAGCGGATCACGCGCCCAGGGCGTGGCGGCGACGATGTCGTAGTCGTCCGCGGCCGAGTCGAACATCGCAAAGCCATCGTGGTGCTTGGCGGTGAATACCAGGTATTGCATGCCGGCCTCGCGGGCCAGCGCGACCCAGGCATCGGCATCGAATTCGACCGGATTGAACCGCGCGGCCAGCTGCGCGTAGTCAGCCGCGCCAATGCGTGCATTGGCCTGCAGCCATTCGCCATAGCCTTCGATTTGGCGGCCCTGCCAGCGCCCGGCGGCCTGCGCGTAGAGCCCCCAATGCACGAACATGCCCAGGCGCGCCTGGCGAAAACCGCGCAGGCGCGTGTTGCGCGCGGCCTCGCTTTCGCCGGGCTTGCCGGTGCGTTGCGCATCAGTGCCGCGCGGCCCTGCCACGGGCGCGGCGCCCGCGGCGGCTGGCTCGCCGGCGCTGGCCGCAATGGACGCAAGCAACAGGCTGGACAGGAGCCAGCGCCAGGGGTGTGCCATTGCTGTGTTCCTTTGGGTCGCGAAGGGTGAAGTGACGCTAGCAACCGTGGCCGCACGTGTCCGTCGCATTTCGGCATCGGTTTGCGGCAGGCGAGGTCATCGCAACCCGCTGGCGCGCGGCTCGTTATCATCCGCGGCCTTGCCCGGGAGTGTCTTGGATGAAAACGGCGGTGGTGTGGCTGCGGCGCGACTTGCGCCTGGACGATCAACCGGCGCTGCGCGCCGCGCTCGACGCCGGGCAGGTGCCGGTGCCGCTGTACATCCACGCCCCGCACGAGGAGGCGCCGTGGGCACCCGGCGCCGCCTCGCGGGCCTGGCTGCATCATTCCTTGCACGCACTGGGAGAGGACTTGCGCGCGCGCGGTTCGGACCTGCTGTTGCGCCAGGGCGACAGTGCGCAGGTGCTGGCCGAAGTGGCGGCCGCCAGCGGCGCCGAGGCGGTGTACTGGACGCGGCGCTACGAACCGGCCACGCAGCGCCGAGATGCGGCGATCAAGCGCCAGCTGCGCGAGAGCGGCCTCAGCGCGCAGAGCTTCAACGGCGCGTTGCTGTTCGAGCCCTGGGAACTGGCCACGCGGCAGGGCGGACCGTACAAGGTGTTCACGCCGTTCTGGCGCAGCGCGTTGACGCAATGGCGGCTGCCTGCGCCCTGGGATGCGCCGGCCCGGCTACCGGCGCTGCCCAAGCTGCGCGGCGAAACACTGGCCGCGCTCGACCTGCTGCCGTCGCCGCGCTGGGATCGCGGCTTCTGGCAACACTGGCAAGCAGGCGAAGCCGGCGCGCGGGACATGCTCGCCGCCTTCGTCGAAGGCGCGCTGCACGGCTATCGCGAGCAGCGCGATCTGCCCGACCGGATCGGCACCTCGCGCCTGTCGCCGCACCTGCACTTCGGCGAAATCGCGCCGTGGCGTGCATGCCACGTGCTGATGTCCGCCAGCGACGCCACCGGTGCCGCGCTGGAGGCTGACCGCGACGCCTGGCTGCGCGAACTGGGCTGGCGCGAGTTCGCGCATCATCTGCTGCACCACTTCCCGCACAGCAGCGAGCGCAACCTGGACACGCGCTTCGACCGCTTCACCTGGGCGGCCGATGACGAGGTTGCCGTGGCCGCCTGGCAGCGCGGGCACACCGGCATTCCCATTGTCGATGCCGGCATGCGGGAACTGTGGGCCACCGGCTACATGCACAACCGCGTGCGCATGATCGTCGCCAGCCTGTTGTGCAAGCATCTGCGCCAGCATTGGCTGGTGGGGGCGCGCTGGTTCTGGGACACCCTGGTCGACGCCGACCTGGCCAACAACAGCCTGGGCTGGCAGTGGGTGGCCGGCACCGGTGCCGATGCCGCGCCGTATTTCCGCATCTTCAACCCGGTAACCCAGGCGCGGCGCTTCGACCCGCATGCGCGTTACATCAGCCGCTGGGTGCCGGAGCTGGCGGGCTTGCCGGTGGCGCAGCGCTTCGCGCCGTGGGAGCACGCCGATGCATTGCGGACGCTCGCACCGGGCTATCCATCGCAGCCGGTCGTTGCGCTGGGCACCGGGCGCGACCAGGCGCTGGCCGCCTATGCGGCGATGCGTGCGCAAGGCTGAAAGCGCTTTCCGCAGCTGAACGTTCGCCCACGCCGACCGCGCCGGATGCGTTTTCCTCATGCCGTGCTCGCGCCGGCCTGTTTATTCTCGGACGCCGAAAGCGGACCTACCGGCCCGAACCACAAGGAGGACATCCGATGTTCCGAGCAGCAAACAAGCAGGTGTGCGTTGCCGTCGCCGCCGCAATGGCCCTGTCGGCATGCGCGACCGGCGGGTCGTACGTGCAGCAGGACCCCTATGGCAACCCGACGCAGCAGCAGAACCGCACCGGACGCAATGCGCTGATCGGCGCGGCCATTGGCGTGGCCGGCGGCCTGCTGACGGGTAACAGCGCTACCGAGCGCCGCCAGCACGCGATGATCGGTGCCGGCATCGGCGCACTGGGTGGTGCGGCCATCGGCCAGTACCAGGACCGCCAGGAGCGCGCACTGCGCGAGCGCACCGCCAACACCGGCATCGAGGTGTCGCGCCAGGGCGACAACATCACCCTCAACCTGCCCGATGGCGTGACCTTCGACTTCAACAAGTCCACGCTCAAGCCGGAATTCTACGGTGCCCTCAACGGCGTGGCGGCGACGTTGAAGGAGTACAACCAGACCATGGTCGAGGTCGTCGGTCACACCGACAGCATCGGCAGCGACGCGGTCAATCAGCGCCTGAGCGAACAGCGCGCCGATTCGGTCGCGCAATACCTGACCGCACAGGGCGTGCAGCGCGAGCGGCTGGAGGTGCTGGGCATGGGCAAGCGCATGCCGATTGCCGACAACGCCACCGATGCCGGCCGAGCCAAGAACCGGCGCGTGGAAATCCACCTGATCCCGCTGCGCGAGGGTGGGGCGGGCACGACAGGGACGAACTGATACCTGGTGCCATCGTCGCACTGTTGCTTGAAGGGCCGCCGCTGTGCGGCCCTTCTTCTTTGGGGCGGCTAACCCCCGATGCATGCGAAAAATCGTACAGCGCGCGGGGTGGGGCCTCCCTAAGATGCGCTGCACCGGCGCAGCGCCGGCCCATCGCTCAACCGCCCATTCCCCAGTTCGCGGAACTTGCTGCCGCGACGCGCCGTGGAGGTCCACCATGTTCCGATTTCTGCTTGCCGCCCTGCTCGGGGTCGCGCCCGCGGCGGCCTCGGCCCAGACCAGCAATGACTGGCTGACCGGCAACATCTGGGTGCTATGCCGCAGCGCCAACCCCAGCCCCGACAGCCGCGATGCGCTGGTGTTCCGCGCGGACGGCCGTGGCGAGGTGATCCGCGCCCAGGGCAACCTGCCGTTCCAGCACGAGCGCAGCGGCAACACCGTGGCCTTGCGCACGGCGCGCTCGCAGACACCGGTGCAGCTGGTGGCCTCGGCCGATCACGCGATGCTGTACCTGCGTGGCCCCGGCGGCGACGCGGTGGCCAGCTATGCGCGGCAGGGCAGCCCGGCGATGGCGAGCTGCCAGTTGCCGTAAACACCTTTTGCGGTAAACACCAACGCCGTGAACAGAACGGCTCCAGCTGTTGCCAGCTGGAGCCGTTGTCCGATTCACGCAGCGACGTGGGAACAAGCGCTCAGCGCGCCACCTTCTCCAGCAGCAGTTCCACTTCTTCCTCGGCCTGCGCCTCGGCCGCTTCTTCGGCGATGCGTTCGGCCTGGCGGGCCTGCGCGGCGAGCTTGGCGCCCGGGCACTGCGCCATCATGTAGTTGGCGTCGAGGTTGAGCTTGTCGACCAGGAAATCGACGAAGGCGCGCACCTTCGGCGAGATCAGCCGGCCGCCGGCGAACACCGCGTTGAAATCCACTTCCGGCCCGGTCCAGCCCGCAAGCACGCGGCGGATCATGTCCGACTCGATGAAGGGCTTGGCCATCACGTCGCCGGTGAGCATCAGGCCTTCGCCGCACAGCAGTGCGCCATTCAAGGCCGAAGGATCGTTGGCGACCATCAGCGGGTTGACCGGGAAATCACGCAGTTCCGTCCCGTCGGTCAGCGACCAGTAGAAGCGGTTGTTGCTGACCGTGTTGGTGCGGCTCTTGCGCATCGCCAGGGTGCGGTGGAACTGCAGCTCATCCGGGTGCAGCGGCTCGCCATAGCGCTCGATGTAGGCGGGGCTGGCAAACACCTGCGTGCGCAGGCTGCCGAGCTTGCGCGCGACCAGATTGGAGTCGGGTAGCGAGCCCACACGGAGGGCCAGGTCGGCTTCGCCTGCAATCAGATCGAGCTTCTCGTTGCCCAGATGCATGTCCAGCTGGATTTCCGGATACAGCGCATGGAACTCGCCCAGCAACGGCGCGATCCAGGTGATGCCGATGGAGTAGGGCACGGTGAAGCGCAGCCAGCCACGCGGGCCGGACTGCAACTGGCCGACCGCGCTTTCGGCTTCTTCCAGTTCGCGCGCGATGCGCTGGCAGTGTTCGTGATAGACCGAGCCGGCCTCGGTCAGGCCGATGCGGCGCGTGGTCCGGTGCAGAAGGCGCGCGCCGAGGCGCTGCTCCAGTTCCTGCACCTTGCGGCTGACGGTGGTCTTGGGCAGGCCGAGGGCGTTAGCGGCGGCGATGAAACTGCCCTGTTCGACCACCTTGACGAAGATCAGGGTGTCATTGAGATCGCGGGTCATGCGGGGCTCTCCGGTGTGGGGGAGGAGGAGACGGCCGGGGGGATGGAACGATTAGACCGTGACCGGGACGATTATTCCCCTAAATCCGGACTAATCAAGTGCGGCTTCGGGGCGTAACTTGGCGCCCATTCCAGAACCTCCCCCAGGTGCACCATGTGGCTGCGTCGTCTCCTCGGCTTGCCGCCTTCCCGCAAGGAAGCGCTTGCAGGCGCCTTCGACCCCATCGACTTCAACGTAAATGCGCACGGCCTGCAGGCTTTTCGCGAATTCACCCCGCCGCCGCAACGCCAGCGTGGCGGTAGCCTGCGCCTGGCCGCGCGCCGCCTCGACCGCTTCGGCGGCATCCGGATTGTTCCGCTTTCGGGAGTAAAAGTCCCATGAGCGGGATACTCCAGCCCGAGGTGCTGGTACTCGGCGGTACCGGCACGGTGGGTGGCGGCGTGGTCGCCGCTCTGCTGGAAGCCGGCAGCCGGGTATTGGCTGTCGGCCGCAGCGGCGAGCGCCTGAAGGCGCTGCGCCGCCGCTTCGCCGACCAGCCCGGGCTGGACACGCTGGTTGGCTCGGTCGCCGATGACCATAGCGCCGAAGCCCTGGCCGCGGCGATCGCCGAGCGCGAACGGCCGCTGGCCGCAGTGGTCGCCAGCCTCGGCAGCCCGCTGACCAGCGGGCGCCTGATCGATCGCCCGGCTTCCGCCTTGCTGCGGCGTCTGCAGCGCGACCTGCTGCCGCATCTGGCTGCGGCACGGCAGCTGTTGCCGTTGCTGGCCGACATGGGCGGGCGCTACGTGCTGGTCGGCAGCCCCTGCGCGCTGCGCCCGTGGGCCGGCCATGGCGAGACTTCGGTCGCCGCCTCGGCCACCCGGATGCTGGCGCAGGTGCTGCACGAAGAAGCCCAGCCGCTGGGCGTGCGCGTGCAACTGCTGTCGGTCGAACAGCCGGTGTGCAACCCCGCGCGCAAGGCCGAGGCCTGCGCCGAGTGGTTCAGCCCGCTGGCGGTGGGCCGCTGCGCGGTCTCGCTGCTGGCCGGGCGCGGCCAGCCCGGCCAGGTGATCGTCAACGCCGACAAGAAACTCGCTTCGCAACCGGTCGCAGGACAGCTGGCCGGTGTTCCTTTCCCACTTTCCCTCCACGAGGTTTCCCCATGACCACGAACGCCACCCCGTTCCCGTCGTTGTTCTCTTCCGGCCGCAACCTGCTGGCCGCCGCGATCCTTGCCGCCGTGCTGGCCGGCTGCGGTTCGCAGGCCGCCGAGCAGGGCGCGCCGCCGCCGCCGTCGGTCGGTGCCGCGCCGGTGCTGGTCAAGCAGGTCGCGCAGTGGGACGAATTCACCGGCCGCATCGAGCCGGTGGAGAGCGTCGAACTGCGTCCGCGCGTGTCCGGCTACATCGACAAGGTGAATTACGCCGAAGGCCAGGAAGTGAAGAAGGGCGATGTGCTCTTCACCATTGACGACCGCAGCTACAAGGCCGAAGTGGCCCGCGCCGAAGCCGCCCTGGCTCGTGCACGCAGCCAGGCCGAACTCAGCCGCAGCGAAGCGGCTCGCGCGCGCAAGCTCGCCGACCAGCAGGCCATTTCCACCGAGACCTGGGAACAGCGCAAGGCCGCCGCCGACCAGGCCGCCGCCGACGTGCTCGCCGCCCAGGCCGCGGTGGACAGCGCCCGCCTCAACCAGGAATGGACGCGCGTGCGTGCGCCGATCGATGGCCGCGCCGGGCGTGCGCTGGTCACCGCCGGCAACCTGGTCAGCGCCGGTGATGCGGCCAGCGTGCTGACCACGGTGGTCTCGCAGGACAAGGTCTTCGTGTACTTCGACGCCGACGAAGGCACCTTCCTGCGCTACGGCCACATGGCCCGCAGCGGCGAGCGCCCGAGCGAGCGCGACGGCAGCCTGCCGGTGCGCATCGGTCTGGTCGGCGAGGACGGCTACCCGCACACCGGCCGTGTCGACTTCCTCGATAACCAGATCACCAGCAGCACCGGCACCATCCGCGTGCGCGCGGTGCTGGACAACGCGCAGCGCCAGTTCACTCCGGGCCTGTACGCCCGCGTGCAGCTGCTGGGCAGCGGCGAGTTCAAGGCGGTGCTGGTGGACGACAAGGCCATCCTCACCGACCAGGACCGCAAGTACGTCTATGTGGTGGACAAGGACGGCAAGGCGCAGCGCCGCGACATCGCGCTGGGCCGCACCGCCGACGGCCTGCGCATCGTTACCAGCGGCCTGGCCGCGGGTGATCGGGTGATCGTCGACGGCGTGCAGAAGGTCTTCATGCCGGGCATGCCGGTCGATGCCAAGGCGGTGTCGATGGTGCCGGCAGCGGCCCCCGGTGCTGCCAAGACCGCGATGAACTGACCCGCTGACACGTTCCACCGCTGCAAGCGTCTCCACGCGCCGGCCTCCCACGGGGCCGGCGCCGGGCCCGCGCTGCCCGGATGCCCCATCCGGCGCGCGGGCCATACCACCCAAGGACAATCCCCATGGACTTTTCCAGATTCTTCATCGACCGGCCGATCTTCGCCGCCGTGCTGTCGATCATCATCTTTGCCGCGGGCCTGATCTCGATCCCGCTGCTGCCGATCGGCGAGTACCCCGAAGTGGTGCCGCCCTCGGTGGTGGTGCGCACGGTGTACCCGGGCGCCAACCCCAAGGTCATCGCCGAGACCGTCGCCACGCCGCTTGAAGAGGCGATCAACGGCGTCGAGAACATGATGTACATCAAGTCGGTCGCCGGTTCCGACGGCGTGCTGCAGATGACCATCACCTTCCGCCCGGGCACCGACCCGGACGATGCCGCGGTCAAGGTGCAAAACCGCGTGGCGCAGGCGCAGGCGCGCCTGCCCGAGGACGTGCGCCGGCAGGGCGTGACCACTCAGAAGCAGTCGCCGACCTTCCTGATGGTCGTGCACCTGACCTCGCCCAAGGGCAAGTACGACACGCTGTACCTGCGCAACTACGCACGCCTGCACGTCAAGGATTCGCTGGCGCGCATCCAGGGCGTGGGCGACGCGCAGGTGTTCGGCGGTGGCGACTACGCGATGCGCGCCTGGCTCGACCCCGAACGCGTGGCCGCGCGCGGGCTGACCGCCAGTGACGTGGTAGCGGCAATGCGCGAGCAGAACGTGCAGGTTTCGGCGGGCCAGCTCGGTGCCGAGCCGATGCCCGAAAGCAAGTTCCTGACCCTGATCAACGCCCAGGGCCGGCTGCGCACCGAGCGCGAGTTCGGCGACATCATCCTCAAGACCGGCGCGGACGGGCAGATCGTGCGCCTGTCCGACGTGGCACGCCTGGAACTGGGTGCCGGCGACTACACCCTGCGCTCGCAGCTGGACGGCAAGAACGCGGTCGGCATCGGCATCTTCCAGGCGCCGGGTGCCAATGCGCTGGAAATCCGCGACAAGGTCATCGCGCAGATGGACGAGCTGACCCAGCGCTTCCCCGATGACGTCAAGTACGAGGCGGTGTATGACACCACCATCTTCGTGCGCGATTCGATCAGCGCGGTGGTCCACACGCTGCTGGAAGCGATCGTGCTGGTGGTGCTGGTGGTGATCCTGTTCCTGCAGACCTGGCGCGCCTCGATCATTCCGCTGATCGCCGTGCCGGTGTCGGTGGTGGGTACCTTCGCGGCACTGTATGTGCTCGGCTTCTCGATCAACACGCTGACCCTGTTTGGCCTGGTGCTGGCGATCGGCATCGTGGTCGACGACGCCATCGTGGTGGTGGAAAACGTCGAGCGCAACATCGAGGAAGGGCTCACGCCACTGGCGGCGGCGCACCAGGCGATGAAGGAGGTCTCCGGGCCGATCATCGCCATCGCCCTGGTGCTGTGTGCGGTGTTCGTGCCGATGGCCTTCCTGTCCGGCGTTACCGGCCAGTTCTACAAGCAGTTCGCGGTGACGATCGCCATTTCCACGGTGATCTCGGCGATCAACTCGCTGACCCTGTCGCCGGCCCTGGCCGCACGCCTGCTGCGTGCCCATGACGCGCCCAAGGATGCGCCGTCGCGGGTGATCGACCGCATGTTCGGCTGGCTGTTCCGTCCGTTCAACCGCTTCTTCAAGAGCAGCTCGGAGCGTTACCAGGGCGCGGTCTCGCGCATCCTCGGCCGCCGCGGTGCGGTGTTCGCGGTGTACGTGGTGCTGCTGTTGGCCACCGGCGTGATGTTCAAGGCGGTGCCCGGCGGCTTCATCCCGACCCAGGACAAGATGTACCTGATCTCCGGCGTGAAGCTGCCCGAAGGTGCCTCGCTGGAGCGCACCGACGCGCTGCTGCGCAAGGTCACCGACATCGCCATGCATGTCGAGGGCGTGGAGCATGCGATCGCCTTCCCGGGTCTGAACGCGCTGCAGTTCACCAACACGCCCAACACCGGCGTGGTGTTCCTGACCCTCAAGCCGTTCTCGCAGCGCCATCGCACGGCGCTGGAAATCAACGCCGAGATCAACCAGAAGATCAGCGCGCTGGGCGATGGCATGGCGTTTGCCTTCATGCCGCCGCCGATTCTGGGCCTGGGCAACGGCAATGGCTACCAGCTGTTCATCGAAGACCGCGGCAACCTCGGCTACGGCGCGCTGCAGAACGCGGTGAACGCGATGCAGGGGGCGATCGTGCAGACCCCGGGCATGAGCTACCCGATCGGAACCTACCAGGCCAACGTGCCGCAGCTGGACGCCGAGGTCGACCGGGCCAAGGCCAAGGCGCAGGGCGTGCCGCTGACCCAGTTGTTCGACACCTTGCAGACCTACCTGGGTTCGGCCTACGTCAACGACTTCAACCAGTTTGGCCGTACCTGGCAGGTGATTGCCCAGGCCGATGCGCCGTTCCGCGACAGCGTCGAGGACATCTCGCGCCTGCGGACCCGCAACGACCGCGGCGAGATGGTGCCGATCGGCTCGATGGTGACGATCAAGCAGAGCTATGGCCCGGACCCGGTGCTGCGCTACAACGGCTACCCGGCCGCCGACCTGGCCGGTGAAGCGGATGCGCGGATGCTGTCTTCGACCGAAGCCATGCGCAAGGTCGAGGAGCTGGCCAAGCAGACGCTGCCCAACGGCATGAGCATCGAATGGACCGACCTGAGCTACCAGCAGGCGACCCAGGGCAATGCCGCGCTGGTGGTGTTCCCGGTGGCGGTGATGCTCGCCTTCCTGGTGCTGGCCGCGCTGTATGAAAGCTGGACGCTGCCGCTGGCGGTGATCCTGATCGTGCCGATGACGCTGCTGTCGGCGCTGTTCGGTGTGTGGCTGACCGGTGGCGACAACAACGTGTTCGTGCAGGTCGGCCTGGTGGTGCTGATGGGCCTGGCGTGCAAGAACGCGATCCTGATCGTCGAGTTCGCCCGCGAGCTGGAACTCCAGGGCAAGGGCATCGTCGAGTCGGCGCTGGAAGCCTGCCGCCTGCGACTGCGCCCGATCGTGATGACGTCCATCGCCTTCATCGCCGGCACCGTGCCGCTGGTGTTCTCGCATGGTGCCGGTGCCGAGGTCCGTTCGGCCACGGGTATCACGGTGTTCGCCGGTATGCTCGGGGTGACCTTGTTCGGCTTGTTCCTGACGCCGGTGTTCTATGTCGCCTTGCGCAAGCTCGGTGGTCGCCCGCTGGTCTCGCATGCGCCGCAGGCGCACGTGCAGCACGTCTGATTCCCTCTCCCTTATCTAGGAATTGCCATGAACAACTCGCAGAAGATTGCCCTGGTCACCGGTGCCACCCGCGGCATCGGCCTGGAAACCGTGCGCCAGCTTGCCAAGGCCGGCGTGCATACGCTGCTGGCCGGCCGTAACCGCGAGCGCGCGGTGGAGGCGGCGCTGAAGCTGCAGGCCGAGGGCCTGCCGGTGGAGGCGATCGCGCTGGACGTGACCGACGGCGCCAGCATCGCCGCCGCCGTGGCCGAGGTGCGCGAGCGCCACGGCCGGCTCGACATCCTGGTCAACAACGCCGGCATCCTGCTCGATGAGTTCGGCCGCGCGCCGTCCGAGCAGACCCTGGATGTCTGGCGCAAGACCTTCGACACCAACGTGTTCGGGTTGATCGCGGTCACCCAGGCCTTCCTGCCGCTGCTGAAGGCGTCGCCGGCCGGGCGCATCGTCAATGTGTCCAGCATCCTGGGCTCGATCGCCCTGCACAATCAGCCGGGCTCGCCGATCTACGACTTCAAGGTGCCGGCCTATAACGTGTCCAAGAGCACGGTCAATGCATGGACGGTGCAACTGGCCTATGAGTTGCGCGACACCTCGGTGAAGGTCAACACGATCCACCCCGGCTACGTGAAGACCGACATGAGCCCGGAAGGCGACCTGGACGTGACCGAGGGCGCGCGCAGCAGTGTCGAGCTGGCGTTGATCGGCGCCGACGGCCCGAACGGCAGCTTCAGTCACCTCGGGCAGGTGCTGCCATGGTGATCAGACAGGCATTGACCGCGGCCATTGCCGCGGTAGTCCTGGCCGGTTGCGCGGTCGGCCCGGACTACAAGGCCAGCCCCGCGCCCAACGTGGTGCTGCAGGGCGCGCAGGATCCGGCCTTCAGCGCGGAATCGCCGGTCGGGCAGTGGTGGGGTCAGTTTGACGACCCGGTGCTGGAAGGCCTGGTGCGTGATGCCCTGGTGGCCAACCACGATCTGCGCATCGCGTTGTCGCGAGTGAAGGAAGCGCGCGCGGTGTTCGTCGAGCAGCGCCTGGACCAGCTGCCGCACGTGACCGCCGGTGGCGACTACGACCGGCGCAAGCAGCCGGACCTGACTACCGCCGACGGCGAGCGCGTGTTGAGCGAAAGCTACAGCCTGGGCTTTGACGCGCGCTGGGAGCTGGACCTGTTCGGCCGCCAGCGCCGTGCCGCCGAGGCGGCGCGCGCGAACCTGGATGCCGAGCAGGCCGGACTGGCCGACGCGCAAGTCACCGTGGCCGCCGAAGTGGCACGCAACTACTTCGAGCTGCGCGGTGTGCAGAAACGCATCGAGGTAGCGCAGCAGACCCTGGTCAACCTGCGCGACACCCAGCAGCTGACGCAGACGCGTTGGGATCTGGGTGCCGGCAGCGAGCTGGACGTGCAGAGCAGCCGCGCGCGGCTGAAGGCAATCGAAGCGGATATCCCGCTGCTGGAAGTGGCGCAGGCGCAATACCGGCACCGTCTGGCGGTGCTGGTGGGGCGGCAGCCGGACGCGCTGGATGCGCTGCTGGTACCGCGGCCGACGCCGGCCTACGCACGGGCATTGCCGCTGGGCGACACCGCCGGATTGCTGCGGCAGCGACCGGACGTGCGCCAGGCCGAACGCGAACTGGCGGCGGCAACGGCGCGGGTGGGCGTGGCCACGGCGGACCTGTTCCCGCGAATCAGCCTGACCGGGTTCGTCGGCTTTCTGTCCGGTGATGCAGGCTCGTTGACCAACAGCAGCAGCAAGGCGTGGTCGGTGACGCCTTCGATCAGCTGGGCGGCGTTCGACTTCGGCACGGTGCGGGCGCGGCTGCGCGCGAGCCAGGCCCAGGCCGATGGTGCGCTGGCGCAGTATGAGCAGAGCGTGCTGCTGGCGCTGGAGGACACCGAGAATGCGCTGACCGGTTATGCGCGGCAGCAGGCGCGGTTGGCGATCGTGGCCGAGCAGGCAGAAGCGGCGACGCGCGCGGCCACGCTGGCGCAGATCCGCTACCGCGAAGGGTCGGAGGACTTTCTGACCTTGCTGGACGCGCAGCGCACGCAGTTGCAGGCGGACGATGCGCTGGCCGATGCACAGGCCCAGGTCAACGTGGGCGTGGTGGCGGTGTACAAGGCGTTGGGCGGCTGGCGTCAGCCGGTGGCGGCGGAAGCTCCGCTGGCGCTGCGGTAAGCCGTTTTGAATGATGCGTTTGGGTGAGGAGCCCGGTGCCTGGCACCGGGCTTTCTTTTTGCGCGCCGGAATGCCTGTTACGCGCGCTCTGTAGGAGCGGCTCTTGTGGCCTTGGGCCATCAGCCGCGACCGTCATCTGCCAGATTCCGGCTTCGCTCGTTCGGGGCTGAAGCCCCTCCTACAACGGCCCAGCGCTTCAATCCGCCGATCAGAGGTTATCCGCAATCCGGTAATTGTCCCGGCCGTTGTTCTTGGCCAGGTACAGCGCCGCATCGGCACGCGAGAACCAGTCCTGCCAATGGGTTTCGCCAGCGTGGCGGGCGGCCCCAAGCGACACGGTGATCTTGCCGCCCGGGCCGCGCAGGGCGCCGCGGATGGCGCGGCGCAGGCGTTCGGTCGCCAGTTCCAGTTCGGCCAGGGATTCCACGCGCAGCAGCACCACGAACTCCTCGCCGCCGAAGCGGAACACCTCGTCATCGCCACGCACTTCAAAGCGCAGGATGGTGGCCAGATCGGCCAGCGCGGCGTCGCCCGCGGCATGGCCGTAGAGGTCGTTGATGTCCTTGAAGTGGTCCAGGTCGAGGATGATCAGGCCGTTCAGGCGCTCATGGTCGCGGCGTTCCTCGATCTGCCGGGTGAGTGTGCGCTCGAGCATGCGTCGGTTCGGCAAACCGGTCAGGGCATCGAGCGAGGCCAGCTCCTCCAGGTGCACGCGGTCATCCTGGATGCGCAGCGACAAGGCCAGGCCAAGCCCCAGAGTAAGAACGTTGACCACGATGACCGACACGCCATGGCCGATGCTGGTCAGCAGGCCCGGCAGCAGCAGCGGCACCAGGACCAGGGGCACGTTGATCAGTACCGCCCGTCGTGGTTCGCACAGGAAATAGTTGACCATGATCACCGGCGCCAGCCAGGGCAGGGCGGACGTGCCGCTGTAGACGCAGGCAAGCACGCAGCCGGCGACATTGAGCGCGGCGATCCACAGACCCTGCGGCCCGGCGTGCCGCGCATTGCGCAGCCGCCAGCAGCGCCAACCAGCGAGCGATGCCAGCCCGCAGGCCAGGCCCGCGGGCAGCCACTCGCCTGCCCAGGCCTGGGCAATGGCATACAGCAGCAGGAAGAGGGCAGTCATTGGGGCCAGCACCCGGTGGGTGCCGGCGCGCAAATCGCGCCTGAGCTGAACGATCACGTCGTGGTCTAGGTTCCGCGGAACTCTCCCGTCGATAGCGACCGCGGGAGCGCAAGGTTGAATGAGCCACTGTCGGCGGTCGGCCGCGTCGTCCTTGTCCCCGACAGACGTCGCCCGGGCGGCCGGCCGAACCGGGCTTCCCGGGCGGATTGTAGCGAGGCCAAGGGCTGCGCGCCCGTAATGCTGCGTTCCGGGGCCTCCAGGCGGCGATTTGCGCCTGGGCAGGCCGGGGGCGCGGTTGCCCCCGGAGGGACCCGGCACCCTGCGGCCAGCGCGGGCGCCGGATTCCGCCGCGCTTACTCGCGCGGCACTTCCTCGCGCGGCACATCCGCGCCGGGCTTGTTGCGCTTGGCGGCCGCTCGCGTTACCAGAAACACCACCACCGCCACCAGGACAACCACGGCGCCAAAGAACACCGGCATCAGGTTTGATCCGTCGAACATCTCACACCTCCCGCGCCTGCGCGCACTGCATACGCTGCATAGGGCAACAAAACCGCGGTGACGTGCGCGTGCATGCGCACGCGCGCGGTCATGCTTCAGCGCTTGGCGGTGACGCCCGCTTCGGCCTCGCGGCGCAGGAAGGTCATGATGACTGCCTCCTGATGGTCGAGCAGCCAGTCGGCCATGGCGATCTCTTCCTGCAGGATTTCTCCGCAGATATCGGCGATGTCATCGCGGCCAGCCTCCTGCGCGGCAATCACCAGGGCGCGATAGGTAGCGATTTCCATATGCTCGAAGGCGTAGCTGATGCCTACGCCCTTGGCCACTTCATCGCTCATCATGGCGTTGCCGGCCGCGTGCATGCCGGCCATCATGGTGGCGATCATGCCCTTGACCGCCGGCGTCGAGCCGCCAAGGTGCTCGATGCAGCGCTTCAGTTTTTCCGCCTGTGCCTTGGTTTCGCCTACGTGCTGTTCGATCCGGGCGCGCAGTTCGCCGTAGTGTTCCAGTCGTCCGCCCATGGCGGTGAGCAGGGTTTCGGCTTCCTGCTCCATGGCGTAGGCGTCCTGCAGCCACTGCAGCAGGCGTTCGTGGGTGGGTTGGGTGGTCATGGCGCGCTCTTCTTGAGTGGGAGCGTCCACCCTGGGGGCGGCAGCCGTAAGGCACCGCGACAGCGGCATCAATGCGGTGTGCAGCCCGGTGATTCCGTCATACCCTTCAATAGCCTTGCCGGAACCGCGCTACACGAATGCGGATCTGGCGAAGAAGGTCACTCTCCGAAGGCGATGCCGCTCTGGGCAGCGTGTCCGCGTTGGTGCTGTCGTATCGTCGCGCCAGAATGTCTTCCAGGTCTTCCACGAAAGCGTCGATGCGCTCGTCCAGCTCACCCATGATGGTTTCCTCCGATGGATTCCCACCATACGCCAGTTCCACGCAGCGTCGCTGGGGCGGCCCGCAAGATTGTCGCGCTGGGTTCGCGGGGGCTATGGTGCCAGGCTAGACCTTGTTCTCATCGTAGGCGGCGCGGCCGGCCTGGGTCAGGTCGATGTCGCCGTCCTCACCATAGCGCGCGTAACCGGCCTTGACCGCCCAATTCGCTTCTTCTTCGGTCACGGCCTTGCCGTCGTGGATGTCGGCGAGGATCTGGTACTTCTGGTCGTGGGTCGGTTCCATGTGCGCAGCTCCGGTGGGCCTGCGCTACACGGTACGGATGGGGTGTGATGGGGGTGTGGTCCGCGGCTGCAGGCATCTGCCAGGTCGCGGGCTCACCTGCGCTTTTTCGCGTAGACAAGGATCAGCAGCGGGATCGTCGGTATGACAAATGCTGCGTACGCCAGGATCGCGCTCCTTTGCTGCACCGCGAAGGCGAAGGCTCCGGCACACGTGATAAACCAGGCGGCCAGCGCAAGGCGTGCCTGCCAGTTGAGTGGGCCAAAGCCCCTGGGGTGGGGTTCAAACCAGGGAGTTACTCGCTTGACCATGGTCAGCTCCCGAAAAAAACGCATGAGGCAGACTGAAAGGGCTGGGGGCCGGTATCACTTCAGTTGTGAATTACCACTCCTGACAGCAGATCAGCGTTCCTGATGTCCAATATCCACCATAGACGCAGCCGGAGTGGGCTGGACAGGCGGCGTGCCGGGGCTTTGATTCGGCGAAAGCCTGGGTAGCGCCAAAACCGAGAGAAGAGACTACCAGCGCACTCAGTACCATCTTTGCAAAAAGCGACTTGCGAGCCTTCATTGTCATTCTCCTTGAGTAATGGCCCCCAGGCCTAGACTGTTAACGACTTCCGTTGTTGTTTGGGCTGTAAGCTCGCCGACATGCTTGTAGGCGACCTCGCCGCTGCGGTTCAACACGACCAGTGTCGGCGTGCTGGAGATCACATAGGCTCGGGCAATCCTTGTGTCGCTGTCTGACACCATCGGAAAATGGAGCCCGTTGGTATCCGCGTAGGACTGGACTTCTTCGTAGGGCGGCAGGCCGATACCGACCATCATTGCCTGGCCATTGGCCATGGAGGCATCAAGGCGTTTCAGCTCCGGGATCGAAGCGCGGCAGTAATGGCAGCGAGTTGAGTAGAAGTAGAGGACTGTAGGAGTGGGTTGCTGCCCGCCCAGGGAAACCTGGCCGCCGCGCAGCGCAGCAACCTGGATTCCAGGCGGCTTCGCGCCTACTCCAGGCCCCGAAGAAAGAAACTCGACACGAGAAGAGAGCTGGTCGTTAATGTCGCGAAGTTCCCGATTCTTCGCTGCCAGTGCGATAACCAGCGCGGCAAGGGCGACCACGACAATCCAGGGAAAGATTCTCTTCATCACAACGTCCGTGTTGAGATTGTGCGGCGAGTCTCCGCCAAATCTCGGGGTCTGTTTGTGATATTTGTCGCAAATGTGCTGGGTGCCGCTGGCACCGCTGTTCGTTCCGCAGCTGCTCGTGGAAGAAATCGCTCGCGGTGAACAGTCGGGAATCAACGTCCAGAGTGCACAGTGGGGAGAATCGAACTCGCATCTAAAGGCATTCCATCGCCGGACCAGGATCACGATGGGTTACCGCGCCCGGCTATGGATGTCAGCTCTTTTGCGATCGATATTCGGCAATCATCTGCGGCGTGACGTCCTCCGGGTAGCAGAGCGGCGCATAGCCGCCGCCACGACTGTAGGCGCTACGGCGCCCGCAACTGCTGCCATTCGATGCGGTGTTGTAAGGGCACGCGCAGTTGCCACGGTAGGCGCTGATGGATTGTTGAATGAGCAGGACTTTGATCTGATTGTCCGAGCGCGTTGCTGGCCCCTGGGCCATGACGGGGGCGGCAAACGACAGCACGAGCACCAGCAGAAGGTTCGTCTTGCAGCGCATGGGAGTTTCCTTCATGAGCGCACCTGGCGTGCTTCCTGCTCACTGCAAAGCCTGTGCCGAGTCTTGGCTCGCGGATGATGAGCCCCAAGCGTCCTGCACCACATTGACGAGACAATGCAATTGCATTACTATGGGCATCAGGATGATTCAAGGAGGCTGCCATGGCCCCGACCCTCGAAGTCGAATCCACGCTCACCGATCGCTACCAGACCACGGTGCCGGAAACCGTGCGTCGTGCCCTCAAGCTGGGCAAGCGCGACAAGATTCACTACACCATTCGCCCCAGTGGAGAGGTGGTGCTGACGCGTGTCGAAACCCACGACGGTGACGACCCGGTGCTAGGTCAGTTCCTTGATTTCCTGGCTGCCGACATCACTCGTCATCCCGAGCGGCTGCAATCCCTGGACGCTGGACTGGTCCATCAGCTCCAGTCTCTGGTCGGAGGCGTGGACATTGATCTCGATGCGCCCCTTTCGGAAGACGATGAATGACTGCGGGGAAACCCGTGCCTGTGGTCATCAACGGCTGGACGATCTTTGCCCATCCGCTGTTCCTGGCGCAGATTGATGCGTTGTCACGGCAGGTCGCGACGCTTAAGCAGAAGGACTCGGTCGGTTACGTTAAAAAGAACGCCAGCAAGCGCCTGGCGGCGATCCTCAAGCTGGCGTTTGATGTCATCCCACAAGACCCGGCGCGACCAGAGTATCGCCAGGGCGGGACGCTCGGTGGTGATTACAAGCACTGGTTGCGGGCCAAGTTCTTCCAGCAGTACCGACTCTTCTTCCGCTATCACGCCCCAAGCAAGGTGATCGTCTACGCCTGGGTGAATGACGAAGACACCAAGCGCGCCTACGAAAGCAGTGACGACGCTTACCGGGTCTTTCGGAAGATGCTGGAAAGCGGTCATCCGCCTGATGGCTGGGATCGGCTCCTGGCTGAAACGCAGAAAGAATCGCGGCGGATGCAGGAATTATTGGCAAGGGCTGCAGCCGCGCAGTGACTGGCGCAACGCAATCAGGCAAAAAAAACCCCAACCGAGACCGATTGGGGTTTTTGTTGTTGGTGGAGGTGGGGAGAATCGAACTCCCGTCCGAAGGCACTCCATCCCCGGCACTACATGCTTAGCTCATCGTTGAGTCTCGTTCCGGAACAGCACGATGTGCGAAGCGCATCCCGGAACCAGCCCGCTTTGTTTAACCCATGGCTGACAGGCAGCCACCACAGGCGATTCCGTGATAATGACCCTACGTCGCGAGCACGGACACAAGCGATTTCGGGGCTAGGCCTTAAGCGGCCAGTGCGTAGTTGTCGTCGTTGGCAACTATAAGTTTGCGGCTGGATTTACGAGGAAAGCTGCCCCCTCGGCATGCGCCAAGCGACTTCGCGACCCCCGTCGAAACCAGTGCACCCCCGGGGAAAGCATCAAACGCTGACCGGAACAGTGTAGGGGCGGGGCAGGGCGATCACAAGGAAAACCGCGCGCCCGCTCAGGGGACCTTCACGGCCACACCGCCGCCGCCGCGGGCGGCCTAGGCGTTGCGGTTGTGCGCGCGCATCGCTCGCTGCTTGTCGCGCTGCCAGTCGCGGTCCTTGGCGGCTTCGCGCTTGTCGTGCGACTGCTTGCCCTTGGCCAGGGCGATCTCCAGCTTGATCTTGTTCTTGCTCCAGTACATCGCCGTGGGAATCAGCGTGAAGCCGTCGCGTTCGACGCGGCCGATCAGCTTGTCGATCTCATGGCGGTGCAGCAGCATCTTGCGGGTACGGCGCTCTTCGGCGACCACGTGGGTGGACGCCTGGATCAGCGGGGTGATCTGCGCGCCGAACAGGAAAATCTCGCCCTGGCGAACGAAGGCATAGCTTTCGCCGATGTTGGCGCGCCCGGCGCGGATCGCCTTGACCTCCCAGCCCTGCAGGGCGAGGCCGACTTCGTAGCGCTCCTCCAGGTGGTATTCGTGGCGCGCGCGCTTGTTCAACGCGATGGTCTTGTGGGCCGCCGCGCGGTTTGCTTTATCCTTGTCCGGTTTCTTGCTCATCATCCTATTGTCACCTATTCGGGATTCGTTCGGTCCGTCCGGGCGATCCGCGAGCCCCCACGCAGCATGCCTATCATTCGCCGCAGCGCCCTGGTCGAACACAGCGCCTCGCGCATGTTCGACCTGGTCAACGACATCGCCGCCTATCCGCGGCGGTTTTCCTGGTGCAGCCAGGCCCAGTTGGTCGAGCAGGGCGAGGACCGCCTGGTCGCGCGGCTGGACCTGGGGCTGGGCTCGTTCCGCACCTGGTTCACCACCGAGAACACCCTGCGGCGTCCGCACAGCATCGACATGCAGCTGCGCGACGGCCCGTTCAAGCGGCTGCAGGGCCGCTGGGAGTTCCATGCCCTGGACGAGGACGCCTGCAAGGTCACCCTGACCCTCGATTTCGAGCCCAGCTCGCGCCTGCTGGCGCCGGCGCTGGCGCTGGGCTTCCAGGGCCTGGCCGACCGCATGGTCAATGATTTTGTCCGTGTCGCCGATGCCGACCCCGGCTGACTGATGCGCGTGGAAGTAATCATCGCCTGGCCGGACCAGTACCAGTCGCAGCGGCTGGACCTGGCCGACGGCGCTACCGTGGCCGATGCCATCGCCGCTGCCGCATTGCCCGGCAGCAGCCAGGCTGATGGGGTCGCCGTGCACGGCCTGGTCGTGCGCCCGCAGCAGGTGCTGCGCGAGGGCGACCGGGTGGAACTGCTGCGGCCACTGCTGGCCGATCCGAAGGAAGCCCGGCGCCGCCGGGCCGGCCCGTTGCCGGGCAGCCGGCGCGCTTAGCGGCCGCGCTGGCCCTTCTTTTCCTTGGTCAGGTTGCGGCCGAACTGCTTGGGCGCGGCCTGTGCCAGTTCCAGGTCGCGGTCGGGGAAGTAGTCGCCTTCCCAGCGCACGACCTGATCGTTCTCGAAGAACACGGTGAAGTTCTTCTTCTCCACCGTCGCCAGGCGGTTCACCCGTTCGGTCGAGGTGTAGTCCCAGCGCTGCGCGTGGAACGGATCGGCGATGGACGGCGTGCCCAGCAGCGCTTCCACGGCCTGCTTGCTCTGGCCGACCTGCAATTGCTCGACGGCGCTCTTCTTGATCAGGTTGCCCTGATAGATCGGTTGCTTGTAGATGATGCCGCAGCCAGCGGTGGACAGGGCAACAACGGCGACCAGCAGGAAATTGCGCATCGGACAGGAGGCTAGTGAAAACAGGCCGATGATACACTCCCGGCGGTCGCCGCGATCCACTCCCGTGGCAGGTGGCGCTAAATAGCCTATGAATGGAGACGGCCCATGGAATCCCACGACCTGCGCAAAGTCGGGCTGAAGGTCACCCACCCGCGCATGCGCATCCTGGAGCTGCTGGAGCAGAAGGGACAGCAGCACCACCTCAGCGCCGAGGACATCTACCGGCAGCTGATCGGCCATGGCGACGAGATCGGTCTGGCCACGGTCTACCGGGTCCTGACCCAGTTCGAGGCCGCCGGCCTGGTGCTCAAGCACAACTTTGAAGGCGGCCAGGCGGTCTATGAGCTGGACCGCGGCGGCCACCACGACCATATGGTCGATATCGACACCGGCAAGATCATCGAGTTCGAGAGCGAGGAGATCGAGGCGCTGCAGCGCGAGATCGCCGCCCGTCACGGCTATGAGCTGGAAGAACACTCGCTGGTGCTGTACGTGCGGCGCAAGCGTGCGCGCGGCGCACAGCCGGCTTGAATGACAAAGGCGGCCGCGGCCGCCTTTGGATGAGCACGATCCGGGCCGCCCGGTAGCAGCCGCCAGCAGCTGCCGGTCTTCACCCCGCCGCGGCCTGCAACAGCTTTCTGGCTGCCGCGCGTGCTTCCTTGCTGACCTCGACGCCGCCGAGCATCCGTGCCAGTTCCTCCTGGCGGGCGCCAGCGTCGAGCAGTTCCACCGCGCTCTGGGTCATGCCCTCCACCGGCGCCTTGCTGACGCGGTAATGCGCATGGCCCTTGGCTGCCACCTGCGGCAAGTGGGTCACGCACAGCACCTGGCGCTGCTCGCCCAGCGCGCGCAGCTTCTGCCCGACGATGTCGGCCACCGCGCCGCCGATGCCCGAGTCGACCTCGTCGAAGACCATGGTCGGCACCGCGTCCAGGCCCAGCGCGGCCACCTCGATGGCCAGCGACACGCGCGACAGCTCGCCGCCGGAGGCGACCTTGCGCAGCGCCCGCGCCGGCTGCCCGGCATTGGCCGCGACCAGGAATTCGACACGCTCGGCGCCCTGCGGGTCGGGGCGATCGCCGGGCTGCGGCTGCAGTTCGATCAGGAACTGCCCGCCGCCCATGCCGAGTTCGCCGATCAGCCCGGTGGTGGTCTGCGACAGCGCCGCCGCCGCCTCGCTGCGGCTGGCGGTCAGGGCGCTGGCTGCTTCGCGCCACTGCGCGGCGGCCGCGGCAATCAGCTTGTCGATCTGCTGCAGGCGCTCGTCGGCCCCTTGCAGGCTTTCGACCTCGGCGGCCATGCGCTCGCGATGCTCGCCCAGGGTTTCCGGGGTGACGCGGTGCTTGCGGGCCAGATCATGCAGGCGGCCAAGGCGACGCTCCATTTCCTCGAATTGCTCGGGGTCGGCTTCCAGGTCGCCGCCGATGCGGTCGAGCAGGACCAGGGCTTCGTCGAGCTGGATGGCGGCGTTGTCGAGCAGGGCATCGACCTCGCGCAGGCGCGGCTCGTGCTCGGCGACGCGGGCCAGTTCGTGGCGGCCGGACTGCAGCAGGCCCAGTACCGACTGCCCGTCCTCACCATTGAGTTGCGCGGCGACGCGCTCGCAGGCACCGATGAGGGCGGCGGCGTGGGCCTGGCGGCGGTGGCTCAGGTTGAGGGCGGCGATCGCCTCGGGGGCCAGGTCCTCGCGTTCGAGCTCGGCCAGCTGGTGGCCGAGGAAGGCAATGCGGTCGCTGACGTCCCCCTGCGCCGACAGTGCGTCGCGCTCGTCCACCAGCGCCTGCCAATGGGCAGCGGCGGCGCGCACGGCGGCGCGCTGCGGCTGGTTGCGGGCATAAGCGTCGAGCAGGGCAAGCTGGCTGCCGCGCGAGAGCAGGGCCTGATGCTCGTGCTGGCCGTGGATCTCGACCAGGAAGCCGGCCAGTTCGGCCAGCTGCGAAAGGGTGACGGGACGGCCGTTGATCCAGGCCCGCGAGCCGCCGTCGGCGCGGATCACCCGGCGCAGCTGGCACTGGCCGTCGTCGTCCAGCGCCTGTTCGAGCAGCCAGTCGCGCGCCGGGCCGGCATCGCCGAGGGCGAATTCGGCTGACAGTTCGGCGCGCTCGGCGCCATGCCGGACCACGCCGCTGTCGGCGCGCAAGCCGGACAGGAAGCCCAGCGCGTCCACCATCAGCGACTTGCCGGCGCCGGTCTCGCCCGACACCACGGTCATGCCGGGGCCGAACTCCAGCTCGGTACTGCGGACGACGGCGAAATCCTTGATCGAAAGATGGGTCAGCATGGTTGGGCGAGTCCGTGAACCGGGAAAGCTTAGGCGTTGGCGGCAGTGACGGGAATGGGCCGGGCGCTTGCCAAGGCCGTGGGCTGCCATTATCTAATGGCTCGTCTCACCGGCTGATCTCATGCACGCCCCTTCCCACCCCACGCTCGATCCTCGCGCCCGGCACCTGCTGCGCACGCTGATCTCGCGCTATATCCACGATGGCGAGCCGGTTGGCTCGCGGACGCTGGCACAGCACGCCGGGCTGGATATCAGCGCGGCGACGATCCGCAATGTGCTGGCGGACCTGGAGGAACTGGGGTTGCTGGCTTCTCCGCACACGTCAGCGGGGCGAATTCCTACCGCTCACGGCTACCGTGTCTTCGTCGACAGCCTCGTGCAGATGCAGCCGCCGGCCGAAGACGAGGTGCGGCGCCTGCGCTCGGAGCTGGCCAGCGGCGCGGGGACGCAGTCGTTGCTGGGCAGCGCTTCGGAGATGCTTTCGGCAATGACGCACTTCGTCGGCGTGGTCAGCGCGCCGCGGCGCGAGCAGATCGCTTTCCGCCATATCGACTTCGTGCCGCTGGACGGGCGCCGGGTGCTGGCGATCCTGGTGTTTGCCGACAACGAAGTGCAGAACCGGGTGATCGAGCCGCGCCGCGCCTACGAGCCGGCCGAGCTGGAGCGGGTGGCCAACTATCTCAATGCGCAATTTGCCGGGCGCGCGCTGGGCGACATCCGCGCCAGCCTGCTGCGCGAGTTGCGCTCGGCCAAGGCCGAGATGGAGCAGTTGCTGGCGCACAGCGTGGAGCTGGCCGGCGAGGTGCTGGTGCCGGCTTCGGCCGAGGACATCGTGCTGGCCGGGCAGACGCGGCTGATGGGGGTGCAGGACCTGGCCGATCTGGACCGGCTGCGCGAGCTGTTCGAGGCCTTCGCCAGCAAGCGCGAGATCCTGCAGCTGCTGGAACGCACGATCCAGGCCCCGGGCGTACGCATCTTCATTGGCGAGGAAACCGGGATGGTGTCGCTGGGCGACGTGTCCCTGGTCACGGCCCCGTATGCGGCGCACGGCCAGGTGTTGGGGGTGCTGGGGGTGATCGGGCCCAAGCGCATGGCCTACGAGCGAGTCATCCCGCTGGTGCAGACCGCCGCGCGCGAGCTCGGCGCGGCGATGGAGCCACCGGGCGAGTGATGCTTTAGTTTTCCGGTCTTGCCTGCGCTGACTATGACGAACTTGGGATCGACTTTGTCGAGGGGCGCGCGGGGTTGGCGGAGGTTGGCGCTGACTTGCGGTGCGGGCCCCGTCCCGGCGGGTAGGGCCGTCGCGGCTCAGTCAGACCTCCGTGTCTGATTCGCCGCCGTGGCACATCCATGTGCCACTGACGGCCCTACCCGCCGGAACGGCGCAAGGCGCCTTTGTTTTCAATCTTCGTTCGGGGCGCGCCTGACCTTTCCAGCGAGCCCCCAAGACGGGGTTCCTGCAGCGCGCCCATGAAGAATGGGATCAATGAAGCGCCTTGCGTCGTCCTGGCGGGGATGTTCGTCAGTGGCACAGGGATGTGCCACGGCGGCGAATCGGACAGGACGTCTGACTGAGCCGCGACGGACATCCCCGCCAGGGCGGCGCCCGCACCGCAAGCCGCCACAACCGTCCGCCCACACGAGCGCGCGCCTCAATAAACCCCCCCATCCGCAAGCCCAAATACAGCGCAGGCCGCGCAGGGCAAATCAAAGAAGCACCACCAGGCAAAGCAGAAAAAACAACCCAGCCGATCAGCCTTGCGGCGTCAACCGAGGCATCGAAACAGCCGCCCCTTCCATCTCGGTCGAGCGCGCCGCAAACCGCGTGGCAAAACGCACGTGCTGCGCGAACGCCTCGGCCGGCAGCTGCGCCAGCGAGGCGGCGAGGGCACCGTTGAAGGCATCGCCAGCACCGGTGGTATCCACGGTCTGCGCCGCTTCGGCGGGAACGCGGTAATAGGCCTGGCTGTCGCCGCGCAACTGCTCGTCCGCGTGCGAAATGAAGGCGCCCACCGAACCCAGCGTCACCACCACCGTGCCCGCCGACAGCTTGCGGCACAGCGCGTGCAAGGTGCCGCCATCGAGCGCGGCCACATCGTCGGCATTGACCCGCTCGCCGACGTGGCGGCTGAGCAGCGCCGCGAACTCGGTTTCGTTCGGGGTCAATACGTCGGCCAGCTTGAGCAGGCCGATCGAACTGGGCGCGTTGGCCGGCGCGGCATTGAGCACCGTCAGCACGCCAGCGTCGCGGGCCAGGGCCAGGGCCGATTCGATCGTCTCCACCGGCGATTCCAGCTGCGCCAGCAACACCCGCGCCGCGGCGACCAGCGGCTGCTGGCCGGCGATGAAGCCTTCACTCAGCAGGGCGTTGGCGCCCGGGCCGATCACAATGGTGTTGCGGCCGTGCGCGTCGACATAGATGCCGCCCGTGCCGGTCGGGTCGGCGCTGGACTCTGCGACCAGGTCGATGCCGTCCTGCGCGGCCAGGCCGCGCGCCATCGCACCGCCCGCATCCTCACCCAGTGCACAGACGAAATGCGTGCGCGCGCCAGCGCGAGCACTGGCCACCGCCTGATTGAAGCCCTTGCCGCCGGGGCCGGTGCTGTAGCGGCCCGCGATCGTCGCCCCTGGCGCCGGCAGCGTCTCGCAGCGCCAGACATGATCGACATTGAACGAACCGACGACGACGACCGAACTCATAGGGGCTTCTCTTTTCACTTATGGGGATTGCCGGATTACGGGTACAACAACAACGCCAAACGGGGAAGCCACTCGGCGCGGGCCGCCCCTCAGCCGAAGTGCGACAGCACGCCGGCGATGGTGGCGGTCATGAACGTGGCGATCGAGCCGCCCAGCACCGCGCGCAGACCGAACCTGGCCAGGTCGTGGCGGCGCTCCGGCGCCAGCCCGCCAATGCCGCCGATCTGGATCGCGATCGAGCTGAAGTTGGCAAAGCCGCACAGCGCATAGGTGGCGATCAGCGCGCCTTCGCCACTGAGCGACACGCCCGGCACCTGGCCGTTCACGATACGCGACAACTCGGTGTAGGCGACGAATTCGTTGATGACCACCTTCTGTCCGATCAGCGAGCCTACCGTAGTGGCGTCGGCCCAGGGTGTGCCGATCACCCAGGCAACCGGTGCCAGGATGTAACCGAAGATGGTCGACAGGCTGGTCGGCCGGCCAATCGCCGCGGCAATGCCGGTGACCTCGCCAAACCAGGTCAGCGGTGCATTGACCAGGGCGATGAGGGCGATAAACGCCAGCAGCATCGCGCCGATGTTCAGCGCCAGGCGCAGGCCGTCGCCGGCACCGGCAGCGGCCGCGTCGATGATGTTGGAGGTGTTCTTTTCCACTTCCATCTTCACCGTGCCGCGGGTGAGCGGGGTGCCGGTCTCGGGCACCAGCAGCTTGGCCACCACCAGCGTCGCCGGCGCGGCCATGATGCTCGCCGCCAGCAGATGCTTGGCATAGAACGCCTGCTGCGCCGGATCGCCGCCGCCGAGCATGCCGACGTAGGCGGCGAGCACGCCACCGGCGATATGCGCCATGCCGCCGATCATCATCGTCAGCAATTCGGACTGGGTCATCTTCGGGATGTACGGGCGCACGGTCAGCGGCGCCTCGGTCTGGCCGATGAACACGCTGGCGCAGACGCTGGTGGTCTCGGCGCCGGACACGCGCATCACCTTGGTGATCGCCCAGGCCATCGCCCGCACCACCGCCTGCATCACGCCCAGGTGGTAGAGCACGCCCATCAGCGCGGAGAAGAAGATGATGGTCGGCAGCACCTGGAAGGCGAAGATGAAGCCGTAGCTCTTGGCATCCATCAGGCTGCCGAAGATGAAGGTGGAACCTTCGTTGACGAAGCTCAGGACCTTCACGAAGCCCTGGCCGAGCCAGTTGAAGACGTCGCGGCCGCCCGGCACCAGCAGCACCAGCGCGGCAAAGCCGATCTGCAGCAGCACGCCGGTGATGACCAGGCGCCAGTCCACCGCACGCTTGTTATTGGAGAACAGCCAGGTGATGCCGAGGAGCACCGCCAACCCGAACAGGCCGAAGCCGACCCTTCCCAAACCCTCGAGCATGCTGTCCCCTGGAACCCGGCAAAAGGAGGAAGCCTAGAGCAGGGGGCCAGGGCCGGCAAGGACGGCCGATTCAGTTGCCCGCTTTCCCTTTGCGCTCAAGGCATTGCGCCGCGGCGACGGGCGCGCGGGTACACTGCCGCCCCGGCCGCGCGGGTGCCGCGTTGCCTCACAGGAGCCCGCCATGCAATACCGCCGCCTCGGTTCGACCGGCCTGCAGATTTCCGCACTGTCCTTTGGCGCCTGGGTGACCTTCGGCAGCCAGATCAGCCGCGACGAGGCGCGCAACCTGATCGCCGCGGCCTGGGACCACGGTGTCAACTTCTTCGACAACGCCGAGGTCTATGCACAGGGCCGCGCCGAGCAGGTGATGGGCGATGTCATCGCCGACCTGCGCCTGCCGCGCGATGGCTACTGCGTGTCGAGCAAGGTGTTCTTCGGCAGCGCCGCCGAGCCGCGGCCGACGCAGCGCGGCTTGTCGCGCAAGCACGTGGTCGATGCCTGCGAGGCGGCACTGCGGCGGCTACGCGTGGACTACCTCGACCTTTATTTCTGCCACCGCCCCGACCCGGACACGCCGATCGAGGAAACCGTGCGCGCCATGGACCTGCTGGTGCGCCAGGGCAAGGTGCTGTACTGGGGCACATCGGAGTGGTCGGCCGCGCAGATCGAACAGGCACAGGACATTGCCCGCGCCGGGCAATGGTTCGGGCCATCGATGGAGCAACCGCAATACAACCTGCTGCACCGCGAGCGGCTGGAACGCGAATACGCCGCGCTGTGCGAGGGCGGACTGGGCACGACGATCTGGTCGCCGCTGGCCTCGGGCCTGCTGACCGGCAAGTACAACGCCGGCATCAGCGGCGAGTCGCGGCTTGGCCAGCCCGGGCGCGAATGGCTGCGCGACATGGTGATGGGCAGTGCGGAAGAACAACGCATCGAGCGCGCGCGCCGTTTCAGCGCGGTGGCCGCCGAACTGGGCGAAAGCCCGGCGCGCCTGGCCATCGCCTGGTGCCTGCGCAATCGGCATGTCTCCAGCGTGATCCTGGGTGCGAGCCGGGTCGAGCAGTTGCTGGAAAACCTTGGCGCGCTGGATCTGCTGGAGCGTTGCGACACGGCGACGTGGCAGCAGCTGGAGGCGGCCACCGCGGCCTGATCGAAGCGTTGATGGAAGCGCGGTGATGTCACTGCCTACCGGAACGGGCCGGCCGATCGGATAAATAAATCGACCGCGGCGGGGCGGGCTATTGATGTTGAGATGAGAATCATTATCATCAAGCCGTGACCGTAAGGAGCCACGGAACCCATGAACGCCCCGATCCTGCTGCATCCTGAAACCCTGCATCTGCGCGAGCGCGTTGCGCCTCGCATCGTTCCCGCCGAAGACGTGCTCAACAGCGAAGCCCTGCTCAAGGGCCGGCGCGAAGTACTGATCCAGCACGGCGACCGCGTCTACCGCCTGCGCCACACCAGTAACGACAAGCTGATCCTGACCAAATAGTTCACGCGCCGCGCGGCGAAGCCCGCTCTCTCCCCTCGGCCGGCGTGCCTGTCGCACGCGGCCGTGGACTTCGCCGCCGGCCACCTTTGTCTGGGAAAGACCAATGCTGCTCGTCTCTCGCCCTTTCGGGCCGGATGCTGCCGGGTTGCCTGACGTGGTACCCGAGTTTCCGGTCGTCCCTGACCTGCTGCGCTGGCGTGGCCCCGGTGAGCTGCCTGCGCCGGGCATGCCGCACCCCGGGCAGCTGGCCGCGCTGGGTGTGGTGCTGTGCCTCTACCGTCCCGAACTGGGTCCGGAGCTGGAAGGCTGGCGCCGCGCGCGCAAGCTGTCCGCATGTCAGCACGTGGACAGCGACGGCCTGCACGAACGCCTGGCGTTTGCCGATGCGCAAGGGCAGTGCTGCTGGCAACTGTGTTTGTTGCCCGACAGCGACTTCCTCGCCTGGGACCGGCTGCTGGCCGGGGTGCCGGCTGCGCCGCAGGCCTGCGCGGCTGGCATCGCCGAGCGGCTGTGGCGGCGACTGGCCTGTCGCCTGCGTGGCGAGTCGTGGCAGGGCAAGGTGGTGCGCTTGCGCGCGGCAGGCCCGCTGGGGATGACGCTGGCCGCACAGGTGGCGACGCCGTCGCCGCTCGGCCTGCAGGTGGCGCGGCGCTGGCATCGCGGTGAGGGAATTGCGGCCTTTGCCGAGGACGGCGTGCTTGCCGGTTGAAGTGCGCGGTTGCGGGATGGGCTGAGGTTGCGAGGCTGGAGGCCTGGGCGGTGATGCCGCATGCTGGTCGTTCCTTTCCCACTTCGTCCGCCTCATGCCCTGGACTGCCTATCTCTATCCGGTGTTGCTGTTGCTGGCCAGCAACGTGTTCATGACCATTGCCTGGTATGGCCACCTCAAGTACAAGACCGCGCCGCTGCTGACGGTGATCGTGGTCAGCTGGGGCATCGCATTCTTCGAGTACTGCCTGCAGGTGCCGGGCAACCGGCTGGGCAGCGCGGTGTACTCGGCGCCGCAGCTCAAGGGGATCCAGGAAGTGATCACGCTGCTGGTGTTCGCGGTGTTCTCGGCGACGTACCTGGGGCAGTCGTTGAAATGGAACCATTGGGTCGCCTTCGCGTTGATCGCGCTGGCGGCGTTTTTCATGTTCAAGGAATAGGGGCGAGGTGACGGCCGAGCCCGTTGTAGGAGCGGCTTCAGCCGCGACTGTCATCTGACCGCTCGCGTCTTCGTTCGTCGCGGCTGAAGCCGCTCCTACAGTGCATCCAGCGGGCATTCGCGTGTGAAATCGCCGCACCGACACATGATCGCCGCATAATGGCGGGGCAATGACTGCGGGGAGCACTCGGTTGCTGGCATCGATGTGGAACGGAATAAGGCGGGTGATCGGCGCGCCGGGCAGATGGTTGCGCGCCGCGCCGATCGCCGATCCGGTGGACCGGCGCAATGCGCCGATGCTGCAGATCGTCCTGTTGCTGCTGGGCACGCTGCCGCCGCTGGGTTGGCTGTATCGCGGCCTGTCCGTTGCCGTGCCGTGGCGTCCGGGCGAGTTGACCAGCCTCGCACTGAGCCTGTTGTTCAGCGCGGTGGCGCTGGCTGGCGTGGTGCTGATTCGCTGGGGGCGCTTTCGCTGGGCGGCGTATCAGTTGCTGCTGGTGTTCGGCATCTCGGTATGCGCCAGCTATGCGGCCAGTGGCTTTGATGGACAGCGTTTCGAGCAGCCGGTGCTGGCCGTGCCGCTGGCGCTGGCGGCACTGGCGGTGGGGCGGCCAGCGCTGTGGGGCATGTTCGCCACGCTGATGCTGGCGTTCTGGCTGGGCCTGCGCACGGACCTGGCCGGCGGCGCGCCGCGCGATTACCTCGGCGATGGCCTGATCAGCGCCACGATCTTCCTGTTGATCGCGATCATCCTCGACCGCACCTCCGCGGCGCTGCGCCAGGCCTTGCACGAGGCGCGCCGGCATGGCGCCGAGCTCGGCATCGCGCACCAGACCCTGCAGCGCGAAGTGGATGAGCGGCGCAGCCTGGAAGAACAACTGGTCAACGCGCGCAAGGTCGAAGCCGTGGCGCGGCTGGCCGCCGGGCTCAACCATGACTTCAACCATCTGCTGGGCCTGGTGCTGGGCTATGTGCGCAAGGGCCGCCGCGCCGCGGACGCGCAGGAACGGGCGGTGGCCTTCGATGGCATCGAGGCGGCCGCGACCCGCGCCACCGCGGTGAGCGGCAAGCTGCTCAACTTCAGCCGGCCGGACCAGTCGGAGGTGGAGACACTCGACCTGCACGCGCTGGTGGACGCGCTGCAGCCGCTGCTGCGCCAGGCCATCAAGCCATCGGTGCAGTTGCACGTGGAGGTGCCCGAAGGGCTGCGCGTGGCCTTCGACCGGCAGCAGCTGGAACTGATCCTGCTCAACCTGGTCGGCAATGCCGACGATGCGATGAGCACGGGCGGGCGCATCGAACTGAGCGCGCGTGCCCACGGCGCGCAGATCGAACTGCGTTGCCGCGATACCGGCCCGGGTATTCCAGCGGCACAGCGCGCGCAGGTCTTTGAAGCCTTCTTCAGTACCAAGCCAGGCGGCACCGGCCTAGGTCTGGCGATGGCGCTGGCGCTGATGCAGCGCCACGGCGCCAGCATCCGCGTGGACGAGAACGCGAGCGCGGGGACCACCTTCGTGCTGGTGTTCCCTGGAGCCAACGCGCCGGCGCTGTCGCCGGCGGTACTGGCCGGTGATTCGGCATGAGGCCGTGGTGAATCCGCATCTTTCAGCGCGCATGCAGCCGGCGGGCGCGGTGCTGTCGGGCCAGCGCATTGCCGTCGTCGAGGACGACGCCGAACTGGCGACGCTGATCCTCGACGAGTTGCGCCACGCCGGCGCGCACGCCGTGGCCCTCGGCAGTGCCGAGGCGCTGTACCGGGAGTTGCTGCGCGAGTCCTTCGACCTGGTGGTGCTGGATGTCGGCCTGCCGGGCGAAGACGGTCATTCGGTGGCGCAATATCTGCACCAGATCGCGCCACGCACGGGCATCGTGATGCTGACCGGCCGCGGCGGCGGCGATGCGATGCGCGAAGGCCTGCTGCGAGGCGCGGATCTGTTCCTGCACAAACCGCTCGATCTCGATCTGCTGATCGCCGCGCTGGTGAGCCTGTGCCGGCGACTGTCGGTGGCGGCGTCGATGCCGGCGGTGGCTGCGAACGCGACCGAGGCGTCGGGCAGTAGCGATTGGCGGCTCAGTCCGGATGGCTGGACCCTCTGCGCCCCGGAGCTGGGCGCGAGCCGCGCGCGCACGCTGGCGCTTACCGAAGCCGAGCGCGCGCTGTTGCTGCAACTGTTTTCCCGCCGCGGCGAGCCGGTGGACCGCGACACTCTGGTCGCCGCCATCGCGGGCAACGCAGCGACTTTCGATCCGCATCGGCTCGAAGTCCTGGTGCATCGGCTGCGCACGCGCGCGGCCAGTGCGTTCGACAGCGCACTGCCGCTGCGCGCCGTGCGTGGCCGCGGCTATCTGATCGGACGCGACGACTAAGCCAGTTCGCTTGCGCAAACGCCACGCGTTGCGTCGAAGTGTCGGCTACTGCATCTGCGCAATACGCGCGGGCAAAGCGCATTGTCTAAATGATTTAGTGCGCGCCGGTATTTTGACGCTTGCGCAATGCCGCGCGTTTCCAGCGGCAAAAGCGCGCATGCACAACTGTGCAGTCCGACAAGCGTGAGCAAGTGTGAGCGTATGGGATTGACGAAGTGTGAGGTGGTCCGCAGAATCCGCGCCGCTTCTTCGCTTGGACCATCCACGCGCGCAGAAGCACGTTGACCCCGGCCATCGGGGATGCCTGCGCGATCCGTGCAGGCATCGGGCTCGCGGGTCCGTTTTGCTACAGGGGAATGCAATGGATCACCACAAGCGCGGCGGCCGCCCGGCCGCGACGCGTGCGCCGCTGCGCACGCGATCGGCAGGCTATTGGCAACTGTTTGCGGGCGCGCGGCTGCGTTCGCGATGCATCGCACTGGCGTGGCTGTGGTTGCTGCTGCCGGCATGCGCCATGGCGGCGGATCTGCAGATCACCAACCTCTCCGACACCGGCTACGATCCGACGCCGGCCGGGAGCACGGTGGTCTATCGCGTCACCGTCGAAAACAGCGCCGCCGATACCGTCGATGACGTGGTGGTGATCTTCGATCTGCCCGCTGGCGCGCAGGCGGCCGCACCGCTGCCGGCGTTCTGCACCGTCGCCGCTGGCAACGCACAGCGCCTGGAGTGCCGCGTCGGCACGCTGGAGGGCACGTTCACCTCGCCCGACGGCGCCGTGAGCTTCCAGCTGCCGCTGGCAACCGCCGGCATGGCCCCGGGCTCGATGCAGATGCGTGGCGCGATCGGCTTCCTGCCGGGCCTGCCGGCGCCGACCACGGCGATCGCTTCGATCGCCGATGGCGACAGTTTCTTCGCCGGCGATACCAACGCCGCCAATAACCGCCGCGTGGAAACCACCACGCTCGAATCGGCCGGCGACCTCAGCATCGAGAAGCTCGCCACCCCCGATCCGGTCGTGGCCGGCGGCCAGCTGACCTACACCATCACCGTGCGCAATGCCGGCCCGAGCGCCTCGTCCAACTTCCGCGTGGTCGATGACCTGCCGGCCGCGGTGCAATACGTCGCCAGCAGTTTCAGCGGCAGCGGCTGGACTTTCGATCCGGCCACGATGACCGCCACTCATGCTGGCGCATTGGCCTCCGGCGGCGCGGCCAGCTTCAGTTTCCGCGGCCGCGTCACCGCTGGCAGCGGCAACGTCGTCAACACCGCGCGCGTCATCGCCGGCAGCACGCCTGATCCGCTGCAGGACAACAACACCGCTTCGGTCAACACCGCGGTCACCGCGGGCGCCGACCTGGCCCTGACCAAGAGCGCGACACCCGCGCCGGCAATCTCGGGCGAGCAGGTGGTGTTTCACATCCAGGTGCGCAACCAGGGCCCGAGTGCCGCGGTCAACCCCAACTTCGTCGACAACCTGCCGACCGGCTTCGTCGTCACTGGCGGCACCGCGCCCGCGGGCTGGACCTGCACCGACAGCAACGCCAACACCCGCCGCAGCTGCGTGCTTGCCGGCAGCCTGGCGGTCGGCGCGGTCGCCGACTTCACCATCGAGAGTCTGGTGCCGGCCTCCGGCACCAACAGCAGCGGCAACGTCACCAACAGCGCCACCGCCGGCGCCGATACGCCGGACCCGAACAGCACCGACAACACCGGCAGCACCACCTTCACCGTGCTGGCCGACGGTGCCGACCTGTCGCTGCAGAAGACCAAGACCCCGGCCCTGGTGCCGGTGTGGAGCGGCTCGGGCAGCGACGTGGACAGCCGCATGACCAGCCGCATCGTGCTGCGCAACCTCGGCCCGCGCCCGGCCACGGGCCAGGTGCAGGTGGTCGATACGCTGGCCAATGGCGAAGAACTGCTGCAGCCCGATGGCGTGGTCGCCACGCCGGGCCTGGCGTATGCCAGCGGCGCGTGGACCTGCCAGGTCGACCAGGCCTACAGCCCCGGCACGCCGCAGCACGTGACCTGCGACCTCGCTGCCGGCTCGTTGCCGCTGGCGGTGGGCGCGCAGGCGCCGCAACTGCAGTTGCTCACCCGCGCGCGCAGCTCCGCGGCCAGCCTGCTCAACAACGCCTGCACCGGCGGTTCGGGCGGCTCGATCGAACCACTGACCGGCAACGGCATCGACCGCGACGCGGAAACCGGCAACGACTGTTCCGGCGCCGGCACCCGCACCACCGACGAACGTTCCGACCTGACCATCGCCAAGCAGACCAACGGCGCCGGCGATGCCGACAACGTGCTTGCCGCCAACCAGGACACGCTCAGCTACACCCTCACCGTCACCAACCAGGGACCGGATGCGACCACCGGCGTGGTGGTCAACGACACCGTGCCGGGCTTTGTCACCGGCCGCACCCAGATCAGCGTGACCAGCACGCCCGCGGGCTGGAACTGCACCATCAATGGCGCATCGGTGGTCTGCCGTTCCGGCACCACCGCGCTGGCCAATGGCGCCAGCGCGCAGATCGTCATCCAGGTCAAGCGCGCGCTGTTCGACAGTTTCAGCCAGCCCTCGACCACCTGTGGCGGCACCACGGTCAGCGGTGCGTATTGCAATACCGCCGGCGTCGGCATCGATGCCACCGTGGCCGGCTCGGTAGGCGAGCTCGACGGCAGCAACAACCAGGCCTCGGACTGGATTCGCATCGCACGCGTGGCCAACGTCGCCACCACGGCCAAGACCATTGCCTCCGGTTCGCCGGGCCAGGCCGGCGTCAACACCACCTATGTGATGTCCTACCTCAACGCCGGGCCGTCGAGCGTGCCTGGCGTGATCCTGCGCGACGTGTTCACCCTGCCGGCCAACGATGCCGGCTTCGTTCTCATCTCCGCGCAGCGCACCGGTGCCGGTACGCGCACCTGCAACATCATTCCCGGCGCGGGCGTGACCGTCAGCGCCACCGCCGGCGGCAACTCCTACGCCAACCCCACCGGTGCTCCGGCCCAGGTGCGCGTGCAGTGCCCGGCCTTGCCGAACCTGGCCAACCAGCAGACCGAAACGCTGCAGGTGGTGATCCGGCCCAACGTCAATGTCGGCAACACCGGCCGCCAGTTCGACAACGTCGCCGACTTCGTCATCGACATCGATGGCGACGGCAACGCCGATGCCACCGCCGGCACCGATGCGGGCGGCAATACCTACGACTTCAACAGCGACCCGAGCGACGACAGCAAGAGCGCCTCGCTGCCGTTCGGCAGCGGCGCGGTGGACCTGATCACCAACAAGATCGACACCGAGTTTCCGACCGGCGTCGATCCGCTGGGCTATGACGCCATCGATCCGTCGGCCAACCTGCTCACCTACCAGGTGACGATCCGCAACAACGGCCCGTCCGTGGCCACCAACGTGCGCCTGAGCGACAGCTTCACTCCGCCGCCGGGGCGCACGGTGACCTTCATCGGCGCGGCGACCACAGCCAACGGCAGCTACTCGGCCGCGGCGTGCAGCATCGCCGCCGGCAGCAATCCGACCACCGGCGCGGCGCTGCAACTGGACTGCCTGATGCCCGGCGTCGGCTTCGCCAACAATGTCGATGGCGTCATCGCCTCCAGCCAGACCAGCACGCTGTACCTGCGCTACCGCTACGACACCGCACCGGGCGCTTCCGGCGACACCGTCGTCAACGTCGCCAACGCCAGCGCCGCCGAAGCCGACACCAATACCGCCAACAATCAGGCCACGCAGGAAACCACCATCCGCGCCGCGGCCGACATGGGCGTGAGCAAGCGCGTGCTGACCACCGCACCGGACGCCGATCCGGATACCGCCTTGCCAGCCAACGCCACCAGCGTGTCGCTGCGCCAGCCGTTCTTCTACGTGATCGACGGCGTGAACAATGGCCCTGGCGCGAGCCTGTCGCGTGACCGCAGCGGCAGCAGCCCGCTCAACGGCACCGGCACGGTAGTCAGCGATACCTTGCCGGCAGGCCTGATCGTCACCGGCCCGGCCACCTGGCAGAAGAAGGGTCCGCTGCCCGGCGGCGGCGAAGTGCCCAACGGCACCGGCACCTGCGCGCTCGCAGGCAGCGCGCTGAACTGCACGCTCGGCGACGTCACCGTCGGCGGCAAGCTGCGCATCGTGGTGCCGGTGCGCTGGGATAGCTACCCCGGTGCGGCGGCGATCAACAACACCGTGCGCGTGACCACCGAGCAGATCGACCGCAACGCCAGCAACAACACCTCGGTGGTACCGATCCTGGTCACGCGCTCGTCGCTGGCCGGCACCGTGTTCGAGGATCGCGACCGCGCCGGCGCCAATGGCGGCGTGCGCCAGGGTGGCGAGCCGGGCATTGGCAACGTCACGATCAGCCTCACCGGTACCGATGCCTATGGCAATGCGGTGAACCTGTCGACGACCACCGCGGCCGACGGCAGCTACCAGTTCCAGAACCTGTCGCCGGCCGATGCCGCCGGCTACGTGGTGGCGCAGGTGCAGCCGGCCAGCTACCACAACGGCCCGGTCGATCCGCCGGCCGCTGGCGCCAGCGCGCCGTCGCTGGGCGGTACCTATGCCGCCGCCGCGCCGGACTCGCGCTATGCCGCGGTGCCGGTCGGCGCGGCCGATACGGCCGTGCGTTACGACTTCCCCGAAGTGCGGCAGCCCTCGCTGTCCGGCCACGTCTACGTGGACGCCAACTTCAACGACCGCCGCGACGCCGGCAGCGACGGCAGCATTGCCGGCGCCACGGTCGAACTGCTCAATCAGAACAGCGGCGCGGTGCTCGCCACCACCACTACCGCCGCCGACGGCAGCTACCGCTTCGACAATCTCGATCCGCTGGTGGTCTACGCGCTGCGCGAACGCCTGCCCACCGGCGGCTATCGCAACCGGCCCTCGGCGGTGAACCCTGGCCTGATCGGTGGCGCGGTTTGCGCCAGCGGCTGCGTGCCCGGCACCGCGCTGGGCGGCGATGGCGCCGATGTCGACCGCATCACCCAGATCGACCTGGGTGCGGGCCTCGACGGCACCGGCTTCGACTTCGGCGAAGACGCCATCGCCGCGCTGTCCGGCCACGTCTACGTGGACCGCAACGGCAATGGTGATTTCGACGCCGGCGATGCCGGCAGCAGCCACTCGCAGCCCAACGGCGGCTTGCAGGATGTGACCATCACCCTGACCGGTGCCGGTGCGGACGGCATCTTCGGCAATGCCGATGACCCGGCCCCGCGCACCGTGCAGACCGATGCCAGCGGCGCCTACCAGTTCGACCAGCTCGTGGTCGGCCAGCACTATCGCGTCAGCGAAACGCAGCCGACCGGCTACGGCGATGCCAGCGAGCACGCCAATGGCGTCATCGACATCAACGCGTTGGCCGCTGCCGGCGCGCAGGGCCTGGACTTCGGCGAGAAGCTTGGTTCGCTGGCCGGCGTGGTGTTCGAGGATTTCTCCAGCACCGCGGCCAGCAACAACAACGGCCAGTTCGACAGTGGCGAGCGGCCGATCGCAACGGTCACGCTGACCCTCACCGGCATCGACAGCCAGGGCCACCCGGTCAACCTGACCACGCAGAGCGACGCCGGCGGCCACTACCGCTTCAACGACCTGCTGCCGCCGCAGGCCGGGGGTGGCTACACCCTCACCCAGACCCAGCCGGCCGGCTACATCGACGGCAAGCACATGGCCGGCAATGCCGCCATGCCGGGCGATGCCTCGGTGTCCAACCGCGTCGACCAGCTCGCCATTGCCGCCGGCCAGGACGCCAGCGGCTATGACTTCGGCGAGCTCGCCAACGTCATCATCAGCGGCAAGGTCTACCTGGACCGCAACGACGATGGCGACCACAACGCGGGCGACGCCGGCATCCCCTCGGTCAGCCTGACCATCACCGGTGCCGGCGCCGATGGCGTGTTCGGCAGCGCCGACGACAGCAGCGCGCAGGTCAGTACCGATGCCAATGGCGACTACAGCTATGGCGGCGCGGTGTCCGGGCAGGACTACCGCATCGAGGAAACCCAGCCGACCGGTCTGGCCGAAGGGCGCGAGCGCCCGACCAACCGCATCGATCTGAGCAACCTGCCGCTGGCCGGCTCGACCGGCAACGACTTCGGCGAACTGGCCGGCGCGTTGTCCGGCAGCGTCTACCTCGATGCCAACAACAACGGCGTGCGTGATGCGGGCGAGCCCGGCATCGGCGGGGTGTCCGTGCAGCTGCCAGCCGGCAGCCATGACGCGCTTGGCCAGTCGATGGCCGCCGTGGTCACCGCCGCCGATGGCAGTTATCGCTTCGCCGATCTGCCCGCCGGCACTTACAGCGTGACCGAGCAGGCCGCGCAGCCGGTGGTCAATGGCGTGACCACGCTCAACGCCAGCACCCGCGCCGGCACCATCGACGGTACGCCTTCGGGCGTGGCCACGGCGGTGTCCAGCGTGCCCAGCGCGATCACCGCGATCACGCTGCCCGCCGGCAAGCAGTCGCTGGCCAATGACTTCGCCGAAACCTTGCCGGTGTCGCTGGCCGGCGTGGTGTTCTTCGACGCCAACAACGATGGCGCCCACGCTGGCGCCGCCGAAACCGGCATCGCCAATGTGCTGATCCGCGTGCAGGGCACCGATGACACCGGCGCGGCCGTGCAGCGCGACGTGCAGACCGACAGCCAGGGCCGCTTCGTTTTTGAAGGGCTGCGCCCGGGCCAGTACCAGCTGGTCGAACCGCAGCAGCCGGCTGGCACCAGCAACGGCATCACCACGCCCGGCCAGATCGGCGGCGTGGGCGCCGGCACCGCGACGCCGGTGGCGACCGTGCCCAGCACCATCAGCAGCATCGACCTGCGCGTGCCCGGCAGCGCCTCCATCGACAACCTGTTCGGCGAGATTCCGCTCAACAGCGGCCTCAGCGGACGTGTGTGGCTGGACCGCAACGACGACGGCCTGATCGGCGCCGATGAAAGCGGCATCGCCAACGTCAGCGTGCAGCTGCGCGGCCAGGACCTGCAGGGCCAGCCGGTGGAGCGCGATGTGGTCACCGATGCCGACGGCCGCTACAGCTTCGAGCAGCTGCCGCCGGGCACCTACACGGTGAGCGAACCGCAGCAGCCGGCCAATACCGGCAACGGCCGCACGGTGGCCGGCACGGCGGGCGGCCCCGTCACGCCGGTGGCGACCACGCCATCGTCGATTGCCGCCATCGTGCTCGGCGTCAACCAGCACGCCGAGCAGAACAACTTCGGCGAATTGCCGGCGGGCAGCATCGCCGGCCGCGTGTACGCCGACAACAACGACAACGGCCAGGCCGACAATGGCGAGGCCGGTATCGGCGGCGTGCGCATCGTCCTGCACGGTACCGATGACCTTGGCCGCAGCGTCGACGCCACTGCCACCACCGACGCGCAAGGCCAGTACCGTTTCGACGGCCTGCGCCCGGGCACCTACGCGGTGACCGAGCCCGAGCAGCCGCCGCATACGCTCAACGGCGCGACCAATGCCGGCCGCATCGGTGGCGGCGTGGTTGGCACGGCGACCGCGCGCGATGTGCTGCCCTCGGCGATCAGCGCCATCGTGCTGCCGATCGGTGCCGAGTCGCTGGAAAACAACTTTGGCGAGATCGGCGATTCGCCCGACCTGGTGGTCAGCAAGGCGGCCACCCCGGAGCGCTTCACCGTCAACAACGACGCCAGTTACGCGATCAGCGTGCGCAACGTCGGCCAGCAGCCGAGCCGTGGCGAGTACACCGTGAGCGAACGCCTGCCTGCCGGGGTGGTGCTGGCGGCGGTGCCGGCCGGCAATGGCTGGACCTGCTCCGGCGCTGCGGGCGATACGCGCTTCACCTGCCGCAGCAGTGCGGTGATTGCCAGCGGCGCGACCGCGGCCGAGCGCATCCAGGTGCCGGTGCGGGTCAACGCCGCGGCCGCCACCGGCGCCCCGGTGAACAACGCGGTCATGGTCGAAGGTGGTGGCGAGAACGACAACCGCATGCCGACCAGCAGCGAGCGCGCCGCCTTCGACGGCGATGTCAGCCAGCTGCCGACCTGCGATCCGGCTATCACCCAGAACGCCTGCCGCCTGCCGACGCAGGTGCAGCTGGCGGCCTCGGTGTCGGGCACGGTGTGGTTTGAAAGCGGCGAGCAGGTACGCATCCTCGATGGCGCCGACCAGCGCCTGCAGGGCTGGACCGTGGAGCTGGTGGACCCGGCCAGCGGCCAGGTTGCACGCACCGCGACCAGCGCCGCCGATGGCAGCTACCGCATTGGCGACGTGATTCCCGGGCAGAAGTGGCAGCTGCGCTTCCGCCATCCGGGCTCGGGCGTGGTCTGGGGCTGGCCGGTCACTGGCGAGACCAGCGCCGGCGGCGTGGTGTCGTGCGCCGCCGACAGCGCGATGGCCGCCGGCAACGCCAGCGCCTGCCGCATCAGCGAAGGTGGCATCAGCCAGCTGGAAGTGGTGCTGAAGGCTGGCGAGAACCTGCCGCAGCAGAGCCTGCCGGTGGATCCGTCGGGCGTGGTCTACGACGCGGTCACCCGTGATCCGGTGCCCGGTTCGGTGGTGACGTTCGCGCCGACCGGCGTGTGCGCCGGCTTCGACCCGGCCAGCAGCGTGCTCAACGCCGCCAGCGGTGGTTATCACATCGAGGGCAATGCGATCTCGATGACCGTGGGCAGTGACGGTGCCTACCAGTTCCTGCTCGGCCCGGCGGCACCGGCGCGTTGCGAGTTCCGCCTCAGCGTCGCGCCGCCTGGTGGCTACAGCTTCGTCTCCACGCTGATCCCGGCGCAGGCACAGGCGCTGTCGCCGCCTGGCGAAGCCGGTGGCCGCCTCGACGTGCAGCCGGACGCGAATCCGCCGACCGCACCGGTCGGCCCGGCGACCGCGTACTACCTGGACCTGTTCGCCGGTTCGGCGGTGGCCGACATCGTGCACAACCACATCCCGCTGGACACCGCGGTGGCGACGGGCCTGTCGATCACCAAGACCGGCGACCGCCAGACCGCGGAGATCGGCGACACCGTGCAGTACACGATCACCGTGCGCCAGACCGCCGGCAGCCCGATGCAGACGGTCAACGTCGTCGATCGCCTGCCGCGCGGCTTCACCTACATCGAAGGCACGGCGCGCGCCAACGGTGCCGCCGCCGCCGAGCCGGTCGGCAAGCCCGGCCCAGGCCTGGGCTTCACCCTGGGGCCGATCCAGGTCGGGCAGCAGATCGCGCTGACCTACCGCGTGCGCATCGGCGTCGGCGCGCAGCAGGGCGATGGCATCAACCGCGCGCAGGCCCATGGCTGCTCGATTGCCGGCGGCTGCATCGACCCGGTCAGTCTGCAACCGCGTGCCGGCGCGCAGGCGACGAACCAGGCGCAGTACCGCGTGCGCGTCACCGGTGGTGTGTTCACCGAGGAAGGCTGCGTGCTCGGCAAGGTGTTCGTGGACTGCAACGGCAACCACGTGCAGGACCTGGAAGAGATCGGCATTCCCGGCGTGCGCCTGTACTTCGAGGATGGCACCTGGGTGGTCAGTGATTCGGAGGGCAAGTACAGCTACTGCGGCCTGCCGCCGCAGAGCCACACGCTGAAGGTGGACGCCAGCACGCTGCCCGACGGTGCGCGCCTGACCACCAGCAGCAACCGCAACCTGGGCGATGCCGACAGCCTGTTCATCGACCTCAAGAACGGCGAGTTGCATCGCGCCGACTTCATCGAGGGCAGCTGCGCCAATCCGGTGCTGGAACAGGTCAAGGCGCGGCGCACGCAAGGCGAAGTGCGCGCGCCCGAGCGCGAGCTCGAACATGCCCCGCTGCGCTTCAGCAGCAAGCCGGCGCGCGCGCCGCAACAGGCCACCGATACCGCTGCGCAGGCGCCGGTGATCGTCCAGCCAAGGAAGTCGCCGCCGCCCGCTGCGTCCGCCACCGGGGAGGTGCGCCCATGAGCCGGCCCAACATGACGCGGCGCGCTCCGCGCCTGACCCTGCTGGCCTGTGCGCTGGCGGCCCTGCCGGCGCTGGCGCAGCAGGTCGGCAGCAGCGGTTTCACGCCGTTGCTGGGCGATTCGACGCCGCTGTATCCGCGCACGCCGGCCAGCGCCGACGCCGCCGCGCCGCGCCTGTCCGAAGACGCGGCCCGCCGCGCCCGGCAGGGCGAACAGGTCGTGGTCGAAGTGGACCGCGATGGCGTCCCCGCCGACGGCCAGTCGCCGGTGCACGTGGTCGTGCGTCTGCTCGGCGAGGATGGTCAGCCGGTGGCTGGCGAAACTTTCGCCACGGTGGAAAACAGCGGCGGGCGCATCCGTCTGCCGGGTTCGCGCACCGATGAACTGGGTCCTGGTGCCGCCGATGCCGACCGCGTCGCGCCCGGCGTGCAGTTGCTGCTGCACGACGGCGTGGCCGAATTCGATCTGCTCGCGCCGGACCAGCCGCAGGACGTGGTGCTGCGCGTCACCGCGCGCGGCCTCAGCGCCGAGGGTGCGATTGCGTTCGTGCCGGAAATGCGCGAGATGATCGCCACCGGCCTGATCGAGGGCGTGATCAACTTCCGCCGCCGCGACAACAGCACCCTGCTGGCGCCGGTGGATCACGACGACGTGTTCGAGCGCGACATCCGCCGCTGGGAGAAGCAGTTCAACCATGGCAAGGCCAGTGCCGCCGCGCGCACCGCGTTCTTCGTCAAGGGCCGGATCAAGGGCGAATACCTGCTGACCGCCGCCTACGATTCGGACAAGCAGGTGCGTGGCCGGCTGCTGCACGACATCCAGCCCGAGGAGTTCTACCCGGTCTACGGCGACGCCTCACTGCGCGGCTTTGACGCACGCTCGGCCGAGCGGCTGTACGTGCGCGTGGACAACCAGCACAGCTACCTGCTGTATGGCGACTTCCAGACCGGCGACACCCTGGCCACGGCGACCGGCATCGGCGCGCGCGGCAGCGTGCCGCAGCGCAGCCTGGGCACCTACAACCGCACCGCCACCGGCCTGGGCTGGCACTACGAGAACGCCCGCGTGCGCTCCAACGTGTTCGCGATCCAGGATTCGCTGCGCCAGGTGATCGAGGAATTCGCCAGCCAGGGCAGCGGCCCGTACGCGCTGCGCAACAACGCGGTGCTGGAAGGCAGCGAGCGCGTCGAGGTCGTGGTACGCGACCGCAACCAGCCCTCGCGCATCGTCGCGGTCACGCCGCTGGCGCGGCTGGTGGACTACAGCTTCGAGCCGTTCTCCGGACGCATCCTGCTGAACCAGTTCCTGCCCAGCTTCGACAGCAATCTCAACCCGGTGTCGCTGCGCATCACCTACGAACTGGACCAGGGCACCGAGTCGTTCTGGGTGTATGGCGCCGATGGCCAGTGGCGCGCCACTGATGCCCTGGAGCTGGGCGGTTCGGTGGTGGATGACCGCAATCCGTTCGCGCCCTTCCGCATGGGCAGCGCCAACGCCGGCTACCGCTTTGGCGAGCACACCGCGTTGGCCGTGGAGTTCGCGCGGACCCAGAGCGAGGTCAACACCAACTCGATCAACCAGGTCGCAACGCCCGGCCTGCAGGACCTCAGTGGCGATGTGGAAGGCGACGCCTGGCGCGTGCAGTTCGACCACGACGGTGAGCGCCTGGACGCCAGCGTGTTCGCCGCGCGTACCGACCCGGGCTTCAACAACCCGGCCTCGCCGCTGTTCGGCGGGCGCGGCGAGTACAACGTCGATGTGGCCTACCACCTCAACGCGCGCCTGGAGCTGTATGTCGAAGGCCTGCGCAGCGAGGACCGCAACCCCGATGGCGGCAAGCGCGATGCCGGCGGTCTCGGCGCACGCGTCAAGGCCACCGACAAGCTCACCCTGGACATGGGCTGGCGCTCGATCCGCGAAACCGTCGGCGCGTATTCGCCGTGGACCTCGCCGCTGGGCTATGGCGATGCCGGCGGACTCACCGGCGGCTTTGCCACCGGCGCTGGCGGTGGCGCGCTGGGCTATGGGCAGCAGCCGCTGGATACGTTGACCGGCCTGCCGGTGATCGGCTCCAGCAGCGCGATTACCGGCACCGCCAGCGACCTGCCGGTCGGCACGCGCCTGGAATCGGACAGCGTGCGCCTGGGCGCCGGCTACCGTGCCAGCGACAAGCTCAGCGTCGGCGCCGAATACGAGCAGGGCGTGTCCGGCGAGGACCGCCAGCGCGTGGCCGCCGGCGTGGACTACCAGGTGTTCGAGCGCAGCCGCGTGTATGGCCGCTACGAGAAGCAGACCGGCCTGACCAGCGCCTACGGCATCACCACCACCGACCGCGAGGCCGATGCGCTGGTGTTCGGCGTGGACACCAGCTACATGCGCGACACCCAGGCCTTCTCCGAGTACCGCATGCGTGATGCGATCAGCGGCCGCGATGTGCAGGCCGCCTCCGGCATCCGCAACAACTGGGATATCGCCGAGGGCGTGCGCCTGAGCAGTTCGGCCGAACGGGTCAAGGTCTACGACGGCACCACCGGCGATGCCACCGGCCTGGCGCTGGCACTGGACTACAGCGCCAACCCGCTGTGGCGCGGCGCGGTGCGCGTGGAGCACCGCATCAGCGGCGACGTCGCCAGCACCGACACCGACGAGGCATTCAACACCACGCTGCTGCAGTTCATGCTGGCGCGCAAGCTCAGTCGCGACTGGACCTTGCTCGGGCGCAACTACCTGTTGTCCACCGACTATGCCGCGCGTGGCGACGTGCTGCAGAACCGCTTCCAGCTCGGCGTGGCCTATCGCGACACCGACACCAACCGGGTCAATGCGCTGGCGCGCTACGAGTACAAGCTCGAACGCGACGAGAGCGGCCTGGTGCTGGTGGACGGGCAGGCAGTGGATGGCAGCAGCCAGGACATCCGCACGCGCGCGCACATCGTCTCCACCCATGCCGACTGGCATCCGTCGCGGCCGTGGTGGCTGACCGGGCGCGTGGCCGGCAAATGGCAGCAGGATCGCTTCGCCTATGCCGATGGCGGGCGCGTGGACAGCCGCTTCCATGCCGTACTGCTGTCCGGCCGGCTGGTCTATGACCTGACCGAGAACTGGGACATCGGCGTGCTCGGCGCGACCTTCCGCGGCCAGGACGGCGGCAACCAGTACGGCTACGGCCTGGAAGTGGGGCGCCTGCTGCGGCAGAACCTGTGGCTGTCGGCTGGCTACAACTGGTCCGGCTTCGAGGGCGACCGTGACCTGTCCGGCTACGAGTACACGCAGCAGGGCTTCTTCCTGCGCCTGCGCTTCAAATTCGACGAAGACCTGTTGCGCCGGGACCCGGTGCGCTACCGCGACCCGACGCGCTGAGGACAACCAGATGACCTTGTATTGCAACCGCCTTGCCCTGTCCGCCGCCGTTGCCGTCCTGCTCGGCGGTACGGCCCTGGCCGCCCCCGCGCAGACCCGGCTGACGCCGCCGCCCCAACGCATCACCGATGAGGCCATTGCCGCCGACCTGCAGGGCTACCAGTCCGTGCAGGACCGCATCCGCGGCCTCAATGATGCTGGACGCCCGCTGCGCGACTACGGCCTGTCCAAGGCTCAGTGCTGGCTCGACGTGTCGTTCCACGAGTACACGCGCAACGACCGCAGCGCCTTCCCGCAGGCCGCCCTCGGCGAGTCCGAGAAGCTGGTCGCGTTGATGGAGCAGGGGGTCAGCGCGCTGCCCACCGACACGCCGCTGGTCAACGACGCGCGCTACCTGCGCGACGACCTGTGGCAGCGCCTGCGCGCCTTGCAGACCAGTGCCGGCTTCAGCTGCGCGCAGCAGGCCGCGGCCTGTGGCGAAGTGGAACTGGTGCATGCCGGCAACGAGTTCAACCAGCAGCAGTGGCGCCACGCCAAGCCTTATATCCAGATCGCCGAGGACCTGGTCAATGACGCCGAGGCCATGGCCCGGCAGTGCGCCAGCGCGGCCACGCCGGACGCTGCCGCGCGCGCGGCGGCCGAACTGCCGCTGGTCGCCAACGTGCTGTTCGAGTTCGACCGCGACGGCTACGGCGACATCCGCTCGCATTCGCTGGAAAGCCTGGACCGCGCGCTGGCGCGCATCGCCGAAGAGGGCCTGGTGCTGCAGAAAGTGGAGCTGATCGGCCATGCCGACCGCATGGATGGGCGCGGCCACGACTACAACCAGGGCCTGTCCGAGCGCCGCGCGCGCACCGTGCGCGACCTGCTGATCGGCCGCGGCATTGGCGCCGAGCGCATCTCCTACGCCTATCGCGGCGATGGCCAGCAGGTGCAGCAGTGCGCCGGAGTGAAGCCGCGCACCGCGCTGCTGGAATGCCTGCTGCCCAACCGACGCGTGGAAGTGCGCTTCATCGTCGCGCCCTGAGCGCCGCGCGCCTGCGTCGGTCGCCAGCGCCGCAAGGCGTGACCGAGGCGGCTTCAAGCACGTGAACTCTGGTAGCGCGCTGCCTGATGCGCGCACCGCCATGCCGCATACTGGCGCCAGAAGCGCTCTTCCAGGCATGCAGCAGGCCGACGTGGAAGAGTTTCTCGCGCCCTCTGCGGACGGCGCCTTCCACGTGGAGCATTGCTTGTGATGAAGCGCAGAGACTTCCTTGTGACCACCGCTGCACTCGGCGCCACCAGCCTGCTGCCGGCCATGCCGGCATGGGCGGCGGGGCGGCGCCTGCGGCTCGGCCTGATCGGCACCGGCATGCGCGGGCAGGTGCTGCTGCGCGAACTGGTGCGGCGCGATGACGTGGACGTGGTTGCCCTGTGCGATATCGAGCCGATCATGCTGAAGCGGGCGACGGACATGGTCGCCAAGGCCAGCAAGCCCGCGCCGCGCATCTACGGCGAGGATGGCGACGTGCATGCCTATCGACGCCTGCTTTCGCAGCGCGGGCTCGATGGCGTCATCATCGCCACACCGTGGGAATGGCATGCGCCGATGTCGATGGACGCCATGGAAGCCAAGGTTGCGGTGGGTTGTGAAGTGGTCGCCGGGATCACCCTGCAGGATCACTGGGACGTGCTGGAAACCCAGCTGCGAACCGGCACGCCGTACATGCTGCTGGAAAATGTCTGCTACCGCCGCGACGTGATGGCTGCATTGCAGATGGTGCGCGCGGGGCTGTTCGGTGAACTGGTGCACCTGCAAGGCGGTTACCAGCACGATCTGCGCGCCGTGAAGTTCAACGCCGGCAATCCGGAACAGCCATACGGTGGCGGCGTTGAGTTCGGCCCGAAGGCGTGGTCCGAAGCGCGCTGGCGTACCGCCCATTCGGTCAACCGCAATGGCGAACTGTATCCCAGCCATGGCATCGGGCCCTGCGCGATGTACACGGGCATCAACCGCGGCAACCGTTTCACGCGCATCAACAGTTTTGCCAGCAAGGCGCGTGGCCTGCACGCATACACGGTGGCGCAAAGCGGCGGCACCAGCCATCCGAGCACGCAGGTCGGGTTCAAGCTGGGCGATGTCGTCACCACGACGCTGGCATGCGAGAACGGCGAGACGATCCTGCTGCAGCACGATACCTCGCTGCCGCGGCCGTACTCGCTGGGCTTCCGCGTGCAGGGGACGCGCGGGCTGTGGATGGACCTCAACCAGTCCATCCACATCGAAGGGCGCAGCCCCGCGCACAAGTGGGAGCCGTTCCAGACCTACCAGGACGAGTTCGATCATCCGCTGTGGCGCAAGCACGCAAAGGATGCCGAAGGCGCTGGTCACGGCGGCATGGACTACTTCGTCATCCACGCGTTCATCGGTGCGTTGAAGGCCAGGGCGCCGATGCCCATCGACATCTTCGATGCGGTGACCTGGAGCGCCATTACGCCGCTCTCGGAGCAGTCCATCGCGCAGGGCTACCAGACGCTGGATTTCCCGGACTTCACCCGCGGTCTGTGGAAGTCGCGCCAGCCGATCTTCGCCTTCGACGCGAGCTATTGAACGCGGCGGTGGCCGTGGCCGCTACTCCTCGCGCAAGGCCAGCGCCGGTGGCACGCGCAGCACCCGCCGCGTGCCCCACCAGCCGGCCAGCATGCTCAGCGCCACGCCGAGCGCGCCGCCGAGCAGCAGCGCGGGCCACGGCGCCGGTAGCGACAGCTCGAACACCTGTGCCGCCACCAGCGTGCCGATGACCGCCGCCGCCAGCGTGGCCAGCAGCGCCGCGCACAGGCCAAGGGCACCGAACTCCACCAGCACCGCGCCACGCAACTGCGCGCGGCGCGCGCCCAGCGTGCGCAGCACCGCGCTGTCGTAGCGGCGCTCGCCGGCCGTGGACTGCAATGCCGCCAGCAGCACCAGCAGGCCGGCCATCAGGCTGAAGCCCATCACCAGTTGCACCGCCTGGCCGACGCGGGTCATGACCTCGCGCACGCGCATCAGGATGGCGTCGATATCCAGCACCGATACGTTGGGGAATTCGCGGGTCAGCGCGCCCAGCCCGGAAGCCTGCGCACGCGGCAGGTGGAAACTGGAGATCAGGTTGTAGGGCGCGTCGCCCACCGCGCCCTCGTTGAGCAGCAGGAAGAAGTTCACCCGGAACGAATCCCACTCGGCCTTGCGCAGGCTGGTGACGGTGAAGCTGCGTTCCTGCTCGCCGAGCAGCAGGGTGATGCGGTCGCCCAGGCCCACGCCATAGCGTTGCGCCCAGCCTTCCTCGACCGAGGCTTCGGCGGCGCGGCTGCCCGGCTGCCAGAAGCGCCCGGCAATGAGCGTATTGGCGGGCGGGAAGTCATGGCGCCAGGAGAAGTTGACCGGGCGGTTGCCGTCATCGTCGGGTTCGGCCTCGCGATCCTGCCGCTGCGGCGGCCGGCCGTTGATGCTGAGCAGGCGCCCGGTGCCGAACGGCTCGACCGCCGGTGTGGCCACGCCCAGCGCGCGCAACCGCGCCAGCACCGTGGGTGCCTGCTCGGCCTGGATGTTCATCAGGAAGTAGTTCGGTGTATCGGCGGGCAGGCGCTGCTGCCACTGGTTCAACAGCCCCGGGCCGACCACCGCCAGCAACAGCAGCGCGCACAGCGACAACGACAGGCCGACCAGTTGCAGCACGCTCAGCGCGCGGCGCCGTGCCAGTGCGGCCAGGCCCAATCGCCACGCGCCGTGCGTGCGGTGCTGCAGCAGTCGCAGTGCCCACAGCAACCCCGCACCGGCCAGACCGGAGGCGATGGCCAGACTGCCGAGCCCGCCCAGCACCCACGCCGCCAACCGCGCGTCGCCGGTGGCCTGCACGGTGAGCGCAAGCGTGGCGGCCAAGGCCGCGGCGTAGGCCAGCAGCGAGACCGGCGGGGTCGCGGCAAAGCTGCGGTTGAGCACACGCATTGGCGGCACCCCGCGCAGACGCAGCAACGGCGGCAGGGCGAAACCGACCAGCAGCAGCAGGCCGATGCCGGCGCCGGTCAATGCGGGTGCCGCCTGCGGCAACGGCAGGCGGTTGGGCACCAGGTTGCCGAGCAATTCCACCAGACCGGACTGCACCGCCATGCCCAGCGCCACGCCGAGCACGCAGGCCGGCACCGCGGTGAACAGCAACTGCAGCACGAACGTCGCGAGAATGTCGCGCTGGCGTGCGCCCAGGCAGCGCAGCACCGCGACCTGGTCGATGCGGCGCACCGCGTAGCGATTGGCGGCCAGCGCGGTCGCCACGCCGGACAGCAGCACCGCCAGCAGCGCGGCCAGGGCGAGGAAGCGGCCGGCGCGATCGAAGGCGCTGCGCAGGCCGCGCTGGGTGTCCTCGATGCCGACCAGGCGCCAGTCGCCAGCGCGCGGCTTGAGCCATTCGCGGAAGCTGGCGATGTCGGCCGCCGCGCCCGCGAACATCAGCCGGTACGAAGCGCGGCTGCCCGGACCGAGCAGGCCGGCGCTGTCCACGTCGGCGCGGTTGACCATCAGCGGCGGCGCCAGTTGCAGCAGTTCGCCGGAAGCATCCGGCTCGGCGGCCAGCACGCCGGCAATGCGCACATGGCCGGCGCCGAACTCCAGTGCATCGCCCACGCGCAGTCCGAGCGCGTCGAGCAGTCGCGGATCGGCGTAGGCCTGGCCCGCGGCTGGCGGTGCCGCGGTGCGCGCGGCGGCACCGGGCGCGGCGCTGACCAGCAGCGTGCCGCGCAGCGGATAGCCCGCACCCACCGCGCGGATGCTCGCCATCTGGCTGTTCTCGCCATGGAACAGCACGCTCGGGAAGCTGACCATGCGTGCATGACGCAGGCCGCGGCGCTGCGCTTCGGTTTCAAAGCTGGCGGGAATTTCCTGGCGGCCGCTGACGCCGAGGTCGCCGCCGAGCACTTCGGCGGCGCTGTCGGTGAGGGCCAGGGTGACGCGGTTGACCAGCGTGCCGACCGCGGTCATCACCGCCACGCCCAGCACCAGCGCGGCGAACACGGTGAGCAGGTCACCGGCGAGGAATTCGCGCCGCGTCGCCCTTGCGGCCTGGCGCCAGGGCTTCATGCGGCCACGCCGGGCTGCAGTTGCAGGCGGCCTTCGTCGATGCGGTAGACATGGCGGCAGCGCTGCGCCAGATGCAGGTCATGGGTGACCAATACCAGCGTGGTGCCACTGCCGGCGTTGAGCGCGAACAGCAGGTCGCTGACGTGGCGACCGGTGGCGTGGTCGAGGCTGCCGGTGGGTTCGTCGGCAAACAGGATGCGCGGGCGGCCGACGAAGGCGCGCGCGATCGCCACGCGCTGCTGTTCGCCACCGGAGAGCTGGCGCGGATAATGCCGCGCGCGCGCCGCCAGGCCGACGGCCTGCAGCACTTCGCGCACCCGCGCCGAATCCTCGCGTCCGGCCAGTTCCAGCGGCAGGGCCACGTTTTCCTCGGCGGTCAGCGAAGGCAGCAGATGGAAGCTCTGGAACACGAAGCCGACTTCGCGCGCGCGCAATGCGGCGCGCGCCTCTTCGTCCAGCGTGCCCAGCGCCTGCCCGGCCAGGCTGATGCTGCCGCGGCTGGGCAGGTCGAGCCCGGCGAGCAGGCCGAGCAGGGTGGTCTTGCCCGAGCCGGAGGCACCGACGATCGCGACGCTGTCACCTTCGGCGATGCGCAGCTCGATGTCGTCGAGGATGTGCAAGGTACCTTCGGGTCCGGCGACGGACTTGCCGACGCCACGGGCATCGATCACGGTAGGCTGGGAGGAAGGCAGACTGTCGATGAGGAATCTCCGATGCGTGGAACCTGGGGTGGGCACGGACTACGGTGGTACTGGCTGCTGGCATGCTGGCTGTTCCTGCCCTGGCTTGCTTATGCCAAAGGTCCGGTAACCGCGCCGCCCGCGCCGATCCTGGTGCTTGGCGACAGCCTCAGCGCGGCCCACAACATCCCGGTGGAGGCCGGGTGGGTCAGTTTGCTGGACCAGCGCCTGAGGCAACAGATGAAGGCGCCACCGGCCGTGATCAATGCCAGCATCAGCGGCGAGACCACTTCCGGCGCGCTGACCCGGCTGCCGGGCCTGCTGCAGAAGCATCGCCCCGGCGTGCTGGTGATCGAACTGGGCGGCAACGACGCCCTGCGCGGCCTCAGCCCGGCACAGCTGCAGGGCAACCTGGAGAAGATGATCGCGCTGGGGCAGGGCGCCGGCGCCAAGGTATTGCTGCTGGGCATCGATGTGCCGCCGAACTATGGCCCGGCCTACCGCGCGCGGCTGCGCAAGACCTATGCCGACCTTGCCGCGCGCCACCACGTGGCCCTGGTGCCGTTCCTGCTGGAGGGCGTGGCCCTGCAGCCGCAGCTGATGCAGGCCGATGGCCTGCATCCCACCGCGGCGGCGCAGCCGAAGGTGCTGGAGACGGTCTGGCCCGCGCTGAGGCCTCTGTTAAGTCGTTGATTCTGTGGCGTGACGGGGCCGTCCTCGGCCTTCACATCCCATCCACCCGCGATCGGGCATGTTTCACAAAGCTGAAGACCGAGGAGCCTCCATGCGTCAGACCAAGGAAACGTCCGGCCTCGTGCTGGTCGTAGAAGACAACCGCAATATCTCCGAGATGATTGGCGAATACCTGGAAGGCCGTGGCTTCGAGGTGGACTACGCCTGTGACGGCCTGGACGGCTACCGCCTGGCCGCCGAGAACAGCTATGACGTCGTCGTGCTCGACCTCATGCTGCCGCGCCTGGATGGCATCGAAGTGTGCCGCCGCCTGCGCAATGACGCGCGCAAGTCCACGCCTGTCCTGATGCTGACCGCCCGCGACACGCTGGACGACAAGCTCACCGGGCTTGGCTTTGGCGCCGATGACTACCTGACCAAGCCGTTCGCGATCCAGGAACTGGAAGCCCGCCTGCGCGCGCTGATCCGCCGCGAACGTCGCCAGGTGGGTTCGGAAGTGCTCAAGGTCGCCGACCTGGTGCTGGACCCGGTGAGCATGCGCGCCACCCGTGCCGGCACCGAGCTGCAGCTGTCGCCGATCGGCCTGCGCCTGTTGACGATCCTGATGCGCGAGTCGCCGCGCGTGGTGACCCGGCAGGAAATCGAGCGCGAGATCTGGGGCAACGGCTTGCCGGATTCGGACACCCTGCGCAGCCATCTGTACAACCTGCGCAAGATCATCGACAAGCCGTTCGACCGTCCGCTGTTGCACACCGTGCAGAGCGCCGGCTACCGCATCGCCGATATTGCCCAGCCGATGGGCTGAGCCACTCGCCGCCGCCCGGTTCGCCGGGCGGCCATGCTGCGGGCGGGCGCGGTGAACTCCGCGCCCGCCGTTGCAGTTCTGCCGGCAGTTCTCCACTGCTCTTGCCACCGATAGTCGCCGGCAGCCGTTTCGCGGCAAGGTCGTGTGGCTGACAACGGGATAACGCGTGCGTTTTCTATAATCGCCGCGCATCCCAGGAAGCCGCAATGCCGCACGGCCTACCGCGAAAAATCCGGCTCGCCTTCATTCTGCAGACCGCGCTTGCCAGCCTGGCGATCGTGATGGGCGGCTATCTGGTCTCGCTGGTGATCAAGCACGGGCTGGTGCGCTCGGTGCTGCAGGAAGAGGCCACGCACTACTGGCAGCTGTATGACGCCTCCAGCGCGCAGCCGCCGCCCAATACCGCCAACATCCGCGGCTACCTGGTGCCGAGTGGGCGTTCGAGCCTGGCCTTGCCGGCCAACCTGCGGCCGCTGGCGCCGGGCTACCACGAGCTGGAAGGCGACAACCAGCTGGTGCTGGTGGACCAGCGCAAGGAAGGCCGGCTGTACCTGGTGTTCCTGCGTTCGCAGGCCGAGCGCATGGCGTTCTGGTTCGGCATCGTGCCGGTGCTGGTGATCCTGCTGGCGGTGTATGCGGTGTCTTGGATCACCTACCGCGCCTCCAAGCGCCTGGTCTCGCCGATCAACTGGCTGGCGCGTCGCGTCGCGCGCTGGGATCCACGCAATCCGGACATCGAGGAACTGGCCCCGGCGCGGCTGCCGCCCGACCTGCAAGGTGAAACGCGGCAGCTGGCTTCGGCCCTGCATTCGCTCGGCGTGCGCGTGCGTGACCACGTGGCGCGCGAGCGCAACTTCACCCGCGACGCCAGCCACGAGCTGCGCACGCCGCTGACCGTGATCCGCGTGGCCAGCGACATGGCGACCGCCGATGCCGACCTGCCGCCGCGCCTGGAGCGCAGCCTGCGCCGCATCCAGCGCGCCGGGCGCGACATGGAAGCGGTGATCGACGCATTCCTGATCCTCGCCCGCGAAGCGGAGATCGAGCCGCAGAGCGAGGCCATCGATGTCAGCGAACTGGTGGCCGAAGAGGTGGAGAGTGCGCGCGAACTGCTGGGCGCGCGCCCGGTGACGCTGCAGGTCAGGCACAGCGCCGATCTGCAGCTGTTCGCGCCACCGCGGGTGTTGCGGGTGGTGCTGAGCAACCTGCTGCGCAATGCCTGCGCATATACCGATGCGGGCACGGTGGAAGTGGAGATCGCCGCCGACCGCGTCGTGGTGCGCGATACCGGCATCGGCATGAGTGCCGAGGCGACCGCGCGTGCCTTCGAGCCGTTCTTCCGTGCCGATCCCACCCGTCCGCAGGGCACCGGGCTGGGGCTGTCGATCGTGCGCCGCCTGTGCGACCGCTTCGGCTGGCGCACCGAGTTGAGCAGCGAGCCGGGCGTGGGCACGGCGGTGTCGGTGATCTTTGTCGAGGCGGTGTCGCGCTGAGGCGCGTCACCGCCTGGAGCTTTCGCTAGCGGGAAAGCTCCGGACCCACCACTTCGCGCCAGATGGCATAGCCGGCCGGGGTCATGTGCAGCATGTCTTCGCGGAACAGCTCACGGCGCGGCTGGCCGTCGCGGCCAAGCATCGGCGTGTACACGTCGAGGAAGTCGACCTTGTCCAGGCGCTGGCCGGCCTGGCGGATCAAGGTGTTGGCCTCGGCGATCTGCGGCAGCAGCTGCGCGCGCGACGGGCTGGGCTTGATCGAGATGTAGGCGATGCGCGTCTGCGGCAGGTCGCGGCGTACGCGGCTGACGAAGGCCAGGAAATCATCACGCACCTGCTGCGGCGTACGCCCGGCGTTGAGGTCGTTGTCACCGGCATAGAACACCACCAGCCGCGGCGCATAGGGCACCACGATGCGGTCGGCGTACCAGGTGCTGTCGCGGATCTCCGAGCCGCCAAAGCCGCGGTTGATCACCTGCTGGCCGGGGAAGTCGGTGGCCAGCGAATCCCACATGCGGATCGACGACGAGCCAACGAACAGCACGGCGCCGCGCGGCGGTGGCTGCTGTGCATCGCGCTGCTCGAAGCGCGCGATGTCCGCTTCCCAGGCCGCGTTGGAGACCTGTGCGGGCACCTGCGGCGCGGGGGCCGGCGCCCGCGCCTGGGCCAGGGCGGCAGCGGCGAGCAGCAACAGGGCGAAGAGACGGGGCAGGGCTGGGGTCATGGGGGCTCCTTTCAGGGGGCGCGCGTTGGCGCGCGATGGCGGGCCGGCAGCGCGGCGCCTGCCACCTTACCCCGGCCGGCCGTGATGGCCCAGCCGCCGGGTAGCTGGGCGGCGGCGCGGGCGCGGGGGCTTGTGGCAAAATCCCCGCTTTCCCCATCCTCCTGGCTCCAATGGTTCTCCCACCGCTGTACCGCGGGCTGCGCCCCGTGCGCGGGCTGCACTGACATGGCCGATCTCCACGGCCATCTGCCACGCGGTCCGGCGCGCATCTTCAAGGCCGCCGTCTGGTCGATGCAGGGCCTGCGCGCGGCCTGGCTGCACGAGTCTTCATTTCGTCTTGAGGTCTACCTCACGGTGGTGCTGGCGCCGCTCGCGCTATGGTGCGGGCAGACCGCGGTGGAGCGCGTGCTGCTGATCGGCTCGCTGCTGCTGGTGCTGGCCATGGAGCTGGCCAATTCGGCCATCGAGGCGGTGATCGAGCGCTACGGCCCCGAGCACCACGAACTGGCCGGGCGCGCCAAGGACATGGGTTCGGCGGCGGTGTTCGTGTTGATGCTCAATGTGCTGCTGTGCTGGGGCCTGATCGTCGGCCCGCATCTGTTCTGACCTTCCTTATCCACGCTGTACAGGGTTTTTCATGTCATTTGAATTCCTCGCCGATCCCAATGTGTGGATCACGCTTTTCACGCTCAGCGCGCTGGAAATCGTGCTCGGCATCGACAACCTGGTGTTCATTTCGATCGCCGTGAGCAAGCTGCCCGAGGCGCAGCGCCCGCTGGCGCGGCGCATCGGCATCGCGGTCGCCTGCCTGACCCGCATCGGCCTGCTGGTGTCGCTGGCGTTCCTGTCGCGCATGTCGCACGAACTGTTCGCGGTGGCCGGCATGGGCATCTCGGTGCGCGACCTGGTGCTGATCCTCGGCGGCGTGTTCCTGCTGGTGAAGGGCGTGATGGAAATCCGCGAGATGATCTCCGGCGGCGAGGACCACGACCCGACCACGAGCAAGGCTTCGGGCGTGTTCTGGATGGTGATCGCGCAGATCGCGGTGATCGACATCGTGTTCTCGCTGGATTCGGTGATCACCGCCGTCGGCATGGCCCAGCACATTCCGGTGATGGTGGCGGCGATCCTGATCGCGGTGGCGCTGATGCTGCTGGCGGCCAATCCGCTGGGCCGCTTCATCGATGCCAACCCCACGGTGAAGATGCTGGCCCTGGCCTTCATCCTGATGATCGGCGTGGTGCTGATCCTCGACGGCGTGGACGTGCATGTGCCCAAGCCCTACATCTATGCGGCGATGGGTTTCTCGGTGCTGGTCGAATGGCTCAACCTGCTGATGCGCCGCCGTGCCGCCGAGCACGCGGTGCCCGGCGCCGGCAAGTGGTGAGCGGCCGCGGGTGAACAGCGGCGGCCGGTGCCTTTGGGCAGCGGCCGCATGGCACCGGTTGCGGCCGATGCCCAGTGGTGAATGCGGTTTAACTTCGGCCATGGCAAGCTGGCCGTCCAACCCGTTCCGCACCGGAGATGTGCCATGTCGTTGTTGCGTTCCTTGTTGCTGCTCGTGCTCGCCGCGACCCTGTCCGGCTGTGGCTACAACGCCATCCAGCAGAAGGACGAACAGGTCAAGGCCGGCTGGTCGGAGGTGCTCAACCAGTACCAGCGCCGCGCCGACCTGATCCCCAATCTGGTCAACACGGTCAAGGGCTACGCGCAGCAGGAAGAGCGCGTGCTGACCGAGGTCACCAATGCGCGTTCGCGCGTCGGGCAGATCCAGGTCAACGCCGACGACCCGGCCTCGCTGCAGCAGTTCCAGCAGGCGCAGGGCGAACTGGGCAGTGCGTTGAGCCGCCTGATGGTGGTCAGCGAGGCCTATCCGCAGCTGCAGTCCAACCAGAATTTCCGCGACCTGCAGGCGCAGCTGGAAGGCACCGAGAACCGCATCACCGTCGCGCGTGGCCGCTACATCCAGATGGTGCAGGACTACAACACCTTCATCCGTTCCTTCCCGCAGGTGATCACCGCGAAGATCTTTGGCTACAAGGCCAAGCCGAACTTCACCGTGGAGAACGAGGCGCAGCTGGCGCGGCCGCCGGCGGTGGATTTCGGCACCCCGACGCCGCCCGCCACGCCGCCGCAAGCGCAGCCGCAGCAGACTCCGCCGCCGCAACCGCAGCCGGGCAACTGAGCCCCGCGCCGTGGAGTTGAGGGCGCGCGCGCTGCGTTGGCTGCCGGGCGTCGGCCGCATGTCGCTGGCGGCCGGATTGCTGCTGGCGCTGCTCGCGGTACCGGCGCTGGCGCAGGAACTGGCGCCGATCCCGCCGCTGGATTCGCCGGTGGTCGACACCACCGGCACGCTCGACGCGGCCCAGCGCAGCCAGCTCGAACAGCAGGCCCTGGCCCTGCAGCAGCGCAAGGGCAGCCAGCTGCAGGTGCTGGTGGTGCCAAGCACCGCGCCGGAGGACATCGCGCCGTATACCCAGCGCGTGTTCGATCAGTGGAAGCTCGGGCGCAAGGGCGTGGACGATGCGGTGCTGCTGGTCGTGGCCAAGGATGACCGGCGCGTGCGCATCCAGCCCGGTTATGGCCTGGAAGGGGCGATCCCCGATGCGATCGCCAACCGCATCATCCAGGAGTACATGGTGCCGCGCTTCCGCAGCGGCGATTACGCCGGTGGCATCAACGAGGCGACCGGCATGCTGGTCAAGCTGATCGATGGCGAACCGCTGCCCGCGCCGGTGGCCGACAACCCGGCCGGCGAGCGCCGCGGCAATGGCGGCGGCTGGCTGGTGGCGCTGTTTGTCGGCTTCATTGCCGCCAGCGTCGCGCGCGGCGTGTTCGCGCGCGCACCGCGACCATTGCGCGCCCTGCTCAGCGGTGGTGCCGCGGCGGGCGCGGCATTGCTGCTGACCTCGCTGGTGTTCGCCAGTGGCCTGGCCGGGCTGATTGGCTTGTTCCTCGGCCTGACCTCGGCCACGCCGGGCCGCGTCGTCCGCCAGGGCGGCTGGGGTGGCTGGGGCGGTGGCGGGCTGGGTGGCGGCTTTGGTGGATTTGGCGGCGGTGGTGGCTTCGGCGGTGGCGGCGGATTTGGTGGCGGCGGCTGGGGCGGCGGCGGCGGTTCTTCCGGAGGCGGTGGCGCCTCGGGGAGCTGGTGATGCGCTGGTTCCGCCATCTGTTCGCGCCAACCGCGCGCAAGCTGTTCCCGCCCGACGCGCTCGACGCGATCACCCAGGCCATTGCCGCCGGCGAACAGCGCCATAGTGGCGAGGTGATGTTCGCGGTGGAAGCCGACCTGGCCCTGGCCGCGCTGTGGGCGGGGGTGACGCCGCGGCAGCGCGCCGAGGCCGCCTTCGCGCAGCTGCGCACCTGGGACACCCACGCCAACAACGGCGTGCTGATCTACCTGCTGCTGGCCGACCACGCCATCGAGATCGTGGCCGACCGCGGGCTGCACGGCCGCGTGTCGCCCGCGCAATGGCAGGAGATCTGCCGGCGCATGCAGGGGCAGTTGCAGGCGCGCGAACCGGTGCGCGCGGTGGTGGAGGCGATCGAGGCGGTGTCCTCGCTGATCGCCGAACATTATCCCGCCGCGCCCGGCCAGCCGAACGCGGACGAACTGCCGAACCGTCCACGGTTCCTCGGCTGACCGCTGCCGGTGGCAGAATAGCGCTTCGTTCCTGCGGGCCCGCCTCGTGATCTATCTCCACCACATCGACCCCATCGCCTTCTCGCTCGGCCCGGTGCAGGTGCACTGGTATGGGTTGATGTACCTGCTGGCGTTCTTCAGCGCCTGGTGGCTGGGGCGCTCGCGCATCCGCGCCGGGCGCCTGCCCGGCGTGGACATGAACGGCTTTTCCGACCTGCTGTTCTACGCGATGCTGGGCGTGGTCATCGGCGGCCGCGTCGGCTACATGCTGTTCTATGCCTTCGATGCGTTCCTGGCCAACCCGCTGATCCTGTTCAAGGTGTGGGAAGGCGGCATGAGCTTCCACGGCGGCCTGCTCGGTGTGCTCGCCGGCTGCCTGTGGTGGGTGCGGCGCCAGCAGCTGCACTTCTTCGACGTGATGGACTTCGTTGCTCCGCTGGTACCGCTGGGCCTGGGCTTCGGCCGCCTCGGCAACTTCGTCGGCGGTGAGTTGTGGGGCAAGTACACCGGCAGCGACTGGGGCGTGATCTTCCCGCGTGCCGAGCGCGCGCTGCAGGACCTGCCGTGGGAGCAGCTGCAAGCGCAGTACGCCAGCGGTGCGCTCAACGCATTGGCGCGGCATCCCTCGCAGTTGTACGAAGCCTTCCTGGAAGGCGTGGTGATGTTCGTGGTGCTGTGGCTGTACTCGGCCCGCCCACGTGCGCGCTACGCAGTCTCCGGAATGTTCGCACTGCTGTACGGCGTGTTCCGCTTCGCGGTGGAATTCGTGCGCATGCCCGACAACGGCATCTATGTGGCCTTCGGCTGGCTGACCCGCGGGCAGATTCTCAGCCTGCCGCTGATCGCGCTTGGCCTGTGGCTGCTGTGGCTGTCGCGGCGCGCGCCGGTGCTGCAGCCGGCGCCGCTGGCCGTGGCGGAGAAGAACGCATGAAGCCCTACCTGGACCTGCTGCAGCACGTGCTCGAACACGGCGCGGAGAAGTCCGACCGCACCGGTACCGGCACGCGCAGCGTGTTTGGCTGGCAGATGCGCTTCGACCTCAACGCTGGCTTTCCGCTGGTCACCACCAAGAAGCTGCACCTGCGCTCGATCGTGCATGAGCTGCTGTGGTTCCTGCAGGGCGACACCAACGTCGCCTACCTGAAGGAAAACAAGGTCAGCATCTGGGACGAGTGGGCTGACGAGAACGGCGAACTCGGCCCGGTCTACGGCAAGCAATGGCGGCGCTGGCCCGACGGCAAGGGCGGGCACATCGACCAGATGCAGTGGCTGGTGGACGAGATCAAGCGCAACCCGGACTCGCGGCGCCTGGTGATCAGCGCCTGGAACGTGGCCGAGCTGCCGCAGATGGCCCTGATGCCGTGCCACAGCCTGTTCCAGTTCTACGTGGTCGACGGCAAGCTCAGCTGCCAGTTGTACCAGCGCAGCGGCGACATCTTCCTGGGCGTGCCGTTCAACATCGCCAGCTACGCGTTGCTGACGCACATGGTGGCGCAGGCCACTGGCCTGGGCGTGGGCGATTTCGTCCACACCCTTGGCGATGCGCACCTGTACTCGAATCATTTTGAACAGGCGCGCGAACAGCTGACCCGTGCGCCGCGGCCGTTGCCGAAGCTGCGCCTGAACCCGGCTGTCACCGACCTGTTCGGCTTCCGCTACGAAGACATCAGCATCGAAGACTACGACCCGCACCCGGCGATCAAGGCGCCGGTGGCGGTCTGAGCGCGATGGCCACGGCCGGCCCGCGCATCAGTCTGGTGGTGGCGATGGATCGCCAGCGTGCGATCGGCCGCGACAACGCATTGGCCTGGCACCTGCCCGACGACCTCAAGCATTTCAAGGCGCTGACCCTCGGCAAGCCCGTGCTGATGGGCCGCCGCACCGCGCAGTCGCTGGGCCGCGCACTGCCCGGGCGTCCCAACCTGGTGATGACCCGCTCCAACGTTGCTCCGTTCGAGGGCATGCGCGCGGTGGCCACGGTGGAGCAGGCGCTGGCCGTGAGCGCCGAGCTGGAGGCGGGCGAGTTATGCGTGATTGGCGGCGGCGAGATCTACTGGCAGTGGCTGCCCTTGGCCGACGTATTGCAGGTCACCTTTGTCGATACCGCCATTGATGATGCGGACGCGTGGTTCCCCGAGTGGGACCCGGCGCAATGGCATGAGGTATCGCGCCAGGCGCATGCAGCGGATGCGCGGCATGCGTTTGCGTTCGAGTTTGTGGAGTATCAGCGGCGGGGGTAGGGGGGGCGGTTACGCCGGGCTGCGGCGGTCGGGGTTCTCCGTACGCGGTTTTGCCTTGTCCAGCCCTTGCGCTGACGGGTTGTCCTTCTTGTTGTCGCGCAGCGCCAGTGCCTTGCCGCTGTAGTAGCCGGTTACGAATACGCCGAACAGCAATGCGAAAAGTAGCGCAGGGACGGGGAGATGTCTGGTCATCGGCGAACTGCTCCACGAGGCGATGGGTGCTGCAGTTGAGGCTAGCGGTGAGCCGACGCGGCGAATATGAGATCAGTCGTACCTGATGCGGGGAACGCCTGTCGGTGCAGGTGTACATGGCTGGGGCCGTTGTAGGAGGGGCTTCTGCCCCGACGAGCGGAGTCGCGATCTGGCAGATGGCGGTCGCGGCTGAAGCCGCTCCCACAGTGCACCCAGCAGACATCAGGCGTGGCATCAGCCATCAGCCATCAGGAATTCCGGCATCAGCCATCAGCCATTCCGGCGCCAGGCCCACGGCCACCTATTCCGCAGCCTCTCCCGCCGCACCACCCGCATCCGCAGGCGCGCGCGGCCCCTGCCGCTCGCGCCGCTGCCGCTCCTGGCCGTGCTGGCGACCCTGGCCTTGGCCCTGCCCACCACCACCACGATTGCCCTCGCGCGGCGGCCGCGGCGCCCGCGCCACCGGCGGCGGGCCCTGCACTTCACGACCCGGCACCTGCACCACGCGCAATTCTTCCGTGTCCAGCTGCAAGGCCGTCAACTTGCCGCCCCATACCGCGCCAGTGTCGATCGCGTGCACGCCCTGGGTGATCGTCAGGCCCAGTGTCGACCAATGCCCGCACACGATCTTCAGGTCACGCTCGACGCGCCCCGGTACCTCGAACCACGGATACAGGCCCTGTGCCTGGGTCCCCGGCGTGCCCTTGTCCTCGGTCGCGATGCGTCCGCGCGGCGTGCAATAGCGCATCCGTGTCAGCAGATTGATGATCGCGCGGCTGCGGTCGTGCCCACTCAACCCCGGCGACCAGCCCGGGCGGTCGCCGTACATGTTGCGCAACAGCTTGCGATACGCATTGCCCTGCAACTGCTGTTCGACCTCGCGCGCATGCTTCTCCGCCAACTGCGTCGTCCACTTCGGCGCCAGCCCCGCATGCACCATCATCCAGCCCAGCGCGCGGTCCACGTGCACCAGCTTCTGCATCCGCAGCCAGTCCAGCAGCACGTCGCGATCCTCGGCCTGCACCACCCGCAACAGATCCGGGTTGACCTTGCGCTGCTCTTCTTCCGAGCGCGCGCCCACCGCCAGCAGCGACAGATCGTGGTTGCCCAGCACCACCACACTCTGCTCGCGCAACGAATGCACCAGCCGCAGCGTCTCCAGCGACTGCCCACCGCGGTTGACCAGATCGCCGCAGAACCACAGCCGGTCGCTGGCCGGGTCGAAGCGGATCTTCTCCAGCAGGCGCTGGGTGACGTCGTAGCAGCCCTGCAGGTCGCCGATGGCCCACACGCTCATGCCCGGGCCCCCATCAGTGCAAGGTCCGGGGCGTCGCCAGCACGAAGGCGGCGATCGCGGCGGTGAAGGCGGTGCCGTCGTCGGCCACCAGCTCGTAGTGGCCCTGCATCAGCCCGTCGTCGGTATCCAGCAGCACCGCCGAGGTGTAGCGGAAGTCCTCGCCCGGCCGCAGCCAGGGCTGTTCGCCGACCACGCCTTCGCCATCCACATGCTCGACGCGACCATTGCCGTGATCGATTTCCCAGTGCCGCGCCACCAGGCGTGCACCGATGTCGCCGGTGTTGACGATGCGGATGTCATAGGCGAACGCATACCGGCCCTGCAGGGCGGCATTGGGATCGTCCAGGAACCGCGGCCTCACCTCGACCTGGATCTCGTAGCGCGGGGGGCGTGGCATGGGGTCAGTGTAAGCAAACGGCATTGAGGTCACGTCAAGCCACGTCCACATTGGCCAGGCGGATGAAATCGGCCACTTCCAGCTGCTCGGCCCGCGCATCGGCGCGGACCCCGGCTGCCTCGAAATGGCGTGCATCGCAGACGGTGGACAGCGCATTGCGCAAGGTCTTGCGGCGCTGGCCGAAGGCGGCGCGCACCACGTCGGCAAAGCGCGCGCGGTCGCGGATGCCGACTTCGGCAGCGGGGCGCGGCACCAGCCGCACCACCGCCGAATCCACCTTGGGCGGCGGCCGGAACGCGCCCGGCGGCACCACGAACAGCGAGGTCACCTCGCACCAGGCCTGCAGCATCACGCTGAGGCGGCCATAGACCTTGCTGCCGGGGGCGGCGGCCATGCGGTCGACCACTTCCTTCTGCAGCATGAAGTGCATGTCGGCCACGGCGGCGGCGTGGTCCAGGGCATGGAACAGGATCGGCGAGGAAATGTTGTACGGCAGGTTGCCAACCAGGCGAATCGGTGTGCCCGCGGCCAGCGCGGTGAAATCCACCGACAGCACGTCGCGGTGGATGATCGTCAGCTCGCCCAGCGGCGCGGCGGCGGCGGTGAGCGGGGCAATCAGGTCGCGGTCGAACTCGATCACCGTCAGCTCGCCATGGCGGCGCAGCAACGGCAGGGTGATCGCGCCCTGGCCCGGGCCGATCTCGACCAGGCGCTGGCCCGGCTTCGGGTCCACGGCCTGGACAATGCGGTCGATGTAATGGCGGTCGGCCAGGAAGTGCTGGCCCAGCGACTTCTTCGCCGGGACACTGAAACCGGAAGCCGGCGGGGGAGAAAGCGGACGGGTCATCGGGAAATTCTAGAGGTTGCAGCGTGGATTGCGGCGGAATCCCGCCACTTCCGGCTCACGCCGCGCGCGAGGCCCTGCGCGCGGCGGCCAGCCGCGCACATAGCGAAGTGGCCGCCAACAGGCTGGAAGGATCGGCCACGCCGCGTCCGGCCAGGTCCAGCGCGGTGCCATGGTCCACGGCCACGCGCGGGTAGGGCAGGCCGAGGGTGATGTTCACTGCCTGCTCAAAGCCGCTGTACTTGAGTACCGGCAGGCCCTGGTCGTGGTACATCGCGACCACCGCATCGAAACCGCGCAGCTTCTGCGGCAGGAACGCGGTGTCAGCCGGCAGCGGGCCGCTCAGGTCCATGCCGCGCGCACGCAGCGCATCGAGCACGGGGATCATCACGTCCAGTTCCTCGCGGCCCAGATGCCCGCCCTCGCCGGCATGCGGGTTGAGCCCGAGCACGGCGATGCGCGGCGCGGCCAGGCCGAACTGCCCACGCAGCGCCTGCCAGGTGATCTCCAGGCACCGCGTCAGCGCCGCGCCGGTCACCGCATCGGCCACCGCGCGCAGGGGCAGGTGGGTGGTAACCAGGGCGACGCGGACGATGTCGTTGGCCAGCATCATCACCACGTCGGTGCCGGCCTGTTCGGCCAGCAGCTCGGTGGTGCCGGTATAGGCAATGCCGCCTTCGTTGATCACCGCCTTGTGCACCGGGCCGGTGACGATGCCGTCCAGCCGCCCTTCCAGGCAGGCCGCCGCGCCAGCGCGCAGGGCCGCGATCACGGCGGCGGCGTTGGCCGGGTCGGGCTCGCCGAAGCGACTGGGTCGGGCCAGGGCAACCGGCTGCACGGCGAGGTCGCCGGGCCGGGCAGGGAGGGCGTCGGGCGGCAGCGCGCGAAACGGCAGGCCCAGGGCATGGGCGGCCTGGGCGAGGTTGTCGGGGTCGGCGAAGGCGAGCAGCCGGCAGTCAGTGCGCGGCTGCTGTGCGAGCCGGATGCAAAGCTCCGGCCCGATGCCCGCCGGCTCGCCCGCTACCAGCGCGAGGGCGGGCGGGTGCACGGCTCAGTTGCCGGGCGTCGGCGCCGGAGTGGCCGGCGTGGGCTGCGCGGTCGCGTTGTCGTCGGCGCGGTCACCGGTGCGGAAGCTGACATAGGCCTCGCCACGCATTTCCTGCAGGAAGCGGTTGTATTCCTCTTCCAGCTTGCGCCGGCCGATGGTCTCGCGCAGCTGCGCGCGCTCGTTCTGGTTGCCCATGTCCGTCTCGCGACGGCCCACCAGCTGCACCACGTGCCAGCCGGCCTCGGTGCGGAACGGCTGCGAGATGCCGCCGTCGCTCAGCGCGGACACCTGGCGGCCGAAATCCGGGCCGAAGGCATCGGCAGGGAACCAGCCCAGGTCGCCGCCCTGACCACGGCTGTTGGCGTCCTCGGAGGACTCCTTGGCCACGGTCTGGAAGTCGGCGCCGCCTTCGATGCGCGCACGCAGGGTGTCGATCTTGGCCTTGGCCGCCGCTTCGCTCTGGCTCTCGTTGACGCGCACCAGGATGTGGCGCGCATGGAACTCGGTGACCATCTGCGACTGCGCATTGGACTGGCCGCTGCGCACTTCCACCAGCTTCAGCAGCTGGAAGCCGCTGGGACCGCGCAGCGGGCCGGCGATCTGGCCGGGCTGCATGTCCTTGATCAGCTGCGCGAACGCATTGGGAATCTCATCGGCCGCGCGCCAGCCCAGGTCGCCGCCTTCCAGCGCGTTGGGGCTGTCGGAATAGCGCACCGCGGCGGCGGAGAAGTCCAGCTCGCCCTTGTCGATCAGGTTCTTGACGCCTTCGATCTTCTGCTGGCCGGTGGCGATCTGCTCGGCCGTGGCGCCTTCCGGCAGGCCGACCAGGATGTGCGCCAGGTGGTACTGGGTGCCGCCGCTGGACTGCTGCGCCTGGGCCGCGTCGACCTCGGCCTCGCTGACGCTGATGCGGCTCTGCGCAAAGCTCTGGCGCAGGCGCTGCACGGTGATTTCCTCGCGCACCGAGCGGCGGAAGTCGGCATAGGGCAGGCCGTCGGCGGCCAGCTTCTGACGCAGGCCCTCGACGGTGGTGCCATTCTGCTGGGCAATGCTGCCGATGGCGCGGTTGAGCTCGTCGTCGCTGACCTTGATGCCGCTGCTCTCGGCGCGGGCGACCTGCAGCTTGACCAGCACCAGGCGCTCAAGCACCTGCCGCTGCAGCACGTCGGCCGGCGGCAGCTGGTTCTCGCGCCCGGCGTACTGGCCGCGCACGTTGGCCAGGGCGCGGTCCAGCTCGCTCTGCAGGATCACGTCCTCATCGACGATGGCGGCGATGCGGTCCAGCGGCTCGGAGGCCGGGGCGGCCTGGGCGAAGGCCAGTGAGGGGATGACGCTGGCCACGACCAGCAGCGAGGCAAGCAAAGCGGGAATGGGTCTGGTCATGGAATCTGGTTCGGATCGTAATCGTCCGGATTGGTCGTGGTGTTGCTGGGCGGGACCAGGTACAGGTCGTCGCGGTAATAGCCGAGAATAGCACGGCGCAAAGTGCGCTCCGTGTCCTGGCCAGCACTGCCGAGCCCCTTCAGGACGAACTCCAGCTGGAACGAGTTGTTCATGTCGCCCTCGCGGTTGCGCACGTAGCGCCGGGCCAGAGCCCGCACCGCCAGGCAGCAGCTGTCCCACTGCACGCCGCCGATGATCTCCAGCGGCTTGCGGTCCAGCAGCGAGTAGTAGTAGCGGCCGACCACGCTCCAGGTGGGGTTGATCGGGTACAGGAAGGAGAAGTCGGCCTGCTTGAGCTGGTCGGTGTTGTCGCTGGTGTTGCGGCGGTAGCGATACGACAGGTTGATGATGCCGTCGTTGCCGAGCAGGTAGCGGGTGCGGAAGCTGGCCAGGTCTTCCTGGCGGAAGTTCGGGTTCCACTGGTAGGTCGCGCCCAGCGTCCAGCGGTCGTTGATCATGTAGTTGACGTCGGTCACCCAGGCCGACTTGCCCTTCTCCACCGGCGGCTCGCTGCTGTTGAGGGTGACCTGCGAATCCTCGAAATACAGGATCTGGCCGACGCTGGCCGACAGCTTCTCGCGGCCGTCGGACTGGCGCAGCAGGCGCGTGGTCAGCGCCACGGTCAGCTGGTTGGCGTCGTTCTGGCGGTCGGCGCCGGTATAGCGGCTGTCGCGGAACAGCTGGCCCCAGCTGAAGGTGAAGGCGCGGGTGTCGAACAGCGGCAGGTTGTCCTGGTTCCGGTACGGGGTGTACAGGTAGAACAGCCGCGGTTCGAGGGTGTTGAGGTAGGACGTGCCGCCCAGCGTGGTTTCGCGGTCGAAGAACAGGCCGGCGTCGAGGCTGGCGATCGGCAGGCTGCGGGTCGGCGTGCGGTCGCCGTTGCCGCCGGTGGCGCGCAGCTGTTCGGCCAGATCCCGGTCCAGCTGGTAGGTGGTGTAGCGCCAGGCCACGGTCGGGGTGACGTACCAGGCGGCGCCGGCCATCGGCATCGAAATGTACGGCTTGAGGTCCAGGCGCGAACCGCCGGGCTGGTCGATGACCTGGCCAGTGCGCTCGTACTCGCCATCGGCATTGATGAACTTCGGGTGGATATCGTCATGCACGAAGCGCACGGCTTCGGTGTAGATGCCGACATCGAACAGCTCGCCCAGCGGCTGGTCCCAGTTGAAGAACGCACGCGGCTGGCGGTTGTAGGGCAGGGCCGCTTCGGTGAGGGTGTAGTCGGTCAGCTGCCAGTAGTCGGCCATCAGCCCGGCGGTCCAGTACTCGCCAGTGCCGTAGATGCCGGCCACGCTCTGCAGGTTGGACACGGCCACGCCGTTGAGGCGGCTGGAGAAGTCCTCGGTATAGCGCTCGTCGCTGACCCAGGCCAGGCTGGCGCGCGCCTGCCAATGGCTGTTGACGTTGTGGTAGCCGGTGTATTCGATCCGGCCGCGGTCCTTGTCGCGCAGCTTGTCGTTGGGCAGGTAGGCGGTGCGCAGCTCGCCGCGGCCGCCGTCGTACAAGTAGCGGAATTCGTTGTCGAGCATGAAGCCGCGCTTGCTCATGTAGCGCGGGTACAAGGTGTCGTCGTAGTTCGGCGCCAGGTTGAGGTAGATCGGCTGGGTATAGTCGAAGCCGTTGCGCCCGGAGATCGACAGCTTCGGATACAGCAGGCCGGTCTGGCGGCGGTCGTCGGTGGGAAACTTGAACCACGGCATCCACAGCACCGGCACGCGGCCGATCTGCAACACCGCATTACGCGCGGTGCCGAAACCTTCTTCGTTGTCGACGTCGATTTCCGGCGCGCGCAGCTTCCAGATCGGCTGCGACGGGTCGCAGGTGGTGTAGGTCGAATGGTGCATCTGCCCCACCGAGCCCTGCAGGTCCACCGACTGCGCGCCGCCGTTGCCGCGGCGGTCCACCAGCTGGTAACGGATGTTGGTGACCTTGTGGGTGTCGGTGTCCTGGTTGCCCTCGGCGCGGTCGGCGACCATGCGGATCGACGAATCCTGATAGCGCACGTCGCCTTCGGCGATGTAGTTGCCGGTCTCGGTATCCATCCGCAGGGTGTCGGCGTGCAGGAACTGGTCGCCGCGCTTGAGGGTCACGTTGCCCTGGTACTGCGGGATCGTCGTCGTGCCGCTGAGCTGGTCGCCCTCGACATCGGTCGGCAGCTGCTGGCGATTGGCCGCGGCGGCCTTGTCGGCCGGCGGAGCCTGATCGAAGCCGGGCAGCGGCTCCACGGCCGGGCAGAGGTCCCAGTTCAACGGCTTTTCGTCGGCCATCGCCGGCAGGCAGATGGCGATGCTCAGGGGCAGGGGCAGCAGGCGAAGAGCTCGGCGCACGCGGGGGGATCGACGTGGAAAACGGCCGCTAGCTTGCCCCATAGGCTGCATGGGGGCAATGAAGGCCGGTTCCGGGGTGGCGGCCGGATTCATCGGCCGGCAGGCCGGCCACGGCCGCCGACGTGGCGCTCAACGCAGGGCGGCGACGTGGGCAACGCTGCTTTCGCGCAGGGCCTGCAGGTCGTATCCGCCCTCCAGCATCGACACCACCCGGCCCTGGGCGTGGCGCTGCGCGAGCTTGCGCAGTTCGGCGGTGAGCCAGCCGAAGTCCTCGGCTTCGAGCATCAGATCGGCCTGCGGATCACGCATGTGCGCATCGAAGCCGGCCGAGATCAGCAACAGCTGCGGGCAGAACGCATCGAGGATGGGCAGCATCTGGTCGGCCCAGGTATTGCGGAAGCGGAAGCCGCCGCTGCCCGGCGGCAGCAGGGCATTGTGGATGTTGCCCACGCCGCGTTCGTAGACGCTGCCCGAGTGCGGATAGATGCCGGACTCGTGGGTGCTGAGATATTGCACCGCCGGGTCACGCTCGAAGATGGCCTGGGTGCCGTTGCCGTGGTGCACGTCGAAATCGACGATGGCCACGCGCTCCAGGCCATGGTGTTCGCGCGCGTGCGCTGCGGCCACGGCGATGTTGTTGAACAGGCAGAAGCCCATCGCGTGTTGCGCGGTGGCGTGGTGCCCGGGCGGGCGCACCGCGCAGAAGGCGGTGGCCGACTGCCCGGCCATGACCGCATCGACCGCGGCGATGCCGGCCCCGGCCGCGCGCAGCGCCGCCGCACGCGAGCCCGGTGACATCACCGTGTCCACGTCGAGCATGCGGTAGGCATCAAGCGGCGGCTCGAGCACCGAATCGATCAGCTCGCGGTCGTGCACGCGGCACAGGTCGCCGAGCTTGGCCAGCGGCGCCTCGCGCCATTCCAGATCAGGGAACTGCTCGCGCAGGGCGTCGACGACTGCTTGCAGTCGTGCGGGGGACTCGGGATGGTCCGGGCCGGTGTCGTGGCCCAGGCAGGCCGAATGGGTGTAGACCAGCATGCCGGCACTCTAGCCCTGCGGCCCGCGGCGGCACAGCGCCATCAGGCCTGGCCCGGGTGGCGGTGCTGGTGCTGCCACAGCACCTCGCCGTGGCCGGCGCCGCGGGCCAGCACCCGCGCCAGCACGAACAGCAGGTCCGACAGGCGGTTGAGGTAGCCGATGGCTTCGGCGCGCACCGGTTCCAGTCGCGACAGCGCCACGGTCTCGCGTTCGGCGCGGCGCACGATGGTGCGCGCCAGGTGGCAGCGCGCCGCGGCCTCGCCGCCGGCCGGCAGGATGAAGTCCTTGAGCGGTGGCAGGTCCTGGTTGTAGGCGTCCAGGCGTTGTTCCAGCCAGCTCACGTCGTCCGCGGCCATTGCCGCATGGCCGGGAATGCACAGCTCGCCGCCAAGATCGAACAGCTGGTGCTGGATCGCGGTGAGCAGACCAGCGATGTCCTCGGGAACGCCGGGCGCGGCCAGCAGCAGGCCGATCGCCGAATTGGCCTCGTCCACCGTGCCATAGGCGGCCACGCGCGGTGCGTCCTTGCCGACGCGGCTGCCATCGCCCAGGCCGGTGCTGCCGTCGTCGCCGGTGCGCGTGTAGATCTTCGACAGGCGATGGCCCATGCGCCGGCCGTGCTCAGTGCGCCGCGCGCGGCGCGGCCTGGCGCGCCAGCGCGCGCGCGCCTGCATGCAGCAGCGCGGCCGCGGCGACATACATGAAGGCGGTGCGCAGGTACGGGCCGAACCAGTCGGTGTAGTTGCGCAGCCAGCCGGCCACACTCGGCTCGGCCACGCTGCGGCTGGACCAGTAGAACGCGCCCTGGGCAATCAGGTGGCACAGCGCCACCGACAGCACCAGCACCGCGGCGCCGCGCGCCAGCATCAGCGCCGGCGCGCGTGCCGGGCGCGTGGACAGCCATGCGCCGCCCGCCCACAGCGCCAGGTAGGCCGGCAGCAGAGCCACGTAGCCGGGGGACACGCAGTAGTGCTGCCAGAAGGCCAAGCCCTGGCTGGAGATCACCAGCCAGTCGATCAGTACCGCCAGCGCCATCAGCAGCGGGAAGGCCCAGCGCGTCCAGCCGCGCAGGTAGAAGCCGCCGAGGAAGAACACCGCCCACGAGGCATCCGGCACCGGTGCGAAATGATTGATCCGGGTGGCGGTCATCAACAGGGCCAGCAGGAGCAGGACGAAGGCACGCTGGCTGCGGTCGGTCATGGCGGTTCCGGGCGTGAAAGGGAGCGCTGCCGATTCTACCGGCTTTGCCACGGGCGCCGGCAAAGCCGCGGCGGTCGCCTGCGCACCGTGCCGGGCTCTATCATGCACGGCATGACGCAGACACATGACGTGGTGATCGTCGGCGGCGGCCTGGTCGGTGCCAGCCTGGCGATTGCCCTGGACCGCATCGGCCTGGACGTGGGCCTGGTCGAGGCCAGCGCCCCGGCGCAGCTGCCGGCGGTGTTCGACCAGCGCAACCTCAGCTTTGCCGCGGCCACGGTCAATGCCCTGACCGCGCTCGGGGTGATGGCCCAGCTGCGGCAGCCGGGCGGGCCGATCCGCCGCATCCATGTCAGCCGCGCCGGCGACTTCGGCCGCGTGCTGTTGAGCGCGGCCGACTATGGCCGCGACAGCTTCGGCCAGGTCGTGGTCGCCCGCGACTTCGGCGAGGCGCTGGAACGGCGCCTGGGCCAGGCCACGCATCTGACCCGCTACCGGCCGGCGCGCTTCATCGGCACCGGCCCGGTGCAGGACGGCTACCGCCCGCTGCGCATTGCCAGCGAGGACGGCGAGCAGCAACTGCGCGCGCGCCTGCTGGTCGGCGCCGACGGGACCCGCAGCGCGGTGCGCGAGCTATTGCACATCGGCACCGACGAACACGACTTCCTGCAGACCCTGTTCGTGGCTCGCGTGCGCGCGCAACGCGCACCGGACGGCACGGCCTACGAGCGCCTGCACGACACCGGCCCGACCGCGCTGCTGCCGCGCGCTGACCGTCACTACGGCGTGGTCCATGGCGTGGCCCGGCACGAGGCGCAGGCGGTGGCCGCGCTCGACGAGGCCGGCTGGCTGGCGCGCGTGCAGGCAGCCGCTGGCTGGCGCGCCGGGCGCCTGCTCGGCAGCGGCGAGCGCAGTGCCTACCCGATCATCCAGGTGCTGGCGCAGCAACTGGCCGCCGAGCGCGTGGTGCTGCTGGGCAACGCCGCGCAGACCGTGCATCCGCTCGGCGCGCAGGGCTTCAACCTGGGCCTGCGCGATGCGCTGACCCTGGCCGAGTTGATCGAGAGCGGGCGCGAGGACCCGGGCGCGGCCGCATTGCTGTCGGCCTACGTGGCGCGGCGCCAACCAGACCGCGAACAGACCATCGGTTTTTCCGGCGGCCTGGCCCGCCTCAGCGCGCAAGCCTCGCCGCTGCTGCGTCCGTTGCGCAGCCTGGGCTTGCTGGCGGCGGCACGGCATACGCCGTTGCAGTCGATGCTGGTCGGCGGCGCGATGGGTTTCCGTGGCGACGTGCCGCTGCTGTGCCGGAGCGCGTCGTGAACCGCCGCGCGGGCGTGGACGTGGCGGTCACCGGCGGCGGCGTGGTCGGCGCGGCCTGCGCGTTGGCGCTGGCCGAGGCCGGCTTGTCGGTCGCGCTCATTGAAGGCCGCGCCCCGCCGCACTGGCAGGCGGCGCAGCCGGACCTGCGCGTGTACGCCTTTGCCGCCGACAACGCGGCCTTGCTTGAGCGTCTGGGCGTGTGGCCGCAGATCCGCGCCGCGCGCGTGCAACCGTACCGGCGCATGCGGGTATGGGACGCGGCCGGCGGCGGCGAGCTGGCCTTCGATGCCGATGCATTCGGGCGCGAACAGCTGGGCTGGATCGTCGAGAACGACCTGCTGGTGGACCGCCTGTGGGCGGCGCTGCCCGGCGCCGGCGTGCAGCTGCATTGCCCGGCGCGGCTGCAGGCGCTGGAGCAGGACGAACGCGGCGTGCGCCTGCGCCTGGACGATGGCAGCCGCATTGATGCTGCGCTGGCGATTGCCGCCGACGGCGCCGAATCCACCCTGCGCACGCTGGCCGGCATGCAGGTGCAGCGCCAGGATTACCACCAGCGCGGCCTGGTCGCCTATGTACGCACGGCGCAGCCGCACCAGGACACGGCATGGCAGCGTTTCCTGGTCACCGGCCCGCTGGCCTTCCTGCCGTTTGCCGACGGCCGCAGTTCCATCGTCTGGACCTTGCCGGACGCCGAGGCCGCGCGCCTGCTCGAAGCCGACGAGGCCAGCTTCAACCGCGAACTCGGCAACGCCTTTGCCGGCCGCCTGGGGGCGGTGGAACTGGCATCGGCACGCGCGGCCTTTCCGCTGCGGCGGCAACTCATCGGCCAGTACGTGGCCGGCCGCGTGCTGGCCCTGGGCGATGCGGCACACGTGGTGCATCCGCTCGCCGGGCAGGGCGTGAACCTGGGCCTGCGCGATGTCGCCGCGTTGCAGGCGATGGTGCTGGATGCGCGCCAGCGCCGTGCCGATTGGGCAGCGCCGCACCGCCTGCGCCGCTGGGCGCGGACGCGGCGCAGCGAGAACACGGTGGCGGCCTACAGTTTCGATGCAATCAACCAGGTGTTCTCCAACGACGAGATGCACCTGACCCTGGCGCGTGGTCTGGCGCTGGGCGCGGCCGGGCGGCTGCCACCGCTGGTGGATCTGCTGTGGCGGCGCGCCGCCGGTATCGGCTCAAGCTGACGAACACGGGGCCGCGTGACGCGAACCCCCCCTGGATACCTACCCCGAGGAGCGATGCGATGAGTGCTAACGATTGGTCACGCAGGCAGGTATTGAAGGGCGCGCTGGGCGCGATGGCCGCGGCCGCCTGGCCGCTGCGCACGCAGGCGGCGACGCCGGCGCGCAAGCCACTGGGCGTGGCGCTGGTCGGCCTCGGCGGCTACAGCGAGGGCCGGCTCGCCCCGGCGCTGCAACTGACGCAGCATTGCCGGCTGGCCGGGATCGTGACCGGCACGCCGTCCAAGGCGCAGGCGTGGCAGGCGCGGCATCGCCTGCCGGATGCGAACATCTACAACTACGACAACTTCGCCTCGATCGCCGACAACCCGGACATCGACGTGGTGTACGTGGTGCTGCCCAACAGCCTGCATGCCAAGTACACGATCGCCGCAGCCGAAGCGGGCAAGCACGTGTGGTGCGAGAAGCCGATGGCGATGAACGCCGGCGAGGCGCAGCGGATGATCGATGCGTGCGCGCGCAACAAGGTCAAGCTGGCGATCGGCTACCGCATGCAGCATGAGCCGAACACGCGGCGGATCATTTCCTGGGTGGACGAGAAGCCGTACGGGGCGATCCGCCGGGTGCGGGCAGAGGCCGGTTTCAACGCGTTCGACGATGCGCCGGCGGACAACTGGCGCCTGGACCCGGCGCGCGGTGGCGGGGCGATGTACGACATGGGGGTGTATTCGCTCAATGGCGCGCGTTATGCGACGGGGCTGGAGCCGTTGGCGGTAAGTGCGCGGCACGAGGTGCGGCGGCCGAAGATTTTCGATCGGGTGGATGAGACGACGCGCTTCACGTTGGAATTTCCGAATGGAATCGTGGCGGACTGTGCGACGAGCTTCGGCATCAACATGAATCAGCTGCGGGTGGAGGCCGAGCGTGGCTGGTACGAGTTGTCGCCGTTCCAGAGCTATGACGGAATCAAGGGACGGACCAGCGACGGCAAGGTGCTGGACGCGAAGGTGCAGCACCAGCAGGCCTTGCAGATGGACGAGGATGCGTTGGCGATCATGCAGGGCACGCCGCTGCGGGCGCCGGGCGAGGAAGGCCTGGCGGACATGCGGGTGATGGATGCGATCTTTGCTTCGGCGCGCGCGGGTGGGAAGAAGGTGACGATTGCCGGCTAGCGCGCTGGTTCCGGTTTCCTTGCGTCTGCCGGGGGCGGCTGTTTTGTTTTTATCGCGCAGCGCCCGGGGGCAGGCCCTTTCGGGACACGCGGTGAACCCATCCATGGGGCTCGGTGGCGACATCCATGTGGCCAACGGTCCCGAAAGGGCCTGCCCCCGAGCGCCCGACAGATTCCCGCGTTCGGATAGGAAAGCCTAACGACGATGCATCGCATGGTGGGTGCACTGTGGGAGCGGCTTCAGCCGCGACCGTGCGCTATCAGCCTGCTTTGTCGCTGAAGAAAGGTGTGTGTTCAAACAAACGGAAACACCACCCGCAACAGCGCCTTCAGCCCGCTGCCCGCGCCATCGGCCACCGCCTTGGCACCCAGCCCGTTGAGGGCGCGGCGCACGTCTTCCCAGCGTAGCTTGCTGATGTCCTTCTTCAGCAGATCGGCCAGTTCCTCGCTGGCCGGGGCCAGGTGCTGCAACTGCTTGACGATCGCGGCGGGATCTTCCTGCAGGTAGCCCCAGCGTTCAGCGATCTTCAGCAAGGTGTCGAAGCGCACGGCGACAACTTCGCGGTTGCGCTCGTAGACGGGCAGAGCGCCGACTTCGAGGATGGCCTGCTCAAACTGCTGGGCATCGTCGGGATGCTCGATGCGCACGGCGATGAAACCTTCCTTGCGGCTGCGCTCGCTGACGTGCTTGGCGCCGGCGTCGATGTTGGCTTCGCTCAGCGCGGTGGCGACGATGCGGCGCAAGGCGGCATCGGTGTCCTCGGGCACCAGGGCGCGCCAGCGGGCGTAACCGTCGCGGCGCAAGGCCTTGACCTTGGCGGTGGTGACCCGCAGTTTCATCGCCACCGCGGCGTTGGAGTCGGCGCGCGAGACGGCGCCGTCGCGCTCAAGCAGCACGAAGATCAGCAGTTCCAGGTCGCGCTTGGTCAGTGACTGGAAACCCTGCAGCAAGGTCAGCCGCAGGAATTCATCGCCGAAGCTCGCCGGGTCGTTGAGTTGGATCGTCTGCATGGCACCTCTCCGTCAGGACGCCAGCTTCAGCCAAGGCGGTTGCGCTGGCTGAGACCCGGTGTGACGGCGGGCGTGACGGGCACGCACCACCGCTGAGTGGTTCAGTCGCCTGCCGGCGGGGTCGCAGGCGCGGGCGAAGGCTCGGTATAGAAAGTCTCGATGGCGCCGCGGTCCTGCAGCGTGACGAAGACCTGGGCGCCGTCGAAGGTGACGTTGCTGGGCTTGCTGCCCTTGAGCTGCACGGTGCGCAGCAGCTTGCCGTCGGGGGCGACGATGGCGACCTGGCCGGCGTCGTAGCGGGCGATGTACAGATTGCCGGCGGGGTCGCAGCGCATGCCGTCCAGGCCGAAGTCCTCGAACTTGTGCAGCAGGCGCTTGTTCTTCGGCAGGCCGCCGACCAGGTCGTAGACCCACACCGAGCGCTGGATGCTCTCGTTGAGATACAGGTGCTTGCCGTCCGGGCTGACCTCGACACCATTGGTGGTGCCCATGTCGCGTTCCAGCAACTGCACCTGGCCCTGCGGGCTCACCCGCCACAGACGGCCGTTGCTGGTGTTTTCCCAGTCCGGATCGCTGAGGAAGACGCTGCCATCCGGGGCCAGGGCCAGGTCATTGGGGCCGGTGGCTTCGGGCAGGCGCGCCAGCACCGTCACCGCGCCGGTCAGCGGGTCGACCTTCAGCAGCTGCTTGCCGGCCTTGTCGGCCACGCGCATGGCGCCGTCCGGGGCAAAGCGGATGCCATTGCCGACGCTGCCCTGCGGCAGGGCGACGAACAGCTCTGCCTGGCCGCGCTTGCCCTCCGGGGTGACCTTGCCGATGGTGCCGTTGCGGCCGAAGTTGACCACGTACAGCACGCCGTCCGGGCCCACCGCCGGACCCTCGATGTCGGAGGTGAACACCCCGTCGCCGACGTAGTCCCAGGCGCGGTAGGTGGCCGGGCCTTCGTCGGCCAGGGCGGGCAAGGCGGTGGTGGTAGCAAGCAGGCACAGCGACAACAGGGCAATGGCGCGCATGGGGTTCCCTTGTGGAGGCCAGTGGAGCGGCCGGGGCATCTAGCCCGGGGTGGCGAAAACGGTGATCTCTTCGCGATCGTGATACAGCTGCTTGGCCCGGATCAACAGGGGGCGGCCGGCGCGGTCCTGGAACAGGTCCAGGCACAGGCGGGTTTCGTCCCAGCGTTTCTTCATCGGCAGCTTGAGGTTGAAGATCGCATGCCGGCACCAGCCCTGGGCAAACCACTCGCCCATGCGCTCGGCGACGCGGCGCGGCTGCTCGACCATGTCGCAGACCATCCAGTCCAGCGGCCTGTCCGGCCGCCAGTGGAAGCCATCGGCGCGCAGGTGCTCCACCAGGCCGGTGTCGAGCACGTGTTCGCGCAGCGGGCCGTTGTCCACGCTGGTCACCTGCAGGTGCTGGCGGGTCAGCACCCAGGTCCAGCCGCCGGGTGCGGCGCCGAGGTCGGCCGCGCGCATCCCCGGGCGCAGCAGGCGCTCGCGTTCTTCCGGCGCCAGCAGCGTCATCAGTGCTTCTTCCAGCTTCAGCGCCGAGCGCGAGGGCGCCTCGGGCAGCAGCTTCAGGCGCGGAATGCCCAGTGGCCACGGCGCGCTGTCGGCCGGGTCGGCGCTGGCCAGCAGCAGGTGGTCGCCATCGAGGAAGCACAGATGCAGGCGCGGCAGCCGCGGCTGTGGCTTGTCGGTGAGCAGGCCGGCCTTGCGCAGGGCGGGGCGCAAGGCGTTGCCGAAGCTGCGCGCCAACCCGGCGAGCGGCTTGGCCGTGTCCGAATCGGGATGTTCCACCCACAGGTCGCCATAGCGCGCGCTGGGCAAGGCGGCCAGCGCGGCGAGCACCGGGGTGATGCGATCGCGCGGGTCGATGCCGCGCAGCTCGGCCAGCAGGACGAGCTTTTGCCGGGCAAAGATCAGCGAGCGCCAGGGCAGGCGCGCCGCCAACGTGGCGGCCTCGTCGCAGACGAACAGCACGTAGCCGTCGTTGCGCTGCGTGCGCGCATAGCCGGCCACGCCCGCGTGCGCGGCGCGCTCGCTGAGTTCGGCCGCCAGTTCGGGCTCGAAGCCCTGGCGGCAATAGCACAGCAGGCCGCTCATGCGCGGGCCTCAATAATGATCGCCACCGCTCTCCCCATAGCTGCGCAGGACGGCGCAAGCTTCGTCGCGATGCAGGTCGCGAACCACGGCAATGCCGCGGCGCTCGAGCTCGCCAATCCAGTCGGCCGGCAGCGGGCCTTCATCGAAATCGGTGAGCGCCATCACGTCCTCGGCGCGTGCGCCAATCAGCAGGCGGTCGATGCCGGCCCACACCGTGGCGCCATAGCACTGGCAGCACGGCTGCGACGAGGTCGCCAGGGTGATCGGCTTGAGCACGTCATTGAGCCGCGGCGTCTGCAGGCGTTGTTGCGCGAGCATGTAGGCCATGTTCTCGGCATGTGCCAGCGAGGTCGAGTGCGGCACCACGCGGTTCACGCCGACGGCGATGATGCGATCGTCCGGGCCGAACACCGCCGCGCCGAACGGGCCGCCGCTGCGCGCTTCCACGTTCAACCGCGACAGGGTGATCGCCAGGGCCACCTTGGCCGCGTCGCCGCTATAGGCCATTGACGGGTCTACATATTCGTGGACCCAGGCCGGCAGGGTCAGGTGGACTTGCGCATACAGCATCAGCGAACCGGTTCCGTGGTGTCGATCGGGCGGCGCAGTGTATCGGCACTGGCCTGCCTTGCGGCGCATTGCCCGTCCACGCACTGGCAGCCGGTGATCTCGGCAAAGCCGCAGACGCTCATGCGGCCGCTGGCCTGGCATTGCGCCATGACCGCGGCCGGGTCGGTCGGGCTGTCGACGTTGACGCAGGAGGGCGCGGCGCCGCAGCAGTTGCCGACGTTCTTGACCGTGCAGTCGGCATCGGTGCGGCAACTCAGGTCCAGCTGCGGCGGCACGGCCGCACTGCGCGGCGAGCTGCCGGGCGTGGCGGCCGGCGCCGGAGCAGGCGCGGCGCTGGCCTGGGCAGGCTGGGGCGAAGTGGCGCTGCAGGCAGCAACCGCGGCGAGCAGCAGGCAGGCGAGGACAAGACCCAAGGAACGCATGGCGGACTCCAGCAACCGGGGTGTGCGGCGATCTTAAGCCCGGCACCGGCAAGCCGGCGTCAGGGCTGCAGCGGGCGCCGCCGCTCCACATGCGCCGCGGTGCAGCCATATACGCCGGCCAGCAGGCAGGCGATGGCCAGGCTTTCCAGCGCGCTGGGCCAGCGCTGTTCCCACAGAAAGCCGTAGAGCAGGGCAAACACGGTTTCAAACACGATCATCTGCCCGACCAGGGTCAGCGGCAGCACGCGGCTGCTGCGGTTCCACAGCGCATTGCCGATGACCGAGGCAAACAGCGCCAGCACCGCCGCGCTGCCCCAGAAGCGCGCCCAGTCCGCGGCCGCATGCGCGGCGCCGCCGGCAAAGGCGGGCGCGGCCACCAGCAGGGCCAGCGCGCCGGTGACCACCCCGGTCAACAGCGAACCATCCTGGCTGGAGATGTCCGCGCGCCGCGACAGCCAGCGCGCATTGCCCACCGAATAGGCCGTCCAGGACACCAGCGCGCCAAAGGCGCAGGCCAGCCCGGCCAGCCGCGTGGGCAGGTCCTGGGCGCCGGCATGGCCACCGGCCAGCGCCTGCGCCGCCACCAGACCAACGCCGAGCACGCACAGTGCCAGTGGCCAGGCCAGCGCCGACAAGCGCAGCGCGCCGGCACTGCGCGAACCCACCAGCGTGACCGAGACCGGCAGCAGGCCGATGATCAACGATGCCGCCGCGCCGCCGGCCCATTGCACCGCGGTGCCGAGCAGCACGTAGTAGACGAGGTTGCCGAGCAGGCTCAGCCGCGTCAGCGTCCACCAGTCGGCCGCACGCATCGGCGCGGTCGCCGCGCGCCAGCGAGGCGCCAGCACCAGCAACGCGATCAGGCCATAGGCCAGATAACGCGACACCGACATCTGCAGCGGAGTGAAGTCGCGCAGCAACTGCGGCGCCAGGAACACCAGGCCCCACAGCGCGCCAGCGGCAATGCCGCTGCCGATGCCGGCGGCGAGGGGGCGGGACGGGGCGAGGTCGGACATGGGCGCAGCATGCCGGCGCGCGCTGGGCAAATCTTGGCCCGGACTATTGGCTTTCGCGTTGCGCGCGGCGTTGCCGGCGACGATAGGCGGCCGGGGTCTGACCAGTGGCGCGGCGCATGGCGCGGGTCAGCGTGGTCTGGTCGGCCCAGCCTGTTTCCAGCGCCAGCGTCGCCAGCGGGGTGTCGGTCTGGGCCAGCGCATCGAGCACGTGGCGCAGGCGCAGTTCGGCTAGCCAGGCCTGCGGCGTGGTGTCCAGTTGCTGGCGGAACAACGCATGCAGGCGACTGGCGCTGAGGTGCAGTTCGGCAGCCATGCGTTCCACCGGCCACGGCTGCCCCGGCGCGGCGTCGATGCGTTGCAGCAGCCGGTGCAGGCGCTGTGCCGGCGTCGCCTCGGGGGCCAGCGCCTGCAGCAGCAACGGCAGGCAATGGGCGCTGACGGCGGCGGGCAGGCTGCCGTCAGCGCGGCGCAGGTCGATGTAGTGCAGCAGCCGGCGCAGCGTGGGCGGGATGGCGAGCCAGGGTTGGCGGGCGAGGCGCTCGCAGCTGGCGGCGCCGATCTCGGCCGCCGCGCAATCAAGGATCAGAAAGCAGTTGTTGCCGCGTGCCGACTGCGCATGCGGCGTGCCCGGCGCGATGAAGGCGCCGCGAGAGGCATCGACTTCACCGCCGCGGCCGCCCACCTCCAAGGCCATGCCGCCGACCAGCGGCAGCACCACTTGCACATGCTCGTGGGCATGCGCACCGCCGTCGGCACCGTAACTGCGCAGGCTGAGGGCGGCGGGGCGATGCATGGCCTGCGGCGTTCGCGTCAGGCCTTGGCCCAGGTGTCGCGCAGGGTCACGCTGCGGTTGAACACCGGCGCATCGGCGCGGTGGTCGCGGCGGTCGGCGACGAAGTAGCCCATGCGCTCGAACTGGAACGACTGCTCCGGCGCGGCCTGCGCGGCCGCCGGTTCCAGGTAGCCGCGCACGCTGCGCCTGGACTCCGGGTTGAGGTGGTCGCGATAGGTCTTGCCTTCCGCCTCGTCGTCCGGGTTTTCCACCGAGAACAGGCGGTCGTAGAGGCGGATCTCGGCCGGCACCGCATGGCGCGCGCTGACCCAGTGGATGGTGCCCTTGACCTTGCGGTTGGCGCCTTCCATGCCCGGGCGCGATTCCGGGTCCAGCCAGCCGCGCAGTTCGACGATCTCGCCTGCGTCGTTCTTCACCACTTCATCGACGCGGGCAATGCCGGCGCCACGCAGGCGCACTTCGCCGCCGGGCACCAGTCGCTTCCAGCCCTTGGGCGGCACTTCGGCGAAGTCCTCGCGCTCGATCCACAGCTCGCGCGAGAACGGCACCTGACGCGTGCCAAACGATTCGTCCTTGGGGTGGTTGGAAAACTCCAGCGACTCTTCGTGGTTCTCGTCGAGGTTGGTCAGCACCAGCTTGAGCGGGTCGATCACCGCCATGCGCCGCGGCGCGCGCGCATCCAGGTCTTCGCGCAGGCAGCCTTCGAGCACGGAGAAGTCGATCACCGAGTTCTGCTTGCTGATGCCGACGCGGTCCACCAGCAGGCGCAGCGCGGCCGGCGTGTAGCCACGGCGGCGCAGGCCCTGCAAGGTGTACATGCGCGGGTCGTCCCAGCCCTCCACCAGGTTCTCGGCCACCAGCTGGGTGAGCTTGCGCTTGCTCATCACCGTGTAGTTGATGTTCAGGCGCGAGAACTCGATCTGCCGTGGCTTGGCCGCTTCGCGCGGATAGCCCTTGGCCAGCAGCGGCTCCAGCAGCGCCGGTTCGCCGGCCAGGTCCACGTTGTCCACGCACCAGTCGTACAGTGGGCGGTGGTCTTCAAATTCCAGCGTGCACAGCGAGTGGGTGATGCCTTCCACCGCGTCGCCCAGCGAATGGGCGAAGTCGTACATCGGGTAGATCGGCCAGGCGTTGCCGGTGTTCTGATGCTCGACGTGCTTGATCCGGTACAGCGCCGGGTCGCGCAGGTTGATGTTGCCGCTGGCCATGTCGATCTTGGCGCGCAGGGTGCGTGCGCCGTCCGGGAATTCACCGGCGCGCATGCGCGCGAACAGGTCCAGGTTCTCTTCCACGCTGCGATCGCGATACGGCGAATTGCGCCCCGGCTCGGTCAGCGTGCCGCGGTATTCGCGCACCTGCTCGGCGCTGAGGTCGCAGACGAAGGCCTTGCCGTCGCGGATCAGTTTCTGCGCGGCGCGGTAGTACACCTCGAAGTAGTCCGAGGCATGCCGCAGCGAGGCCCAGTCAAAGCCCAGCCAACGCACGTCGTCCTCGATGGCGCGGACGAACTCGGGATCTTCCTTGGCCGGGTTGGTGTCGTCGAAGCGCAGGTTGCACAGGCCGCTGAACTCTCCAGCGATGCCGAAGTTCAGGCAGATCGCCTTGGCATGGCCGATGTGCAGGTAGCCGTTGGGCTCGGGCGGGAAGCGCGTGCGGATCGCCTGGTGCTTGCCGCTGGCCAGGTCCTCGCGGACGATCTGGCGGATGAAGTCGCGCTTCTCGGGAGTGGCGTCGGCGGCCGTGACGGCGGGGGAATCAGGGGAGATGGACATGCCAGGCTTGAAATCGGGAAGACCGGCAGTTTAACAAGGCCTCGCGCCGCGCTGGGCGCCGCCGGCTTATGCTGGAGCCCAGCCCCCGCCACGAGCCGCCCATGCAGGTCGCCTACCGCGCCGAAAACCTGTTCGACGCCCACCTGGTCAAGCACGCCCTGGAAGACGCCGGCATCCCGGCCTTCGTGTTTGGCGAGTCGCTGCTGGGCGCGGGCGGGGAACTGCCGCTGTTCGGCGTGCTGCGGGTCTGCGTGCCCGACCCGCTGCTGCCAGCCGCGCAGGACATCGTCGCCGCCCTGGACTTGGACGGCCCGCCGGCCGACCCCATATCCGCTGGCGACCCAGACCCCGGCTTCCTGCCGGCTTGAGGAGGTCCCCCATGCTCGGTATTGGTTCGGCGATCAAACTCGGTATCGGCGCCTTCAAGCAGCGCCTGCCACGCGAAGGCGAAGCGCTGCCCGGCCGCGACGCGGCATTGCCGCTGCACAACGTCCACTACGTCAACGGCCAGCCGCTGCAGGGCGATTTCGCCGGCTTGCAGACCCTGGAGGTGGGCATGGGTTGCTTCTGGGGTGCCGAACGCAAGTTCTGGCAGCTGCCCGGCGTGGTGACCACCGCGGTCGGCTACCAGGGCGGGCAGACGCCGAACCCCACTTATGAAGAGACCTGCTCGGGCATGACCGGCCACGCCGAAGTGGTGCGCGTGGTGTTCGACCCGGCCAAGGTGTCGCTGGAGGATGTGCTGCGCACCTTCTGGGAAAACCACGACCCCACCCAGGGCATGCGCCAGGGCAACGACACCGGCACCCAGTATCGCTCGGCGATCTATTGCCACACCCAGGCGCAGTACGAGGCCGCGCTGGCCAGCCGCGACGCCTACGCCGCGAAGCTGCGCGCGGCGGGCTACGGCGACATCACCACGGAGATCGTGTATCCGGCGCCGCCGTTCTACTACGCCGAGGACTACCACCAGCAATACTTGGCAAAGAACCCGAACGGCTATTGCGGCATTGGTGGTACCGGAGTGAGTTGCCCGATCGGCCTGGACGCCTGACGCGCACTGCGCGGCCGCGCTGTTGAAGTGACCCCTGCGCCGCCTTCGGGCGGCGCAGTCTTTTGCGTTTCGTTTACCCGTTCCTCACGTTTTGTTGGATTCGTCGCAGGGATTTGCGGCCCGTGCCGTTTTCCGCGCGCATCGCCTTCACACGCCTCCTACGTTGCCCGCCAGCGCGCGCCCGCGGTGGGCCGCGCCGGTCATACGCTCGGGAGGCAACATGCATCGGTTTGGTCGTCGGTTCTGGGGTCCATGGTGGTTTCGCCGCGGGTCACCGCGCGAACTCGTGCGCGGGCATGGCATACGCGCGGTCGCAGCGTGGCTGTTGTTCGCCGCGATCGCGCCGGCCAGCGCACTGGAAACAAAGGGCTATATGCGCGCGGGCACCGGGGCGGCGCGCGGCGGTGGGCAGGCCTGTTTCGGCCTGGATGGAGCGATGACCAAGTATCGCCTCGGCAACGAGTGCGAAGTCTACGGCGAGGTCGCGTTGAGTCATGCCTTCGCAACGCAGGCCGATGGCAGCTCGGTGGAGGCCATCTGGCGCGGCGCCGTGTACAACCGCAATGACCGCAAGCTGCGTTTTGGCGGCACCTATGGTGGCTATTCCAACGCCGAGGCCTGGGTGCGCTGGCGCGACCTGCCGTGGTTGAACGGCGGCTCGCTGTGGGGCGGTCGCCGCTACTACCGGCGCAACGATGTGCACATCGCCGACTTCTTCTACTGGAACCCGACCGGCCTGGGCGCCGGGGTCGAGGACATCGGCTTGCGCAATGGGGCGAAGCTGTCCTACGCGTTGTTTCGCCGGGGCGTGGCGGCTGACAAGCGCTATATCACCCGCCACGATCTGCAGCTGACGAAGCTGCAGACCAATCCGGGCGGCATGGTCGACCTGGGCCTGAGCGTGATTCCGCGGCCGGCGCAGGCCGGTGCGTATGGCGGCTGGTCAATGATTGCGCAACACGAGCAGGCGCGGGTGCTCGGTGGGCTGCATCGCCTGATCCTGCAATACGGCACGGGGCCGGGCATCGGCCTGAGCATGGCCGGCGACCTGTACGCCGCCGGGGCGCGCCGGCTGCGCCTGATCGATCGTCTGGACTGGCAGCCGACCGAGCGCTTTGGCGGGCAGGCGATGCTGGCCTGGCAGCGTGACTGGCGGCGCGATGCGCCGACGCAGGACTGGTGGTCGATGGGCGCGCGGCCGACTTATGCCTTCAGCCAGCACTTCAAGCTGGCGCTGGACCTGGGGCTGGACCGGGTGCAGCCGCGCGGCGGGCAGGCGCGCTGGCTGCGCAAGGTGACGCTGGCGGGGATCGTGGCGCGCGGGCCGGCGTTCTGGCGGCGCCCGGAGCTGCGGGTGTTCTACACGTACGCGGACTGGAACCAGGCGGCGCAGTGGGCGGCGGCTGCGGGGAGTGCGTTGGCGGCCGACGGGGTGTTTGGTGGGGCTACTTCGGGGAGCAGCGTGGGGGTGCAGGTGGAGACGTGGTGGTAGGTTTTGAGGCGGTCGCGGCTGAAGCCGCTCCTACAGTGGGCCAAACGCAGCCGGGATGCCCGATGCATGCACTGTAGGAGCGGCTTCAGCCGCGACCGCGCACCAACAGACCGCTTTGCACCATGACGCAAAGCGGCCCCAATACTTGCTGCCAATCAGCCCGCCAGCTTCCCGCGGATCGTATCGCGCAACGCCTGCAGATCCTTGGCGAACACATCGATGCCCGTGCTCAGTTTCTCGGTGGCCATCGGATCGGCGGCGAGGTCGGCGGCAAAGCGCGCGGCGTCGATCGGGGTGACGGAGGTCTTTTCCGCGGCACCCGGCGAAAGCTTGCGCGGCAGCTCGCCATGATCGGCATCGAGCTTTTCCAGCAGGTCCGGGGAAATGGTCAGGCGATCGCAGCCGGCCAGGGCTTCGATCTGCGCGGTGGAACGGAACGAGGCACCCATCACCACGGTCTGCGAGCCGCGCTTCTTGAATTCGGCATAGACGCCGCGGACGAAGGTCACGCCCGGGTCTTCGTCGATGCTGGCCGGTGCCTGGCCGTTGGCCACGTACCAGTCGAGGATGCGGCCGACGAAGGGCGAGATCAGGAACACGCCGGCTTCGGCGCAGGCCAGGGCCTGGGTCTGGTTGAAGATCAGCGTCAAGTTGCAGTCGATGCCGTCGCGCTGCAGCTGGCGCGCGGCTTCCACGCCTTCCCAGGTCGCGGCGACCTTGATCAGAATCTTCTCGCGCGGCACGCCGCGCTCGGCGTACATGGCAATGAACTTGTGCGCCTTGGCGATGGTGGCCGCGGTGTCGTGGGCCAGGTCGGCGTCCACCTCGGTGGACACGCGGCCCGGGACCAGCGCGGCCAGCATCGTGCCGACGCCCACGGTCAGGCGGTCGGCCACTTCGTTCACCACCGCTTCGCCGCCGCCCTGGCCGCGGCCCCAGGCCAGTTCGCGCTCGATCAGCTCGGCGTACACCGGCAGGTCCAGCGCCTTTTTCACCAGCGTCGGATTGGTCGTGCAGTCCACCGGCTTGAGGCGCTTGATCGCATCGTAGTCGCCGGTATCGGCCACGACCACGGACAGTTCACGGAGCTGGGCGAGCTTGGAGGGTTGCGGGGTCATCATCGGTTCTCTTGACGTAGGGAAGAGGCGAAGCGGGGGCGTTACGTTAGCGCGCCCGGCGCAGGAAGTCGCTGGCGGCGTCCGGTTCGTGCGCGGGCGGCGACTGCACCGCGTCAACGCGCAGACGCAATGCGCGGCCGCCGGGCGCCTGCCAGTCGATGGACTGGCCTACCGACAAGCCGAGCAGCGCACTGCCCACCGGCGCCAGTACCGAAACGCGGCCGCGTTCGACATCGGCTTCCTGCGGGTAGACCAGGGTCAGGGCGTGCGCTTCGCCATGCAGCTCGTCGATGCAGTGGACGCGCGCGTGCATGGTGACGACGCCGGGAGGAATCTTGTCGGGCGGCAGGATCTGCGCGCGGCCGAGTTCGGCGGAGAGGGCAATGGCCGCCGGATGGCGGCTCAGCGCGGGCGATTCGAGCAGGGCCTCGAGGCGGGCGAGGTCACGGCTGGACACGATGATCGGCGGCGCGGCTTGCGTGGACGGGACGGTGTTCGAGGGTGCAGGCCTGGACGAAGCAATGGCCGAGGGCGGCAGCCCGCTGTGGTGTTCGGTGGTCATGGTGAAACTCCGGCTATGAAGGTGGAAGGACGGCCCCGGCGGGGACGCCCGGCTCCATTGTCGGAACAATCAGCGTCGGGGGGAACCGTGCCGGCGGGGCTCGTTCATGCAGCGACGGCGCTGCGGCTCTTGCCTGCAACCGATCCTTCCAGTTGCAACAGATGTGGCGGCAGTTCCTTGAACAGCTGCGCCAGGCGCTCGAGGAACTCGCCCATCGCCGAACTGCGCCGCCAGACCATGGCGATGCGCCGGCTCGGCGGGCGCTCGGCATCGAAGCCCAGCAACTGCACGTTTTCCGAGCGTGCCACCGGCGGCTTGACCGCCAGCAGCGGCAGCAAGGTGACGCCGACATTGGCGGCGACCATCTGCCGCAGGGTTTCCAGGCTGGTGGCCTGGAATTCGGATTTTTCCAGCGCGCCGGCCAGGTGGCAGACGTCCAGGGCCTGCTCGCGCAGGCAGTGCCCGTCTTCGAGCAGCAGCAGGCGCTGTTCGCCCAGTTCGGCCAGGCTCAGCGAACTGCGGCTGGAGAGCGGATGGCTGTCGGGCACGGCGAGCACGAACGGTTCCTCGAACAGGAACTCGGTATGCAGCTGCTCGTCGTGGATCGGCAGCGCGAGCACCGCCGCGTCGAGCCGGCCTTCGCGCAGCTGGCGCAGCAGGTGGTCGCTCTTTTCCTCGATCAGCAGCAGTTCCAGCTGCGGAAAGCGCTCGCGGATGCGCGGCACCATGTGCGGCAGCAGGTAGGGGCCCAGTGTCGGGAAGATGCCCAGGCGCACCGTGCCCGCTTCCGGGTCCTGGCTGCGCCGCGCCGCCTCCTTCATCTGCTCGACCTCGGCGACGATGCCGCGCGCGCGGCTGGCCGCCTCGCGTCCGGCCGGGGTCAGCATCACCTTGCGTGGCGCGCGCTCGACCAGCGGCACGCCCAACTCGTCTTCGAGCTTCTTGATCTGCGTGGACAAGGTGGGCTGGCTGACGAAGCACGCCGCCGCCGCGCGACCGAAATGCTTGTGGTCGGCGAGGGCGACGAGATACTTGAGATCACGCAGGTTCATCTGCAGAGCCTCTTGGCAGGAACGCGGCGCCGCGAATGGCCGCCGCGCCCGGGGACAGCTTACGCCCGGCTGCGCCGCAGCAGCCAGCGCGATCCAGCCACCGTTGCCGCGGCGCGGCGGTCACGCCGCTTCGGCCACCGCACCGGTCGGGCTCGGCGCGCTGCTGCGGATCAGGTGGTCGAACGCGCTCAGTGCCGCGGTCGCGCCCTGGCCCATGGCGATGATGATCTGCTTGTACGGCGTGGTGGTGGCATCACCGGCGGCAAACACACCCGGCACGCTGGTCTGGCCACGGTCGTCGACAATGATCTCGCCACGCGGCGACAGCGCCACCGTGCCCTTGAGCCATTCGGTGTTGGGCAGCAGGCCGATCTGCACGAACACGCCTTCCAGTTCCACCCGGTGCGTGTCGCCGCCGACGCGGTCCTTGTAGACCAGGCCGTTGACCTTGCTGCCATCGCCGAGCACCTCGGTGGTCTGCGCGCTGGTGATGACGCGCACGTTGCCCAGGCTGCGCAGCTTGCGCTGCAGGACTTCGTCGGCGCGCAGCTTGTCGTCGAACTCGACCAGGGTGACGTGGGCGACGATGCCGGCCAGGTCAATGGCCGCCTCCACGCCCGAGTTGCCGCCACCGATCACCGCCACGCGCTTGCCCTTGAACAGCGGGCCATCGCAGTGCGGGCAATAGGCCACGCCCTTGTTGCGGTACTGGTCCTCGCCGGGCACGTTCATCTGCCGCCAGCGTGCGCCGGTGGACAGCACCACGGTGCGCGACTTGAGCACCGCGCCATTGGCCAGCTTCACCTGCACCAGGCCGTCGGCACCAGCGGGGATCAGTTGTTCGGCACGCTGCAGGTTCATCACGTCCACGTCGTAGTGGCGTACGTGCTGTTCCAGCGCGGCGGCCATCTTCGGGCCTTCGGTCTCGGGCACGGAAATGAAATTCTCGATCGCCATGGTGTCCAGCACCTGCCCGCCGAAGCGCTCGGCCGCCACGCCGGTGCGGATGCCCTTGCGCGCGGCGTACACCGCGGCCGCGGCGCCCGCCGGGCCACCACCGACGACGAGCACGTCGAACGGCGACTTGGCGTTGATCTTATCGGCGTCGCGCTTGCCGGCATTGGTGTCGAGCCGGGCGACGATCTGCTCCAGGTTCATGCGGCCCTGGTCGAAGACCTGGCCGTTGAGGTAGACGGTCGGCACCGACATGATCTGCCGCGCCTCGACTTCATCCTGGAACAGCGCGCCGTCAATGGCGACATGCTTGATGTTCGGGTTCAGCACCGCGGCCAGGTTCAGCGCCTGCACCACGTCCGGGCAGTTCTGGCACGACAGCGAGAAATAGGTTTCAAACAGGTACTCGCCTTCGAGGTTGCGGACCTGCTCGATCACTTCCGGCGCGGCCTTGGACGGATACCCGCCGACCTGCAGCAGCGCCAGCACCAGCGAGGTGAACTCGTGGCCCATCGGCAGGCCGGCAAAGGTCAGCGAGATGTCCTCGCCCGGGCTGCCCAGGCTGAAGCTCGGCTTGCGCGCGCCTTCGTCGCGGCGCACTTCCAGGCCGATGACATTGCTCAGCGCCTTGATCTCGTTGAGCAGTTCGAGCATTTCCTGCGACTTCTCGCCGTCATCGACCTGGGCGGTGATGTGGATCGGGCGGGTCAGGCGCTCGAGGTAGGACTTCAGCTGGGTCTGCAGGTTGGTGTCCAACATGGGTCTGGCTCCTGGTGAGCGGCAAAGGGAAGGCGGGGCGTCTATGCCGCAGGGCATACGCCGACGTGGGGGAGGGGGTGAACCGCAACCGGCGCGACGCCGGCGGGCGGGAGAGAGGGCGCCGTGCCGGCGCGCACCGGTTCCGGTTCACCTCCTCCCCTGCAATGCAGGGGAGGGGTGGGGCTGGATCGAGCCGTCGGCTCAGATCTTGCCGACCAGGTCCAGCGACGGCGCCAGGGTCTTCTCGCCTTCCTTCCACTTGGCCGGGCAGACCTCGCCCGGATGCGCGGCGACGTACAGCGCGGCCTTGACCTTGCGCAGCAGTTCCTTGGCGTCACGGCCGATGCCCTCGGCGGTGATCTCCACGGCCTGGATGACGCCGGCCGGGTCGATGATGAAGGTGCCGCGGTCGGCCAGGCCGACGCCCGGACGCATCACTTCAAAGTTGTTGGTGATGGTGCCGGTCGGGTCGCCGATCATCGGGTACTTGATCTTGCCGATCGCCGGGGAGGTGTCGTGCCAGGCCTTGTGCGAGAAATGGGTATCGGTGGAGACCGAGTAGATCTCAACGCCCAGCTTCTGGAACTCGGCGTAGTTGTCGGCCAGGTCTTCCAGCTCGGTCGGGCAGACGAAGGTGAAATCGGCCGGGTAGAACACCACCACGGACCACTTGCCCTTCAGGTTGGCATCGGAAACCTCGATGAATTCCCCGTTCTGGTAGGCGGTCGCCTTGAACGGCTTGATTTCGGTATTGATCACGGACATTGAATTTCCTCTTGGTGCCAAAGGTCGGGGGAGTGGAACAGGGGCCATCTTAGGGTGGATCGATAGATTGCTCAAATCGATTGATGGAATTAGATAGATAGATCATGCCTATCGAAAGCCTGGATTGCGCTGATCGCGGCCACCCGCAACGGATAATGGCGGTTTCCCGGTTTTCCAAGGGTGACGCAATGTCGCATTCCCCCGAAACGCTGCTGCGCGAGGCCATCGGGCGGATCGAGCGCGCCGACGCCGAGGCCCTGCTGTTGCACGCGTTGGGCCGCGACCGTGCCTGGCTGTTCGCGCACGCCCGCGAGCCGGTGGAGGCGGCCATTGCCGCCGACTATCGCGCGCTGGTGCAGCGCCGCGCCGAGGGCGAGCCGGTGGCCTACCTCACCGGGCACCGCGGCTTCTGGACCCTGGACCTGGCGGTGACCCCGGCCACGCTGATCCCGCGCCCGGAAACCGAGTTGCTGGTGGAACTGGCGTTGGCCCGCCTGGGCCCGGGCACGCCCTGCGAGGTGGCCGACCTGGGGACCGGCAGCGGCGCGATTGCCCTGGCGCTGGCCAGCGAGCGTCCGCTGGCGCGGGTGGTGGCGACCGACGCCAGCGCCGAGGCGCTGGCCGTGGCCGAGGCCAATGCGCGCGCCAACGGCCTGCCGCGGGTCCAGTTCCGCCTCGGTGTGTGGTGGGCGCCGCTGCAGGGCGAGCGCTTCGACCTGGTGGCGAGCAATCCGCCCTACATCGCCGCCGGCGACCCGCATCTGGATCACGGCGACCTGCGCTTCGAGCCGGCCACGGCGCTGGCGGCCGGTGCCGATGGCCTGGACGACATCCGCCAGATCATCGACGGCGCGCCCGCGCACCTGCGTGCCGGCGGCTGGCTCCTGCTCGAGCACGGCTGGGACCAAGGCACCGCGGTGGCGCAGCTGCTGGCACAGCGCGGCTTTGCCGAGGTCGGCACCGTGCAGGACCTGGAAGCGCGCGACCGCGTCAGCCTCGGGCGCTGGCCGGGCTGAGCGCTGGCACCGAACTGCACGGCGGGCGCTGGCGGCCCACGCTAAAATCGCGCTTTCCGTCGTGGACTGGCTGAGCATGCGCACGCTGTATCCGGAGATCGAACCGTTCGCCACTGGCACGCTGCAGGTGGACGAGCGCCACACCCTCTATTACGAACAGTGCGGCAACCCGCAGGGCAAGCCGGTGGTGCTGCTGCATGGCGGCCCCGGCGGCGGCATCAGCGCCAAGATGCGGCGCTTCCATGACCCGGCCAGGTACCACATCGTGCTGTTCGACCAGCGTGGCTCGGGGCGCTCGACGCCGCACGCCGACCTGGTCGGCAACACCACCTGGGACTTGGTGGCCGATATCGAGAAGCTGCGCGAGCAACTGGGCATCGCGCGCTGGCAGGTGTTCGGCGGCAGCTGGGGTTCGACGCTGGCGCTGGCCTACGCGCAGAAGCATCCGCAACGGGTGACCGAACTGGTGCTGCGCGGCATCTTCATGTTGCGGCGCTGGGAACTGGAGTGGTTCTACCAGGAAGGCGCCAACCGCCTGTTCCCGGATGCGTGGGAGCACTACGTGGCAGCGATTCCGGCAGTGGAGCGGCACGACCTGATTTCCGCGTTCCACCGCCGCCTGACCAGCGAGGACGAAGCGGTACGCCTGGCCGCGGCGCGCGCCTGGAGTGTGTGGGAAGGGGCGACCAGCTTCCTGCGCGTGGATTCGGATTTTGTCAGCGGGCACGAAGACGCGAAGTTCGCACTGGCGTTTGCGCGCATCGAGAACCACTTCTTCGTCAACGGCGGCTTCTTCGAGGTCGATGACCAGCTGCTGCGCGATGCGCACCGCATGGCGGACATCCCGGGCGTCATCGTGCACGGCCGCTATGACGTGGTGTGCCCGTTGCAGAACGCCTGGGACCTGCACAAGGCGTGGCCGAAGGCGAAGCTGGAGATCACCGCGGCCTCGGGGCATTCGGCGTTCGAGGAAGAGAACGTGGATGCGCTGGTGCGGGCTACCGACGGGTTTGCTTGATGCCCTGACCCCACCGTCCGGCCAACGGCGGCAGCAACCGCGCCAGCCGCTGCGCCCACAACAGCTGCCCGCCTTCATCGGCGATCAGGTCCTGGCGAATCTCCAGCTCCACGTGCACCAGGCCGCGGCCTTCGCCATACACCGGCACCGCGTAGTCACTGCTGTCACTCACCGCATAGGGCTGGTTATCGCCCACCACCAGGTCACCTTCGGCCTGCAACGCATCGCGCAGCGCGTGCGCCAGGCGCGTGTCGCGGTGGTAGAGCACGCCGGCATGCCACGGCCGCGCCACCCCGGCCATGGCCGGGGTGAAGCTGTGCATGGCGATCAGCAGCGTGGGCTGGGCCCGGGCTAGGCGCGCATCGAGTTCGGCCACGATGCGCGCGTGGTACGGCGCGAAGATTTCGTCCATGCGCTGCTGGCGCTGCGCGGTGCTCAGCTGCGCGTTGCCCGGCACCTCGGTGCCGTCGCTGCGCTCGGCAATCAGGGTCGGCGAGGCGTGCGGACGGTTGCAGTCGATCACCAGGCGCGAATACGTCTGGGTGATGGCCACCGCGTCCAGTGCCGCGGCCAGGCGCGTGGTGACGCCGGCAATGCCGATGTCCCAGCCGATGTGGCGGTCCAGTTCGGCTTGCGGCAGGCCCAGGTTGCGCAGTGCGCGCGGCACGCGCTGGCCGGCATGGTCGGCGATCAGCAAGAAGGGCGACTGCCCGCCGGGGTTGTGCACCGCGAACGGCGGCGGCTCGTCGCTGCCCAGCAGGCGCGCGCCTGCGGTGTTTGCATCAGCCACGCGGAGTGCCGTCCAGGTGATGTTCGATCATCCACAGCCCGGCCCAGAGCTTGGCGTCGAGTTCGTAGCCCTGGCCCATCTTTTCGACCAGCCAGGCCGCGGCGCGCGTGCGCGGCACGGCATGCACGGTGATGTCCTCGCTGTCATCGCCGCCGCCATCGCCGACACGGCGCAGGCCGGTGGCGCGGACAAAGGCGATCTTCTCGCTGCTCGCGCCCGAGGACGTCGGGCCGATCATCAGCACCTCGGCATGCGCGGCGGTCCAGCCGGTTTCCTCTTCCAGTTCGCGCACCGCCGAAGACTCGATCGATTCGCCCGCTTCGACGTCGCCGACCAGTCCAGCCGGCATTTCGATCGTGCGCGCCTGCAACGGCACGCGGAACTGCTCGACGAACAGCACCTCGTCCTGCGGCGTCACCGCGATGATGATCGCGGCCAGGCCACCGGCGTGCACGCGCTCGGAATATTCCCACGTGCCGCGCACGACCATGCGCTGGTACTTGCCTTCGTAGACAGTCCGGGGTTCGGCATCATTCGGGTTCATGGGGGGAAGGTATCCACGGCGGTGGGGACGGGGAGGGCGATGCCGGCAGCGGCATGCAGGCGGCGCCGGGTCATCGGCCCGAAGCGCAGCGCCTCGCACAGGCCGGTCAGCATGTCGGCATCGCCAGCGGCCCGGGCAAAGCCCGAGACCGGCAGGCCGAGCGGTGCCTGCAGGGCAACGGTGGTCAGGCTGCGCCAGAGCAAGGCGTGCTCGCGCTGCTCACGCAGGCGCACGGCCATCTGCGCGGCACCGCGCAGGCGCAGGAACGGCACTTCGTCCAGCCGCGCCAGCAGCGCGTCCAGCGAGCCGAAGTGCGCCAGCAGCACCGCGGCGGACTTGGCGCCGATGCCGGTGACGCCGGGAATGTTGTCGACCGCGTCGCCGCACAAGGCCAGGTAGTCGGCGATCTGGTGCGCGTGCACGCCGTGGCGCGCCTTCACTCCGTCCATGCCCCAGCGCTGGCCGCGGGCGAAGTCCCACTGTTCGTCGTGCTCGAACAACAGCTGCGACAGATCCTTGTCGGCCGACACGATCACCCCGCGGAAATCCAGCGGCCGCGCCGCGTGCAGGGCGCTGCCGATAAGGTCGTCCGCCTCGTACTCGCCATGCGCGAGTACCGCCAGGCCGAGCGCGGCGCACAAGGCCTTGCAGTGCGCGAACTGGCGCCGCAGTTCTTCCGGCGCCGGATCGCGGTTGGCCTTGTAGGCCGGGTACAGGCCGTGCCGGAAGCAGCTGTCCAGGGCCTCGTCGAAGGCGACCACGATGTGCTGCGGCCGCTCGCGCTCGATCAGTTCCAGCAGGAAGCGCGCGAAGCCATGCACGGCATTGGTCGGCCAGCCCTGCGCGTCGCGGAACTCGTCGGGCATCGAATGCCAGGCCCGGAACACGTACAGGCTGGCGTCCACCAGGTACAGCGGCGTGCGCGCCGGGCTCAAGGACGTCGCCGTCACGGCCGATAGGTCTGAATGGGTCATGGGGCCCAGTCTTCGAGCAATGCCGCAGGATCCGGCCGCTCGCGTTCGGGCGCTTCAAGCCGGGGGGTGCCGATATGGATGAAACCGACGATGCGCTCGTGCGCGGTCAGGCCAAGGTGCGCGGCCACTGCGGGGTCGTAGGCCATCCACGCGGTCAGCCACTGCGCGCCGAAGCCGTGGGCCTGCGCGGCCTGCAGCAGGGCGAAGCAGACGCAGCCGGCGGTGAGCAGCTGTTCCTGCTCGGGCACCTTGTGTTCTGGTTGCAGGCGCGCGATCACCGTGATCACCAGCGGGGCGAAGCTGAAGCGTTGCCGGTCCTTCTCGATGGCCGCTTCCGGCGCATCGGGGTCACGCTCGCGGCTGCGCGCGGCGAGGAAGTCGCCCAGTTGCGCGCGCGCCGCGCCGGCAATGCGCAGGAAGCGGAACGGCACCAGCTTGCCGTGGTCGGGGACGCGCACGGCCGAGCGCAGCATCTGCATCAACGTGGCGGGGTCCGGCCCCGGTTCGCCCAGTTGCTTGGACGGGGTGGAGCGGCGTCCGTCGAGCGCCTGCAACGAAGAAAGTGTGTGCATAATCCCACTTTGAAACCGCAATGGCCCGATTATAGACGGCCGTCGCGTACCGCTATCGGGGGGCAGCGGCAGCCATTGGCGCGCGCGTGTCCCGGTGCGGAGTCGTCTCCATCGCCACAGGGGGTTCCGCAGCCATGACGCTCCATTCGCTGACTGACGAGCTCCCCAGCCGCAACCCGCAACTGCTCGAACAGGTGCGCGAAGCGGTGCTGGTGCCGCTGGCCGCCGCCTTCATGGACGTGCAGGGCGTGCTGGCCGAGGCGCTGTTCCGCCAGGCCGAGCGCAGCAGCGTGGGCCAGAACGACTATTTCGAGGCCATCGAACTGCTGCGGCGCCAGCGCGAGCATGTCATCGCGGCCTTCCGTGGCCACCTGGCCAAGGCCTGGCAGGCGCTGGAAAGCGGCCGCCCGCTGTCGGTGGAACGCACCCTGGCGCGTGGCCCGCAGGACTTCACCCTGGTGCCCGAGCACGAACTGGACGTGCGCCTGGCGGTGCGCAACCTGGCCGGCTCCCTGCAGCACCGCTGGCGCCCGGAACTGATGCGGCTGAACCGCTACCTGGGTTTCATCGCCGGTGGCCTGCGCATCGATGCGGACAGCAATCCGTTCGGCCCCGAGCATCTGGGCGTGGCCGTGTACACCGCATTCCAGGGCCTGCCGCTGGCGCCGCGGGTGCACCTGACCATCATCAAGGTCTGCGAACAGCAGCTGGGCGAGCGCGTGGGCCAGCTCTACGCCGGACTGGAGCAGTCGCTGGCCGAAGTCACCCGCCTGCGCGACCTGCCCACCGCGCGGGCGCGGCGCCAGCGCATCCCGCGCACCCCCGGCGAAGCGGCCGAAGTGGCACCGGACTGGATCGCGCGCTTCTTTGCCGACTGGTCCGGCGCGCGCACCACCCTGGCCGCGGCCACCGCCATCGATGCGCACGCGCGCGAAGACCACGACGTGTTGCCGCCGGCCTTGCGCGAGCTGCTGCAGCGCGCCCGCGGCAGCCAGGGCGTGGCACCGGCGCGGGCGCTGTCGCCGCGCGAGTTGATGTCGGTGCTGTCGCTGCTGCAGACCACGCCGGGCGCCGGTTTCGAGGCCATCGACCAGAGTGGCCACGGCCTGGCGCGCGGCCTGCGCCGCGAGATCATCCGCACCGCGGCGGCGCTGGGCATCGACCCGGCCAGCAGCGGGCTGGACCCGGCCGACGAAGACACACTCGATCTGGTCGGCATGCTGTTCGACGCCATTCTGCGCGAAAGCCTGCTGCTGCCCTGGCAGCGCGCGCTGCTCGGCCAGCTGCTGGTACCCATCGCCAAGGTCGCGTTGCTGGATGCGCGCCTGTTCGTGCGTGACAGCCATCCGGCGCGACGCCTGCTCAACCTGCTGGCCGACGCCTGCGACGGCAACAGCGGCGGCACCGCGCCCGAACAGGCATTGCTGGCCCAGGTGCAGGCGACAGTGGACGAGATCGTGCGCGATTTCGATGAGCACCTGGCGGTGTTCCTGTCGCTGGAGGCCGAATTCGGCGCGCACTACGAACAGTACCGCCGCCGCATCGAGATCGCCGAGCGCCGCGCCAACGAACTGCAGCGCGCCGAGGAGCGCCGCGAACGCGCGCGCGGGCTGGCCCGCGACGCGGTCTGCGCGCACCTGGCCGGGCACGACGAGATGCCGCCGGCGCTGGAGCATTTCCTCAGCCGCGCCTGGTACCAGCATGTGCAGCAGGCCGCCTTGCGCGGCGATGGCACGGGTCCGGCGCTGGACGCCGCGCTGGCCCTGGGCGAGGCGGTGCTGGCGCAATGGCGGCAGGCCCGCGCCGGCCGCGCCGCCCCCGCCGAGGGCTGGCTGGCCGAGCAACGGCAGGCGCTGCTGCAGGTCTTCGTCCAGGCCGGGTTGGGGCCAGCCGAGGCCGAGGCCGCTTGCGCCGGACTGGAGCGCAGCCTGGCCCAGGCCGGCCTGGCTGCGCCCGAAGCGGCGGCTGCCAGCGTGCCGCTGCCAGTGCTGGCCGAGCCGGTGGACCCGGAAAGCGAAGCGCTCACCCCGATGCTGGACGAGCGTGCCGGCGCCGAGTTCGACCGCATCACCGCCGACTACTTCCGCGTGCTGCCGGTCGGCACCCTGCTCGACTTCATCGACCGCCAGGGCCAGGTGCAGCCGGGCAAGCTGTCGTGGATCAGCCCGATTTCCGGCCGCCTGATGTTCGTCAACCGCCGCGGCGGGCGCCTGTGCGTGGCCTCGCCCGAGGAACTGGCGATGATGGTCTGGCTCGACCGCCTGCGCCTGCACCGCGAGGGCGATGCCTTCTACAGCGCGATGCAGGAGGTGGTCGACCGCCTGGAGCCGCCCCGGCGCCGCGCCTGAAGGCATGGCAAGCCTTGTCCTGACAGGCGTTGCGCGCGCAGGCGCGCTACGATGTAGCGCCGGTTGCCAGGAATGGAAATGCGATTCTCGTCACTGTCGCGTGCCCGTGGGCCCGCCTACCATGCGCAGGCGGGGACAGGGGCCGCATCTGCAGTTTTCTCAGCTTTCCTTATTACAACGCCTGCAAGGGCGGGGAGCCTTTGCGCATGATGTCCAACCCCAGCCCGCTGGGTCACCCCGGGCGTGACCCGCGTTTGCTTGCGCAAGCGCGGGATGCGTTCCTGCCTGCGTTGTCGCAGGCGTTCACCGCGGCGGTGACGCGTTTTGACGACGTGCTGTTCGACCGCGCGGAGAACGCCGGTGCCTCGCAGTTGCTGTTCCTCGATGGCATGCGCGAGCTGCGCCGCCGCCGCGAGGAGATCGTCAGCCGTTTCCGCAGCCAGATGGAAATCTCCTGGCAGTCGCTGGAGCAGGGCATGCCGCTGTCGGCCGAGGCCGCGCTGTCCGGCCAGCCCAGCGGCGGCGCCGGGTTGAGCCTGGTGCCCGAACACGAACTGGAATCGCGCCTGGCCGTGCGCAACCTGGCCAGCGTGCTGCTGCGCGAATGCAAGCCGGTGCTGGTGCACCTGGATCGCCGCCTGGGCTGGATCGCTGGCGGCATGGAACTGGGCGCCGACACCAACCCGATCGCGCCCGAACACATCGGCGTGGCCATCCACGAAGCATTCGCCACCAGCGACCTGGCCCCGGAAGTGCGGCTGGTGCTGATCAAGCTGTGCGAGCGCGACCTGTCCGAGCCGATCTGCCGGCTGTACACGCAACTGGACGAAGTGCTGGCCAAGGCCGGGGTGATGCCGGAGATCTCGCAGCCGCGCCGCCCGCCACCGCGCCCGCCGCAGCGCGAGGAAGCCGGTGCCGACCCGTTCCAGGCCGGTAACGAGGACGAACTCGACGAGCAGTTCGCGCCAGCCTGGGCCAACCGCTTCGTCAACCGCTGGGCGCAGAGCCGCGGCCGCCTGCAGGCCGCGCACCGCGGCCGCGAGGATGGGGGCGGCGAGGCCGGCCCCGAAGGTCACCCCGCCGGCAACCAGGGCATGCTGCTCGAAGCCCTGCACGAACTGCTGCAGCAGACCCGCAACGTGCGCGACAGCGCGACCAGCGCGGCCTCGGCGGCCGTGGGCCAGCAGCGCCCGCTGAGCCAGCGCGAGATGATGTCGGTGCTGTCGCTGTTGCAGGCCACGCCCAGCGCCACGCTCAACGCCGCGATGGGCGACGAGGGCGAATCGCTGGCGCAGCGGCTCAAGAGCGAGGTGCTTTCCAGCGCGACGCGGCTGGGCGTGGACCCGGCCAGCGCACGCCTGGACCCGATGGACGAGGATGCGATCGACCTGGTTGGCATGCTGTTCGACGTGATGCTGGACGAGCGCGACCTGGAGGGCCGCTCGCGCGAGCTGATCGGCCGGCTGGTGGTGCCGTTCGTCAAGGTGGCGATGCTCGACCGCAAGATGTTCGTGCAGAAGACCCATCCGGCGCGGCGCCTGCTCAATTCGCTGGCCGAAGCCTGCGAAGGCAACGCTGGCGACAGCCCGGCCGAACGCGTGCTGATGGGCAAGGTCGAGGAGATCATCGAGCGCCTGGTCGCCGAGTTCAACGAGAACCTGGCGATCTTCCTGACCCTGGAAGAAGAGTTCCGCGACTTCCTTGCCCAGCATCGCCGCCGCATCGAGATTGCCGAACGCCGCGCCGCCGAGACCCAGCGCGGCCAGGAAAAGCTGGAGCTGGCGCGCACCCGCGCGCAGCAGGAACTGGACCGCCGCGTCGACGACACGTTGCCGCAAGCGGTGCAGGATTTCCTGCGTCAGCCGTGGTTGCACCACCTGACGATGTCGATCCTGCGCGATGGCGAGGATGGCCAGGCCGTGGCCGAGGCGATGACCCTGGCCGATGGTGTGCTGGAGGAAGTGGCCGAAGCGCGCCGCCACATCATTGGCAAGCCCTGGCTGCAGGCGTGGGAACCGGCGCTGCAGAAGGTGTTTGCCAGCGTCGGCCTGCATGGTGATGCCGCGCTGGTGGCGATCGGCGCCTTGCACGACACCTTGCAGGCGGTGGCTGAAGCCCGCCCGGAACTGGAAAAGGCGTTGCCCGAACTGCCGCAGGTCAGCCTGCCGCAGCCGCCGGCCGCCGAGACCGCGGCGGTGGAGTTGGGCGCCGACCCGGCACTGGAGGATTTCGACAACGCCGATGCGGACCGTTTCCGGCAGATGGCGATTGGCACCTGGCTGGATTTCGTCGACAAGGACGGCAAGGTGCAGGCGGGCAAGCTGTCCTGGGTCAGCCCGATTTCCTCGCGCCTGTTGTTCGTCAACCGTCGCGGCGTGCGCTTCTGCGTCGCCTCGCCGGAAGAACTGGCGGTGATGGTGCGCCTGGGCCGGCTGCGCGCCCACGTCAACGATGGCGCATTCGACAGCGCGATGCAGGGCGTTATCGACCGTCTGGACCCGCAGACCAGCACGGTGCATTGAGGGCCAGGCTGCGCCGCGATCTGCCGGATCGCGGTCGCGGCTGATGGCCCAGAAGGCCACAAGAGCCGCTCCTACAGTCCACCCCAAGGCAATCAGAATCCGCCCGATGCTCCCTAGGCTCCCTTGTAGGAGCGGCTCTTGTGGCCTTCTGGGCCATCAGCCGCGACAAACGAAGCCACAAACCATCAGCCAGCGATACGCCTGAAGACCAAGGCTCTTCTTCCCCTCACCCCCAAAGGCGCGCACCCACCGAAGTGGGAACCCCAAGGCGCCCTGCACCGGCCCGGCGGGGGTAGGCGTCAGTGGGCCATGGATGGCCCACGTTCGGTGACTGAGTACAGGACGTACGCCGGAACCGAGACGCCTACCCCCGCCGGGTCGG
>Ga0196970_1000122_pt1 | contig 120994 bp, 98 predicted proteins | sample S1v_513CmetaG_FD_148672 | JGI IMG/M metagenome (GOLD analysis project Ga0196970, IMG submission 148672) | Soil microbial communities from Anza Borrego desert, Southern California, United States - S1+v_5-13C | ecosystem: Environmental > Terrestrial > Soil > Desert | place: USA: California... | reverse complement strand
GCAACCGTCTGGCCGAGGGCAAGCTGCCGCTGTGCGCCGAGATGTGCTCGACCAAGGCGCTGCTGGCCGGCGACGGCGACAAGGTGGCCAACATCTACCGCGAGCGCGTGGTGGCCCGCGGCTTCGGCTCCGGCGCCTGGGGCTGGGGCACCGCCTACCAGATGAAGGCGGGGTCGTAGCCATGCAGGGATGGAAGGTGGCGCTCGCCGCGCTGCTGCTGGTCGTGACGCTTGTCGCGGCCGGCGCTCCGCCGGCCGGCGCGGGGGAACCGGCGCCGCCGGTGCCCACCCAGCGGGCCGGCGCCACGGAGGCTGACCTGTGGCACTCCATCCGCCAGGGGGCGGCGGGCTATACCAGCCTGCCCAACCCGCGCGCCGCCGTACTGATCCAGTCGGACGGCGAGCAGTGGCGCCATCTCCGCAACGGCCCGGTCGCCACCTACGGCACCTGGGCGCTGGGCGGCATCGCCGGCGCGCTGGCGCTGTTCTTCCTGCTGCGCGGCCGCATCCGCATCGACGGGGCGAAGACCGGCCGCACGGTCGAGCGCTTCAACCTGATCGAGCGGGCGGCGCACTGGCTGACCGCCGTCAGCTTCATCGTGCTGGCGTTCACCGGCCTTAACCTGCTGTACGGCCGCGCCCTGCTGCTGCCGCTGATCGGGCCGGCGCCGTTCGCGACGCTCACCGGCTGGGGCAAGCTGGCGCACAATTACCTGGGCTTCGCCTTCATCGCCGGGATCGTGCTGATCTTCCTGATGTGGGTGCGCCACAACCTGCCCGACCGCACGGACCTGCCCTGGGTTTTGCGGGCCGGCGGGTTGTTCAGCAAGGGCGTCCACCCGCCCGCGAAGAAGTTCAACGCCGGCCAGAAGGTCATCTTCTGGTCGACCGTCGGCGGCGGCGCCGTTCTGGGCTTCACCGGCGTCCAACTCCTGTTCCCGTTCAGCTTCGGCACCCTGGCCGACATGCAGCTCTATCAGATCGTGCACGCGGCGACGGCGCTGGCGCTGGCGGTGGTCATCCTGGCGCACATCTACATCGGCTCGATCGGCATGGAGGGCGCCTTCGCCGCCATGGGCTCCGGCCAAGTCGAGGAGCAGTGGGCGCGCGAGCACCATTCCCTGTGGGTCGCCGAGATCAAGGGCGAACCCGCCCCCCGCCCCCACCACGCCCCGGCGGAGTGAAGGGGCAAAACCCGCCCGAATGGTGTAGTGTCACCCCCATGACCGGCGGCGGAGCGTCCCGTCCCGGCAACCGGATCCGGAGCGTCGGCATGGGGCGGCACAGCGGCAAGGGGTGGACGCGCGGCCCGTGGTCCACCCTGCTCGCCCTGTTCCTGCTGGCATTCTTCCTCATCGCCCTGCCCGCCACGGCGCAGCAGCCGTTGCCGCAGACCGACCCTTCCGCCTCCGTCCGCCTCGACGGCGCCCAGCGGTCCGAGCGCGCCGACTTCTGGCGCCACGTGCGCGAGGGCAACGAGGGCGTCGTCAACCAGCCCAACCGCGGCGTGCTGATCCTGCGCCAGGGGGCCGACTGGGGCTCCGTCCGCACCGAGCTGGTGGTCACCTATGGCAAGCAGCTCATCGCCGTATGCCTTGCCGTGCTGGCGGCGTTTTTGCTGCTGCACGGGCGCTTCCGCGCCTTCGCCGGCATAGTGGGCGACGCGCTGCGCCACCTGCGCCGGCTCGACCACGTCGCCTATTGGCTGACCGCCGTCAGCTTCCTGCTGCTGGGCGTGTCCGGCCTCACCATCCTGTACGGCCGGCGGATGATCGCGCCGCTGATCGGCAAGGAGACGTTCGCCACGCTGGCCTACGTCAGCAAGGCCGTGCACGACACCGTGAGCTGGGTGTTCCTGGTCGGCGTGGCGCTGCTGATCCTGATGTGGCTGCGCAGCGCGCTCACCGGCCGCAGCCGGCCCGAGCCGCCGCTGTGGACACGGCGCGGCGCGACGTCGGAGGCGGCCTCCCCTCCCGCCGCCCTCGGCCACACCGAACGGCTCATCTTCTGGTCGGCCATCGGTGGCGGCATCATCGTCAGCTACAGCGGTCTGGCGCTGCTCTTCCCGCTGGCGCTGGTCGAGCTGCAGCGCATGCAGCTCATGCAGATCGTGCACTCCGTCTCGTCGATGACGCTGGCGGCGCTGATCTTCGGCCACGTGCTGATCGCCGCCATCAGCATCCGCGAGAACGCCCGCAAGCTGACCGAAGCCAAGGAGGTGCTGGAGCAGCGCGTGGCCGAGCGCACGCAGGCGCTGCACCGCGTCAACGACATGCTGCGCCAGGAGATCGCGGAACGCCGCGAAATCGAACTGGCGCTGGAGATCGCCCGCAACGAGGCGGTGGACGCCAACCGCTCCAAGGACCGCTTCCTCGCCGCCGCCAGCCACGACCTGCTCCAGCCGCTCAGCGCCGCGCGCCTCATGGTGTCCACCCTGCGCGAGCGCGCCATGCGGCCGGAGAACCGCGACCTCGTCGACCGCATCCACGTGGCGCTGAGCGGCGCGGAGGACCTGCTGGCCGACCTCCTCGACATCTCCAAGCTGGATGCCGGCGGCGTCACCGCCCGCGTCGCCGAGGTGCCGGTGGACAGCCTGCTCGAATCCCTGGCGACCGAGTTCGCCCCGGTGGCGCGCGAGGCGGGGCTGGACCTGCGCGTCGTCCCCTGCCGGCTGGTGGTGCGCACCGACCCGCACCTGCTGCTGCGCATCCTGCGCAACCTGCTCAGCAACGCCATCCGCTACACCCGCGCCGGCCGCGTGCTGATCGGCTGCCGGCGGCGCGGCGGGGATCTGCGCTTCCAGGTGTGGGATACCGGCATCGGCATCCCGGCCGACCGACTGGAAGCCATCTTCGCCGAGTTCCACCGCGAGGCGCCGGCCGCCGGCCTGCACGGCAACGGCGCCGGCCTCGGCCTTGCCATCGTCGACCGCATCGCCCGCGTGCTGGACCACGCGATCGACGTGCGCTCCGTGCCCGGCCGCGGGTCGGTGTTCTCGGTGGGGGTTCCCGTCGCGGCCGGCGTCACCGCGTCGGCGCTGGCCCAGCCCTTCAACGCCGACGACGATCTGGCCGGCACCGCCATCCTGGCCGTCGACAACGACGAGCGCGTGCTGGTCGGCCTCACCGCGCTGCTGGAACAGTGGGGCTGCGTGGTGCTCGCGGCGACGAACCCGTACGAGGCGCTGGCGGCGGCGCGCAAGCGGCGCTTCATGCCGGACCTCGTCGTCACCGACTACCACCTGGACCACGGCGACACCGGCCTGGAGTTCGTCCGCCGCGCCCGTGCCGAGCTGGGCGCCGTGCCGGCCGTCATCATCACCGCCGACCGCGACCCGGAAACCCGCGCCCGCCTTGCGGCGGCCGGCATCCAGCTCCTCAACAAGCCGGTGAAGCCCGCCAAGCTGCGCGCCCTGGTCAGCCACGCCGTGGCGCGCGTGCCGGCGGCGTCCTGAGCGCAGCGAAGCCCACCGTCTGCCGCCCCCTCACTTCGCCCCGAAGCGCGCCTGATTGGCCAGCATCACCGCCTGCGTGCGGTTGTAGACCTTGAGCTTGCGCAACAGCGCGGTGACGTGCGTCTTCACCGTCGATTCCTTGATGCCCAGCTCGAAGGCGATCTGCTTGTTGGCCTTGCCCTCGGCCATCAGCTCCAGCACGCGCGACTCCGACCGGCTGAGCTTGCGCAGTGCCGCCATCTGGTCGCCGGCCGGTACGTCGTCCGCTGCGGGCTTCGCCACCGGCGCGCTCGGCCACCAGCGCCCGCCGGCCAGCACCTTGGAAATGGCCTCGGCCATCACGTAGGGTTCGACGGTCTTGGGGATGAAGCCGGCGGCCCCGTAGGTGCCGGACTGGTGCACCGTCTCGGGATCGGCGAAGGCGGAGACGATGACGATCGGCACCGACGGCACGGCGTTGCGCAGGCTGACCAGCGCGCTGAAGCCGGTGGCCTGCGGCATGGCGAGGTCGAGCAGGATCAGGTCCAGGTCGGCGTCGGCCAGGGCCCGCGCCTCGTCCAGCGTGCTGGCCTCCATGACATGGAACGCCTCGCCCATGCCGGCGAGGATGTCGCGCAACGCCTTGCGGAACAGCGGATGGTCATCGGCAATCAACACCGTCAGCATCGATCCCGCGACCCCTCGCCTCCATTGTCCACGAACGACCGGCAGTGTCCGGGAATTCCGCGCCCGACTCAAGCACGGCATCGCCCGGCGGGCGAACCACAGCCCCGGTCGCTCCGTTCGTCCTCGGCCGTAACAATTTCTCCGCATCCCGGCCCCGCCCAAAGCGGGTCTCGAACCGGCCGGGTGATCTGCGCTATACCCATGCGCCGGCAGCCGCCCGGCACGCGCGAGGGAGAAGGATGACCATCAGCATCGACATGGGAACGACGTCGTCGGGGACGCCGGCGAAGGTCAACCTCGAGGAGCTGCTGGCCACCCGCCTGCTGGTGCAGGGCAATTCCGGGTCGGGCAAGTCGCACCTGCTGCGCCGCCTGCTGGAGCAGAGCGCGCCCTGGGTGCAGCAGGCCGTCATCGACCCGGAGGGCGACTTCGTCACCCTGGCCGACAAGTACGGCCACCTGGTGGTCGAGGCGGACGAGCACACCGAAGGGGCGCTGACCCGCATCGCCGGCCGCGTGCGCCAGCACCGCGTGTCCACCGTGCTGAACCTGGAGGGCCTGGACGTCGAGGGGCAGATGCGCGCCGCCGCCGCCTTCCTGGGCGGGCTGTTCGACGCCGACCGCGACGTCTGGTACCCCATGCTGGTGGTGGTGGACGAGGCGCAGCTCTTCGCCCCCTCCGCCGCCGGCGAGGTGGGGGACGAGGCGCGCAAGATCTCGCTGGGCGCCATGACCAACCTGATGTGCCGTGGCCGCAAGCGCGGGCTGGCCGGCGTCATCGCCACCCAGCGCCTCGCCAAGCTCGCCAAGAACGTGGCGGCCGAGGCGTCCAACTTCCTGATGGGCCGCACCTTCCTCGACATCGACATGGCGCGCGCCGCCGACCTGCTGGGCATGGAGCGCCGGCAGGCGGAGATGTTCCGCGACCTGGAGCGCGGCCACTTCGTCGGCCTTGGCCCGGCTATCGCGCGGCGTCCGCTGCCCGTGACCATCGGCAGCGTCGAGACGTCCGGGCGCAGCGGCAGCCCCAAGCTGATGCCGCTGCCGGAGTCGCCGCCCGAGGACGTGCACGAGCTGATCTTCAAGCCCGGCGAGCCGGAACCGGTGCTGCGCCCCGCCCCGCCCCGCCGGCCGCCGCCGCAGAACATGGACCTGCTGTTCCAGCTCGCCCAGTCGCGCCCGGCCCTCGCCCCGGCGCCCGAGTCGGCCCCCGCCGACACCGGCCCGGTGATGACGGAGGAGGAGCGCAACGCCCTGCTGGACGAGGTGCTGCGCCAGGTTCTGTCCGAGCCGGACTCGTCCTTCCGCTCGGTCGCCGTGCTGTACCAGGACTTCCTGGTGCGCTGCCGCATCCACCGCCTGGGCGGCGAGCCGCTGGACCTGCCGGCCTTCCGCCGCAAGCTGGCGACCGCCCGCGCCGGCGTGGCGGCGGAGGCCGCCGACAGCCCGGAATGGGAAAAGGCGCAGGCCGCCGCCGCCGGCCTCTCGGAGGACATCCAGGGCGTCTTCCTGATGCTGGCCCGCGCCGCGCTGGAAAAGGCTCCCTGCCCGTCCGACCACGAGGTGGCGCGCGCCTGCGGCAGCCGCTCCGCCGGCCGCGCCCGGCGCCTGCTGACCTACATGGAGCAGCGCGACGTCATCGTCTGCCGCACCGACCGCGGCGGGCAACGCATCATCGCACTCCCCGGCCTGGGCTGGGAAACCGCCCCCGGCGACCCCAACGCCGACACCCCGACGGCCCCCGACGACGGGGATTTGTTCGCCGTGGCGTGATTGAACGCCTCCTTCCCCACCGGAGAGGAGGGAAGGGGCGTGATCCTCACCCCGCCATCATCGCCTCGATCAGGAACGGTCCCGGCGTGGCGAGGCTGCGGGCCAGCAGATCGTTGAAGGTCTCCATGTCCTCCGCCCGCGCCGCCGGCACGCCCATGCCCTTGGCGAGGCTCACCCAGTCCAGCGCCGGGCCGGTCAGGTCGGTCATCGCCTTCGCCGCGGCACCGGGGTCCTGGAAGCCCAGGTTGCCCAGCTCCACCCGCAGGATGGCGTAGGAGCGGTTGTTGAGGATCACGGTGGTGACGTTCGCCCCCTCGCGCGCCTGGCTCCACAGGGCCTGGAGCGTGTACATGGCGCTGCCGTCGGCCTGCAGGTTCACCACGCGCCGGTCCGGGCAGGCGATGGCGGCGCCCAGCGCCACCGGCGGGCCGTAGCCGATGGAGCCGCCGGTCACGTGCGTCCAGGAATGCGGCCGGGCGCCGTCGGTGGGCGGGTAGAGGAAGCCGCCGGCGGTGATCGATTCATCCACCACCACCGCATGGTCCGGCAGCAACGCGGCCACCGAACGGCCGATCGCCTTGGGCGTCACCGCACCCGTGGCCGGCGTCGGCGGGGCCAGCTCCTGCACCGGCACCGGATGGGCGTGCGCCCCCATCTCCTCGGCCAGCCAAGCCAGCGCCTGCAGCGCGTCCTCGCCGGGGGTGGCCAGCGTGTGGATGCGGCAATGCTCCGGCGTCAGCACGCTGGGCTTGTCGGGGTAGGCGAAGAAGCCGACCGGCGCCTTGGTGCCGACCAGGATCAGGTGGTCGACGTTCGCCAGCGCCTCGATGGCCTGCGCCACGGGGTACGGCAGCTTCTCCGCCGTCACCCGCCCCGCACCGCGGTCGACGCGGGCGCACAGCGTTTTGGCGATCAGCCGGGTCCCGGTCGCCGCGGCGATGCGCCCGGCCCAGGCCAGCGCGTCCTCGCGCAGGGCCGGACCGTCCAGGAAGAAGGCGACACGCTGACCGGTCCGCAGCGCCTCGGCCGCCGCCCGCACCGCCTCGCCGGCCACGGCGGCGGGGTGCGGCGGGTGGATCGGGCGGGCCACCTCCCGCGCCGTCTCGTTCCAGGCGGCGTCGGCCGGCACGATCAGCGTGGCGATGCGGCCCGGCGGCGTGCGCGCGGCGGCGATGGCCTCGGCCGCCAGCCCGGCCAGCGAGGCGGCGTCCGGCGCCGTCCGCACCCAGTGCGACATCGGGCGCGCCACGCCCTCCACGTCGGCCGTCAGCGGCGCGTCGTGCTTCAGATGATAGGTGGCGTGGTCGCCGACGATGTTGACCACCGGCGAATCCGCCTTGCGCGCGTTGTGCAGGTTGGCCAGCCCGTTGGCGAGCCCCGGCCCCAGGTGCAGCAGCGTGGCCGCCGGCCGGTCGGTCATGCGGGCATAGCCGTCGGCCGCGCCGGTCGCCACCCCTTCGAACAGGGTCAGCGCGCAGCGGATGCCCGGCTGGCGGTCGAAGGCGGAGACCACGTGGATCTCCGAGGTGCCGGGGTTGGCGAAACAGACCTCGATCCCACCGGCCCTGAGCGTCGCCACCAGATTGTCCGCGCCGAAAACCATGCGTCGGTCCTTCCCTCGTGTGTTCTTCTTGGCCGCGAAGTATGGCCGAGCCCACCCTCGCCGCCAAGCCTCGCGCACGCGCGCACGGCAGCCCCGCGCGCTTGGCATTTGCAGCGGACCGTCCGTCAGGCTGACCATCGTCCACGTCATGGCCGCCCCGATTCCCGTGCTGTTGCGCGTGGTGCGCCGGACGGGGTATGCCTCCGCCCGCGCCGCGCCCCTGACCCGACAGAGACCCCGCCCATGCTGAGCGACATCGAACGCCGCCTCTACACCTCGCCCGGCGAGTACATCGACAGCGACCACCCGGCCATGCGCAAGCATGCCGCCTGGGTCACCGCCTGCGCGGCAACGGACGAGGGCAAGGCACAGTGCCTGTATCTCGCCGTGCGCGACGAGATCCGCTACGACCCCTACCTGGACTACCGCGCGCTCGACGTCTACCGCGCGTCCTCGGTGCTGGAGGCGCGGCGCGGCTACTGCGTGGGCAAGGCGTCCCTGTTCGCGGCGCTGGCGCGCGCCATCGGCCTGCCGGCGCGCATCGGCTTCGCCGACGTGCGCAACCACCTCGCCACCAAGCGCCTGCTGGAGACGGTGGGCAGCGACGTCTTCGCCTGGCACGGCTACGTCGAGGTGTACCTCGGCGACCGCTGGGTCAAGGTGACGCCCACCTTCAACGACACGCTGTGCGCCAAGCTGGGCGTGGCGCCGCTGCCCTTCGACGGCACGTCCGACGCGCTGCTCCAGCCCTTCGACGCCGAGGGGCGGCAGTTCATGGCCTACCTGAACGACCACGGCACCTTCCACGACGTGCCCGCCAAGTTCCTGGTCGGCGAGATGGCCCGCCTGTACCCCAAGCTTTGCGCCTCGATGGCCGGCCAGGGGGAGTTGAAGGGCGATATGGAGCGCGAGGCCGAGGAGGACGCCGCCGCTATGCGGCGGTGAACCCCTCCAGGAAGCTCGTGAGGTTGGCGGTCAGCGCGGCGCAGTCGTAGCCGCCCTCCTGCACCATCAGCGTCGGCCAGCCGCCGTCGGCAATCGCGGCGCCCAGCGTGCCGAAGCCCGGCGTCGTCACCTGGAACGCCGCCAGCGGGTCGCCGGCGTAGGTGTCGAAGCCAAGCGACAGCACCAGCGCCTCCGGCCCCCAGGCGCGCAGGTACGCCATCGCCTCGCCAACCGCGGCCAGGAACATCGCCTCCGTCGTGCCGCCCACGGGAAGCGGGATGTTGAGGGTGCAGCCCAGCCCGCGTCCCTTCCCGCGCTCGTGCGCGTAGCCGGCGAACCAGGGATAGAACGTGTTCGGATCGCCGTGGACGGAGACGAACAGCACGTCGTCGCGTTCGAAGAAGATGGCCTGCGTGCCGTTGCCGTGGTGCACGTCCACGTCCAGGATGGCGACACGCGGGGCCCGCCCCTGCTGCGCCAGGATGGGCAGCATCGCCTGCGCCGCGATGGCGGCGTTGTTCAGGTAACAGAAGCCTCCCGCCATGTCGCGCGAGGCATGGTGCCCCGGTGGCCGGCACAGCGCGTAGGCCGCGCGCGCCTGCCCGCCGGCCACGAGGTGCGCCGCGTGCACCGCCGTGTCGGCCGCCGCGCACACCGCCTCCCACGTGCCGAAGCCGATGGGGCACGCGGTGTCGGCCATGTGCCAGCCGGCCTGCCCGACGATGCCGGTGGGGTACTCCGCCATGTCGGTGTTGCGGTGGACGTTGGGAACGATGACGTCCGATGCGTCCGGCAGAGCCGACCAGCGCGCGTACGCCGTCTCCAGGAAGCGCAGGTAGTCGGCCGAGTGCACGGCGGCGCGCGGCCCGGCGCCGAAGGCCGGAGGCTCCTCCACCCGGCAGCCGCGCCTTTGCAGCGCGTCGAGCAGCGCCGTGGCGCGTTCCGGCTTCTCCGGCGACGGCTGCGGCCGCCCGCGCACCAGGAACGTCGGCGGTCGGTGGTTGAGCTGGATGTCGGAATAGACAAAACGCATGCGGCTTTCCTCCCGTTTATTTTCCCCCTCCCCCTGGGGAGAGGGGGAGTGCGCCGCCTACCCTATGCCCGCCGTTTCCAGCACCGCGTCGGCCAGCACCCGGCACCCCGCCAGCGCATCCGCGGGCGTGATGTTTTCCGCCTCGTTGTGGCTCAGCCCACCCTCGCAGGGGATGAAGATCATGGCGGTCGGCACCTTGCGGGCCACGTAGACGGCGTCGTGCCCCGCGCCCGACACGATGTCACGGTGCTTCAGCCCGCGCCGCGCGGCGGAAGCGCGCACCCGGCCGACCAGCGTCGCGTCGAACGGTGTCGTCGGGAACTCCCAGAAATCGGTGATCTCCAGTCCGAGAGAGCGTTCCCGCGCGATGGCGCCCAGGCGTTCGTGCATCATCTCCGCCATCCGGGCCAGCGTCACGGCGTCCGGGTTGCGCAGGTCGATGGTGAACCAGACGCGGCCGGGGATGACGTTGCGCGAGTCCGGCTCGGCGCGAATGCGCCCCACCGTGGAGCAGGCGTCGCCGCCCACCGCGCGCGCGATGCCCTCCACCGCCGCGATCATCAACGCCGCCCCCGCCAGCGCGTCGCGGCGCATCCGCATGGGCGTCGGGCCGGCGTGCGCCTCGCTGCCCGTCACCGTCGCCTCGAACCAGCGCTGGCCCTGCGCGCCGGTGACGACGCCGATGGCCTGCCCTTCCGCCTCCAGCACCGGTCCCTGCTCGATGTGCGCCTCGAAATAGGCGGCCATGGCGTGCGCCGTCGGGTCGTGCGGCCCGGCGTAGCCGATGCGGCGCAGTTCGTCGCCCAGGCGCAGCCCCCCGGTGTCGCGGATGTCCAGCACGTGATCCAGCGTGAAGACGCCCATGGCGACACCGGACCCCAGCATGGGCGGCGAGAAGCGGGCCCCCTCCTCGTTGGTCCAGACGATCAGTTCCAGCGGCGCTTCGGTCGTGAGGCCGGCGTCGTTGCAGGCGCGGATCACCTCCAGCCCGGCCATGACGCCGTAGATGCCGTCGAAGCGCCCGCCGGTCGGCTGGGTGTCCAGGTGGCTGCCCATGCACACCGGGTCGCGCGCCGGGTCGCGCCCGGCGCGGCGGGCGACGATGTTGCCGACCTGATCGACACTCACCGCGCAGCCGGCCGCGTCCGCCCACCGCACGAAGCGGTCCCGCCCCTCGCGGTCGAGGTCGGTGAGCGCCAGCCGGCACACCCCGCCCTTCGGTGTGGCGCCGATCGTCGCCAGATCCATCAGGCTCGCCCACAGGCGCTCGCCATCGATGCGCAGGTCCGTCATGTTGCCGCTTCCCTTTGCCTTCGGTAGCCCCTCCCCCCTCTCCTGTTAAGGGAGAGGGGCTTTAAAGATCACGCCGCCAACGCCTCGCCCCGCCGACACAGCCGCACCAGCGCCTGCACGGTGCGCAGGCGCGGCACCGGGGCGCCGACGCGGTCGGCCAGTTCGGCCGGGGCGTCGAGGAACGCCTCCCACTCCGGCCGTCCATCCGCCGGCCAGGGGCGGATGCGCCCCGGCCGTTGCGCCAGCGCGATGCAGGCGTCCAGATCTTCCGCCACCCGGTGGCCGAGACGGCCCGCCAGGTCCCGCACCTCCTCCACCACGGCGGCGGCCACCGCGCGGGCGTCGGGGTCGCGGGCCAACTCGTCAGGCGCCCGTCCGGCAAGGAATCCCATCGGCGCAAAGGCCAGCGGCGCCAGCAGCGCCGACCACACCGCCGCCCGCGCGTCCCCCACCGCCGCCTCGAACCCCGCCTCGCCCAGCAGCGCCGCCAGTTCCTCCACCCACCCGTCGTTCTCCCCCTCGGCGGCCCCCAACGTCATGGCCAGCCCGCCGACGTGGCGCAGGTAGCCCGCCGCGCGGCGCTCCACCGCGAACCCCGCGACGGCGCCGACCACCCGCCCCGGCGGCATCGCCGCCCACAAGAGGCCGCCGGGATCGATGCTGTGCAACGGCCGGCCGTCCAGCCCGGCCGGGTACCACCAGGGCACGCCGCCCAGCACCGGCACGATCCGCGTGCCGCGCCCGATCAGCGGCGCCATCGCCTCCAGCGCGTTCGCCAACGCATGACCCGGCACCGCCAGCAGCACGGCGTCCCGCACACCCAGTTCCAGCGCGTCGTCGGTCACCGGCGGGTGGACGGTCAGCGGCCGACCCGATGGCGTCTCCAGCGTCAGCCCGTCGCGGCGCAGCGTGTCCAGCGTGCGCCGCAAGGCCAGCAGCGGCACCGGCGTCCCCGCCAGCGCCAGCCGCGCCGCCAACAGCCCGCCGGCCGCACCCGCCCCGACGATCGCCAGCTTCATGAGGCCATCCCGCGCCGCCGCACCGGCGTCAGGTCCTCCGGAATGCTCCATGCCTTGCCGGGGATGGCGTCCAGCAATTGGCGGGTGTAGGCGTGCCGCGGGGTGGAGAACACGTCCCTCGCCGGCCCGATCTCGACGATGCGCCCGCGCTGCATGACGGCGATGGTGTCGCACACCTGGGCCGCCACGCGCAGGTCGTGCGTGATGAACAGCATGGACAGGTTCAGCCGATGCCGCAGCTCCTCCAGCAGGTCCAGCACCTGCGCCTGGACGGACACGTCGAGCGCCGACACCGGCTCGTCCGCCACCAGCAGTTTGGGTTCCAGGGCAAGGGCACGGGCGATGGAGATGCGCTGCCGCTGCCCGCCCGAGAACTCGTGCGGAAAGCGCGTGAGCGCGGAGGCGTCGAGCCCCACCAGCTCCAGCGTCCGCCGCGCCTTGTCCATCGCCGTCCGCCGGTCCTCGCCGAAGGCCACCGGCCCCTGCGTGATGATGTCGCCCACGGTGTGGCGCGGGTTCAGCGAGGCGTAGGGGTCCTGGAACACCATCTGCACGTGCTTGCGCCAGGGCCGGAACTGCCGGCGCGAGAGCGCCAGGAGGTCCGTGCCGTCGAACAGGATGCGCCCCTTCTCCGGCCGGATCAGCCCGACCACCGAACGGCCCAGCGTCGACTTGCCCGAGCCGGACTCGCCGACCAGCCCCACCGTCTCCCCCGGATGGATCTCCAGCGAGATGTCCTCGCCCGCCACGACCGTCTTCGCCGGCCGGAACAGCCCGCCACCCAGATGAAAGGTCTTGCTCACCCCCTCCGCCTTCAACAGCGGCGCCCCGGCGCGGGCGAAGTCCGCGCGGTGCTCGATCAGGTGCGGCACGGCGGAGATGAGCTGGCGCGTGTAGGGGTGCTGCGGGCGGTTCAGCACGTCGGCGGCGCGGCCGATCTCCACCACGCGGCCGTGCTGCATCACCGCCACGCGGTGCGCGATCTCCGCCACCACGCCGAAGTCGTGGGTGATGAACATCACCCCCATGTGCCGGGTCGCCTGCACCTCACGGATCAGGTCGAGGATCTGCTTCTGCGTGGTGACGTCGAGCGCCGTGGTCGGCTCGTCGGCGATCAGCACGTCCGGCTGCACGGCCAGCGCCATGGCGATCATCACCCGTTGCCGCTGCCCGCCGGACAGGCGGAAGGGATAGCTGCGCCGCAGGTGCTCCGGTTCCGGCAATCCGACCGAGGCCAGCAGTTCCACCACCCGCGCCCTGCGCGCCGCGCGGTCGAGCTGGGTGTGGTAGCGCAGCACCTCGTCGATCTGGTCGCCGACGCGCATCAGCGGGTTGAGCGCCGTCATCGGCTCCTGGAAGATCATGGAGATGCGGCCACCGCGCAAGGCGCGCTGCTGCTTCTCGGGCAGGGAGAGCACGTCGGTACCGTGGTGGCGGATGGCGCCGGACGACACCGTCACCGCCTTTGGCAGCAGGCCCATGATGGCGTGCGCGGTCATCGACTTGCCCGACCCGGACTCGCCGACCACGCACAGGATCTCCTCCCGCTCCAGGGCGAAGGTGACGTCCTCCACCGCGTGGCGGCGGTCCGCACCCGGCGGCAGGTCGATGGTGAGTCCCTCGACGGACAGCAGGGTCATGCCCGCCCCCGCCGCGCCATCTTGGGATTCATCGCGTCGTTCAAGCCTTCCCCCACGAGGTTCAGCGCCAGCACGGTCAACAGGATCGCGACACCGGGAAAGAAGCTCATCCACCACGCCTGCCGGATCACCGTGCGCGCCGCCCCCACCATGTAGCCCCAGCTCATCATGTTCGGATCGCCCAGGCCCAGGAACGACAGCGAGCTTTCCAGCAGGATCGCCGTCGCCACCATCAGCGAGGCCGACACGATGATCGGCGACAGGCTGTTGGGCAGGATCTGGCGCAGGATGATGGTGGCGTTGGATTGCCCGGTGGTGACGGCGGCCTGCACGAACTCCCGCGTGCGCAGGCTCATGAACTCCGCCCGCGCCAGCCGCGCCAGGGGCGGCCAGGAGACGATGGCGATGGCCAGGACGATGGACGTGATGGATGGCGTGAAGATCGCCACCAGCACCACCGCCAGCACGAAGTTGGGGATGGTCTGGAACAGCTCGGTGAAGCGCATCACCGCATCGTCCACCCGCCCGCCGTAGAAGCCGGCCACGGCGCCCAGCAGCACGCCGATCAGCACCGCGACCAGCGTGGACGTCAACCCGATCAGCAGCGACACCCGCGCCCCGTGCGCGATGCCCGACGCGATGTCGCGCCCCAGCGTGTCGGAGCCCAAGGGCGCGTCGTCCGACAGCGGCGGCTGGAAGGGGGCGGTGGCCATGTCCCACGGGCTGCCGGGAAACAGCACGTCGGCCAGCGCGGCCAGCGCCACCACGAGCGCCAGGAACACCAGCCCGACCACGGCCCCCTTGTTGCGCGCGTAGGCGTGCCAGAAGTCCGCGTTCATTGTTTCACCCTCATGGCGCCACCTCGATGCGCGGGTCGACCAGGGTGTAGATCAGGTCGGTGATCAGGTTGAACACCACCACCACCACCGAGGTGACCAGGAAGATGCCCAGCAGCACCGCGTAGTCGCGCTGCAGCACCGCGTCGAAGGCGAGGCGCCCGATGCCCGGCAGCGCGAACACCGTCTCGATCAGGATGGAGCCGCCGACCAGGTGTCCGGCCTGGAACCCGGCCACGGTGATGACCGGCAGGATGGCGTTGCGCAGGATGTGCACCGACACGATGCGCCATTCCGGCAACCCCTTGGCCCGCGCCGTCTTCACGAAGTCCATGTCGCGCACTTCCAGGATCGAGGCGCGGGTGAGCCGCGTGTACACGGCCATGTAGAACAGCCCCAGCGTGGCGACCGGCAGGATCAGGTGCATCACCCAATCCTTGAACGCCGCCAAACCGGTGTACCCCGCCCCCACCGTCTCGATCCCGAAGGCCGGCAGCCAGCCCAGGTTGACGGAGAACAGCAGGATCAGCATCAGCCCGATCCAGAAGATCGGCGTGGCGTAGGCGGTCAGCCCGACGATGGTGATGGCGGTGTCCGACCATGTCCCCGCCCGCATGGCCGCCAGCGTGCCCAGCAGCACGCCCCCGATCAGCGCCAGCACGAACGCCGACAGCGTCAGCGCCAGCGTGGTCGGCAGCCGGTCCATCAGCAGCGACAGGACGGGCCGCTGCTGCCGGTAGGAATAGCCCAGATCCCCTTGCACCACCTTGCCCATGTAGGTGCCGAGTTGCTCGATCAGCGGCCGGTCGAGCCCGAACTGCTGGCGCAACTGCTCGATGAACTTGGCGTCGGCGGCGCCGGCCTCGCCGGCCATGACCATGGCCGGGTCGCCGGGAGCGGCGTGCACCAGGAAGAAGTTGAACACGGCGATCGCCAGCACGACGAACACCGCCTTCACCAGCCGCTGGACGATGAAGAGCACAATGCGGGGCATGGGGATTCCTTAAAAATCCCCTCTCCCGCCCCGGGAGAGGGAGGGACCCGCCCGGAGGGCGGGAGGGTGAGGGTAAAGCCAAGGATCCTTGCCTGTACCCTCACCCGGCCGGCTTCGCCGGCCACCCTCTCCCGGGACGGGAGAGGGTTGGATCACTTCTTCAGCCACACCCCGTCATAGCTCTCGTTCACGCCGATCGCCGTCGTGATGGCGTTCTGCACGCGCTTGTCGAGGAAGGTCGGGAACTCCATCTCCAGCAGCCACGCCACCGGCACGTCCTCCACCAGGATCTTCTGCACGGCGGAATAGAGCTGCTGGCGCTCCTCCTCCTTGGTGGACTGGGCGGCGCGGGCGAACAGCTTGTCCACCTCCGGGTTGGAATAGCCCATGGTGTTGGAGAACATCACCCCCTGGCGGATGTTGTCGGAAATGTAGGTGCGCGCCACGCCCAGCGCCGGGTCGCCGTACTGGTAGACGAAGTCGAAGGTCAGCTCGTACTCCCAGTTCGCCACGCGCTTGGTCCAGCCGGCGACGTCGGTGGTCTCCAGCGTCACGTCCACGCCCACCTTCTTCATCGCCTGCTTCACGTACTCGCCCAGCCGCGTCCAGGTCTCGCCATAGGGCATGACCAGCAGCTTCACCTTTGCGCGCGTGCCGTCCGATCCCTTCTTCAGCCCCATCTCGTCGAGGAGCTTCTCCGCCATCTTGGGGTCGTGCGGATATTTCTTGACGTCGCCCTCGTAGAAGCGCGTCACCGAGTTGACCGGCCCGGTCGCCACGCGGCCCAGGCCGAACCAGATCTTGTCGCGGATGAACTGGCGGTCCAGCGCGTACAGCATCGCCTGCCGGAACCGCTTGTCGTCCAGCGGCTTGATGCGCGTGTTGATCTCGATCCACGACAGGGGAGCAAAGAACTCGTAACCCTTCGTCGTCATCGTCAGGTGCGGCAGCGCCTTCAGGCGCGGCACGTCGAAGGTCTCGATGTCGTTGAACTGCGTCTGCTGCACCGTCCCCTGCTCCAGCGCCACGGAGCGCGAGGCGGCGTCGGGGATGACGCGGAAGATGATCTCATCGAGGTACGGCTTGCCCGACTTCCAATAGGCATCGTTGCGCACGAGGTGGATGTGCGAGCCCTTGACCCACTCCTTGAACTTGAACGGACCGGTGCCGATCGGCGTGGCGTTGGCCGGGTTGGCGCGGAAATCGGTGCCCTCGTAGATGTGCTTGGGCATGATCGGCGTCGTCGACACCTCGAACGCCTGCATGAAGGGGGCGAACGGTTCCTTCAGCTTGAAGACGACGGTGCCGGCGTCCGGTGCGGTGATGGATTCGCAACGTGCGAAGATGGCCCGCGCCCGCGGGTGCGTCTCGGGCAGGAACTTGGTGGTGGTGAACACCACGTCGTCCGCGCTGAACGGCTTGCCGTCGTGCCACGTCACCCCCTTGGCGAGGCGGAAGGTGTAGGTCAGCCCGTCCTCCGACACCTCCCACGATTCCGCCAGCCCCGGCTGCGGTTTCAGGGAAAAGTCGTAGGTCAGCAGACTCTGGTAGATCTTGCCGGCGACCGTCTGTGTCGGGCCGTTCTGGTTGAGGCCGAGGACGAGCATCGGCGGTTCGGGCTGGACGATGATGTTCATCATGCCGCCGCGCTGCGGCTCCTGCGCCATGGCCCCGCCGGGTAGGGAAAGCGCCGCCGCGACGGCCGCCGCCGCCAGGGTGTTGCGCATGTGAGACCACCGGTTGCTCATGAATGCCGTCCCCTGTTGTTGTTGAAACGTCTCGTCAGGTTGCCGCCTCCAACCCGCACCACTCGGCCATGAAGAGCGCCAGCACGGCCGTGACGTCGGCGAGGCTGTCCAGCGACACCCGTTCGTCGATGCCGTGGATGCGTTCGGCCTTCGGGCCGTAGCAGGTCGCCGGGATGTTCCCGTACAGAACGAAGCTGCGCACGTCGGTCGTGCAGGTCGCCGCCAGCGTGCGCACCGGTTCGCCCCGCACCGCCTCATGCGCACGCGCCAGCGCCGCCATCATCGGCTCCGCCGGGTCCACGGTGCAGCCCTCCGCCTGGAAGCCGCGGAACTCCACGCGCACGCCGACGCCGGCGAGGTCCGGGTCGTCGCGCGCGGCCTCCATCACCGTCCGCTCCACCTCCTCACTCGCCGCGTCGGCCGCGAGGCCGGGCGGAAAGCCGATGCGCAGATCCACCCGGCAACGCGTCGGCACCGACGACGTCCACTCGCCCCCCTCAATGCGGCCCAGGTTGAAATTGTACGGGTGCTCGTGCGCGGCGTAGGCCGGGTGGCGCCCGTCCGGGTGATTCCACACCGCCACCAGCGCCTTCAGATGGGTGACGATGCGGTACGCCGCTTCGATGGCGTTCAGCCCGGCCCCGGTGTCCAGCACGTGCGCCGGCCGCCCGGTGGTCTCGACGCGCACCCACAGGACGCCGACCTGCGCGGTCATCAGCGTGTGGTCGAACGGTTCCGGGATCACCGCCGCATCCGCCGTATAGCCCCGGTGCAGGCAGGCGAAGGCACCGTTGCCCGTGCACTCCTCCTCCACCACCGACTGTAGATAGACGGGGGCCGCCGGCTGCACCCCCAAACTCTTCAGCGCCTTGAAGGCCATGACATAGGCGGCGATGCCCGCCTTCATGTCGCCGGCCCCGCGGCCGTACATCCAGCCGTCGCGCACGACCGGCGTGAACGGCGGGTCGGTCCACAGCTCGGCCGGCCCTTCCGGCACCACGTCGATGTGGCCGTTGAGGATGAGGGAGCGTCCCTTGACCTCCCGCGGCCGGTGGATGCCGACCACGTTCTCGCGCCCCTCGTAGGACGCCAGCGACGGCGACCAGCCGCGCAGGCCCTTGAGCGCACTCTCATCGATGGTGAAGCGGTCGACCTCGAGACCGAGGTCGGCAAAGGCACGGGCCATGCGTTCCTGCGCCGGCCCTTCGGCGCCCAGCAGGCTTGCGCAGCGGACGAGGTCGGCCAAAAACGCCTCCCCCTCCGCGCGCAGACCCGCGACGGCGCCGAGGATCGACCTATCGTCGACCTCGCCCTTGCCCACGCCGTTGGTGTGAGCGGGCATGGCTGTCTCCAACCTTTCCCTGAAGCCCTGTGCCGCCCCCGCGCACCGTCTGTCGCGATGCTGTCCGCGGGCGGGATAACCCTGTGGTTGGGATTACAGGCCCCTTTCCCTTCGAAGCCAAATCGATAATCTTCATCCCAGGTATAAGCTGGATTTATGGCATGAGCCCCCGCGACCTCGACCGCCTCGGCCACCAACTGGACTGGAACCTGCTGCGCACCTTCATGGTGATCGTGCAGGAGCAGGGCATGACGCGCGCCGCCAGCCGCCTGGGCCTGACCCAGCCGGCGGTGAGCCAGGCGCTGAAACGGCTGGAGGACCAGCTCGGCCGCCAGTTGATCGAGCGTGGCCAGGGCCGCTTCCGCATCACCGGGGCCGGCGAGGTGATCTACGACGAGGTGCTGGGCATCTACGGCAACATCACCCGCTTCGGCGTGCTGATGCGCGAGGTGCGCGAAGAGATCGCCGGCCACGTCCGCCTGGCGCTGGCCAGCCGCATCCAGTCGCCGCTGTTCGACGCCATCCTGGCGCGCGTGCACGCGCTGCACCCGCTGGTCACTTTCCGAATCGACGTGATGGCGAGTGCCGAGGCGCATACGGCGGTGCAGCAGAAGACGGCGTCTGCCGCGCTGTGCCTGATGCGGGAGCCGCCGCCGCACGTCGACCACGCGCTGTTCGCGCGGCAGGTCTTCCACTTCTACTGCGGGCCCGGCCACCGGCTGTTCGGGCGCGCCGACCTGACGCTGGCCGATCTGCGCAGCGAGACCTTCGTCTCCTTCACCAGCGACCAGATCGGCGGCGTGCTCTCGCCGTTGGCCGTGTTCCGCGCGCAAGAGGGGATCGACAGCCGCATCGTCGGCGCCAGCGCCAACCTGGACGAGGTGCGGCGGATGATCGTCGCCGGCCTTGGCGTCGGCCCCCTGCCCGCCCACGTTGCGGCGCGTGACCGCGAGGACGGCCTGCTGTGGTCCCTGCCCCCGCCGGAGGGGGTGGCCCCGGTGGATCTGCACCTGCTGTGGAACCCGGCGGCCAAGCTGAACCGCGCCGAGCGCGCCTTCCTCGATGTCGCCCAGTCGGCCATGGCCGCCGTGCCGCTGGAGCGCCGATTCGACGCCCAGGCGGCCGCGGCTTGGCTCAACGGGCGGTAGCCGCGCCTCAGATCTTCAGGCAGTTCAGCGTCGGCGCCTGCCCCGACACGCGCACGCGCAGCACCGGCCCCGCCTCGAACGACAGGCGGCAGCCCGAGCCGCCGTTGCCCACTTCCGCGTAACCGACGTCGACCATGTACTCGTCCGCCTTCAGCACCATGCGCATGCCGTGCTGGTAGGGCATCAGCACCTGCCATTCGGTGCACATGGCGAAGGCGCACACCCGGTACTTCACCGGATTGGCCGTGTCGTTGGCGACCTCCGCCCGGGTCGTCTGCCCTTGCGCCAAGGCAACACCCGCCCCCCCGGCAGCCAGGGCGAAGCTGAGAACAAGCGTGCGGAGCATCGGCGCCCCATCTCCCCGTCAGGTGTCCCGCGTTCGATACCGCTCCCGCCCGCCGAAATCAATCGGTAATGGCAGGAACCCAGACGAAGAATAACCTGCGAGACGCATCCGGCAACCCACCACCACCATGCGGCATGTCGCCGCGCGGCTGCACCCGCCCACATTCCAGCATCGCTTGTCGGCGGAGTTCGCCGAGGTGCTGGAGCAACGGGCGGGGCGGTGCAGGGCAATCGGGTGAAGGAGTTTGATCTCGTCATGATATATTTCGTCATTCCCGCGACGGCGGGGATGACGGCCTTCCTATCCACGGGTGACTTCAGCCTTCCCCCGATGGCCCTGCGAGGCGGCGATGAGGATTGTATCACCGCGTATCATCCCGTAACGCCCTCCTCACGCCCCGCTCGCCGGCTCGGTCACCGGCTTCCCAGTCGCGCCCCAGCTCTGGACGAACTCGCGCACGCCGGGGATGGCCGCCATGTGGGCGTCCTTGACGTAGACGTACTGGTTCGGAGCCAGCTCGTATTCGGTCAACGGGATGCCGCGCGCCTTGCAGCGGCGGGCCTCGTCGGGGCGGATGCGGCGGTCGGACAGGGCCATGTCCGGGCTCTCCACGCCGGTCCCGGCGCACAGCGCGCGCAGGCCGGCCACGGTGCCCTCGGCCGCCACGCGCGGGAGGGTGTCGCGGGTGCCCTCATAGCCGGCGGCCACGGCGCGCAGGCGCGGCTCCACGGCACCGCTGCCGACGATCCAGATGCCGCGCTCCTCCGGCTCGGCGCGCTTGGGCGGGGGCGGAGGCGGGAGGGCCGCGGTCTGGCCCAGGCCGCCGAACAGCGGGCCCTGGCAGCCGGCCAGCAGCCCCGCCGCAACCAGCGCGGCACAGGCAGCGGACAGGCGGCTCCTTGCACGGTCGGACATGTCCCCCTCTCCTTCGGGTGTGTCGCGGGGGAAACACGCGGGGCGGCGCTTCGGTCCATGGGGAAACCAGGGCTCGTCCGTCCGGTTGAGGAGAGTTCCCCCATAAACCCGTCGCGAACCGCAAGGGAGGCCAGCATGGCCGGACGGCTTCAGGACAAGGTTGCCATCGTCACCGGCGCCGGCACCGGGATCGGCGAGGCGATCGCCCACACCTTCGCGCGCGAGGGCGCGCGGCTCGTTCTCGCCGGACTGCCCGGCGATCCCGTGGCGGACGTCCGCGCCGCCATCGCCGAGCGCGGCGGCGCGGCGCTGCCCTACACCGGCAACCTCGCCGAGGAGGAGCACGCAAGCGCCTGCGTGCAGGCGGCGGTGGACGGCTTCGGGCGGCTCGACGTGCTGGTGAACAACGCCGGCGTCTTCCTCGCCGTGGCCGAGGCGCAGGACTACCCCATCGACGCCTTCGAGGAGACGTTGCGCCACAACCTGCGCTCGGTCTTCCTGATGACCCGCTTCGCCCTGCCGCACCTGCGCCAGACGCGCGGCTGCATCGTGTCCGCCGGGTCGGAATCGGGTACGATCGGGCTGGCGCGGAACGCCGTGTACGGCGCCACCAAGGGCTGGATCCACGCCTTCACGCGCGGCGTGGCGGTGGAGCAGGCGCCCTACGGCGTGCGCGCCAACTGCGTCTGCCCCGGCCCCATCGACACCGCCTGGACGCACAAGGAAACCGGCCCGATGACCGAGGAGATGGAGCGCACGACGGTGGAGAGCACCGCGCTCGGCCGCCTCGGCACGCCGGAGGAGGTCGCCAACGTCTATGCCTTCCTGGCGTCGGACGAGGCGAGTTACGTCACCGGCGCCTTGTGGGCGGTGGACGGCGGCGTCACCGTCGCCAAGGGTTCCGTCGGCACCAAGGTGCCCGACGAGCTGCGCGCCGAGCCGGAATCCACCCTGCCGCTGCGCCACAGCCGCGACGGGTTGGCCAACAAGAACGTCCGCCACGCCGCCGAGTGATCAGCGCGGCCGGCGCCGCCCTTGGCCGGCATGCTGGGTGAAGAACGGCTTGCCGGCCGGCTTTGCGGCTGCGGCTTTGGCCGTGCCGGCCGGCTGCCACGCGGGGATCAACTGGTCGGGGCCGGGGCCGATCAGGTCGGCGCGCCCCATGCGCTTCAGCGCGTCGCGCAGCACCGGCCAGTTCTCCGGGTCGTGGTAGCGCAGGAAGGCCTTGTGCAGGCGGCGCTGCTTCAGGCCCTTCGCACTCGCCACCATCTCGCCGCCCATGCGGCGCACCGGGCGCAGCGTGTTGCGGCCGGTGTGGTACATGGCGGTGGACACGGACATGGGCGACGGCAGGAAGGTCTGCACCTGGTCGGCGCGGAAGCCGTTCCGCTTCAGCCACAATGCCAGGTTCATCATGTCCTCGTCCGACGTGCCCGGATGCGCCGCGATGAAGTAGGGAATGAGGAAGAGCTGCTTGCCCGCTTCCCTGGCCGCTTTGTCGAACATCCGCTTGAAGCTGTCGTAGGCGCCGATGCCCGGCTTCATCATCTTGGACAGCGGGCCGGATTCCGTGTGCTCGGGCGCGATCTTCAGGTAACCGCCGACGTGATGCTTGACCAGTTCCTTCACGTACTCCGGGCTTTTGACCGCGAGGTCGTAGCGCAGGCCCGACGCGATGGAGATCTTCTTGACGCCCTTCAGATCGCGGGCCTTGCGATAGAGCTGGATCAACGGACCGTGGTCGGTGCCCAGGTTCTTGCAGATGTCGGGATAGACGCAGCTCGGCCGGCGGCATTTGTCGCGGATCTCGTCGCTCTTGCAAGCCAGCCGGTACATGTTGGCCGTGGGGCCGCCGAGGTCGGAGATGTGGCCGGTGAAGCCCTTGGTCTTGTCGCGGATCTCCTGGATCTCGCGCAGGATGGAGCCTTCCGACCGGCTCTGGATGATGCGCCCCTCGTGCTCGGTGATGGAGCAGAAGGAACAGCCGCCGAAGCAGCCGCGCATGATGTTGACGGAGAAGCGGATCATCTCCCACGCCGGAATCCGGGCGTCGCCGTACGCCGGGTGCGGCGCGCGGGCGTAGGGCAGCGCGAAGACGGCGTCCAGTTCCGCCGTGGTCAGCGGAATGGGCGGGGCGTTCAGCCACAGCTCCTTGTCGCCATGCCGCTGCACCAGCGGCCGGGCGTTGCCGGGGTTGGCCTCCTGGTGCAGGACGCGCGACGCCTGGGCGTAGAGGACCGGGTCCTCCATCACCCGCTCGGCGGACGGCAGGCGGACGACGGTGTTGTCGATGCCGCCGCGCAGATCGATGTCCGATCCCTCCTCAACCGCGGCGGCGCTGTCGATCCCGGTCCAGCCGTCGGGAACGGCATCGCGCAGGAAGGCGGTGCCGCGGATGTCCTGCATGGCGCGCGGATGCTCGCCCCTGGATGCCCGGTGGGCGATCTCGACGATGGCGCGCTCGGCGTTGCCGTAGGCCAGGATGTCCGCCTTGGCGTCCACCAGGATGGAGCGGCGCACCTTGTCGGACCAGTAGTCGTAATGCGCGATGCGGCGCAGGCTCGCCTCGATGCCGCCCAGGACGATGGGCACGTCCTTGTAGGCCTCGCGGCAGCGCTGGGAATAGACGATGGTGGCGCGGTCCGGCCGCTTGCCGCCCTCGTCGTTCGGCGTGTAGCTGTCGTTGTGGCGCAGCCGCCGGTCGGACGTGTAGCGGTTCACCATGGAATCCATGTTGCCGCCGGTCACGCCGAAGAACAGGTTGGGCTTGCCCAACGCCTTGAACGGTTCGGCGTTCTGCCAGTCCGGCTGCGCGATGATACCGACCCGGAAGCCCTGCGCCTCCAGCAGCCGCCCGATCACCGCCATGCCGAAACTGGGATGGTCGACGTAGGCGTCGCCGGTCACGATGATGATGTCGCAACTGTCCCAGCCCAGTGCGTCCATCTCCGCGCGCGACATGGGCAGGAACGGGGTCGGGCCGAAACGGTGGGCCCAGAATTTGCGGTACGAGAAGATGTCCTTGGCGCTCTGCAAAACGGCGTGCTCCGGTTAGACCGCGTTACATAGCGCGTCCGGGCTGCGGCGAAAACACCCCGCGGCGGAATAATTGACCTGCAAAGTCGGATTTATCAGTGGATGGCCGCCAGATGCCGGCGGAAGCGGCGCAGGCTCCAGGCGAAGAACAGGGCGCCGATGCCGGCCACGGCGGCGAAGCGCGGCCACACCACCTCGAACCCGGCATCGCGGTAGAGGATCGCCTGGGCGAACGCCACGAAGTGGGTGGAGGGGGAGAATTGCATGGTGAATTGCAGCCAGTTCGGCATGCTCTCCAGCGGCGTCTCGCCGCCCGACAGCAGGTCCATGGGCAGCACGATCAGGATGAACAGCAGCCCCAGTTGCGGCATGGACCGCGCGATGGTGCCCAGGAAGATGCCCAGCGCCGTGGCGAAGAACAGGTACAGCGCCGTCCCCAGCAGGAACAGCGGCACCGACCCGGCCAGCGGGATGCCCAGCACGCCCTGCAGCACCACGCGCAGCGACAGCACGGTCAGCACCAGGATCACCACGCCGTTCGCCAGCACCTTGGCCGTCATGATCTCCGCCGGGCGCACCGGCATGACCAGCAGGTGCTCCAGCGTGCCGTGCTCGCGCTCGCGGATCAGCGCCGCACCCGCCAGCAGCACCGCCAGCAGCGTGATGTTGTTGATCACCGCCATCACGCCGGTGAACCAACTCGTCCTCAGGGTCTGATTGAAGGCGATGCGCAGCTCCAGCCCAACGGGGGCCGCCGTCCCCGGCGCCTCGCGGCGGACGAAGCGGCCCACCTCGTCCTCGACGATGCCCTGGATCTGCTGGGCGCCGATGCCCGCCTGCATCATCGCCGTGGCGTCGATCAGCAACTGCACCGCCGGGCTGTGGCCGGCCAGCACGTCGGCCTGGAAGTTCGGCGGGATGTCGAGGACGAAGGTGAAGCGCGCGGAATCCATGGCCGCGTCCACCTCGTCCTCGCGGATCAGGGCGGGTTCGCGGAACTCCGGCGCCCGGAAGGCGGAGACGAGGCGCTGCGACAGCGCCGAGCGGTCCTCGTCCACGATGGCGAGCGAGGCGTTGCGCAGCTCGTGCGAGATGCCGGTGGCCTCGCTGTACACCGACACGGTGAAGGCGTACAGGACGAAGCCCATCATGAAGACGTCGCGGAACAGGCTGATCCATTCCTTGCGCGCCAGGACGAGGCTGTTGCGGAGGAAGCGTCCCATGGCTCACCGCTCCTGCTTGTCGAGGAAGATGAGGCACAGCACCACCAGCGCCGGCACGAACAGGGCGGTCGCTCCAATGAAGGGCAGCAGCTCGGCGAAGGCCAGCCCCTTGGTGAAGGCGCCCAGGCTGACCTTGAGGAAGTGCGTGGTCGGGAACAGCGCCCCCATCACCCGCGCCGGCCCGTCCAGCGTGGAGACGGGCTGGAGCATACCGGAGAACTGGATGGCCGGCATGGTGGTGGCGATGGCCGTGCCGAAGATCGCGGCCGTCTGCGTGCGCGTGAAGGTGGAAATGAGGAGACCCAGCGCGGTGGTGGCGCACACGTACACGAACCCGCCCAGCAGCAGCCCGGCGACGCTGCCCTTTATCGGCACGCCGAACAGCGTCACCGCCATCAGCACCATCAACAGCAGGTTGAAGGCCGCCAGCGCCACGTAGGGGATCTGCTTGCCCAGCAGGAACTCCAGCCGCGTCACCGGCGTCACATACAGGTTGGTGATGGAGCCCAGCTCCTTCTCCCGCACGACGCCCAGCGCCGCCAGGATGGCCGGTATGAAGATCAGCAGCAGCGCGATGGTCGCCGGCACCATGGCGTCCAGGCTGCGGAACGCCTGGTTGTAGCGGTAGCGCGCCTCCACCGTGGCCGCGGTCGGCGGCAGGTCGATGCCGGCTTCCCGCGCCTTGTCGGTGATGAAGCGCTGGTGCAGGCCGGCGACATAGCCCTGGATGGTCTCGGCGCGGAACGGCATGGCGCCATCGATGCGCACGGCGACCTCTGGCGCCCGCCCACGCCGCAGGTCGCGCCCGAAGCCCGGCGGGATCTCGATCGCCAGCGCCACGTCGTTCTCCTGCAGCCGGCGGCCAAGCTCCACCGCGTCGGCGATCGGCGGCTTTTCCAGGAAGTAGGGGGATCCGCTGAACTGCTCGACGTACGCCCGGCTCTCCGGCGTCTGGTCGCGGTCGAGGACGGCGAAGGGCAGGTCCTCCACGTCCATGGTGATGCCGTAGCCGAACACCAGCATCAGCAGCACCGTGCCCAGCAGCGCCACCGTGAGGCGCACGGCGTCGCGCCGCAATTCCAGCGCCTCGCGCCACGCATAGGCCAGCAGGCGGCGCGCCGAGAAGGCGCGACGCCGCTCCGCCGTGTGTTCGGCGGTGGCGACGATGGGTGCGGCGTCGGGCATCGCGTCCTCCGCGTCCGCAGCCGCCCGGCGCATGGTGGCGACGAAGGCGTCATCGAGGGTGGCGGCGTTCTGCCGGCGGCGCAGCTCGTCCGGCGGGCCGATGGCGATGACACGCCCGGCGTTCATGAAGGCCACCCGGTCGCAGCGCGCCGCCTCGTTCATGAAGTGCGTCGAGACGAAGATCGTCACTCCCTGCCCGCGCGACAGCGCCACGAGGTCGGTCCAGAACACGTCCCGCGCCACCGGGTCGACACCCGAGGTCGGCTCGTCGAGGATCAGCAGTTCCGGCCCGTGCAGGATCGCCACGGCCAGCGACAGCCGCTGCCGCACGCCCAGCGGCAGCCCGTCCGCCACCGCGTCCAGGTAGGGCGCCAGGCCGAAGCGGTCGGTCAGGTGGGCCAGCCGCTCCACCGCCCGCGCGCCCGTCAGGTCGAACAGGCGCGCGTGCAGGTCCAGGTTCTGCCGCACGGTCAGTTCGCCGTACAGTGAGAAGGCCTGCGCCATGTAGCCGACGCGGCGCCGGGTCTCCAGGTCCCTGGGCTTGACCGGCGCGCCGAACAGCCGCGCCTCGCCCGCACTGGCCGGCAGGAGGCCGGTCAGCATCTTCATGGTCGTCGTCTTGCCGCAGCCGTTGGAGCCGAGGAAGCCGAAGATCTCCCCCCGCTCGATGCGGAAGCTGACGCCGTCCACCGCCGTGAAGGCGCCGAAGCGCCGCGTCAGCCCGCGCGCCTCGATGGCCGGCGGACCGTCGCCGTCCGGCGATCGCGGCGGCACGACCAGCGTCCGGTGTGCGCGCAACGCCTCCTCCGGCAGCAGGGCGACGAAGGCGCCCTCCAGGTCGTCCGCCCCGGTGCGCGTCTTCAGCTCGGCCGGCGTGCCGTCGGCCAGCAGGCGGCCGGCGTGCATCATCAACACCCGCTCGAACCGCTCCGCCTCATCCATGTAGGAGGTGGCGACCAGCACCGTCATGCCCGGCCGGCCGGCGCGGAAGCGCTCGATCAGGTCCCAGAACTGGCGGCGCGACAGCGGGTCCACGCCGGTGGTCGGTTCGTCCAGGATCAGCAGGTCGGGGTCGTGCAGCAGTGCGCAGCACAGGCCCAGCTTTTGCTTCATGCCGCCCGACAGTTTGCCGGCCAGCCGGTCCGGGAATGGGGCCAAGCCTGTGGCGGCCAGCAGTTCGGCGATGCGGGCGGCGCGCGATGCGGCATCGAGGCCGAACAGGCGGCCGAAGAACTCCAGGTTCTCGCGCACGCTGAGGTCGGCGTACAGGTTGCGGCCCAGCCCCTGCGGCATGTAGGCGACGCGCGTCTGCAGGGCGGCCCGGCCGTGGGCGTCGCGCATGTCGGTGCCCAGCACCGTCACACGGCCGTCCTGCAGCCGCTTGGCCCCGGCGATCAGGCCGAACAGCGTCGACTTGCCCACCCCGTCCGGCCCGATCAGCGCCACGCTCGCCGCCGCCTGCAGGCTGAGCGCCACGCCGTCCAACGCCACCGTGCCGCCGTAGCGGTAGCGCACACCCTCCACCACGACGGCCAATGGGGCGGCGGCTGGCGTGGTCATGATTGCGGCGCCCCCGCCGCCGCCCCGTCCCGCGTCAGGCGCGATTCCAGCCAGTCCGGCCACACGACCCCGGCGTCCAGCTTGACGTAGGCGACACCGGTGATGCCGGTCTTCACTCGCTCGATGTACCGGGCGACCAGCGCCTCGGGGATGCGGGCCTTGACGCGGAACATCATGCGGTCGCGCTCGGAGCGGGTCTCCACCTGCTTGGGCGTGAACTGCGCGCGCGGTGCCACGAAGGAGACCTGCGCCGGCACGGCGAGGTCGGGCAGCGCGTCCAGCAGCACGCGCGCCTCGGCCCCCAGCGCCAGCGGCCCCACCTGATCGGTCGGCAGGAAGAAGGTCATGTGGACGTTGGAGAGGTCCAGCAGCGTCACCACCTTGCCGCCCGCCGCCAGCACCTCGCCCGGCTCGGCCAAACGGTAGAGCACGCGGCCCTTGCGCGGTGCCTTCAGCGTGCCGTCGGCCACCAGTTCCCGCAGCCGGTCCACTTCGGCGGAAGCGGCGCCGATCGCCTCCGCGGCGTTGCCGCGCTGGCCGCGCGCGGCGTTGAGCGCGGCGTCCGCCGTGCGGCGCTGGTTGCGCGCCTGATCAACGCGCTGCTGGGAGACGTGGCCCTTGCCGAACAGCACCAGCGCGCGTTCCAGCTCCTTCGCGGCGAAGTCGGCTTCGCTCTCGCGCTGGGCGACGACGGCCTCGGCCGTCGCCTGCGCCTGCCGGGCCTGGCGCAATTGCGCCTGCACGGCGCGCAACTGCGCCTCCAGGTCGCGGATCTCCAGGCGGGCAATCACCGCCCCGGCTTCGACGAGGTCGCCCTCCTCCACCGTCACCTCGGCGACGCGGGCGGCGTATCGGGTGGCGACGTCGATCTCGTTGGCCTCGATGCGCCCGTTGCCGGAAACGATGCCGGCCGGCAGGCGGCGCGTCTGCATGGCGTCCCACGCCACGTAGGCACCCACGGTGCCAAGGGCCAGGACGATGGCGGCGATGATGAGGGATGTCGGTTTCACGGCCGTTCTCCCGACTCGGCGGCCGTTGGGCAGAAGGACGCGACGCGCGGAAGGTACAGCCGTGCAGCCAGCCGACTGCCAACGGGCCCTGACACGATGGGGAACCACGAAGGGTTCGATTATTTCAAACCCCTCCCACCGGCCGGTCAAGCGGACGGAGTGACGCGGCCGGCAAAGCACCCCAGCCGCGTGCCGGGCGCATGGAACTTATGTCGGCCGCCGGTCGCCGCCATCCACACGGAACCAACGGAAGCCATAGCCGCGCAACGCGATGGCCTCGTCCGGTTCCGGATAGGGATCGTCCCCCGCGATCTCCACCAGTCGACTCCGCTCGCCTTCGTCCAGCGGCAAGGTCACCGACAGTTCGCGGTCGGACAGGTTGTTCAGCACGACCACGCTGTTGCGCCCGTCACAGCGGTGGGCGAGGACAGCGGGATCGCCGGCGTCGAGGATCGTCATCCGGCCCACACCGATCTCCTCGCAGCTCCGGCGCACACGGATCAGGCGCTCGATGCGGTTGAGCAGCGAGTTGGGGTCGAGCCGCTGCGCCTGCACGTTCAACCGCTCGTACCCGCAAGGCCCGCCGCTGATCACCGGGCGCACCAGCCTGTCGGCCGGCGCGGTGGAAAAGCCGCCGTTGGTGTCGTTCGACCACTGCATGGGCGTGCGCACGGCCAGCCGTTCCTTCAGCGACAGGTCGTCCCCCATGCCGATCTCGTCGCCATAGCGGATGACCTGCGCGCCGGGCAGGCTGAAGCACAGGCTGTGCGCCATCATGATTCGCCGCTGGTCGTTGCCCAGCATGGGGGCGAGGCGGCGGCGAATGCCGCGGTCGTAAATCTGCATGCATGGGTCCGGCCCGAAGGCGGCGTAGACCTCCCGCCGCTCGGCGTCGCTCAGCCGGCCCAGGTCCTGCTCGTCGTGCAGGCGCAGGAACTGCGCCCACTGCGTGTGCGGCGGGATCGGCGGCAGCTCGCGCAGCGCCTTGGCCAGCGGGGCCGCCTCCATCCGCGCCAGCGCCAGATAGAGCGGCTGGTTGACCAGGAAGTTGAACAGCATGTGCATGCGGTGGCCGCCGCCGAAATAGTCGCCGATGTGATCGGCCGTCACGTTGGCCTCGGCCAGCATGATGGCGTCGCCCTGGCGCCAGGACAGGAAGGTCTGCATCTCCTCCAGGAACTCGAACATCGCCTTGCCCTGCGGCCCCTCGCCGCTGGTCAGCTCGATCAGGAAGGGGGCGGCGTCGACGCGGAAGCCGGACACGCCCAGTTCCGTCCAGAAGCCCATGATGCGCAGGATCTCGTCCCGCACCGCCGGGTTGGCGATGTTCAGGTCCGGCTGGTGGCAGAAGAAGCGATGGAAGTAATAGGCCTGCGCCTGCTCGTTCCAGGTCCAGGTGGTTTCCTGCACGCCGGGGAAGACCATGCCCTGGTCGGCGTCCTTCGGCCGTTCCTTCGACCAGATGTAGAAATCGCGGAAGCGCGAGTTGGGATCGGCGCACGCCGCCTTGAACCACGGGTGTTCGATCGACGTGTGGTTGACCACCAGGTCGATGATCAGGCGGATGCCGCGGTCCTTCAGCGCGTGCGTGAACGCCACGAAGTCGCCCAGCGTGCCCAGTCGCGGCTCCACCGTGTAGAAGTCGGCGACGTCGTACCCGTCGTCGAGGTTGGGCGAGGGCTGGAAGGGCTGCAGCCACACGCAGGTGACGCCCAGCGTCTCCAAGTGGTCGAGCCGGTCGGTCAGGCCGCGGAAATCGCCGATCCCGTCACCGTCGCCGTCCATGAAGGTCTCGACGTCCAGGCAATAGATGACCGCGTTCTCGAACCACATGGCTGCTCTCCCCCATGTTATGGGAGAAACAACCCCGCAACGTCCGACTTGTGCCCTGGACGGGGCGGCGATCAAGGAATGGAGAGGCCGGAATGCGGATCAGTCTGGTGGTGGCGGCCGCGCGCAACGGCGTGATCGGCCGGAACGGCGCCCTGCCCTGGCACCTGCCGGGCGACCTCAAGCGCTTCAAGGAACTGACGCTGGGCAAGCCGACGCTGATGGGCCGCCGCACCTGGGACTCGTTGCCGCGCCGCCCGCTGCCCGGCCGCAAGAACATCGTGCTCAGCCGCGGCGCGGAACCCGGCCCGCACGCGGGCGCCCTGTGGTTCCGCAACCTGACCGCCGCCATCGACCACGCGCGCTCCTCCGGCGCGGAAGAACTGTGCGTGATCGGCGGCGCGCAGGTGTTCGCAGAGGCCCTGCCGCTGGCCGACGCGCTCTACCTCACCGCCGTCGAACAGGACGTGGCCGGCGACACGTTCATGCCGCCCTTGGGCGACCGCTGGGTCGAGGTGCGCTCGACGCCCGTGCAGCACGAGAACGGGCTGGCGTTCCGGTACGTGGACTATGAACGGATAAGGGAAGGCGCGTAGGCTGGCGCTCAATCCAACCGACGATGTCAGGAAAATACGACTGTCCCCGGCCGCCCCGGCAGATCCAGATCCGCCTGCACCGGCGCGCAGCGGCTGATCACCTTGCCCCGGCGCAGCACGAACAGGCGCGCGGCGCGGGTGCGGATCGCCGCCACCGGGTCGGCGGCCTGCAGCACCACCAGATCGGCATGGCAGCCGGGCTCCAACCCGTAGCCGTCCAGGTGCAGCAGCCTGGCGGGGTTCTCGGTGACCGCACGAAAGCACGCCTGAATGCCGTCGCTGCCGGTCATCTGCGCCACGTGCAAGCCCATGTGCGCGACCTCCAGCATGTCGCCGGAGCCCAGCGGGTACCACGGGTCCATCACGCAGTCGTGGCCCAGCGCCACGGTGAGCCCGGCGGCCATCAGCTCCGGCACCCGCGTCATGCCGCGCCGCTTGGGATAGGTGTCGTGGCGGCCTTGCAGGACGATGTTGATCAGCGGGTTGCTGATCACGCCCAGGTCGGCCTCGGCCATCAGCGGGATGAGCTTGGAGACGTAGTAGTTGTCCATGGAATGCATGGAGGTGAGGTGGGAGCCCGTCACCCGCCCCTGCATGCCCAGCCGCTGCGCCTCGTAAGCCAGCGTTTCCACGTGGCGCGACAGCGGGTCGTCCGTCTCGTCGCAGTGCATGTCGACCAGCAGTCCCCGCTCCGCCGCGATCCCGCACAGCAGCCGCACCGATTCCGCCCCGTCGGTCATGGTGCGTTCGAAGTGCGGAATGCCGCCCACCACGTCGACACCCATATCCAGCGCCCGCTTCAGCAAATCCACCGCGCCCGACGAGCGCAGCACGCCGTCCTGCGGGAAGGCCACGAGCTGCAGGTCGATGTACGGCGCCACGCGCGTCTTTACCTCCAGCAGCGCCTCCACCGCCAAAAGGCGCGGGTCGCAGACGTCCACGTGGCTGCGGATCGCCAGAAGGCCGCGCGCCACCGCCCAATCGCAGTAGGCCAGCGCCCGCTCGATGATGGCGTCCTGCACCAGCGTCGGCTTCAGCTCCCCCCACAGCGCGATGCCCTCCAAGAGCGTGCCGGAGCGGTTGACGCGCGGGATGCCGTAGCTGAGCGTCGAGTCCATGTGGAAATGCGCGTCCACGAAGGGCGGCGTGACCAGCCGCCCGGTGGCGTCGATCTCCGCTGACGCCTCGCCCGGCAGGTTCGGCTCGACGGCGGCGATGCGCCCATCGCGAACGCCGATGTCGATGCCGGGGCGCCCGTCCGGCAGGGTGGCGCGGCGGATGACCAGATCGAACATCAGCGTTCTCCCTTGCGATACGGCACCATCAGGGCGCGCGGATAGGCGGCGCGGCGCGCCACCAGGACCAGCGCCAGGATGCTCAACAGGTACGGCAGCATCAGGAACACCTGATAGGGCAGCACGCCGCCGGCCATCTGCTGCAAGCGCAACTGGAAGGCATCGAACGCCGCGAACAGCAGCGCCCCCAGCAGCGCCTTGCCCGGCCGCCAGGAGGCGAAGACCACCAGCGCCACGCAGATCCAGCCGCGCCCGTTGACCATGTTGAAGAAGAAGGCGTTGAAGGCCGACAGGGTCAGGAACGCCCCCGCCAGCCCCATCAGCGCGCTCCCCGCCATCACCGCGCCCATCCGCACGGCGGTGACGTTCAGCCCCTGCGCCTCGGCCGCGGCCGGGTTCTCGCCCACCATGCGCACCGCCAGCCCGACCGGCGTGCGGTACAGCACGTACGCCACCGCCGCCACCAGCACCGCAGCAAGGTAGGTCAGCGGCGTCTGCGCCAGCGATCCCGGCAGGTCCAGGGGCTGAAAGGGGGTGATGGTCGGCGGCGTGCTGGCCTGCGGCAGCACGAGGCGGTAGACGAAGTACGACAGGCTGGTGCCCAGCAGCGTCACGCCGATCCCCGCCACGTGCTGCGACAGCCCCAGCGGCACGGTGAGCGCCGCATGCAACAAGCCCATCAGCGCCCCGCACGCCATCGCCACCAGCACGCCGGCCCACAGGTCCGCCCCCTGGTACACCGCCATCCAGCCGGACATGGCGCCCAGCACCATGATCCCCTCGATGCCCAGGTTCAGCACGCCCGCACGCTCGCACAGCAGCTCCCCCAGCGTGCCCAGCACGTACGGCGTGGCGATGCGCAGCACCGCCGTCCAGAACGCGGCCGAGACGAGGACGTCCCCAATGGTGAACAGGTTTTCCATGCCCCTACCCCCGCCGCAGGCGATAGCGCGCCAGCAACCCGGCCACCAGCATGCACAGGAGGCTGGTCGCGACGAGCACGTCGGCGATGTAGTTGGGCACCGGCATGGCGCGGCTCATGGCGTCCGCGCCCACGAAGATGCCGGCGATGAACAGCGCTGCCCCCACCACGCCCAGCGGGTGCAGTTGCGCCAGCATGGCGACGACGATGCCCGAATAGCCGAACCCCGGCGACAGGTCGAGCGTGAGATAGCCCTTCAGCCCCGCCACCTCCGCCGCCCCCGCCAGCCCGGCCAGGCCGCCGGACAGCAGCGCCGTGCGCAGCATGACGCGCGTCACCGGCATGCCGGCGAAGGCGGCGGCGCGCGGGTTGGCGCCCACCGCCCGGTTCTCGTAGCCCCAGATGGTGCGCGTGTCGATCAGCCACAGCAGCACCGCCAGGGCCAGCGCGATGACCAGCCCGGCGTGCAGCCGCGTGCGCGCCACCAGCTTCGGCAGCTCGGCCGCCTCCACCACCGGCGCCGACTGCGGCCAACCCATGCCCATGGGGTCCTTCAAGGCACCCTCCAGCAGCATGGAGACGAACAGCAGCACGACGAAGTTCAGCAGCAGCGTCGTCACCACCTCGTCGACCCCGAAGCGCACCTTCAGTACCGCCGGCCCCAGTAGCGTCAGCCCGCCGGCCAGCGCTCCGCCCAGCAGCACCACGGGCCACAGCAGCCAGAACGGCAGGTTCAGCATCCCGCCGCCCAGCACCACGGCGGCCAACGCCCCCATGTAGAGCTGCCCCTCCGCCCCGATGTTCCACAGCCTGGTGCGGAACGCCACGGCGGCGGCCAGCCCGGTGAGGATCAGCGGCGTGGCGCGCGTCAGCGTCTCGGTCAGCGCGAAGCGGGAGCCGACGGCGCCCTCGACCAGCAGCCCATAGGCCGTCAGCACCGGCGCCCCGGTCCACGCGACCAGCAGCGCGCACAGGGCCAGCGCCGCCACGACCGCCCCCATGGGCGCCAGGATGCGCACGGCCAGCGGCGTGTGCGTGCGCGGTTCAAGCCGCATCGGCGATCTCCGACAGAACATCCCAATGCCCGGCCATCAGCAGGCCAAGCTGGCGGACCGACACGCGGTCGTGCGGCAGCAGCGGCGTGATGCGGCCGTGGTAGACCACGGCGATGCAATCGGCCACCGCCAGGATCTCGTCCAGATCCTCGGAGATCAGCAGCACCCCCGCCCCCGCCGCCCGCGCCTCCAGGAGGCGCCCGTGCACGTAGGACACCGCACCCACGTCCAGCCCGCGCGTCGGCTGGCTCGCCAGGATCAGGTCGGGGCCGTAGGCCAGCGTGCGGCCGAGGATCAGCTTCTGCATGTTGCCGCCGGACAGCAGTTGCGTGCGCGCGTCCGGCCCCGGACAGCGCACGTCGAAGGCGCGGATCGCCTCCTCCGCCGTGCGCCGCGCCGCCGCACGCTTCAAAACGCCCCAGCGCTGGAAGGCGGGGTCGCGGTAGCGCTCGGCGATCAGGTTCTCCCACACCGCCATGGATCCGACGAGTCCGGCGGCGTGCCGGTCCTCCGGGATCCGCGCCACGCCGCGCCGCACCATGGCCGCCGCGTCGGCCGCGCGCACCGGCTGCCCCTTCAGCGCCAGCGTTCCGCCGTCCGGCACGATCAGGCCGCTGACGAGGTCGGCCAGCGCCGTCTGCCCGTTGCCGGACACCCCGGCGATGCCGACGATCTGGTGCCGGCGCACCGTCAGGTCCGCCCCGTCCAGGTGCGGCCGGCCGTGACCGGACAGGACGGTGACGTCCTTCAACTCCAGCACCGGTTCCCCCGGCACCATGGGAGTGGGAGTCGGCGGCTTCACCGCGCGGCCGACCATCATCTCGGCCAGTTCCTCGCGGCTGGTGTCGGCGGTGGCGCGGGTGGCGACCAGTCGGCCGCCGCGCAGCACCGCCACCGTGTCGCTCACCGCGAAGACCTCGTGCATCTTGTGGCTGATGAAGACCACCGCCAAGCCATCGGCCGTCAGCCGGCGCAGCGTGTCGAACAGGCCGGTCGCCTCCTGCGGCGTCAGCACGGCGGTGGGTTCGTCCAGGATGAGGATGCGGGCGTCGCGGTACAGCGCCTTCAGGATCTCCACCCGCTGCCGCTCGCCCACCGACAAATCGCCCACCGGCGCGTCCGGCCGCACGCCCAGGCCGAAGCGGTCGGCCAGTTCCAAGAGGCGCCGCCGCGCCGCCGCGCGATCCGACCAGAACCTCCACAACGGCTCCGTCCCGACGGCGACGTTGTCGAGCACCGACAGGTTGTCGGCCAGCGTGAAGTGCTGGTGCACCATGCCGATGCCGGCAACCAGCGCCGCCTTGGGTGAGCCCGGCGGCAGCGGATGACCGAACGCCTCGACGGTCCCCTCATCGGCCACGTAATGGCCGAACAGGATGTTCATCAGCGTGGTCTTGCCGGCCCCGTTCTCGCCGAGCAGCGCCAGCACCTCGCCCGCGTGCAGCGTCAGCGAAATGCCGTCGTTGGCGACGAGGGGGCCGAAGCGTTTGGTGATGCCGGTGAGGCGGAGGACGACCGGCTGGATGGGATTGGTCATGGCTTTGCGGACGGTTGCCCCCACCCGGCGCCTTCGGCACCACCCTCCCCCGCTGCGCAGGGGAGGGTTGGACGGCACGCCAAGCTCCCTCCCCTGCGTCAGCGGGGGAGGGTCGGGGTGGGGGCAAGCGACGCTCCTTACATCGTCGACTTCGGCTCGGCGTCGTTGACCTTCACGGTGAACTTGCCGTCGCGGATCTCCTGCTCGCGTGCCTTCACCTTGGCCATGACGTCGGCCGGGACCTTGCCCTCGAACGTGCCGAGCGGGGCGAGGCTGGAGCCGCCGTGCTTCATCATGCTGTAGGGGCCGTAGTCCTCGGCCTTGTAGGTGCCGGCCTTCACCGCCTTGATCGCGCGGTCCACCGACGGCTCCATGTGCCACAAGGCACTGGCGACCACGGTGTCGGGGTACTGCGGCTGGGTGTTGATGACGTTGCCGATGGCCAGCACCTTGCGCTCCTTGGCGGCGTCGGACACGCCGAAGCGCTCCGCGTACATGACGTCGGCGCCGCGGTCGATCATGGCGAACGCCGCCTCCTTGGCCTTGGGCGGGTCGAACCACGAGCCGATAAAGCTGACCGAGAATTTCACCGCCGGGTTCACCTCCTTCGCCCCCTCCATGAAGGCGTTCATCAGGCGGTTCACCTCCGGGATGGGATAGCCGCCGACCATCCCGATCATGTTGGACTTGGTCATGGCCCCGGCGATCATGCCGGTCAGGTAGGCCGGCTCCTGGATGTAGTTGTCGAAGACCGAGAAGTTCGGCTCCTGCGGCTGGAAACTGGAGCCCATGACGAAGGCGGTCTTGGGATAGTCCTTGGCCGCCGCGCGCGCCGCGCGCTCCACCCCGAACACCTCGCCGAAGATCAGTTGCCGGCCGCCCTCGGCGTACTGGCGCATGACGCGCTCATAGTCGGTGTTGGCGACCGACTCGGCCCACACGTATTCGATCTCGCCGCGCGCCTCGGCGGCCTTCAGCGCGGTGTGGATGCGGCTCACCCACTGCTGTTCAATGGGCACCGTGTAGACGCCGGCCACCTTCAGCTTGGTCTGCGCCAGGGCCGGTGCAGCCAGCGCCACCGCCACGGCCGCCATGCCGCACAGGACCGTGCGCCGCGCGATCATCGATCCGCTGATCCCCATGAAGAAACCCCCTCTGTCCGTTGTCGTCTGGCCGTTGTCGTTGGCCTAAGGCACTGCAACAGGGATGCCAGCCACGGGGCGCGGCGCTGCCGTCGCCCTTTCGTCATACGTGGGCATTCCACGGGCAGAGACGGTGACACGCGATGAAAAAGGCGGCAACCGGTATTACCGCGTGCCGAACATGCGGTCGCCAGCGTCGCCCAGTCCGGGCAGGATGTAGCCGTGTTCGTCCAGCCGGTCGTCGACCGATCCGGCGAACACCGGCACGTCCGGGTGCGACTCGTGGAAGGTGCGCAGCCCCTCCGGCGCGGCCACCAGCACGGCCAGCCGGATCGACGCCGCCCCCGCCTCCTTCAGCCGGTGCACGGCCGCGGTCGCGGTGTGGCCGGTGGCGAGCATGGGGTCGACCAGGATGACCAGCCGCTCGTCGATGTCGCCCGGCACTTTGAAGAAGTACTCGACGGGCGTCAGCGTCTCCTGGTCGCGATAGAGGCCGATGTGGCCGATGCGCGCCGAAGGCAGCAGGCTGCGCATGCCGTCCAGCATGCCCTGCCCCGCCCGCATGATCGACACCAGGCACAGCTTCTTGCCGCTGAGCAGCGGTGCCTCGAAGGTGGTCAGCGGCGTCGTGACCGGCCGCTCCTCCAGCGCCAGATCGCGCGTCAGCTCGTAGCCCATCAGCACCGAGACCTCGCGCACCACCTCGTGGAAGCGGCCGGTCGGCGTCTCCTTCCGGCGCAGGATGGTCAGCTTGTGCTGGACCAGCGGGTGATCGATGACGGTCAGCGTCGGTATGGGCATGCGCGGCCTCTTCTTCTTAAAACACGGTTCCGTCGCTGCGGATGCGGATCGGCGGGCCGCCGTCGGGGCGCAGGCGCCGCGCGATCGACCGCCCCGCCGTCCAGGTGCCGCCCTGCAGCACCTTGGCGAGCGGGAAGTCGGCCGCAGCCACGCCCAGCCGCTGCCGCACGGCCTCGGCGACGCGGTCGAGCAGCGCCACGGTCAGCGCCCGCCACTCCACCACCGCCGGGTCGTCGACCTCCAGCGCTTCGGTCAGGATGCGCCGCTCCTTCGGCACCAGCACGCCGGTGTCCACCAGCAACCCGCCATTGCGGTATTCCGGCAGGCCGGTCAGCCGGTCCAGGCCGGTGACGCGGATCCCGGCGTCCTCCAGCGGTTCGACCAGCGAATAGCTCAGCCATTGCGACAGCTTGTGGAACGGCACCAGCCCGCCCACCGGGTGTCGCCAGACGTCGCCCAGGTTCACGCCGTCCAGTTCGATCCGCCCCGGCCAGATCGGCCCGAGCCGCAGCAGCACGATCTCCAGGATGGCGGGTGCCGGCAGTGCCCCGGCCACCGCCCGCCCCTTCAACGCATCGTACAGGTCGCCAACGCGCCCTCCCGGCCCCAGCGCTTCGCCCAGCCGGCGCAGCAGGGCCGCCCGCCCCTCCAGCCCGACCAGCGGGTTGGCGTCCGCCACCTGGAAGCCGCGCGCCAGATCGGCCTGGCCGATCGCCGCCAACGCTGCCGCGTCGGCGCGCAGGGGCCGCCGCGGATCGGCGGAGAAGGCCCCGGCGTGGAACAGGTCGAAGCTGGCGATGGCCAAGCCTTCGGAGCGCGCCAGTTCCGTCCCGCTCGCCGCGTCCTTGTAGCGCCAGCGCTCACCCGCCCCGGCGTCCAGCAGCACGCTGGTCACCGCGAGGTCGAAACGGATGCGCGCCACCTCGTCCGCGTTCTCGTCCAGCCGCGCCGCGAGGTCCGCCCAGCGGTCCTGCCCGCCCACCACGAAGTGCCGCCAGCGGCTGTGGTAGGGCACGTCCAGGTCCGGGTACGACGCGCGCGTCACCTCGGCCACGAGGTTGGCGGCCTCGCCCAGCCGGTCGAGCCGCACCTCGAAATGCGCCAGTTCGCCCCGTTCGCCCACGGCCAGCAGGGCGTGCGCCCGCTCGCGCACGGCGTCGGCCGACAGCAGCCGGGAAACGGCGGCGGCGCTCAATCCTTCAGCCCCCGGCCCTTGGCCGCCGCCAGCTCCTCCGCCGTCGGCACGGTGGGGGTGAAGTAGCCGGCCGCCTTCTTGGCGTCCATCTCCACCTTGGCGTCGTCGGGGATCAACTCGTCGGGGATGGGGATCTGCGCGACGATCTCGATGCCGGCGCGGCGCAGCGCGTCGGACTTCATGTTGCTCATGGACACCATGCGGTCGATGCGCGTGACGCCCAGCCAGTGGAAGACGTCGGGCATCAGCTCCTGGAAGCGCATGTCCTGCACGCCGGCCACGCACTCCGTCCGCTCGAAATAGGCCTCGGCCCGATCGCCGCCCGGCTGGCGCTTGCGGGCGTTGTAGACCAGGAACTTGGTCACCTCGCCCAGCGCCCGCCCCTCCTTGCGGTTGTAGACGATCAACCCCACGCCGTCCTCCTGCGCCGTGCGGATGCACTCCTCGATGCCGTGCGTCAGGTAGGGCCGGCAGGTGCAGATGTCGGAGCCGAAGACGTCCGACCCGTTGCATTCGTCATGCACCCGGCAGGCCAGCGTGCGCGACGTGTCGCCGATGGCCGCCACGTCGCCCAGGATGTAGACGGTTTGCCCGTTGATCGGCGGCAGGAAGACCTTGAGGTCGGAGCGGGTGACCAGTTCCGGGAACATGCCCCCGGTGTGCTCGAACAGGCCGCGCCGCAAGGCGCTCTCGGTGATGCCGAAGCGTTGGGCGACGCCGGGCAGGTACCACACCGGCTCGATGGCGATCTTGGTGACGCGCGCGTCGCCGCTGTCCAGCAGGATCTTGCCGTCCGGCTTCAGCCGGCCGGCCCGGGTGGCCTCGGCCAGTTCCGGCACCTTGATGCGCGCCTTGGTCACCGCGATGGTCGGGCGCACGTCGACGCCGCGGTCCAGGTGATCCTTAAACGCCTCGCTCACCACGTGGCCGAAGGGGTCGATGGAGACGATCTTCTCGGGATCGAACCACTGCGGGTGCGGCCCGATGGCCTCGGCCGGCGCCGTGTTCGTCAGGTCCGGCACGTGGTAGGCGCTGAGCTGCCCGGCGGCCACCGCCAGCGCCCGGTAGACGGCGTAGCTGCCGGCGTGCGCGCCGATGGCGTTGCGGTGCGACGGGTCGGACAGGGAGGCGACCACCGGCCCGCGCTCTGCGGCATTGGCGGCCCCCCAGTGCACGGGGGTGTGGCGTGGCCGGGCACCCCCCGGGTGCGAGGTCAGGACGATGTGTCTCGGCGGGTGGTTGCGGCGGCTCTCCATCTCGCGGCCCTCGAAGCACTCGAATGCGACATGGTGACACACTCAGGCGCTCAAGGAATACGGAACAAAGGGCCAGTTTCTCTGACCTTCAGCAGGTTCCCATAGGCCGCATGGCCGCCAGTTCGCCGTGCGGGCCGGCGGATGGCCGCTCCCCGCGGTGGGCGCGCACGAGGTCGGTGGCGGCGGCGACGCACACCTGCTCGATCTCGCTGCGCGCGGCCTCGGGGTCGGCCGGGTAGCTGCGCCGCTCCGGCGGCGTCACCAGGGTCCACGCCTCCTCCGGTTCGCCGATCAGGCGCATCCAGGTGCCGCGCCCGTCCTCGCCGGTGCGGAACTCCGCGGCCACGGCGAAATCCGTGTCCTCGTCCGTCGTCAGCAGCATCGTCCAGCGCCAGCCGCACGACCCGTGCCGCACGATGGACAGCCGGATGTTGGCCTCCACGTCGTGCTTCTCCATAGCCTCCTCCAGCCCTCACCCGAAGGCAGGATGGACGACCAGTCGTTAAGAACGCGCTACGCCGGCATATCCCGCTATGCAGCGGAGCCGAGGCTCTCCAGCGTGCCCGCGTTCGGGCAGACGCGCCGATGCTCCGCCACCGGCGCGCCGTCCGCCAGCAGGCGGCGGCATTGCCGCACCGTCGGGCAGCCGCTGCACACCCGCTGCAGGTCCCACAGCAGGTCGCGCCGCCGGCGGTCGAGCCACAGGGTGTCCACGCGGTTGAGGCGCAGGGCCTCCGGCAGCAGTTCCGCCACATGGCCGGCGCGGTCGAGAACGTTCGGCAGGTCGGTCTCGCACAGCCCGACCTCGGCCAGCACGCGCTCCCGGTCGCGCGGTTCCATGGTGTCGAGCGCGCGGCGCTCCGCGCGCCGGGTCATCACCCGCCGCAGCCAGGACGGGCACGGGAATGCCGGGGAGTGCGGGCCGGTCTGAGCGTTCGCCATGGCACAAAGCCTCCTTTTCGCAGAGCCTCAGCCTAACGGGCGCCCACGGGCACCGGCTTTGACCACGGTCAAGCCGGCTGGCCACACAAAACACCGGCAAGTCACGAGGTGACAATAGTTCTCATTCTCATATGAGTCCGGGCTGATTAGATATGATCAATCTTGCCGATTATTGCAGGCGCCCTATCTGCATGCCAACGTCATCCTGGAGCAGCCCCAGACAAACCTTCCGGCTCTGCTTCCCAAAGACCCACACAGGAGAGGGGACTATGAAGGGCGATCCACAGGTCATCGTGCACCTGAACAAGATCCTCACCAACGAGCTGACCGCCATCAACCAGTACTTCCTGCACGCGCGCATGCTGAAGAACTGGGGGCTCAAGCGGATCGCCCACAAGATCTACGAGGAATCCATCGGCGAGATGAAGCACGCCGACAAGGTGATCGAACGCATCCTGTTCCTGGAGGGCCTGCCCAACCTGCAGGATCTGGGCAAGCTGATGATCGGCGAAGACCTGCCGGAAATGCTCACCAACGACCTGAAGAGCGAGCACACCGCCCGCGACGGCCTGATCGAGGCGATCGCCCATTGCGAATCCGTGCGCGACTACGAGACGCGCGACCAGCTCGAAGACCTGCTGGAGGACACGGAGGAGCACATCGACTGGCTGGAAACCCAGCTCGACCTCATCCAGCGCATCGGCCTCCAGGCCTACCAGCAGGAGCAGTTGTACAAGGACAGCTGAGGATTACATCGGGGCGGCGCGCGGCCCGAACAGGATGACGGCCGCGCCGCCCAGGCACAGCATCGCGCCGGCCAGATCCCAGTGGTCCGGCCGCTGCCCCTCGACCGCCCACAGCCAGACCAGCGACGCGGCGATGTAGACTCCGCCGTAGGCGGCGAAGGCGCGCCCGGCGAACGCCGCATCGACGCGCGTCAGCAGCCACGCGAACAGAATCAGGCTCAGCACGCCCGGCACCAGCCACAGCGGCGACTTGCCCAGGCGCAGCCACGCCCAGAAGGCGAAGCACCCGGCGATCTCCCCCAACGCCGCCCCCGCGTAGACCAGAATCGCCGCGCCCATACGCCTGCCTCTTGGTTTTGTAGGTTGGGTTGAACCGAAGGTGAAAACCCAACGCGCTCGCCGCCGCAGGAACGTTGGGTTTTCGCTGGCGCTCAACCCAACCTACGTCCCCATCGGCGTCAGGTGGTTGTCCCAGCGCAGGCCCGCCGATTCACGCCGCGCCCCCGCATCGTGCCCATCCGCGGTCAGCAGCGCCAGCGCGCCGTGCCCGCTGGTGGCGACGCAGCGGCCGCCGGCCCAGGCGATGCCGCAGCCGTCGGGCAGCGACGCAGCGCCCAGCCACCCGCCCCCGGCGTCCCAAAATCCCACGAGCCCGCCGCGCGGCGAACTTGCCGCGATCGTGCGCCCGTCCGACGCCACGCTGCCCACGTAGCCCTCGAAGCGCGCCAGCACGTCCGCCGGCATGTTGAACAGGCGGACCGGGCCGCCGCCCGGCCGGTGCGTACCGACCAGCGGCTGGAGCGCGCCGGTCGGCCGCTCGTCCTGCGTGCCGAAGGCGACCGATCCGTCGGCCAGCACCGCCAGATGCCGGATGCCGAGGTTGCCGTGCTCCTCCGGCAGGCGCGCCTGATCGAGCAAGCGCCCGCTCGCCGCCTCGACGTAGGTGAGGGAGGCGTCCATGTCGTCCAGGTTCAGCTTGGCGCGCCCGGTGTCGGGGTGGGTGATGATGCCGCCGTTCGCCACCGCCAGCACGCGCCCGCCGTCCAGCGGCACCAGCTCGTGCGGGCCGATGCCGTGCGTCGGCAGGACACCCACCCGGCGGTAGCCGTCCGCCGCGTCGTACACGGCGATGGCGCCGGCCTCGCGCGGCACGTCGTCCTCGGCCACGTACAGCAGCCGGCCGTCGGCGGAGAACACGCCGTGCCCGGTGAAGCGCCGGTCCTCCGGCACCGCCACCGGCGTCCCGGCCGCGCCGGTCGCCAAATCGACCGGCACGAACCAGCGCCCCGGCCGGCGGGCGAAGACCACGGCCTCCGCGCGCATGGGGTTCGGCACCACCGCGTGCGCCCTCCCCGGCAGCGCGGTGGCGAAGGCCACGGTGCCCTGCGCGTCCAGCGCCGCCACGCCGTAGCCCGGCCTGTCGCCCGCCGTCGCGTAGGCGCTGAGGAACAGCGGCCCCGCACCGGCACCCGCACGCGCGGGTATCATCATCAACGCCGCCATGCCGCCGAAACCGGCCAGCAGGCGGCGCCGGTCAATCACCGTCCAGCTCATTGAACCCCAGCGTCACGCCAATGAGGGGGGGAAACTTCTGCACCAGCACCGTCTGCACGCTCTTGGCGGCGCGGAACGCCGCCTCGACCGTCTTGCGCTGCTTCGGGTCGGCCACCGCCTTGTCGAGCGACACCGGCACCGCCTTCACGGCCGCCGCCGCGTCGTCGAACGCCTTCGCCACCGCCTTGCGGGCCGCCGTCCCCTCGGCGTTGTCGGGCAGCAGGGCGGCGAAGCCGGGGCCGCCATCCTCGCCCAGCACCATGGCGCGCATGGCCGCCAGATTGATCTCGATGTTCTTCAGCGACCGCCCGGCGCGCGCCGATTCCGCCAGCGCCGGCTTGGCGTCGGCAAGGCTCTCGCCCAGCGGGATCAGCAGTTTCTGGTCGACCACCACCTGCAGCGCCGTGACCAGCGAGGCGTAGAGGTTGTCCACCGCCTCCTTGGCCGAAGCGCCCACCGGCGTCGTGGCGCCGGCCACGAGTTGCGGTCCCAGCACCGCCCAGCCGTCGCGCACTTCCGTGCCCAGCCTGGCGACGTTGCGGGCCACGGCCAGCGTCAGCGCGCAGCGATGGCCGCCGGTCTCGCCGCCGCCCGCCCCACCGAAGGAGGCCGCCGTCACGCCGTCGCCGAACAGCAGGCGCTCGACCGCAGTCAGGCCCTGCACGGCGGCGCTCTGCTTGGCGAAGGCGGCAGGTTCCAGCGCCTTGGGGTCACGCGCGCCCAGCAGTTGCTCGACCTGCCGGGTGACGATGTTGCGCCGCTCCGGCCAGAAGGCGATGCGGTCGGAGCGCATCTCCAGCAGCAGCGGCCCCGGCCGCAGGTGCTGCACCCCGGCCCAGGCGTCCATGGCCGCGCCATAGCCGGCCCGCACCCCTTCCAGCCCGGCGGCGTCGGGGCCGGCGCAGAACCGCTCCACCCGCGCGGCGAGGTCGGACGTCGCCGTCGCCAGCGCGCCCGTGCGCTTCTCGACGTGCGTGCGCACCAGCCCGGCCAGCAGGTCCTTGTCCTGCTCCGCCGTGCGCGCCTGCGCGGGTTCGCCCGGCACCAGAAGCGCCACGGCCACCGCCGGAACCAGCGCCAGGAACATACGACGTCGCATCACCAAACACCCCCAACCCTACAAGGACAGCACGAAGCGTATCAGCCGCTGCCGCTCGGCGCGCGGCAACGCCATGAACCGGCGGCGCGCCGCCTCCGCCTCGCCGCCGTGCCACAGGATGGCCTCGGCGACGCTGCGGGCGCGCCCGTCGTGCAGCAGCGCCAGCCGCCCGTCCTCGCCGGCCAGCCGGTTCATGCCCCACAGCGGCGCGGTGCGCCACTCCCGCCCCGACGCCAGACCGGCCGCCACGCCGTCGGCCAGCGCGTCGCCCAGGTCGTGCACGAGCAGGTCGGTATAGGGGAAGACGGTGCGCTTGGACAGGTGCGGTGCCGCCGCATCCTCGCCGGTTGTAAAAGACGGCCGGTGGCACGCGGCGCAACCGGCGGCTTCGAACAGGTCCGCCCCCTTGGCCTTCGGCGCCTCCAGCCCGCCGCCCGGCGGCAGGTCGCGCAGGTAGCCGTCCACCAGCGCCAGCATGGTGGAGGGGATCTCCAGCCCCTCGAACTGCGGGGAATCGCCGTGCGGCGCCGTACGGCAGGCGTCCTGCGCCGCGGTGCAGTCGCCCCAGGCGGCGGTGAACAACGGCGTGGACATGCCGATGTCCAGGCTGAACGCCTCGGCGTTCTGATGGCTCACCGTCGGGTTGACGGCCTTCCAGCCGAAGCGGCCGAGCGCCCCGCCGGCACCCCGGTTGGCGCGGCTGGAGATGCCGTCGCCGTCGCGGTCATCGGGGTCCTCCCAAGCCAGGATGTCGGCCTCCGGCACCCGCTCCAGCAGGCCCAGGCCGCGCACCGCCGGCGCCACGCGCGGCGACAGCGCCGCGCTCCCCGCCAACGCGCCATAACCCAGGTCGGCCACACCCCAGACCGGCCGGCGCAGCACGGTGACGCTGCCGTCGGGGAACGGCACCTTCTCGTCGCGCCATGTCACGGTGGGGCGCCCTTCGGGCACCTGACCGGGCGTGCCGAGCGCCTGGATCTGCCGCCCGTACACCGGATCGTCGTTCAGGCGCAGCGCGAAGCCGACGCCCAGGTCCTGCGGATCCCGCCCGGCCGGCGGATGGCCGCGCCCGTTCTGCGGATGGCAGGCGGCGCAGGAGCGCGCGTTGTACAGCGGCCCCAGCCCGTCCGCCGCCTGCGTGGCGGTGGGTGCGGCGACCCACAGCCGTTCGAACACCGCCTGCCCAATGCCGAAATCCAGCTCGTCGGCGTCGGCGGCCGCGACGGTACCCGAAAGCAGCGCCGCGGCAGCGGTAACAAAACCTGCAACCCCAAGCCTCCCCCGTCCCCGCCGACACGCCAGGAGGGAAGCGGAGTCGTCGCCCGACCTGGGACGGGGGTGAAGCCCGAAGATCACTTAGCGCCAACCTTCGACGGGTTGTCGAGGCTCTTGGAACCGAGGATGTCGATCTTCACGCCGACTTTGGCGACCGCACCCTCCAGCGCCTTCTTCTGGTCGACCAGACGGTCCACCGCGGCGGCCACGAGGCGGTTGCCCTCGTCGTTGCCCGCGCCGATCATCTGGTCATAGGCCATCGTGCCGCTGTCGGCGGTGTCCTTGATGGCCTGCATGGCCTTCACGGTGGCATCCAGGCTGGCACGCACCTTGGCGTCGGACTCGGCGTCCTTGGCGGCGATGTACTGCGACAGCGACGGGCCGGAGACGACGCTGCCGTCCGTGCGCTTGTACTGGCCGGTGTAGACGTTCACCATGCCGATCTGGTCGTAGTAGTGCGAGTTGTGCGTGTTGTCGGAGAAGCAGTCGTGCTCCTCCTCCGGGTCGTGCAGCATGAGGCCGAGCTTCATGCGCTCGCCCGCCAGTTCGCCGTAGCTCAGGCTGCCGAGCCCCGTGAGGATGCGGGCGATGCCCTTCTTCTCGCCGGCCTTGGCGATGGAGGCGCGCGCCTTGCCCTTGGCGGACCATTCCTTGGCCATCTCCTCCAGGTCGGCAATCAGCAGGTCGGTGGCGACCTTCAGGTACTGCACCCGGCGGTCGCAGTTGCCGTTCGTGCAGTTGGTGGTGGAGAAATCGGTGGCCTTGCGCGCGCCGGCGCCCGGACCGGTGCCGTTCAGATCCTGGCCCCACAGCAGGAATTCGATGGCGTGGTAGCCGGTGGCGACGTTCGCCTCCACCTTGCCGGCTTCCTGCAGCTTGTCGGCCAGAAGGGCGGGCGTGATCTTGCCGGCGTCGATGGTCTTGCCGCCGGCGCGGATCTTCTTGTTGGCGATGACGTTCGCCGCGCCGAACGGGTTCTCTTCGCTGGCGCCGTAGGAGGCGTCGACGTAGTCGATCAGCCCCTCGTCCAGCGGCCACGCGTTGACCTTGCCCTCCCACTTGTCGACGATCGGGTTGCCGAAGCGGAACGCCTCCGTCTGCATGTAGGGGACGCGGGCGGCGAGCCAGGCCTGACGGGCCCTGGCCAGCGTCTCCTCGGTCGGGTTGGCGGCCAGGGCGTCGATGGCGGCCTTCAGCGCCTTCGCACCGCCCAGCGCGTCCTCGTACGAGGCCTGCGCGATGTCGGCATAGGTCTTGAGGACGTCCTTGGCCGCCGGGGCCTGCGCGTGCGCGGCGAGCGGAAGCAGGACGGCGGCAACGGCGGCGAAGCCGGCAACGCGCTTTTTCATCTCGGGGGCTCTCCTGAACACGTCTACGAATGAATGCGACTGCGACTGCGACTAAGTCGCATTAACACAACCGGATTGTGGGTATCTGTCAAGCGCGAAGTTGGGCGGCGGGTGCTGGGCCGCGCCTCACTCCGGCACGTAGAGCATCGACCCGTCCTTCAGGCGGTAGGCGACGCCGGCCTTGGTGCCCTCGCCCTGGCCGACGCTGCCGCTGGACTTGTAACGGTCCAGCTTCTGGCCGTCCTTGACGACGATCTCCATGTCCGGCTGGCCGGGGTTCTTGATCATCGTCACCTGATCGTGGCTGAACGGGTTCATCGGGTTGTTGGCCGCCGCCAGCAGCAGGGCCGCGATGATCACCAGGAACACGTCGATGAGGTTGACGACCGACAGGATCGGGTCGTCGGCCTCCGCCTCCTCCAGCAGTTTCAGGCTCATTCCGCGCTCTCCTGCGCCAGCCCGTGCACGGCCTCGACGGCACCCGAGCCGGTGGCGGCCCGGCCGGTGCGGCAGCGCTCGATCTCCAACAACTCCTCGGCGTACCAGCGGCGGCGCACGTTGACGACGAGGTAGGTCAGCGACGCCGCGATCAGCGCCAGGATGACCGCCGAGAACGCCACCGTCAGGTTGGCGCTGACATCCGAAAGCTGCCCGTCGGCCAGCGCCGTCAGCGCCGGACCCATGGGGATCATGGTGGCGACCAGCCCCAGCATCGGCGCCACGCGCGTGGCGATACGCAGCACCTCCAGCCGCTTGAAGGCCAGCGTCTCCAGCTCGGTCGGGGTCAGGCGGCGGTCGTCCTTCCAGGCGGCGCCCAGGTCGAAGCCCGCCGGGTCGCCGGCGCGGCGCTGGCGCGCCTGCCACAGGAAGGCTCCCAGCGCGTAGAAGGCGTAAAGGAACAGCCCGATCACCGCCAGCAGCACCGGCAGCATGAAGACCTGACTGGCCTGATAGAGCAACGTCTCGATGGATGCCTGCACGGGTCAAAGTCCTCGCGTATACGGGATGTGGAAGGGATGGGCCGGCGGGGAGCGGCGCGCCTGGCGCAGCATCCCGCCGGCAAAGGCCACGGCGATGAGGGCGAAGGCGAACGCCGTCGGCCACGGGGCCGGCGCCGGGACGGCCTCCGGCGTTTCCTGCTTCTCAAGCCGCTGGCCCTGTACGGTCTGCGGCTGCGGCTCAGCCGGTTGGGACTCGGGCGGCTGCGCCGGACTTTCCTGCGGCGGTGCCCCGGCGTTCAGGCCGAAGCCGGCGGCCTGCTGCACGAACTCCCGGAACTTTTCGTTCTCGCTGACCACGTCGAAGCGCTGCGACAGCTCCTGCCAGCGCTGCGCCAGTTCGGCCACCGTCTGCACGTCGGCCTGCCAGTACTCCTTGCGCACGGCTTCCAGCATGCGCTCGATGATCTGGGCTTGGGCGTGCGGGTTGTGTTTCTCGAACCACTCCTTCATGCCCATCTTGTGCTTGTCGTCGACGTAGACGGCCTTGAACTCGGCCCACTGGTCGTCGCGCACCACCTCCGGCGAGGTGGCCTGCCAGCCCCAGAAGTTGTTGACGGTGCCCAGTACCTCCAGCGTGCCGCTGTAGCCCTGCTTCTGCATCTCCGCGATCCAGCCGGGATGGAAATAGCGGCCCTTCAGCTCCTTCGACAGGAAGCCGGCCGCCGTCTCCGTCCGCACGTTGCCGCTGTCGCGCAGGTTGGAGATGTAGAGTTCCGGCGACTTGCCGGTGAGCTGCCGCACCGCCAGCCCGATGCCGCCCAGGTATTGGAACGGGTCGTCGGTGGTCAGCATGCCGTAGAGGTTGGAGCTGCGCGACAGCAGCGCCCCGTCGATGCCCTTCAGGTGCTCGGCATAGGCGTTGACCGGCGGCTTCTCGCCCCACTTCGCCTCGTCCGGCCCGTAGGCGAACTGCATGCGGTTGAGGTAGAGCGTGGCGAGCTTGCGGTCGCCCTCCTTGCGGTCCTCCTTGCCGTCCGCACCTGCGCCCCACGTGTCGGAGGCCAGCGTCGCCTCGTCGAGCCCCGTGCCGTAGGCGCCGGATTCCGACGAGAAGACGCGCGTCTGCGCGAAGCGCTTCGCCTCGTCCGCCGCCACGCCCTGGCCGATCAGCGCCGCCTCGACGGCGCGGGTGTTGGCAGCCACGGCGTTGCCGGGCTCGTCCAGCTCGCCGGCCTTCTTGGCGGCTTCCGCCAGCATCTTCATGACCTGCGGGAAGTGGTCGCGGTAGAGACCGGTGGCGGAAATCACCGCGTCCACACGCGGCCGGCCCAACTCCGCCGCCGGGATCGCCTCCACCCCCGTTACCCGCCCGCCGGCGTCCCACACCGGGCGGAAGCCCATGACCGCCAGCGCCTGCGCCTCCAGCATGCCGAAGTGGCGCATGGTCTCCACCGACCACAGGGTGAAGGCCAGCTTCTCGGGGAAGCGGCCGTGCGTCTGCCGGTGCTGGGCGATCAGCTTTTCCGCCGCGTCGCGCCCGGCCTCCCACGCCTGTTTGGTCGGCACGCGCGAGGGGTCGAAGCCGTAGAGGTTGCGGCCCGTCGGCAGGCTGTCCGGGTTCTTGATCGGGTCGCCGCCGTAGGAGGTGGCGACGTGCCTCCCGTCCAGCGCGGCCAGCAGCGCGTCGTTCTCGGCGTTGCCGGACAGCGCCGCCCAGTGCCGCCGGCCCGTCTCCAGCAGTTCCGCCAGCGCAGGGTCACCCTCGAACGGCTCCCCCTGCCGGATGTGGCGGTCGAGCAGCGCCCAGGCCCCTGTTTCCTTCAGCTTGGTGTAGTCGGTGACGACCATCTCCTCCGGGTCGTCGGGCATCAGGGCGGCCAGCAGTGGCTTGCCCAGCATCTGCATCACGGTGAACAGCCGCAGGTCCGCGTCGTGCGGCTTGCCGAAGGTGGCGAGGCCCAGAGGCTGCTGGTGCAGCGCCAGATCGTGCAGGTGCGTGTGCAGCGTGTCGGTGAAGGGCTTCAGGTCGCGCTCCGCCGCCGCAAGGTCGACGCCCATGTCCTTGTCCAGGTTCAGCTCGCGCACCAGCGCCAGCATGTCGCGCGCGGTGGCGGCGCGAACCTCCCCCTCCTCCATATTGAGCCACGTGTGCAGCAGGTCGTGCAGGCGGTTGATGTCGCCGTGCAGACCGGCCGGCGCGAAGGCCGGCGTGGCGTGCGAGATGGTCACCGCCCGCCCGCGCCGTTTGGTCTGCAGCGCCTCGCCGATGTTGTCGACGATGTACGGGTAGACCACCGGCGTGTCGCCCAGCACAAGGTACGGATAGTCGGTCACCGACAGCCCGCGCTCCTTGCCCGGCTGCCATTCCTCGGTGCCGTGCGTGCCGTAATGGACCAGCGCGTGCGCGCCGAACTGCTCGCGCGCCCACAGGTAGGCGGCGAGGTAGAAGTGCGAAGGCGGCACCTTGGTGTCGTGGTACATCGTCTTCTCGCGGTCATCCATCCGCTCGCCGCGCGGCGGCTGCGGCAGGATGGTGACGTTGCCCAGCTTCAGGCGCGGCACGACGAAGGCCGGCTCGCCATTCACCTCCATCGCCATGGCGGACTTGGCCGGGTCGCCGAAGCGCTCCGCGATCGGCGCCCGCACCGCCTCCGGCAACGCGTCGAACCACGCGCGGTAACGGCCGATGGGCAGCGCCTCGGCCAAGCCCAGGTCCAGCAGCCGCTTGAGTTGGCCGTCGCGGTAATAGGCCGACAGCAGCGCCGTCAGCTCCTCCACGAGCGCGTCCTCGCCACGCGGCTCCACCGTGTAGCCGTGCGCCCGCATGGCGGCCAGCGTGCTCTCCAGGCTGCGCGGCAGGTTGAGGAAGGAGGCGCCCAGGTTCTTCTCGCCCGGCGGGTAGTTCCAGAAGAAGATCGCCGCCTTCTTTTCCGCCATCGGCACGCGCCGCAGCCGCGCCAGCGCCGCCGCCTTGTCCACCACGGCCTGCAATTGGTCGTCGATCGCCACCACGTCGCCGTCGGATTTGCGGGTGACGGCGGCGACCAGCGGGTCGACGATGCCCGCGTATTCCGGCTGGGCGAGGTAGAACGGCACGTCCATCGGCGTCACGCCGATGGGGTCCTGCTCCCAGTCCGCCTGTTCTCCCTTGCGGTAGGGCATGGCCTGGATGACGGGAACGCCCAGCCGCTCGAACTCCGCCTTGCGGCCTTCCGGGTTGAGGACGATCTGCGTGTTGATCAGCACGTCCACGATCGGCGTGCCGTCCACCGAGGCAAGCCGCGTGATGTCGCCGTTGGTCATGGCCGGCGCGTAGATCGCCAGCGCCACCGCCCCGGTCTTCTCGATGCGGCGTACCGTCTCGTCGAGGAATCCGGTCAGCTCCGCACCCAGATGCGCCTGATGGAACAGGACGCCGATCACCGGCGGGCGGTTGGCTCCATCCTTCGCCGAATCCATCGGCCGCCACGCCAGATAGTCCTTGGGGTCGGCGAAGACGCGGCCGGGGTGGTCGGGGTGGTAGATGCCGGCCTCCGGAAACACCTGCGGCGGCGCGCAGTCAGGACCGGCCGCGCCGAACTGCCGGCGGGCGATCTGGCACAGAAAGCCGGCGAAGTTCGCCCGCCCGCCGTTGGTGTAGTAACCGTGCAGAAGCGTCGCGGTGTCCTCCGGGACACCGCTCTGCTCCGTGCTCTTGGACTGGAACCACACCCAGGGTGCGGTGATGCCCTTCAGCATCGGCGACAGCCTCGCCCGCATCTGGGCGAGCGCCGAGCCATAGGGCGCGTCGATGACGATCAGGTCGTGGCGCGACAGGTCCGCCGCCCTGGTGTCCGCCGGCATCTTGTCGACGAACAGGTATTCCATGTCGATGCCCAGGTCGCGGGCCAGCGGCTCGATCCGCTGGAACTTGCCGGGCTGCGTCGGCGGGGCGGACAGGAACAGGACGCTCTTGCCCCACGCCGGCGTGGCGAAGGCCAGGAGGGCGGAGAGCAGCAGCAGGACCAGCCGGTTCATCGGATCACCACCGGACGGTTGCGTTGACGGCGAAGGTGCGGCCCGGCCGCGCGTAGCGGTCGATGTCCGCCCGGTTGGCGGCGAGGTTGTTGACGTCGCGGAAGCCGAAATATTTCTTGTCGAAGATGTTGAAGACGCCGACGTTGACCGACAGCGTCGGATCCCACTCGTAGGACACCGAGGCGTCCGCCACCACGTAGCCGGGCGCCTGGACATAGGTGGCGGAGCTGACGCGGTCGTGCTTGGCGGCACCCCGGCCCACCAGTTCCGCGCTCCAGCCGTCCGCCCGGTCGTAACGAACGCCGGCCACGGCGGTGAAGGGGGCCACGCTGTCCACCGGCAGGCCGGTTTCCTTGTCCTTGCCGCGGGCGAAGGCGGCCGAGCCGAACAGCGCCCATTCCGGCGCCACGCGCCACTCGCCGCGCGCTTCGATGCCCCAGATCTCCACGCGCGGCAGGTTGCGGTACTGGTACTGCGTGATGCCGTCGCGCCGGCCGATGATCTGGCTGTCGATGAAATCATCGTACAGGTTGTAGAAGGCGCTGACGCCGAAGCTGCTGCCGCCGGTGAAGCGGCCGCGCAGGCCGGCTTCGAAGCCGTCGCTGGTCTCCGCCTTCAGGTTTGGATTGGGCAGCATCTCGTAACGCTGCGGGCCGTTGGTGTAGCCGTTGTTGGCGCTGTCGAACGGCGGGCTGCGGAAGCCGCGGGCGTACAGACCGTACACCAGGTACTGCTCGTTCAGCGCATAGGTGATGCCCAGCTTCGGCGACACCGCGACATCCGAAACCTCGCTGACCGGCGAGCTGCGGAAGTTGCTGTTGGCGAAGGCGGCGTCCGGGTGCGGCGTCATCTTGTAATAGTCGACGCGCACCGCCGGGGTCAGGGTGAGGGCGCCGAGCGAGACCTCGTCCTGCACATAGGCGCCGGCCTGCACCGTGGTGGAGTCCGGGTAGTTCTTGTTGGGGAAGGTTTCCGCCGGCACGCCCGGCCCGCCGGAGAAGGTGCGGGTGGTGACGCCGGTGGCGAGGTTCGTCTCGTACCGGTCGCGCGGGCGCGTGGTCTTGGCGCGGTCGAGGCTGCCGCCGTAGGTGAAGGTGTTCTTCACCCCCCACCACGTGGCGGTGCTGGTCAACTGCACGTCGCCGCCGAAGATCGTCTGCTCGAAGTCGAGGTTGGTGATGCGGCGCGCCCGCGTGGCGCCGGAAGCGCGGAGCTGCTCGGTATCCTCGTCGCGGGTGACCCGGGTGCCGTAAAGGCGCCATTCCAGCCGGTCGACGAAGCCGATCGGCGCGCTGTGCACGTGGTCGACGCTGAAGCGGACGCGCTTGGTGACGTCCTCGCCCACGCTGTTCCGCACGGTGGCGGTGCGCTCGCTCCACAGGTCGGTGTCGGTGCGGCGGCGCAGGTGTTCCGCGGTGAAGCGGATCTTGTCCACGCTGGTCGGCCGCATCACGATCTTGGCCAGGATGTTGTTGGAGCCGTAATCGACCGGGTTGGGCGGGATGTTGCCGTTCGGCTCCAGCTCGCCGCCGTCGCGGCGGGTGTAGGCCACCATGCCCTCCACCCACGCCGCGCGGGCAGCGGCCACCAGCGTCTTCGACAGGCTGTTGTCGGCCGAATCGTAGGCGCCCTTGACGACCGCCGCCCAGTCCTTGCCGACGCGGTTCAGGTAGTCCTCCGGGTCCTTGGTGACGAAGGCGACCACGCCGCCGATGGCGTCGCTGCCGTACAGGGCCGAGGCCGGACCGCGCACGATCTCCAGCCGCTTCAGCGTCTCCACGTCGACAAAGTCGCGGGTGTAGGTGCCGGGACCGGCGTTGGAGCCGGGGAACTCCGGCACGCGCACGCCGTCGATCTGCAGCCGCACGCGGTTCTCGCCGATGCCGCGGATGGAGAAGTTGGTGGCGCCCGCGCGGGCCGGCTGGTTGCCGATGTCCACCCCCGGCTCATAGCGGGTGAGGTCGCGCAGGCTGCCCTGGTTGCGGCGCTCCAGTTCCTCCCCTTCGATGACGGTGACGGACTGCGGCGTTTCGTAAACGGACTTTTCCGAGCGGGTGGCGGTGACCGAGATGGGATCAAGCGTCATGCCGGTGTCCGTCCTGGTCTCCTGGGCCAGAATGGGGGCGGCGAGGAGCAGGACGAACGGCAGGGGCGCCAGTTGAGCGGTGTTGCGGAATGCACGCATGCGGAGAGTCCATGGCTGAAGGCAGGGGAGGCATGCCTTGGCTGGCTCGCGCAACGACGCTGGCTGGCTGGGCGACTGGGTGGGTCGGCTGGGGTGCGGATTACTTGATCAAAAGCAGCTTGTTCGCCCGCGTGACGCGCAGGCGGTAGTTCTGGCCGGCGTGGCGGAGGATGACCTCGCTGGCGCCACGCATCAGCTGCGCGGTTTCGACGACGTCCAGCCTGGCCACGGCTGCCGGCTCCGGCGGGGCGGGCTGCTTGGGGGGAGCGGCGGTCGTGGGTTCCGGCATGACGGTGATCTCCTCGCCCTCGGCGTTTGAAATTCCAGGCTTTCGACGCCCTGCGAAACGTTTGCAATGAAAGTGATAATCATTCTCATAGCCGTGCGCACGGACCTCTGTCAATGGCGAAGTCAATGGCGAAGCGTCTGCAAATTGGGGCCTCACCCCAACCTGCGACGCCACGCGGCGCGCCGCCACCCCCTCCCAAGACAAACACAAGGTTTGTGAGCTGGCTCACAGTCGGCGGCCGCGCATTCCCGGCATTCTCGGACGGATCCACCCGACAAAACGGCAGTAATCACGGATCGCCCCGCAACACCCCACGGAGCATCGCCATGCCCGACCCGAAACATCCACCCCCCATGCCCAGCGCCCATGCGCTCATGGAACAGGCGCACCGAGAGCGCAGCGCCTACATGGGCGACGTCTTCATCGCACTTTTCCTGAGGCTTCTCGCCCTCTGCACGGTCCTTCTCTCGCCGCCGCGTCCCACCATGCGGGTCCGTCCGGCCCCGCTGTTGAGGGTGGTGACGGTAAACAGCCGCGCGCACCACCGCCATCGGTGACACAAGACACATCAACCACACAAAAAACAGACGTTAGCCGCGCCGGGAGGAAACCCACAGGAGGTCTGTCATGTCATCCACGTTCACGCTGAAAGACTGGACCGTCTACGGTCTGTCCGACGAAACGGCGGCGGCCAGCTTCAACGCGACCACCAACACCCTGACCCTCTCCCCGTCCTTCACGGATTCGGCGCCGGTCGTCTACGAGTTCTACGACAATCTGTTCGACACCAGCATGGGTACGGTGCGCAACGATCTCAGGTTCAACCTGGACCTGAAGATGACGAACAACACCGACACGTCCTATTCGAACGTCACCGTCGACACCGTCACCATGCACCCGATCAACGTCGCCGGGGACACGTACCACCCGACGCTCGCCCACTTCCACCCGGCCGACAACCCCGGCCCCGCGACCCTGACGCAGTTCAACGCCTATTCCATCCAGCAGGGGGAGACCTACGGATCGCTCATGCCGAACCTGAACGGCGCCACCCGCGCGCACCTGTTCGGCAACACGATGGAGCCCGGCGAGACGGAAAGCTGGACGGCCGCCAAGGTGCACCATTGGGACGGCGTCTTCGCCCTGGTGGTGACACCGACGTCCACCCTGCCTTACGGCGACGTCGGCAACCGGCTGCAGGGGCTGGACCCCGCCGCCCCGGCCAGCGGTTCGCAGTTCGCCTACCAGAACGTGGTGAACCAACACTACTCCGGCGCGGCGGTGGAGGGCACGGCCACCAACGACCTGCTCGTCGGTTCCGACGGGGAAAGCGTCATCACCGGCGGCAACGGCCGCGACACGGCGCTGGGGCGCGACGGCAACGACGCGATCTCCGGCGGGGACGGCGATGACTTCCTGTACGGCCAGCGCGGCCTGGACACGCTGACGGGCGGCGACGGCAACGACCTTCTGGACGGCGGCGCGGATGCCGACATGGTGGAAGGCTGGGTCGGCGACGACATGGTCCTGGGCGGTGCGGGCAACGACATCGTCTACGGTGGTGACGGCGACGACACCGCCGACGGCGGCCTCGATGACGACATCGTCGACGGTGGCTTCGGCAACGACATCGTCGGTGGCGGCTACGGCAACGACATGGTGTACGGCGGCTATGGCGACGACCGGCTCTACGGCTACTGGGGCAACGACACCCTGCGCGGCGGCTTCGGTGCCGACACGCTGTTCGGCGGCGAGAACAACGACCGGCTGAACGGCGAGGATGGCGCCGACGCGCTGTTCGGCGGCTTCGGCAGCGACACGCTGAACGGGGCCGGCGGCGAGGACACGCTGTACGGCGGCACGGAGTCCGACCTGATCGTCGGCGACGGCGGGCGCGACCACCTGTACGGCGGTTCGGAGGCCGACCGGTTCGACTTCAACTTCCTGCCCGACAGCGGCACCGGGGCCAACCGCGACGTCATCGAGGACTTCAACCGGACGGAAGGCGACAAGTTCGACGTGGCCGGCATCGACGCGCGGCTCAACGCCGGGTCCGACAACGACACCTTCACCTTCATCGGCTCCAACGGGTTCGGCGGCGTGGCCGGCCAGCTCCGTTACGCCGACGGTGTCGTCCAGGCCGACGTGAACGGCGATCGGAACGCCGACTTCGAGGTTCAGATCGTCGGTGCCCCGCCGCTGCAGTTGGAGGACTTCATCCTGTAGGCCCCGGAACACCCTCCCCACGGCCCTGTTTCAGCATGTGCGAGACAACGGGTGCGCGACAACGGGGGAGGGAACCGGCGCCATGGCTGACGGCGGACCGCCATGCGATCCCGGCTGACGGCGGCCCTGCTGGCCCTGCTGCTGGCCCTGCCGTCCGGAATGCCGCCGGCGATCGGCCCCGCGCTGATCGCCGGCGGCCTCGTCGTGTTGGCCCCGGCACCGGACGCGCAGGCGCGCGCCGGCCGCTCCAGCGGCGGCTACAGCCGGCCCAGCGCGCCGTCGCGCACGCCCTCCTTCAGCGCGCCGCGTTCCTCATCCGGCAGTGGCGGCTATCGTCGCCCGTCCGTTTCCCCACGCACCGCCCGGCCGGCACCAAGCCCGCAGAGCCCCGCCGACCGCGAACTGTCGCGCCGGCAGAGCGGCGAGGCGCTGGACCGTTACCGCGCGCCCCGCCCGACCCCGGTTCCCAACACCCCGCCGCCCGGCGCGCGGCGGCACGGGCAGGCCGACGACTGGGCCGGCTATCGCAGTCCCGGTGGTTGGGGCGGTGGTTGGGGAACCGGCTGGGGGCGCGGCTGGCGCCCGCCCGGCTACGCCTACAATTCGCCGCCGCGCTTCGGCATCTGGGACGGACTGTTTCTCTGGTTCCTGCTCGATAACCTGACCCGCCCCGGCTACGCCGACTTCTTCCACAACCACCAGGGCGACCCCGGATACGAGCAGTGGCGGGCGGAGGCCGAGCGGCGCGCCCAGACGGACGCCGACCTGCGCGCCAAACTCGACCAGCTCGACCGCCAACTCGCCGAGAAGCAGGACCAGCCGAAGGATCCCAGCTATCTACCGCCCGATACGCCGCGCGAGGTCGCCATGGCCGACAGCCGCCCGGTGTCCGGCACCGGCGATCCGGGCGACGGCTTCGGCGGCGGCGTCGTGCTCCTCGTCCTGCTGGCCGGCGGCGGTATGCTGGTCATGCTGTGGCTGGCCCGGCGGCGCCGGGACCTGCGCCCGGTGGGGGCGGCACCCGCGCCGGGGCCGCTGGGCACCGCCGGCCGGATCCTGCGCAACAAGGTGTCTGGCGAGGCTTACACGCCGTCGCTCTTCCGCGTCGGCATGACGCTGACCGCCGACCCCACGCCCTTCATCCTGGGCGGCGGGGCCACCAAGGTCACGGCACCCGACACGGGCGGCGGGCTGGTGAGCGTCGAGGCGGTCGGCCGCCTCACCACCGGCGGCACCACGCTGCACCGCCTCTACCTGCCGGGCGGGCAGAGCTTTTTCCAGCTCCACCTCGGCGCCGACGGGCGCCCCGACGAATGCCGCTACTTCTCCCTGATCGACGAGGTGGCGCCGGCCAGCCAGGAGGAGTGGGGGTTCTGGCTCGACCCGGCGGAGGGCATGATCGGCTGGCCGGAGTTCCAGACCAAGGACGGCAAGCTCTACGCCCGGCAATGGGCGCCCGGCACCGCCCGCATCGCCCCGCACGAACTCGCCGAGACCCGCACGGAATCCGGCGGGGAACGCACGCGTCGCCTGCACGCCATGCTCTACGCCGCCCCGACCGGCGCGCAGGCGCCGGCGCCGGAGACCGAATACATCCTCGTGGCCGCGGTCGAGGAGGCCGGCGCGGCCTGGATCGAGGTTCACGCCGGCATCGACGTCAACCCCGCCGCCCTGTCGCTCGCCTGACCACCGCAAACGAAACCGGAGGAGCCCGTTCCATGGAGAGCAACACAGCGCTGATCCTCAGCGGCCTTGGCAGCGGCCTGCCGATCCTCCTCCTGCACTTTGTCGCCACGGTGCTGCTCTTCCTGGGCGGGGTCGCCGCCTACGTGGCGGTGACGCCGATGCGCGAGCGCCAGCTGCTGGCCAGCGGCAATCGCGCGGCGGGCATCCTGCTGGGCGGCACGGTGGTGGCGCTGGCCATTCCGCTGGCGGCGACGCTGGCGACCAGCCTCTCGCTGCTGGACATCGTGATCTGGGGCGCCATCGCGCTGGTGCTGCAGATCGTCACCTTCGGCATCGCGCTGCTGCTGTTCCGCGACCTGCGGCCAATGATCGAGAACGGCAACGTCGCCGCCGCCACCACGCTGGCCGCGCTGCAGCTCGCCATCGCCCTTCTCAACGCCGGCGCCATGGCCGGCTGATCCCTTTTTGCACGGAGGCACCCATGCTCGCGTTCATGCGCAACCTCGTCGGCGTGAAGACGGACCAGGCGGTCCGCAGCGCGGTCGAAGCGCTGGTCCAGTGGGACCCGAAGTCGGCCACCGAGGCCGAACTGCGCACCATGGAGGAACATCTGGACCGGCTGGGCCGGCAGGTGGCCGAGGCGCGCGTCGCCTACAACCGCGAGAGGAAGGAGGCGGATGCCATCGCCCAGCTCTCGCGCCAGCGCTTGACCGCCGCCGAGCACCTGCAGCGCCAGATCGAGGGCGAGACCGATCCCGCCCGCAAGGCGACGCTGGAGAGGAGTCTGGAGACCCTCGTCGGCCTGCTGGAGCAGATGGCCCCCGAGGTCGACCGCGAGGCCCAGGACGCCACCGACGCCGAGGAGTTCCTGCGCATGCTGGAGCAGACCTACGCCCAGGCCGGCGAGAAGCTCAAATCCGCCCGCAGCGAACTGACCCGCGCCGAGCGCGACATGGCCCGCGCCGCCCAGCAGCGCAGCGTCGCCGAACAGCGCGCCGAGGCCGCCCGGCAGGCCGCCGGCCTGAGCAGCGCCACCAGCGGCCTGGGCATGGCGCTGAAGGCCATGCAGGACACCGCAGCGCGGGAGCTGGCATCGGCGGAGACCGCCAACACCAAGGCGCGCCTGCTGAAGCCGACCAAGCCGGAGGAGGACGATCCACACATCAAGGCGGCCCTCCAGGCGGCGACCGGCGCCCTGCCCGCCCCGACCGATCTGTCCAGCCGCCTCGCGGCCATTCGCGCACGGCAGAGCTGACCAGGAAGGCCGTCGCGTGGCGCCACCCTGCAAAACCGTTGCGGCGCCACTTGACGGCCGCCACTCCCGCCCCTGCCCATTGCCGTCTCCAAATTTGATCATGATCAAGGCCCACCTACCCGAATAGGCAGATCCTGCCCCCAGCCTTTGGTTACAAACGGCCTCGCGCCACACGCCAAAGGTGCACACCAGTGCAGGGACGACCCGCTCCGCAGACGAGCGGGCGCCCGTGGGAGAGATCGCCATGGCCGGCCTCAGCCGAGCAGGTTTTCTAAGGGGGCGCCTGAGTGCGCCGCCCACACCCCTGCGCCCACCCTGGGCGCTGGACGGTGCCCAGCGCTTCGCCGCGGCGTGCGACGCCTGCGGGCGGTGCGTCGACGCATGTCCCGAAAAGATCATCACGACCGACCGCGCCGGATACCCGGCCATGACCTTCCAGACCGGCGCCTGTGACTTCTGCGGCGCCTGCGCCGACGCCTGCCCGACCGGCGCGCTGGAGCGCACGGAGGGGGCCACCCCGTGGCACGTCGTCGCGGCCGTCGGCACCGCCTGCCTGTCGCTCCGCGCCGTCGACTGCCGCATCTGCGGCGAGCACTGCGAGCCGCGCGCCATCCGCTTCCGCCCGCTGGGTGGTGGGCGGCGGCTGCCGGACGTGGACGCCGCGCTGTGCACCGGCTGCGGCGGCTGCGTCGCCCCCTGCCCGGTGACGGCCATCGCCGTCCGCCCCCCGACCCAAGAGAATGAGAGGGCCGCATGCGGCTGAACCGCTTCGTCCAAGAGGAAATCGCCCGGCCGCTCGCCGGGCCGGCCGCCGCGGGCCACAACATCTGCGGCGTGCTCGTCCACGCCGACCCCAGGCACCTCGCGGCGGCGCGGGCGGGGCTGCTGGCACTGCCGGGCGTGGAGATCCACCAGGAGGCGGCGGACGGCCGCCTCGTCGTCACCATCGAGGATGCGGACGGCGCCCCCGCCGCCCTGACGCTGAGCAGACTGACCGACATCGAGGGAATCGCGTCGGCGGCCCTCGTCTACCACCACTGCGAGACGGACGACCCGTCCGAGGAGATGCCCTCATGAAACTCAACCGACGCGACTTCGTAAAGGCCAACGCCGTCGCCGCGACCGCCGCGGTCGCCGGGCTGCCCGTCTCCACCACGGTTGCCGAGGCCGCACCGGCCGCCGACGGAATCCGCTGGGACAAGGGCGTGTGCCGCTTCTGCGGCACCGGATGCGGCGTTCTGGTCGGCGTGAAGGACGGGCGCGTCGTCGCCACCCAGGGCGACCCCGACGCGCCGGTCAACCGCGGCCTGAACTGCATCAAGGGCTATTTCCTCTCCAAGATCATGTACGGCGAGGACCGGCTGACCAAGCCGCTCCTGCGCAAGAAGAACGGCGTCTACGACAAGAACGGCGACTTCACGCCGGTGTCGTGGGACGAGGCGTTCGACATCATGGCCGCCAAGTGGAAGGAGGCGCTGAAGAAGACCGGCCCCACCGCCATCGGCATGTTCGGCTCCGGCCAGTGGACGATCTGGGAGGGCTATGCGGCGTCGAAGCTGTTCAAGGCCGGCTTCCGCTCCAACAACCTGGACCCCAACGCGCGGCACTGCATGGCCTCGGCCGTGGCCGGCTTCATGCGCACTTTCGGCATCGACGAGCCGATGGGCTGCTACGACGACGCCGAGCACGCGGACGCCTTCGTGCTCTGGGGCTCCAACATGGCGGAGATGCACCCGATCCTGTGGTCGCGCATCACCGACCGGCGCCTGACGCACAAGGAGTGCAAGGTCGCCGTGCTCTCCACCTTCGAGCACCGCTCGTACGAACTCGCCGACCTGCCGATCATCTTCAAGCCGCAGTCGGATCTGGCGATCCTCAACTACATCGCCAACCACATCATCCAGACCGGCCGGGTGAACGCCGACTTCGTGGCCAAGCACCTGAACTTCAAGAAGGGCGTCACCGACATCGGCTACGGCCTGCGCCCGACGCACGCCCTTGAAAAGGACGCCAAGAACGCCGCCGACCCCAACGCCGCCACGCCCATGACCTTCGACGAGTACAAGGCCTTCGTGGCCGAGTACACGGCGGAGAAGACGGCCGAGATCTCCGGCGTGCCGGTCGAGCAGTTGAAGGCGCTGGCGGAACTCTACGCCGACCCGAAGGTGAAGGTCGTCTCCTACTGGACGATGGGCTTCAACCAGCACACGCGCGGCACCTGGGCCAACAACCTCGTCTACAACATTCATCTGCTGACCGGGAAGATCTCCGAGCCCGGCAACGGCCCGTTCTCGCTGACCGGCCAGCCGTCGGCCTGCGGCACGGCGCGCGAGGTCGGCACCTTCGCCCACCGCCTGCCCGCCGACATGGTGGTGACCAACCCCGACCACCGCGCCAAGACGGAGAAGATCTGGCAGCTCCCCGAAGGGACGCTGCCCGACAAGATCGGCTACCACGCGGTTCTGCAAAGCCGGATGCTCAAGGACGGCAAGCTGAACTGCTACTGGACCATGTGCACCAACAACATGCAGGCCGGTCCGAACATCAATGAGGAGCTGTATCCCGGCTGGCGCAACCCGGCCGCCTTCGTGGTGGTCTCCGACGCCTACCCGACCGTCTCGGCGCTCTCGGCCGACCTGATCCTGCCGTCCGCGATGTGGATGGAGAAGGAAGGCGCCTACGGCAACGCCGAGCGCCGCACCCAGTTCTGGCGCCAGCAGGTGAAGGCGCCGGGCGAGGCGCGCTCCGACGTCTGGCAGCTCATGGAGTTCGCCAAGCGCTTCAAGGTCGAGGAGGTGTGGCCGGAGGATCTGATCGCCAAGAAGCCGGAGGTGCGCGGCAAGACGCTGTTCGACGTGCTGTACGCCAACGGCGTGGTCAACAGGTTCGGCCTCGATCAGATCCAGGCGGGCTACGAGAACGACGATTCCAAGCTGCTGGGCTTCTACATCCAGAAGGGGCTTTTCGAGGAATACGCCCAGTTCGGTCGCGGCAAGGCGCACGATCTGGCGGACTTCGAGCTGTACCACAAGGCCCGCGGCCTGCGCTGGCCGGTGGTCGACAACAAGGAGACGCTCTGGCGCTTCCGCGAAGGCTACGACCCCTACGTCAAGGCCGGCGAGGGGGTGAGCTTCTACGGCTTCAAGGACAACAAGGCGAACGTCTTCGCCCTGCCCTACCAGCCGGCCGCCGAGGCGCCGGACGCCGAGTACGACCTGTGGCTGGTGACGGGCCGCGTGCTGGAGCACTGGCACACCGGCTCGATGACCCGCCGCGTGCCGGAACTGCACCGCGCCTTCCCGAACGCGGTGGTCTACATGCACCCCGACGACGCCAAGGCGCGCGGCCTGCGCCGCGGCATGTCGGTGAAGCTGATGACCCGGCGCGGCGAGGTGACCTCCCGCCTGGAGACGCAAGGGCGCAACAAGCCGCCGAAGGGGCTGGTGTTCATCCCGTTCTTCGACGAGAGCCAGCTCGTCAACAAGCTCGTGCTCGACGCCACCTGCCCGATCTCCAAGGAGACGGACTTCAAGAAGTGCGCCTGCAAGATCGTGAAGGGTGCCGACGTGTAACGCGCAACCCTCTCCCCCCTGGGGAGAGGGGGGCCCGCAGGGCCGGGTGAGGGGGTTCGCGGGGGACCGGAAACGGCCGCCATGCCGGGCCTCCTCACCCCAACCCTCTCCCCGCTTTCAGCGGATGCCTAAGCATCCGCCTGTTGCGGCAGCCGGATCGAAGATCCGGCGGGAGCAGGGGGGAGAGGGGGCTTGACTACGGAGTGCTCATCATGAGCGCATCACAAGACAAGGCCGGTGTCGACCGGCGCCGGTTCCTCTCCGGCGCGGCCGGGGCGGTGTGCGGCGCCGGGTTCCTGACGCTGCTGCTGGCGCGCGTCGCGGCCCCGTCGCGCACGCTGGCGGCCACCGCCTTGCGCCCACCGGGCGCGCTGGCGGAGGGGGATTTTCTCGCCGCCTGCGTGCGCTGCGGGCTGTGCGTGCGCGCCTGCCCCTACGACACGCTGAAGCTGGCCGATCTCGCCGACCAGGCGGCGGCCGGAACCCCGTACTTCGAGGCCCGGACGATCCCCTGCGAGATGTGCGAGGACATCCCCTGCGTCGTCGCCTGCCCGACCGGCGCCCTGGACAAGGGCCTGACCGACATCGCCCGGGCCCGCATGGGCTCGGCCGTTCTGGTCGGGCATGAGACCTGCCTGAACGTGTTGGGCCTGCGCTGCGACGTCTGTTACCGGGTCTGCCCGCTGATCGACAAGGCGATCAAGCTGGAGGTCCGCCACAACGAGCGCACCGGCCGCCACGCCCACCTGATCCCGATGGTCGACACCAGCGCCTGCACCGGCTGCGGCAAGTGCGAGAAATCCTGCGTGCTGGAGGAGTCGGCCATCAAGGTGCTGCCCGTCGAACTGGCGCGCGGCCGCCTCGGCGACCACTACCGGCTGGGCTGGGAGGAGAAGGCCCGGAAGGGCGACTCCCTCGTCGACGGCATCATCGACCTGCCCGACCGCGGCTACACGCCGCCCACGCTGAACAAGGAGTTCCGGCCATGAGCGCGGTCACACGGCGTCTGCCGGGGTCCGCGGCCGTGGAGGCCAAGGGCTGGTTCGCCGCCCACCGCTGGCTGCTCGCCCGGCGGGCGGCGCAGGCGGGTTTCCTTGCCCTGTTTCTCACCGGGCCGCTGTTCGGCGTGTGGATCGCCAAGGGCACGCTGGCGACCAGCGAGACGCTGGGCGTGCTGCCGCTGACCGATCCGCTGGTCCTGCTGCAATCGCTGCTGGCCGGCCACGCGCCGGAGACGGCGGCGATCGTCGGGGCGGTCATCGTCACCGCCGCCTACGCGCTGCTGCGCGGCCGGCTCTACTGCTCCTGGGTGTGCCCGGTGAACGTGGTGACGGACGGAGCGGCCGCGCTGCGCCGGCGGCTCGGCCTCAAGGAGGGGACGGCGCTGAACCGGCGCCTGCGCTTCCTGGTGCTGGCGGCGGCGCTGCTCGCCTCGGCACTGACCGGCGTCATCGTGTGGGAGGCGGTGAATCCCGTCACCCTCCTGCACCGCACGCTGGTCTTCGGCTCGCTCGCCGCCAGCGGACTGGCCTGGACCGTGGTGGCGGCGATCTTCCTCTTCGACCTCGCGGTCGTCCCGCGCGGCTGGTGCGGGCACCTGTGCCCGGTCGGCGCCTTCTACGGGCAGGTCGGCCGCTTCGGCCGGGTGGCCGTGTCGGCGCCGAAGCGCGATGCCTGCGACCACTGCATGGACTGCTATCAGGTCTGCCCCGAACCACACGTCATCACCCCGGCCCTCAGGGACGCTGGCAACGACGTGATCCTTTCCCCCGACTGCACGGCCTGCGGCCGCTGCGTCGACGTGTGCCCCCAGACCGTGTTCGCCCTCGGCATCCGCCCGCCCCGCCCGACCGGCGTGGCCCGGACGACCGCCCCGGCGCCCAACGCCCAAGGAGACCTAACGTGAAAACCCGACTGAAGCTGATCGTCGCGGCGGCCGGCATGGCGCTCGCCTCCGCCCTCCTGATGCCGGCGGGTGCTGTGAGCGAGGAGATCCGCTCGCTGCGCGGCCCGGTGGGCGTGCAGGAGAGCGACCAAGCGCCCTCGCTCAACATCTTCACCTACCAGGAAGGCGGCAACCACGCCCGCAACTTCCGCCAGCAGCCACCGCTGGTCCCGCACAAGATCGAGAAGTACCAGGTCGACAAGAACGTCAACCAGTGCATCAGCTGCCACGAGTGGACCAACGCCAAGACGATGCGCGCCCCGCAGATCAGCGAGACGCACTACGTCGACCGTAACGGCAACCGCCTGGACACGGTGGCCGGAACGCGCTGGTTCTGCACCCAGTGCCACGTGCCGCAGACCGACGCCAAGCCGCTGGTGGACAACGCGTTCACGCCGGTCACCAAGGTCCGCTGAGACGGGGAGCATCACGCCATGACCGCCAACACCCTGGATCGCGGGCGCGCAAGACGGCCGGGCCTCGTCGCCCGGCTGTGGAAGACGCTGACCCGCCCCACCGTCCATTTCTCGCTGGGCGTCCTGCTCCTGGCCGGCGCCGTCGGCGGCGTGCTGTTCTGGGGCGGCTTCAACTGGGCGATGGAAGCCACCAACAACGAGCAGTTCTGCGTCTCCTGCCACGAGATGCGCGAGAACGTCTACGCCGAGTACCGCGGCACCGTGCACGACAGCAACCCGTCCGGCGTGCGCGCCACCTGCCCCGACTGCCACGTGCCGAAGGACTGGACCCACAAGGTGGTCCGCAAGATCGAGGCGTCGAAGGAGCTGTACCACCACATCATCGGCTCGATGCCGACCAAGGAGGCGTTCGAGGAACAGCGCATCCGTCTGGCCGGCAACGTCTGGCGGGCCATGAAGGCGACGGACTCGCGCGAGTGCCGCAACTGCCACAACTTCGCCGGCATGGACATCGCCCAGCAGGGTCCCCGCGCGCGCCCGCTGCACCTCCAGGCGCAGGAGCAGGGCCAGACCTGCATCGACTGCCACAAGGGCATCGCCCACAACCTCCCCGCCGGTGCGGCCGAGCTGGAGCGCCGGGTGAACGAGGAGTTCGCGAAGAAGTAAGCCGTCCCGACGTCGAGTTTTCGCTGCGCTCGCCCCAACCTACCGCTCAGCCGTAGGTTGGGTTGAGCCGAAGGCGAAAACCCGACGTCACTCACCTCACCGTCACGCTGTCCGGTACCCGAAGAACGCCTGCCCGACGTCGGCCGCCACCAGCCCCAGTTGGACCTGGATCCAATCGAGGAAATCGTGCAGGCCATTGCGGATGACGTCGTCCACCGTCTGGTCGCCCAGTGCGGCGCGGATCTCGTCCAGCCGTTCCATCGCCGCCGCGGCCCCGGTGAGGTTGTAGCGCGAACGCAACTGGCTGAGGATCCACTCCACCTGCCGCAGGCACAGGCTGACCGAGCGCGGGAAGCTGTCCGAGAACAGCAGGAACCCCGCCACGGCGGCCGGCGTCATGCGGCCGAAATACAGCCGCCGGAACGTCTGGTAGCCGGCCGCCGCACGCAGGAGCGCGTTCCACTGGCTGAGGTCGAGGGCGGAGCCCACGTCATCCGCCTTCGGCAGCAGCAGGTGGTACTTGATGTCCAGCAGGCGCGTGGTCTGGTCCGCCCGCTCGATGTAGCGGCCCAGCGAATAGAAGAACCACGCCTCGTCGCGGTTGGCCGTGCCCTCGACGATGCCCGTGTGCTCCTGGCAGGCCTTGCGGATCTCGGCGCACAGCTTGGACAGGCGCGGCGTGGCGATGTCGTCCTTGGTGAGCTGGCGGATGCGGTTGTGGAAGACGTTGAGCTGCGTCCACAGCTCGATCGACACCAGCGAGCGCAGGGTGCGCGCGTTCTCCCGCGCCGCTTGGACGTAGGCCTGGATCGACGTCGGGTTGCCCGCGTCCAGCAGGTAGAAGTCGAGCACGCTCTGCGCGTTCGCCTCCTTGTGCTTGGCGAAAAACGCCTTTTCGTCGGCGTTGATCTGCACGACGGAGAGCCAGTTGTGCGCACCCTTGTCGCGCGCGAAGGTTTCCGTCACTTCCAGGATGCGTGCGGTGTTCTCGACCCGCTCCATGTAGCGGGCCATCCACACGATGCACTCGGCGTAGCGGGACAGGAGGTTCGCCATGATCGTGTCCCTTACGCCAGCACCCAGGTGTCCTTCGACCCGCCGCCCTGCGACGAGTTCACGACCAGCGAGCCTTCCCGCAGCGCCACGCGCGTCAGTCCGCCCGGCAACACCCAGGTGCTGTCGCCGGTCACCGCGAAGGGCCGCAGGTCGACGTGGCGCGGCACGATGCCGCTTTCCGTCAGCGTCGGCGCCACCGACAGCGCCAGGGTGGGCTGGCTGATGTAGTTGGCGGGATCGGCCAGCAGCTTGGCGCGGAACTCCTCGATCTCCGCCTTCGTCGCCTTCGGGCCGATGATCATGCCGTAGCCGCCGGATTCGCCCACCGGCTTGACCACCAGCGTCTCCAGGTTGTCCAGCGTGTAGGCAAGGGCGTCCGCCTCGCGGCAGATGCGCGTGTCCACGTTGGGCAGGATCGGGTCCTGCTGGAGGTAGTAGCGGATGATGCGCGGCATGTAGGCATAGACCGCCTTGTCGTCGGCGACACCGGTGCCCACGGCATTGGCCAGTGCGACGTTGCCCTTGCGGTAGGCCCGCATCAGCCCCGGCACGCCCAGCATGCTGTCGGGGCGGAACACCTCGGGGTCGAGGAACTCGTCGTTCAGGCGCCGGTAGATGGTGTGAACCGGGGCGCGCCCCTTGGTGGTGCGCATGTAGACGCGGTCGTTCTCGACCACGAGGTCGCGCCCCTCCACCAGCGGGATGCCCATCTCGCGCGCCAGGAAAACGTGCTCGAAATAGGCGGAGTTGTAGATGCCCGGCGACAGCAGCACGACCTGCGGGTCGCCCACCGGCGCGATGGCGGCCATCGCCTCGTGCAGGCGGATGCCGTAGTCGTCCACCGGGCGGACGTGCGTGTCCTCCATCAGGTCGGGGAAGGCGCGCAGCATGAGGATGCGGTTCTCGACCACGTAGGACACGCCCGACGGCGTGCGGGCGTTGTCCTCCAGCACGCGGAAGGTGCCCTCGTGGTCGCGCACCACGTCGATGCCGCAAACGTGCGCGTAGGTGCCGTGCGGCACGGTCAGCCCGCGCATCTCCGGCCGGTAGTTGGGGTTGTCCAGCACCAGTTCCGCCGGGACGACGCCGTCCTTCAGGATCTTCTGGTCGCCGTAGACGTCGGCCAGGAACAGGTTGATCGCCGCCACGCGCTGCACCACGCCGGCCTCGACGTGCGCCCACTCGCGCGCCGTGATGACGCGCGGGATGACGTCGAAGGGCAGGATGCGGTCGATGGCGTCCTTCTCCGAATAGACGGTGAAGGTGATGCCCAGGTCGAACAGCTCGCGCTCGGCATCCGCGTTGCGGCGGCGAAGCTGGTCCTGCGGCAGGCGGTCAAGCCGTCGGCGGATCCGTGCGAGTTCCTCTGGCCCGTCCGTGCGCGGGCTCGTCAGCTCACAGAAGAAGCCGTTGCGGTCATAGTCCGACAGCAGTCCGGAAAAATGTAATGCGTCGTCCGGCATGGGGCATCCGCTCGGTTCATCGATGCCCTTCCACAAGCAATGGGCATGCCGCGGCGCTCACGCGCGGATACCGCAGCGCAACGACGCGGTCGCCGCGAAGAACTGCCTTGGATTTGAGCAAAACAGTTGCCGACTGCTCATACCGGCGGCGCTCGATCGCTTCCATCGAGCGCCGGCCGTATCACCCCTCATCCACCCGTACGTCCACCGCCACGGACAGCGCGTGCTCGCCGCCGCCAACCACCTGTCCCTTGATCGGGCTGACGTCCTCGTAGTCGCGCCCCCAGGCGCAGGTGACGTGCTCGTCCCTGACCAGCATGTCGTTGGTGGGGTCGAGGTCGACCCAGCCGAAGCCGGACGTCCACAGCGACACCCAGGCGTGCGAGGCATCCGCCCCCACCAGCTTCGGCTGCCCCGGCGGCGGCCGGGTGAGCAGGTAACCGCCGACGTAGCGCGCCGCCAGCCCCATAGCGCGCAGACAGGCGATCTGCAGATGCGCGAAGTCCTGACACACGCCGCGCCGCATCGCCAGGACCTCGGCCAGCGGCGTGCTGACCGTGGTCGCAGACGGGTCATAGTGGAAATCGGCGTGGATGCGCCGGGTCAGGTCCAGCGCCGCGTCGAGCACCGGCCGGCCGGGCGCAAAGCTGGGCCGGGCGTAGGCGCGCAGGTCGTCGGACACGGCAGCAAAGGGGGAATCGCACAAAAATTCAGCAACACCCAGCGCCTGCGCATCGCTTGGGCACTCCAGCACCGCCCGCACCGCCTCCCACGGCGGCGTCGCCGCGGGATCGATGGCGGGCGGCGCCGTCACCTCGACGTGGCTTTCGGCGACCACCGTCAACACCCGATGCGAGGTCTGGATGGTCAGGAAGCTGACCGGGTTGCCGAAGTAGTCCACCCGATCGGCACGCGCCGCCGGCCCCGGCTCGACGGACAGGGACGCGCTCAGGCAACGCTGGCGCTCCGTCTCGCGCGGAACAAGGCGGGCGGCGTGATGGGAGACCATCACCGGCGTCGAATAGGCGCAGGTGGTGACATGGCGGACCCGGTATCTCACATCCGCCACTCCCGCTGGCGTGCGGCGTGGCCGCTGGCGTGCGCGAAGTATTCGCGGCTCAGCGTCTCCGACAGCTCCCACAGGCGCGCCTGCAGCACCTCCAGCAGCTTGCCCAGGTGGTAATAGCGCCCGTCCTCGTCCGGCACGGCCAGCACGTCGATGTCGACGGTGCGGACCGAGCCTTCCAGGAAGATCATCAGCCGCTGCTCCGGCCGGATACGGGCGGTCTCGCGGATGGCGACCAGATGTTCGACATGGTCGGCCAGCGCCGCGAACTGGAAGGCGACGGAGCGCGGGTTGCTGTCGTCGCACAGCAGCAGGTCCAGCACCGGCGCGAACTGCGGCGTCGGGAAATAGCGCGAGCGGTAGGTCATGCCGCTGTCCGACACCGCCAGCAGCGCGTCCAATCCCACCGCCATGTCGCCGCCGCGCAGGTTCAGCACGCCCGACAGCAGGTCGATCAGATGCAACGCCCGCTCCATCCGCCGGCCGATGTCGAGGAAGCGCCAGCCCAGGCCGCGCGTCATGTTCTCCAACACCAGCCCGCTCGACGCCTCCAGCATCAGGATCAGGCCGTTCAGCGCCCCCAGCACCTCGCCCACGTCGGTGGCCGCCGCGGGCTCCAGCCGGTGGGCGGCGGCGTTCAGCCGCTGCACGTTGCGCCAGGTGTCCAGCGACAGGCGGTCGCGCACGCGCGCCGCCACGCGCAGCAGCCGCCCCATGTTGGCCACCAGCCCCGTGCCGTAGGCCGGGTCGAACTGCTGGCGGCCCAGCAGCGCCGCCGCGTCGGCCACCGTGCCGGCCTGCGCGCGCGCCGGGTGCAGGCCCAGGAGGCTGAGGATGCCGGAGAGCGGCGCCAGCGTCTCGCCGCCCGCGCCGACGGCGCCGCTCGCGCTTTCCTCCACCTGGACGTAGACGGTGCGCAGCATGCGGGTGATGCCCTCGCTGCGCTCCAGGTAGCGGCCGAACCAGAACATGTTGTCGGCCACGCGGCTCGGCAGGTCGCGCCCGCCGCGCACGAGGCGCACGGGCGCGGCCGCCGGCGGGGCCGAGCGCCGCGGGGCTTGCGGCGCGTCGGACATCACCCAGGTGTCCTTGCTGCCGCCCTCGCCGCCCCCCTGCAGGGCCGCGTTCGTCAGGTCGCGCGCCGAGGACGCGCGCGCCAGCCCGCCGGGCATGGCGCGGTAGCCGTCGCCCTGCGCCGCCCCCTGCGCCGCCCCCTGCGCCGCCATGAACGCGCGCAGCACCATGGGCTTGGGCTCCAGCCGCCCGCCCACCCACACGGGCGCGGTGGACGGGCTGACCGGCTCCTGCGCCACGTAGGCGTGCGGGCGCGCGGCGATGCGGGCCGCCAGCGCCTCGCGCTCCGCCGCCGCCAGCGTGTCGCCGAGGACGGCGGGGGCGCGCAGGTCGTAGGCCGGGCGGATCACCAGCCGATCGAGGTTGGCCAGCACATGGCGGCGCGCCGTCTCGTCCCCGCACCACCACGTCCGCACGGACGGCAGCTTCAAATCCTCGCCCAGCAGGTCCCGCGCCAGGCGCGGCAGGAAGACGGCCAGTGCCGGCGTTTCCAACACGCCGCAGCCCAACGCGTTGGCGATGGTCACCGATCCCGCGCGCACCGCCTGCACCATGCCCGCCACGCCGAGGTCGGAGCGCGAATCCAGCTCCAACGGGTCGCACAGGTGCGCGGGTGTGTGACGCAGGATGACGTCCACGGGCTGGAGCCCGTCCAGCGTCTTCAGCAGCACCCGCTCGTCGCGTACCGTCAGGTCTTCGCTTTCCACCAGCGCGCAGCCGAGCAGGCGGGCGAGGTAGGCGTGCTCGAAGCCGCTGCCGGCGGCGGTGCCGGGGCTGAGCAGGACGAGGCGCGGCGTGTCGAAGCGGCGCGGCGACAGCGACAGCAGCGTGTCGCGCAGCACCTGCACGAAGGGCATCAGCCATTGCACGCGCGAGCTGCGGAAGAACTCCGACAGGATGCGCGTGGTGATGTGCCGGTTCTCCAGCGCGTAGCCGATGCCGGCCGGCGCGTCCGTGCGATCCCCCATCACGGTCCAGCCGCCATCGCGGGTGCGGGCCAGGTCGGCGGCGTAAAGGTGCAGGAAGATGCCGGCGGGCGGCACGACGCCATGGCAGGCGCGCAGGTAACCGGGATGCCCGAACACCAGCGTCGGCGGCAGCAGCCCGTCACGCACCAGCCGCCGCTCGCCGTACAGGTCGGCGAGGATCAGGTTCAGAAGGCGCGCCCGCTGCTCCAGCGCCGCCGCCAGCGCCCGCCCCTCCGCCGCCTCCAGCAGCAGCGGCATGGGGTCGAGCTGCCAGGGCCGCTCCAGCCCCTGCGGGTCGCCGTGCACGTGGAAGGTGACGCCGTTGTCGGCGATCAGCCGCTGGCCGCGCTCCCAGCGGCGGTTCATCTCCTCCGCCGGCAGCGCCGCCAGCCCCTCGACGAACTCCTCCCAATAGGGGCGCACGGCGCCGTCCGCCCCCATCATCTCGTCACAGCCGCCGGTCGGCCGGGGGTAACCGTGGTGGAGCGGATAGGCCGCTCCCGGTTTCGAAGTCGGGGTCAGGGGTTCGGACGCGATGACGGGCACCGGGGTTGCGAGTAAACCGTCCACCACGGTTACGTCAGCCGCAGGTCGAGCGTCAACGGGAACTCCGGATTCGGCTTCTCGGGCGCCGCGTTCAGCCCGCCCGGATGATGCCCGTGGTCGAAGAACCGCGCCCGGCGCCGCGCCTCAGCCTCGAAGGCGTTGACCGGGAAGGTGTCGTAGTTGCGCCCGCCCGGATGAGCCGCGTGGTAGGTGCAACCGCCGACGGAGCGGCCGTTCCAGCCGTCCACCATGTCGAACTCCAGCGGCGTGTGCACGCCGATGGTCGGGTGCAGGCACGACGCCGGCTGCCACGCGCGATAGCGCACGCCGGCCACGAACTCGCCGGGCCGGCCGGTGGGGTGCAGCGGCACGCGCCGGCCGTTGCAGGCGACCCAGTGCCGTCCGGGCACGAGGTTGGAGACCTTCACCTGCAGCCGCTCCAGCGACGAGTCGACATAGCGCACGGTGCCGCCGCCGCCCGCCTCCTCGCCCATCACGTGCCAGGGCTCCAGCGCCGTGCGCAGTTCCATCACGATGCCGGCGCGCTCGATGGTGCCGATGGCCGGGAAGCGGAATTCGAAGTGCGGGGCGTACCAGTCCTCCATGAAGGGGAAGCCGGCGCGCTTCATGTCGTCCAGCACGTCGCGGAAGTCGGCCCAGACGTAGTGCGGCAGCATGAAGCGGTCGTGCAGCGCGTTGCCCCAGCGCACCAGCGGCGCCTTGTAGGGCTTCGCCCAGAAGCGCGCGATCAGCCCGCGCAGCAGAAGCTGCTGGGCAAGGCTCATGCGCGCGTGCGGCGGCATCTCGAAGGCGCGGAACTCCACCAGCCCCAGGCGGCCGGTGGGGCCGTCCGGCGAATAGAGCTTGTCGATGCAGATCTCGGTGCGGTGCGTGTTGCCGGTGACGTCCACCAGCACGTTGCGCAGCACCCGGTCCACCACCCACGGCGGCACCGGGGCGCCCAGGCCCGGCAACTGGCCCAGCGCGATCTCCAGCTCGTAAAGCGCGTCGTCGCGCGCCTCGTCCACGCGCGGCGCCTGGCTGGTCGGGCCGATGAACAGGCCGGAGAACAGGTAGGACAGGCTGGGGTGATTGATCCAGTAGCGGATCAGGCTGCCCAGCAGGTCCGGCCGGCGAAGGAACGGGCTGTCGGCGGCGGAGGAGCCGCCCACGACGATGTGGTTGCCGCCGCCGGTGCCGACGTGGCGCCCGTCGACCATGAACTTCTCGGTGCCCAGGCGCGACTGGTGCGTCTCCTCATAGACCCCCAGCGTGATGTCCTTCAGGTGCTCCCACGAGGTGGCGGGGTGCACGTTCACCTCGATCACGCCGGGGTCGGGGGTGACCTTGATGACGTTCAGGCGGCTGTCGTGCGGCGGCGGGTAGCCCTCGACGTGCACCGGCACGCCGGCCGTGGCGGCCGCGTCCTCGACCGCCGCGATCAGTTCCACGTAATCCTCGGCCCGCTCGACCGGCGGCAGGAAGACGCACAGCCGGCCGTCGCGCGGCTCGACGCACAGCGCGGTGCGCACGTTGTCGGCGACAAGGCCGTGATCGGTCTCCTTCACATCCTCCATTTGGCCGCGGCGCTGCTCGCCCTGCCCCCAGGTCGGCACCGGCGCGCCGGCGCGGTAGTGCTGGCCGGCGTGCGGCGGATCGGGAAGCGGTCCGCGCTCCTCGAACGGGTCGGCCTCGCTCAGGTGCGGGTAGTCGGCCGGCGGGATCCATGGCAGGGAGTGCAGCGGCAGGCGGAACCCCATGGGCGAATCGCCGGGCAGCAGGCACATGCGCTCGCGCCGCGTCGGCCACGGCCCGGTGACCCAGCGTCGTCCGTCCGCCGCGTTCCACCGCTGCAAAGGCAGCGCGTAGCCCACCACGGCGTCCAGCCCGCGGGCGAACACCCGCGCCAGCCGCGCCCGCTCCTCCGGGTCGTCCAGCTTGGCGTCGAACGGGTCGACGTTGGGCGGCAGCGCGTGTTCGCGCAGGACGTAGTGCACCGGGTCCTCGTAGGCCGGGCGCAGGTAGGCGGGATCGACCGCCAGCCGCTTGGCCAGCGCCTCGCCGAAGGCGCGCGCCGTCCGGGATGTCGGCTTGTAGTCCTTCGCCTCGTCGGCGATCAGGGCCGGCTCGCGCCACAGCGGCTTGCCGTCGGTGCGCCAGTGCAGCGCGAAGGCCCAGCGCGGCAGCGATTCACCCGGATACCACTTGCCCTGCCCGAAGGTGACCACGGCTCCCGGCGCGAAGCGGTCGCGCAGGCGCAGCAGCAGCTCGGCCGCGCGCACGCGCTTGGTCGGCCCCAGCGCCTCGGTGTTCCACTCGGCGCCGTCCATGTCGTCGATGGAGACGAAGGTGGGTTCGCCGCCCATGGTCAGGCGCACGTCGCCCGCGTTCAGCCTGGCGTCGATGGCGGCCCCCAGGGCGTCGATGGCCTGCCACTGCGCGTCGGTGTAGGGCTTGGTGACGCGCGGCGTCTCGTAGAGGCGCGTCACCTCCATGTGGTGGCCGAACGCGACCTCGCACTCCCCCACCAGCCCGGTGATGGGGGCCGCACTGGTCGGATCGGGCGAGCAGGCCAGCGGGATGTGCCCCTCCCCCGCCAGCAGGCCGGAGGTGGGGTCGAGGCCGATCCAGCCGGCGCCGGGCAAATAGACCTCGGTCCAGGCGTGCAGGTCGGTGAAGTCGGCCGGCGGCCCGGCCGGCCCGTCCAGCGGCTTCACGTCGGGCACGAGCTGGATCAGGTAGCCGGACACGAAGCGCGCCGCGAAGCCCAGGTGGCGCAGCACCTGCACCAGCAGCCACGCGCTGTCGCGGCACGATCCCGTGCGCTTGCCCAGCGTCTCCTCGCAGGTCTGGACGCCCGGCTCCATGCGGATGACGTAGCCGATCTCCGCTTGCAGGCGCTGGTTCAGATCGACCAGGAAGTTGGTGGTCTGCTTCTCGCGGCGGTCCACCGTCTCCAGGAAGGCGGCCAGCTCCGGCCCCGCCGGTTCGCACAGGCGGTAGGGCGCCAGTTCGTGCGCCAGATCCGGGTGGTAGGTGAAGGGGAAGGTCTCGGCACTCGGCTCCAGGAAGAAGTCGAACGGATTCATCACCGACATATCGGCGACGACGTCCACGGTGACCGTGAACTCCGTCGTGCGCTCGGGAAAGACCAGCCGGGCCAGCCAGTTCCCCTGCGGGTCCTGCTGCCAGTTGAGGAAGTGCTCCTCCGGCGTGATCTTCAGGGAATAGGACAGGATCGGCGTGCGCGCGTGCGGCGCCGGGCGCAGCCGCACCACCTGCGGCGACAGCGTGACGGGCCGGTCGTACTTGTATTCGGTGCGGTGCGTGAGGCCGACGCGGATGGTCATCGCACGCTCTCCAAGGCTGGGGTGGCTTCGTCCATGGGCAAAGGCGCTATGTCCTCGAAGGAGCGGCGCAGCGCTTCGCCCCAGCGGCGGCGGATCTCCGCCAGATAGGGATGCCCTTCGGTGAAGCGCTCCTGGTAGCCGGGGCGCAGCGTGTCGCGGCGGTAGCACGTCATGTCGATGGGCAGGCCGACCGACAGGTTGCTGCGGATCGTCGAATCGAAGGAGATCAGCGTCAGCTTGGCGGCCTCGGCCAGACTCATGCTCTGCGTCAGCAGGCGGTCGAACACCGGCTTGCCGTACTTGGTCTCGCCGATCTGGAAGTAGGGGGTGTCGGGCATCGCCTCGATGAAGTTGCCGGCGGCGTAGATCTGGAACAGGCGCGGCGCCTCGCCCTTGATCTGACCGCCCAGCAGCAGCGTGGCGTTGAAGTCGTAGTTGTGCTTTTTCAGGTGCTCGGCGTCGATGCGGTGCACCTCGCGAAACGCCTCGCCGGCCAGCCGCGCCACCTGGAACATGGTGGGGGCCTTGAGGATGTTGCTGCCCTTCTTGCCCCGCGTGCCCTCCTCCAGCAGCGACAGCGCCGCCTGCGTCACGGCGAGGTTGCCCGCCGACAGGAAGACCAGCACCCGCTCGCCATCCTTCGCGAACACCTTCGTCTTGCGGTACGTGGCGATGTTGTCGATGCCGGCGTTGGTCCGGCAGTCCGAGGCGAAGACGAGGCCGTCGTTCAGCAACAGCCCGACGCAGTAAGTCATGGTCACCCCAGCAGTGTTTCCCCGATCGGCAGCAACTCCCATGCCAGCCCCGCCCGGCGTGCAATGGCGCGGCGCTGCCCGCGACGGTTGAGGGTCCGCCGCCCGAAGCCGATGCACGCCGGCGCCCACGCGGCGGTCGTTTGCCCGTTTTTCGGGCAATTCCCGGCCAGGGAACAAACACCGCGAGCGGCGGTTACCCTGCGGCCCCGCACACCCCCAGGCACCCGTGGACAGACCATGCAGACGTTCGGCATCCGCCACGTGACAACCTACCGCTACGCCAACCCGGTGACCTTCGGCGACCACCGGCTGATGGTCCGCCCGCGCGGCAGTCACGACATGAAGCTGCGCGGCAGCAGCCTGACCATCAGCCCGCCGCCGTCGTCTTTGCGCTGGCTGCACGACGTGTTCGGCAACTCCATCGCCATCGCCTCCTTCGAGGGCGCGGCCACGGAGTTGTCCGTCGTCAGCGAGCTGCAGGTGGAGCATTATCCGCTCGACGAACCGGATTACACGGTCGAGGAGTACGCCCGCACCTACCCCTTCAGCTACGCGGCGGAAGAGGCCCCCGACCTCGCCCGCACCATGCTGCGCCACTATCCCGACGCCGAGCACACGGTGGACGCGTGGGCGAAGACCTTCGTCGTCCCCGACCCGGCAAGCGAGAGTGCCCTGGTCGAGACGCGCACCATGCTGGAGCGCATGACCCTGGGCATCAAGGAGGGCTTCACCTACGCCGCCCGCGACGCGGAGGGCACGCGGTCCCCGGTCGAGACGCTGGAGACGCGCAGCGGCAGTTGCCGCGACTTCGCGCTGTTGATGATGGAGGCGGTGCGCAGCCTGGGCCTCGCCGCGCGGTTCGTCAGCGGCTACCTCTACGATCCGGCGGTGGACGGGGCGGAAGCCGGCACGGTGGGCGCGGGCGCGACGCACGCCTGGGTGCAGGTCTACCTGCCGGGGGCCGGCTGGGTGGAGTTCGACCCGACCAACGGCATCATCGGCGGCAAGCACCTGCTGCGCGTCGCGGTATCCCGCGATCCCTCGCAGGCGATCCCGGTGTCGGGAAGCTGGTTCGGCGCCCCCGCCGATTTCCTGGGCATGACGGTGGAGGTCAGCGTGACGGCCAATTCGTAGGTTGGGTTGAAACCCAACATCCTTCGCATGGCGAACACGTTGGGTTCTCGCTGGCGCTCAACCCAACCTACGAAACAGCCTGCAACCGTACCCCCACCGCCTTCTTCTCCGTCAGCGGCAGGTCGTAGGTCACCGTCGCCCCATAGGCGCCCGGATCGGTCGGATCGACGCGCACCTTGTCGAAGGCCAGCACGCGCGTGCCCAGCGTGAAGCCCTCCTTCAAATCGTGGGTGACCATGAAGACGGTCATCTTCTCGTCCGCCCACAGGCGCAGCAGCAACTCGTACATCTGCGCCTTGGTGCCGGGGTCGAGCGCGCCGAACGGCTCGTCCAGCAGCAGGACCTTGGGCTTCAGGATCAGCGCCTGGGCGATGGCGAGGCGCTGCTGCATGCCGCCCGACAGTTCCGCCGGGTACTTGGACAGGTGGTTGCCGAGGCCCACCGCCTCCAGCACCCCCCGCCCCTCCTCCATCGCCGCGCGGCGCTGGGCGCCGAACAGCCGGCCCAGCAGACGCGAGCCCTGGAATTCGCGGCCCAGAATGACGTTCTCCAGCACCGTCAGGTGCGGGAAGACGGAATAGCGCTGGAACACCACACCACGGTCCGGCCCCGGCTCGGCCACCAGAGGGGCGCCGTCCAGCTCGATCGCCCCGCGCGTCGGGCTCTCCTCGCCCAGCAGCAGGCGCAGGAAGGTGGTCTTGCCGCACCCCGAGGGGCCGACCAGCGCGCAGAACTCGCCGGACGGGATCTCCAGGTTGACGCGCTCCAGCACCACCTGGTTCGGATATTCCATCCACAGGTCGCGGACGGTGACGGTGCTCATGACGACCCCTTTCCGGCCTTGAGCCACGGGAAGCACACATCGTTGAAGCGGCGCAGCAGGTAGTCGGACGCGAAGGCCAGCAGCGTGATCCAGGCGACGTACGGCAGGATCACGTCCATCGCCATGTAGCGCCGCACCAGGAAGATGCGGTAGCCCAGCCCCTCCGTCGCCGCGATGGCCTCGGCCGAGATGAGGAACAGCCACGCCGGCCCCAGCGACAGCCGCAGGGCGTCGGCCAGCCGCGGCACCACCTGCGGCAGCACCACCCGCACGACGATCTGCCACGTCGACGCCCCCAGCGTCTGCGCCTTTATCAGTTGTTCGCGCGGCATCTCGCCCACCCGCATGGCGAGGTCGCGGACCAGGAACGGCGCCACGCCCACCACGATCAGCACCACCTTGGACAACTCATCAAGGCCGAAGACGATGAACAGCACGGGCAGCACCGCCATCGGCGGCACCATGGACAGCATGGCGACGAACGGCGACAGCCCCGCCCGCACGTAGGGAATCAGGCCCATGCCGATGCCGATCACCAACGCCAGCGCCGTCGCCACGCCAAGCCCCAGGCCCAGCCGGTGCAGGCTGGCGACCGTGTCCACCCACATCAGGTAGTCGCCGGTCCGCGCGTCGGGCGTGAAGGCCATGCGTCCCACGGCGGCGACCATGTTGGAAAGCGGCGGCAGCAGCTTGTCGTTGGGGTTCTCCGCCAGCCGCAGCGCCGAGGCGACCGCATAGGCGGCGCACGCCGCCAGGAACGGGAGGGCGCCCCAGAACAGGACGCCTCCCCGGCCGGGGCGCCGGTTGATGATCCGGCGCATCGATCAGAGCTTCCCGTCGGCGGCGAGCTTCATCGCGTCGGCGTCGAAGCGCAGCTTGACGTTCTTGGCGTCGCCCAGCACCACGCCGGCGGGGAAGGCGATGCCCACCGCGTCGCGGCTCTTCGCCCCCTCGCCCAGCAGGCCGTGGTCGAAGGAGAAGGTGCGCACGAGGTCCATGGTCTTGATCAGGTCGCCGCCGGTGGCGAAGGCGGCACCCTCCGCCGGGGTGTAGAACATCTTCGTGGTGGCGAGCTGCGCCTGATAGCCGGCGAGGTCGGTGCCCGACGCCTTCGCCATCGCCTCCAGCGCCGCCTTGCCGGCCGGCGTGTCGGGCTTGGTCATCAGGCCCATGATCTCGTACCACGCCCCAACAAGCGCCTTGGCGAAGTTGGGATTGTCCTTCAGCGTGGCGGTGTTGACGACCATCAGGTCGATGATCTCGCCCGGCACCTTGGAGCTGTCGAAGACCATGGTGGCGCCCTGGACCTTGGCCACCTCGCTCAACTGCGGGTTCCAGGTGACCGCGGCGGTGACGTCGGCCGACGAGGAGAAGGCCGACACGATGTCGGCGTCCGCGGTGTTCACCACCGTCACGTCCCGCTCCTTCAGCCCCACCGTGTCCAGCGCGCGGGCCAGCAGGTAATGCGATACCGACAGCTCGACCAGATTGACCTTCTGGCCCTTGATGTCCTTCAGGGTCTTGCCCTTCTTCAGGACCACGCCGTCGTTGCCGTTGGAATAGTCGCCGGCGATCAACGCGGTGGTGTCGACGCCGCCGGCCGCCGGGATGGTCAGCGCGTCCATGTTGGTCATGACGCAGCCGTCGAAGGCGCCGGCCGTGTACTGGTTGATGGATTCGACGTAATCGTTGATCTGCACGATCTCGACCTTGATGCCGTACTTGTCGGCCCATTTCTTCATGATGCCGCTGTCGGCGGCATAGCCCCACGGCATCCAGCCGGCGTAGATCGACCACGCCACGCGGAAGTTCTTCTTCTCCGCCGCGAAGGACGGCGATTGGGCGGTGACCACCACGGCCGCCGCGAGGGCCACGCCGCACACGACGCGCTTGAGCAAGGTCCGCATCTGCAAAGCTCCTTTGATCCTGAGAGTGGTTACCGCGCCAGCCAGCGGCGCCAGCCGCCGAAGCGGGTGATGTCTTCCGCGCCTTTCAGCGCGATGGGTTCGCACACGAAGCCCTTCACCGCCCCGCCGTCCTCCAGCGTGACGGTGCCAATCGCCATGGGTGCGGGCACCTCGGCCACGAAGCGGCCGAAGGCGGCCTCCTCCAGCTCCCACACCTCCACCTCGATGCCGCCAGCGCCGCTGGGGTCGCGCGCCAGACCCGGCTTGGCCGGCACCGTCCCGGCCAGCGCGTAGAGGCGGTAGCCCTCGGCCGTGCGCGCCGTGCGCACCAGCCGCGCCCCGCGGCCGGTGAGCTGGTGGTTGAGCGGCTGGCCGGTGAGGTGCGCGCCCACGACAGCGAGGCGCACGGTGCCCGGCGCCGCGCGCTCCACGTCCGGCGCCGGCCCCGCCGGCAGGTGGCCGGTGGCGCCGATGGGCAGCACCTGCGCGCGGTGGAGGCGGTCGCCCAGCGCCGCCAGCGCGCCGTCCGCGAAGGCCCGGCCGATCAGCGTGACGCCGAACGGCAGGCCGTTGGCGCGGAACCCGGCCGGCACGGCAATGGCCGACAGGTCCATCAGGTTCACGAAGTTGGTGTAGTAGCCCAGGTTGCTGTTCAGCCGCACCGGATCGGCCAGCACGTCGTCGATGGTGTAGGTGGTGCCGGTGGTGGGCAGCAGCAGCACGTCCATCTTCGCCCACTCCGCCTCCGCCCGGCGGGTCAGCTCCGCCAGCTTGTAGAAGCCGGCGAAGGCGTCGGCGGCGCCGATCTTGTCCGCACCCAGGACGATGCCGCGCACCACCGGGTGGATGGCCTCGGCGTTCGTCGCGGCGAACGACCGGATGGCGGCCAGCCGCTCCGCCACCCAGGGGCCGGAGTAGAGAAGCTGTGCGGCGTCGCGGAACGGCGTGTAGTCCACCGCCACCCGCGTGCCGCCCAGCGCCTCCAGCCGGTCGATAGCGGCGGCGAACAGCGCGGCGACCGCCTCATCGCCGAAGAACTCCAGACCGTCCGCCGGCACGCCGAAGCGGAAGCCCGGCGGCAGCGCCGCCGGCAGCGCCGCCCCGGCGGGTGCCGTGCGCGAATACGGATCGGCCGGATCGTACGCCCCGGCCACGCCCAGCACGGCCAGCGCGTCGCCCGCCGTGCCGGCGAAGATCGACACGCAGTCCTGCGTGCGGCAGGCCGGCACCACGCCGGCGGCGCTGACCATGCCCTTGGTGGGCTTCAGCCCGACGATGTTGTTGAAGGCCGCCGGCACCCGCCCCGACCCCGCCGTGTCGGTGCCCAGCGCGAAGCTGACCAGCCCCGCCGCCACCGCCACGCCGGACCCGGAGCTGGACCCGCCCGACACATAGCGCGGGTCGAACACCGACGAACACGCGCCATAGGGCGAGCGCGTGCCGACCAGCCCGGTGGCGAACTGGTCCAGGTTGGTCTTGCCGACCAGGATGGCGCCCGCCGCCTCCAGCCGCTCCACCACCGTGGCGGAGCGGTCGGGGGTGTAGGCGAACTCCGGGCAGCCGGCGGTGGTCGGCAGGCCGGCCACGTCGATGTTGTCCTTCACCGCGAAGGGGATGCCGAACAGCGGCAGCGCCTCCCCCGCCCGGCGCCGCGCCTCGGCGGCGGCCAGACGCTTGCCCGTCTCGGCGCGGGACAGCGGGTGTATCCACACCGGCCGCTCGCCCATCGCGGCGATACGGTCATGCACGGCGTCCAGCACCGCGGCCGGCGTCAGGCTGCCGTCGGCGTAGGCCCTGGCGAGGACCGCGATTTCCAGGCTTTGTACGGTCATGCTCTGTCCTTTCACGCGGCGGCGGGGAGGAGGACGGCCAGCGTCTGGCCCAGCGTCACCGCCTGCCCTTCCGCACAGCGGATCTCGGCCAGCGTGCCGTCGGCGTGCGCGGCCACGGTGATCTCCATCTTCATGGATTCGACGATCAGCAGCGGGTCGCCGGCCTTCACCACTGCGCCCGGCTCGGCCGCGATCTTCCACACGCTGCCCGGCACCGGGCTGGGCACCGCCTCGCTGCCCGGCGGCAGGTCGCCGTGCGCCTCGGCCCCGGCATCGTCGGCGACCTCGGAGACGTAGGCGTTCTGCCCGGCCGCCTCCCAGCGCGCCCGCTCCTCCTCGAAGGCGGCCTGCTGGCGTGCCTTGAAGGCGGCGATGCTCTCCCGGTTGTCCGCCAGGAAGCGGCGGTAGTCGGCGAGGCGGAACGTCTCCTCCTCGATGCGCAGCTTGGCGCGGCCCAGCGGGAAGTCGGCGCGGAACCGCATCAGCTCCTCGTGGCTCACGGGGAAGAAGCGGATCTGGTCGAAGTGGCGCAGCAGCCAGGGCTTGCCCGGCTCGAAGGCGTCGGTCGCCTTGTGCGTGTTCCACATCTGGCAGGTGCGGCCGACGAACTGGTAGCCGCCCGGCCCCTCCATGCCGTAGACGCACATGTACGCCCCGCCGATGCCCACCGCGTTCTCCGGCGTCCAGGTGCGCGCCGGGTTGTATTTGGTGGTGACGAGGCGGTGGCGCGGGTCCACCGGCGTCGCCACGGGTGCCCCCAGGTACACGTCGCCCAATCCCAGCACGAGGTAGCTGGCGCCGAAGACGATCTCCTTCACCGCTTCGATGTCGTCCAGCCCGTTGATGCGGCGGATGAACTCGATGTTGCTGGGGCACCACGGCGCGTCGGCGCGCACCGACTGCATGTACTTCGATATCGCCAGCCGCGTCGCCTCGTCGTCCCACGACAGCGGCAGGTGGATGATGCGCGTCGGCACCTCCAGATCGTCCACGGCGGGCAGCGCGTCCTCGGCCGCCACCAGCCGGTCGAGCAGCGTCGGCAGCGGCAGCACCGTATTGTCGTAATGGATCTGTAGCGACCGGATGCCCGGCGTGACGTCGATGATCCCCGGCAATGCCTGCGCCGCCAGCCATTGCTGGAGCGCGTGTACCCGGAAACGCAACGCCAAGTCCAGCACCAGCGGGCCGTACTCGACCAGCAGGTAGGCGTCCCCGGCGCGGCGGTACACCACGGCGGGCCGGGCGTCGGTGGCGGGAAGGGTGTGGAGGATGGCGCCCCCCAAACCCTCTCCCGCCCCGGGAGAGGGTGGCGCCGAAGGCGCCGGGTGAGGGTAAAGGCAAGGATCCTTGGACGCACCCTCACCCTCCCGCGCATGCGCGCGGGCCCCTCCCTCTCCCGGGGCGGGAGAGGGGGAAAGGAGCCGCCTGAACCGCACCTTGTCCCCCGGCCGGAGCTGGCCGATCTTCCACAGCTCGGCGCTGGCGATGGTCGCCGGGCAGACGAAGCCGCCCAGGCTCGGGCCGTCCGGTCCCAGGATCACCGGCATGTCGCCGGTAAAGTCGATGGTGCCGATGGCGTAGGCGTTGTCGTGGATGTTGGAAGGGTGCAGCCCCGCCTCGCCGCCGTCCTTGCGCGCCCACTGGGGCTTCGGCCCGATCAGGCGCACGCCGGTGCGGCTGGAGTTGTAGTGCACCTCCCAGTCGGCGGCGAAGAAGGTGGCGATGTCCTCCTCCGTGAAGAAGTCCGGCGCGCCGTGCGGGCCGTACAGCACGCCGACCTCCCACGCGTGCCTGTGCGCCGGGATCTCGTCCTCGCTCAGCGCCTGGATCGGCCCGGCCGGTGCGTCGCCCAGGTGCAGCACGTCGCCGGGCAGCAGCGCCCGCCCGCCGTGCCCGCCGAACCTGCCCAGCGTGAACGTGGACTTGCTGCCCAGGTAGTCCGGCACGTCCAGCCCGCCGCGCACCAGCAGGTAGGCGCGACAGCCCGCCCCGCTCAGCGTACCGATGCGCAGCATCGCACCCGCCGGCACTTCGACCGGCCGCCAGTACGGCACCGGCGTCCCGTCGATGTCCGCCGGCATCTCCGCACCGGCCAGACAGACGACGGCGGCCGCGTTGAAGCTCAGCGTCGGGCCGGACACGGTGATCTCCAGGCCCGCCGCCCCCTCCGGGTTGCCCAGCACCGTGTTGCCCAGGCGGAAGGCCAGCGGGTCCATCGGCCCCGACGGCGGCACGCCGACTTCCCAATAGCCGATGCGGCCGGGGTAATCCTGCACGGTCGTCAGCGTGCCGGGCGTCACAACCTCCACCGTGCGCGCGGTGTAGGCGAAGGTCTCCAGGGTGCGCGTGGTGATGCCGCCCGCCGCGAACGCCGGGTCGGCCGCCAACTGGCGCAGGTAGCCGAGGTTCGTCTCGATCCCCGCCAGCCGGCAGCGCGCCAGTGCGCCCCGCAGCTTCGCCAACGCCTCGGCGCGGTCATCCCCGCGCACGATGATCTTGGCGACCAGCGGATCGTAGAAGGGCGTGACCTCGCTGCCCTGCTCCACCCAGGTCTCGACGCGCGCGTCCTCGGGAAACACGGCCTCGGTCAGGATGCCGGACGAGGGTCGGAAGTTGCGCCCGGGATCCTCCGCGTAAACGCGCACCTGGATCGAAGCACCGCGCGCCTTCCCGGCGAACTCAGCCAGCGGCAGCGTTTCACCGGCCGTCTGCCGGATCATCCATTCCACGAGGTCGATGCCGGTGACCTCCTCGGTCACGCCGTGCTCGACCTGCAGCCGGGTGTTGACCTCCAGGAAGTACGCCTCGCCCGCCGCGTCGTCGTAGACGAACTCCACCGTGCCGGCGGACTGGTAGTTCACGGCGCGGCCCAGCCGCCCCGCCGCCTCGAACAGGCTGCGGCGCAGGTCTTCGGAAATGCCGGGGGCCGGCGTCTCCTCGACGACCTTCTGGTTGCGCCGCTGGGCGGAGCAGTCGCGCTCGCCCAGCGCCACCACCGTGCCCTTGCCGTCGCCGAAGATCTGCACCTCGATGTGGCGGGCGCGCTCGACGAACTTCTCCAGGTAGACGCCGCCGTCCTTGAAGTTGTTGCGCGACAGGCGGCAAACCGCCTCGAACATGCCCTCAAGCTGCTCGGGATCGCGGCAGAGCTGCATGCCGATGCCGCCGCCGCCGGCCGTGCTCTTGATCATCACCGGATAGCCGATGCGCGCGGCCTCCGCCTTCGCATGCGCCACGTCGTCCAGCAGCCCGCTGCCCGGCGACAGCGGCACGCCGCTCCGCTCGGCCAGTTCACGCGCCGTGTGCTTCAGGCCGAAGGCGCGCATCTGCTCCGGCGTCGGGCCGATGAAGGCGATGCCGGCGGCAGCACACGCCTCGGCGAAGCCGGGGTTCTCCGACAGGAAGCCGTAGCCGGGGTGGATGGCCTGCGCGCCCGTCGCCTTCGCCGCCTCCAGGATGCGTTCGGCGTTCAGGTAGCTTTCCGACACGGCCGCCGGGCCGATGCAGACGGCCTCGCCCGCCAGCGCCACGTGCAGGGAGTGGGCGTCGGCCTCGGAATACACGGCGACCGAGGCGATGCCCATGCGGTCGAGCGTGCGGATGACGCGGCAGGCGATCTCGCCGCGGTTGGCGATCAGGACCTTGGTGAACATGGCCGCTCCCCTCACGCCGCCCCAGAGGACGAAGAGTCCCACACCAGCACCTCGATGGGTGTCGGGTTGTAGGCGTTGCAGGGGTTGTTGAGCTGCGGGCAGTTGGAGATGAGGACGATCACGTCCATCTCCGCGCGCATCTCCACGTACTTGCCGGGGCCGCTGACCCCATCCGCAAATGTCAGCCCGCCGTCCGGCGTGACCGGCACGTTCATGAAGAAGTTGATGTTGTGGGTGATGTCGCGCTTGGTCAGGCCGAAGTGCTCGTTCTCCGCCACCGCCAGCATCCAGCTGTCGCGGCAGGCGTGCATGCACTTCTTCTCCAGGGCGTAGCGCACCGTGTTGCTTTCGGTGGCGCAGGCCCCGCCCAGCGTGTCGTGCCGCCCGACCGTGTCGGCGACGATCTCCAGCATGGGGTTGCCCATGGTGGACATCAGCTTGGTGCCCACCGACAGGTAGACGTTGCGCTGCGCCTGGATGGTGTCCACGGCGCTGTAGCGCTCGGCCGGGTCGGCGGCGCTGTAGAACAGGGTGTCGGCGGCCTGGTTGCCCTCCAGGTCGACGATGCGCAACGTCTGTCCCTTGCGCACCACCTCCATCCAGTAGTCACCGGCCGGGACGATCTTGCGGGTGACGGCGGCGTTGGGGCTGAGCGTGCTTTCCTTGATCATGGCGCGCTCCTCAACCGCAGACGTGGTACAGGCGGGTGTTCTCGAACCCGCGTTCGTTCTCGGGCCGCGAGCATTTGCAGCGGTCGTCGTCCGCCACCGGTGCGGCCGTGCGAAGCTGGTAGGTGATGGGCTTGCGCGGGTACTCCGTGGCGGGGTTCAGCGGGTGCGGGCAGGTGTGCAGCAGCACCAGCGTGTCCATCTCGAACCGCAGATCGACGAAGGCGCCGGCCTTCGCGTGCGTCGGGTCGAAGGCCAGCGCGCCGTCCTCCGCCGTCGCCACCTTGCTGAACCAGTTCACGTTGGCGGCGAGGTCGCGGCGGCCCAGCCCGTACTTCGCCCCCTCCACCAGGAAGCTGTCATGCCCGTTCAGCGTCCAGCCGTTGCGGTGCTCCTGGTAGCTCCTGTGGCCCCAGCGCCCGGCCACCAGCGCCTTGGTGGTGTTGCCGCACACCGTGTCGTGCCAGCCGGACGTGTCCTCGACGATGGAACAGAAGATCCGCCCCATGTCGGAATACAGGCAGTGCCCGGCCGTCAGCTTGAAGGTGTTCTGGCACTTCAGTGTGTCGGGAGCGTTGTAGCGCTCAAGCAGGTTCTGCGGGTTGTAGAACAGCATGCCGACATTGGCGCCGCCCTCGCGATCGATCAGGCGCAGGACCGTCCCGCGCCGGACGGTGAGCGACCAGTGCTTGCCCCCGGGGATCTCGTCCTCGTAAAGCACGTCCTCAGTGGTGTGGCCGTGGGCCATCCCTTGCCTCCTTCCCGTTCCGGGTCGTCCCGGCCGAGGCTCCGCGCACGGACCGCAAGGGTGGTCCGCGGGCCGGGTCGTCCCGGCCGGAGCATGACGTCCAAAGGAGGATTGCAGGCGTTGGGAAGTCCCACCGGAGCTGCAGCCTCCGTGTTCGGAACCTCCCGGGCTTTTGTCCCGCCGTGTGCCTGCCCGCTGTTCACCGGACAGGTTGCCGCTCTCGGACCAGTCACCGGGATGGCGCGTCTTGGCTCCCCGGCCGGAACCCTAGCGGCTCTCGATGCATACCTTTGCAAACCCCGTGCCAGATGGCGCGGCAAGGGCGGCCCTCGTGAAGCGCACGGTCATGCGCGTGCACAGGCGCCGGGCATTTCGGCAGATGCCTTGATTTTAAGCTTTCGCGATGACGAATTGTGCAGAAACACCGTAGGGTGGCTTGATGCCAAGGCCGAAAACCCCGCCGGCCATCAGGCCAGATCGTCCAGCGCCTGTTGCAGTGAGGGGTACAGCGCTTCCACCACCGATCCGTCCGCACGGACCGGGGCCGGCAGCAGATCCGCGGCGTCGAGCGCCCCGGCCAGGGCCAGCCCGTTGACCTCCACGAACCCGCCGTCGTCGCCATAGCGTCCGGCGATCCAGTCCGCGCTCGCCGGGTCGCCGTCCAGGGCGTTGTTGCAGGAGATCATGGTGTGCGTGCCGTCGTTGGCCGAGCGGCACCACGCCAGGCAGCCGTCGCCGGTGTCCACCGCCGCGAAGCCGGACTCGGCCAGCGCCTCACGCACGGCCGGCCGGACCTCCACCGCGTCGGCCGCGATGGGATGTGCGTGCCCGCCGGTGCCCGTGTTCGCCTCGTCCACCGCCGCCCCCGCCCAACTGTGATGCACCCCACCACAACAGGACGAACCCGCGAACGTGCCCCATCAAGGATCCGAATAGCCGAGCACCCGCAGGCGCAGGTCGTGCGCGGCCGGATCCCGGTCGAAGTACAGGCCGCCGCGCTGGGTCGACCCGGCGGGGATATAGTCGAACTCGACCTCCGCCGTCTCCACCACGGCTCCGTCGGACAGGAGTTGCCCGGCCACGCGCGCGCGCGCGGCCGCCGATCCGCCGGTGTTCTCCGCCCGGATGCGGGCGTGCCAGCGCTGGCCGTCGTGCGTCACCCCGTCGACGCTCAGCACGATCACTGGGTCGCCGTCGCCGCGGAACAGCCCCTCGTACCCCAGGATGCCCACCGATCCCACGAAGAGCAGCAATCCGATGCCCGACGCGATCCACGCCAGCCAGGAGACGGACGCCGGCCCCGCCCCACTCCGTGCACGGGCATCGTCACGATCCCGCCGCGCCGCCTCGACCATCCGCCGCCCTCCCTTCACACGATCAGCCGGGCCGTGGCGGCTCCCAGCGCCGCGGGGAAGCCTAGCACGACCATGGAGGTCACCAACTCCATCGCCGACAGCCCGCCCATCCGTTCGAACGTCCACAGCAGGTAGAAGCTGACCAGCAGCGCGACGCCGTACCCGGCCACCGTGAAGCGCAGGAAGACGGAGCGGAACGTGTCCTCCCCCCGGCTCTCCTGGCCGGCGAAGCCCACCGTGTAGACGAAGACGTGCAGCAGCCCCAGCGACAGGAAGGCCAACGCCACGGTGTGCCACGGCGTCATCTTGTAGGCGATCAGCACCATCTCCTCCGTCGGCGCCACGTTGAAGCCGACGAACAGCGCGCCCACCATCATGAGGAAAAGCTCGCCGGCGTAGGAGGAGCTCTGCCGCCGCTCCTGGTCCGGGCCGTCGCGCCCGCCCAGTTGCTTGCGCGCCAGCATGGCGCCGATGCTGGCCGGCACCGACTGCAAGGCGATCTTGCCGACGACCTCCGACAGCGGCTGGTCCGCCATGGTGATGCCGAACACGGTGAGCAGCGCCGCCGACACCAGGAAGCCGATGCCGAACGCCGTCAGCGCATCGATCAGGTCGTCCTGCCAGCAGAAGGTTTCCTCGAACCCGGAATAGTAGGACAGGCCGAACAGCACCGGCAGCGTCACCAACATGAACAGCGCCAGCCGGAAGCGGTCCATGTAGAAGCCCAGCTCCCACATCTCCATGGTCATCAGCAGCGGGAACGCGAAGATGACCGCCCCGGCCGCCGCGCGCGCCAGCGCCCGGGCGAAATGCTCCTCGTCATGGATGAGGGCGCGTTGGCGGGTGACGTCCATGACAGGTAAATGCCCGGACGGCAGCCATGTTCCCCTCGCGCCCCCGTCACGTCCCTGGGCGATGGCCTCCCTGCCGCCTCCGGACACGCGCAACGCCGGCGCCGCCTAACGCCCGACGAACGCCGGCGGCCGCTTCTCGATGAAGGCCGAGATCCCCTCCCGGATGTCCTGCGTCGCCGCCATCCGGGCGAAGTGGCTCGCCTCCACCGCAAGCCCCTCGTCGATCGGCAGGTTCAGGCCGCGCGTGGTGCTCGCCAGACAGGCGGCGACCGCGAGCGGCGATTTGTCGGCGATCCGCGCAGCCAGATCGCGGGCGGCCTCCAGCAAGTGGTCGTGCGGCACCACCATGTTGACGAGGCCGGCGGCGCGCGCCTCCTCCGGACCGATGGGATCGCCGGTGAGCAGCATGGCGAGCGCCCGCTTGCGGCCGATCAGGCGCGGCAGGCGTTGCGTGCCACCGTAGGGCGGCGGGAAGCCAAGCCTGATTTCCGACTTGGCGAAATGCGCCCGGTCGCTGGCGATGGCCAGCGGCACCGCTTCGGTAACCTCGCAGCCGCCGCCGAAGGCCAGCCCGTTGACCGCGGCGATGATCGGCTTCGGAAACGCTTCCAGCCGGCTGGTCAGCCGCTGGCCGCGGCGGACGAACTCGCGCAACGCCGTCTCCGGTCCGGCGCGGACCGTGGCGGAGAATTCGTGGATGTCCGCACCCGCCGAAAATGCGCGTTCGCCGGCTCCGGTCAGGATCACGGCGCGCACCGTCTCGTCGGCCTCGATCCCGTCGAGCAGGTCGTGCAACCGCGCGATGGTGGCGAAATCGATGGCGTTGAGCTTGTGCGGGCGGTTCAGCGTCAACGTCGCGACCGCGCCGGCGACGGTCATGAGAACGGTGTCGGACATGGGGGAACTCCTGTCGGTTTGGCCGCGTCGATGCCGCGACTGTGACGGCGCATCGCCCCCATGGCGAACGAGGAGTTCTCATCGTCGGTTGAGCGGAAGGAAGCCGGGGACGGTTAGGAAGTCGCCGGCCGCGGGGTCCCGGTGTCGGCGGCGAGTTCCCGGCGGATCCAGTCACGAAACGCCCGCACGTCCGGCCGCCCCAGCGATTGCGGTGCGCACACGAGCCAGTAGGAGGAGGTGGACGGCACCGGCGGCCCCAGAACGCTCACGAGCGCTCCGGATTCCAGGTCGAGGTCGACCAGGGGGTGACGCCCCAGCGCGACGCCCAACCCTTCCGCCGCGGCGTTGAGCGCGTACTGGATGGTGTCGAACCGCAACCCGCCGCCGAGGTCCAGTCCCCTCACGCCGCGGGCGGCGGCCCAGTGCTCCCATTCCTGGCTGACTTGCGTGACGTGCAGCAGCGGCAGGCCGGCGAGGTCGTCGGCGCGGGTTATCCGGGCCGCCAGCGAGGGGGCGCACACCGGCACCAGGGCTTCGGTCACGAGGTGGAGGACGTCCAGGTCCGGCCACGGCCCGCTTCCCATGCGGATAGCGAGGTCGATCCCGTCCCGTGGAAACTCCACCGGCCGTTGCGCGGTGTCCAGGGTGATCGCGATCCCCGGACGGGCCGCCTTGAAACGCCGCAGACGCGGCATGAGCCAGCGCAGGCCGAAGGTCGGCGCCGCGCTGATGGACAGCGTTCCATGCGAGCGGCGGCCCGGCACCGCCTCGGTCGCCCGTGCCAGGTGGTCGAGCGCCGCGCGGACGTGGGGGACGTAGGCGGCCCCGGCCTCGGTCAGCGCGATCGTCCGGTTGCCGCGCACGAAGAGGGGCGTGCCGAGCCAGTCTTCAAGGGTCTGCACGCTGCGGCTGACCGCGCTCGGCGTGAGGAGCAGTTCATCGGCGGCGGCCTTGAAGCTGAGGTGCCGGGCCGCCGCCTCGAAGACCCGCATGGTGGACAGGGGAGGAAGCCGGTAAGCCAAAGTCGCTGCTCCAACACGGCGGCCGGGGACGACCGCCAGCATCGGCCCGGCCGGGGGAGCCTGGCAAGCCCATCGCGGCCTTCAGGCGCCGTCCCCATCACAGGAAGAACTGGATCACAGGAAGAACTGGTCGAGATCCTCCGTGGCCGGAGCGGCGGCGGGGCCTGCGGCCGTCTCGGCGAGCCCGTGGATCACCCGCTCGCTCGCCATCGTGTAGTGCTTCTCCAGAAGCCGGCGGACGTCCTCGTCCAGGCCGTGGTAATCGGTGGTCCCCGTCGACAGCATGATCGCAAGTGATCCGAGCGACGCCGCGATCCGTGCCGTCGCGGCCTCGGTTTCGTGGTGGATGGTGATGCCCTCGGCGATCTCCGCCAGGGCCGTCGACAACCGCTCGCACGTCGCCGTCAGGTGGCTCAGCATGGCGTGGACGCCCGTTCCCAGCCCCTGCAGGGACTGCATCGACGTGGTGATGGCGGCCCGGAGGGTCGCCGCGTGGGTCTGGCCGCCTTCCACCCATTCCGCCAACTGCCGCGCTTCGTCGCGCGCCCCGGCGACCAGCGCCACGATCGCCTCGGACGCCTCCTGCGTCCTCCGGCTGCAAACGCGCAGCTCCTGCGCCACGATGCCCAGGGCCCGCCCCTGCGAGCCGAGGCGCGCGCATTTGAAGCTGGCGTTCAGCCCCATGATCCGCATGTCCGTGTCGACGGTGTGGACGGTGCGGATGTCCTTGGACACCGCATCGAAGCCGTCCATCACGCCGGCGATGGCATCGCGGACACGGCCGCTCGCGGCGGCATAGGCTTCCAGGATGCACAGCGCCTCGTCCGTGTCGCGGCTGAGGTCCAGGAGAAAGGACCCGCCGCTCTCGACGCCGGCAAACAGCGATGCCGCGTCGCTCATCGCCTCGGCCGCGTCGTCGGCCAGAGCGCGGATGTTGCGCTTCATCCGGGCGACCTCGGCGGCGAAGTCCCGCGAGGCGCGTTCGAGCTGCTCCTCCTGGAGGCGGCAAACGGCGGCCATCAGGGCCCTCCTCCGCCCGACGTCCAGGTCCATCACCCAGGCGGCGCCGGTCGGCAGGTCGGTGGTGCGCAGCAGTTTCAGCGCGTCGCGGACATGTTCGAGGCGTTGCCGGGTCAGGTCGTTGACCTGCATCTGGGCGATGCTTTCGGCGACCCGCCGGGCAATGCGGTCCGACCGTTCGCCGATGGAGGCCATCGCGGCGCGCGCGCGGCGGCGCCGGTCGGCGAAGGCCGAAATGCCGCGCCCCAGCCGCTCCCGGATCCTGTCGAGTTCCTTCGCGTCCTGTCGCTGGAAGGCGTCATCCGCCTCCCGCGCCGACGCGATCGAAAGCCGCAGTCCATCCAGGTGCTCCACGGCCTGGGCGACGGCGCCGTCGGCCAGCGTGTGCAGCCGCCCGATTTCCGTCGTGAACACGGTGAAGTCGATGGACGCGGCGCTGATCTGGGCCGCCTGTATCCTGGCGTTGATGGCCAGGGCGCTGACCTCTGCAAAAGTCTTTCGCAGGGCCTCCGCCGGCCCCGAGGAGGACCGGACGGTTTCCGCCACGTGCGCGAGAATGCCGCCAGTTCGGCCCGAGGTGTCCGACAACCGCCCGCACTGCCGGATGGCGTCGACCAGCGCCTCTTCGGCCTGCTTGCCGGCCGCCGATTCAAGCTCCTGCGACAGGCCCGAGAGATCGGGCTGGAGACGCCCCAGCATCTCCAGCGCCTTGCCCAGGCGGTCGCCGATGGCGACGAACACGCCCTCCATGGGGGCGGCCAATGCGTCGACGCCGGCGATCAGCCGATCAAGATCCTCCAGCGGCGGAGCGCCGCCGTCCACCGGTTCGCGAAGGTTGTCAAACATGGCGATGCCCGTGCGTGTCGGAAACAATGCCGGCTCCCAGCCGAAGGATCTGCGCGGCAATGTCGTGGAGCGGCACGACGTCCCGGGCGGCACCGGCGGCGATCGCCTCCCTCGGCATGCCGAAGACGACGCAGCTCTCCTCGTCCTGCGCGATCGTCGCCGCACCCGCGTCACGCATTTCCAGCAATCCCTTCACTCCGTCGTCCCCCATGCCGGTCATGATGATGCCGATCGCGTTGGGGCCGGCCGACAGCGCGGCCGATCGAAACAGGACGTCGACCGAAGGGCGGTGGCGCGAGACCAGCGGGCCGTCCTTGATGGCCACCTGATAGCGGGTGCCGACACGCCGCAGAAGCAGGTGGCGATCGCCGGGGGCGATCAGCACGTGCCCCGGCAACACCGGGTCGCCGTCGGCCGCCTCCTTGACGGCCACCGCGCACAGCGCATCCAGGCGGCGCGCGAAGGCGGCGGTGAATTTCTCCGGCATGTGCTGGACGATGACGATGCCGGGGGCGCGGGGCGGAAGCCGTTCGAGGATCGCTTTCAGCGCCTCCGTTCCGCCCGTGGAGGCGCCGATGCACACCAGCTTCTCCGTCGCCTGGAAGGCCGTGGTGCCACGCGGCGGGGGCAGCATCACCTCGGCGGAGAGTTTCGGTTCGGGCCGGTGCGGCGCGACGCTTCCCGCCGGCCGCCGGTTCGGCCGCGCGTGCGCGGCGGCCTTGACGGCGTCGCAGATGCGGATGCGCGATTCCATCAGCATCCTCCTGGTGTCGACACGCGGCTTCAGGATGACGTCGACCGCGCCGGCTTCCAGGATCTGCATGGCGATGTCGGATCCCTCATCGGCCAGCGACGAGCACATGACGACCGGAACCGGATGCTGGGCCATCAGCTTGCGCAGGAAGGTGATGCCGTCCATGCGCGGCATCTCCACATCCAGGGTGATGACGTCGGGGGTTTCCTTCTGCATCCGCCGCGCGGCCGCGAAGGGGTCCGGCGCGGTGTCCATGACCTCGATGCCGGGATCCGACGACAGGATCTCCGACAGGGTTTCGCGAACGACGGCCGAATCGTCGACGATCAACACTCTTATCGCGCGCGCCATGGCCGGATCATTCCTTTGCGAAGACCGAAACGGCCACTTGGCGGAGCGGAAGATTCATGCCGTTCACGGTTTCGGTGTGGCTGACGAACAGCAGGCCACCCGGGCGCAGGTGGTCGCACAACCGCCCCAGCACCGCGCGCTGCACTGATTTCTCGAAATATATCAGGATGTTGCGGCAGAAAATGATGTCCAGACCGTCCTCCACCGGGTAGGCCTCGTCCATCAGGTTGAGCCGTCCGAAATGGACGGCCTGCCGGATCCGGGGAACGAGCCGGACCGTGCCCTGCAAGGGATCGCGCGCGCGCATGAAGTAGCGGCGCTGCCAGTCGCGGGGAACCGGGTCGATCATGTCCCGCTGGTAGATGGCCAGCCGGGCCTTTTCCAGCGCGTCGGTGGAAATGTCGGTCCCCAGGATATCGAAGCGGAATCCATGGTGCCGGTGCGCGAAATCGTCCAGCACCATGGCCAGGGTGTAGGGCTCGGCGCCAATCGAACTGGCGGCGCTCCAGACCTTCAGCGGGCGGTCGAAGCCGAGACGCGACGATCCCCCGGCCCAATCGGGCAGGACGCCGCCGGCCAGCAGGCTGAAATGCTGCGGCTCGCGGAAGAAATCGGTCTTGTTGGTCGTCACCACGTTGATGAGGTCCACCAACTCCTTGTCCAGGCCCCCGCCCTCGAAGAGGTGGCGGCAGTAGTCGTCCAGGCTCGGCAATCCCAGCGCCCGCACCCGTCGGCGCAGGCGTCCCTCCACCATGGTCTTCTTGACCGGCGGCATGCGGATCCCGCTGTAACCCTGGATGAAATCGGCAAGCCGCCGGAAATCGCCCGAACTCAGGGTGTCGGAGGCGGCCGGAGCGGTCACGATCATGGCCTCACCCCGCTGCCCCGACCAGGGCAGCCTCGTCGGTCGAGAACAGGCGGGCGAGGTCGAAGATGATGACGAAGGCGCCACCGCGGCGGCTGATGCCACGGATGTAGTCGGACCGCCAGCGGACCCCCACCTCGGGCGGCGATTCGAACGCCTGCTCCTCCAGCGGCGTGACCTCGAACACCTTGTCCGCCACCAGACCCATCAGCCGGGTGCGGCCCGCCACGTCGACTTCCATCACGACGATGCGCGTATCCTCGGTCGGCGCCACGGCGGGAAGGCCGAGCTTGACGCGCAGGTCGATGACCACGACGCCCTGCCCGCGCACGTCGATCATCCCCATCATGAAGGGCGGCGCGTTGGGGATCCTGGATACAGGCCGCATGTCCAGGATTTCGCGGACGCCCTCGACCTCGGCGGCGAAGATTTCGCCGTCGATGCCCATGGTGACGTATTGGGTGGCGTCTTTGCTGAGGGCGGCTTGGGTCATCTCGACATCCCCGGAATGAAAAGCGGTCTGGGAGCATGCAGGAAGGATGCTGACGTCATCCGGCGCCCCCCTTCGCCGGCGGCGAAGGGGGGAACGGCCCTCAATACTCCTGGTATTCGGAATCGCGCGCGTCGGCGCCGTAGCCGGGTTCCAGGTTCAGGTGGACGCCCTTGCCGTTCGCCTTGCCGGAACGACCGGCCGGCTTCGGCTGCCCGGCCGGTGCCGGCTTGCGGCCGCCCGCCCTGCCGCCGCCCCCCTTGCCGGCCTTGATCGTGATCGGCTGGGCCGCCGGACGGGCGGGCGCCACGGGCTGCGCCGTGGCACGGACCGCGGCTTGGTTCTCGATGCGGAAGTAGGCGATGGTCGCCTGCAACTGCTCCGCCTGGGCGGCCAGCTCCTCCGACGTCGCGGACAGTTCCTCGGACGCGGTGGAGTTCTGCTGGGTCACCTGGTCGAGCTGCTGGATGGCTTGGTTGACCTGTTCGGCCCCGATGTCCTGCTCGCGGCAGGCCGCCGAAATCTCCTCGACCAGTTCCGCCGTCCGCTTGATGTCGGGGACCAGCTTGCCGAGCATCGCGCCGGCTTCCGCCGCGACCTTGACGGTTTCGGCTGACAGGCCGCTGATCTCGCCCGCCGCCGCCTGGCTGCGTTCGGCCAGCTTGCGCACCTCGGAGGCGACGACAGCGAAGCCCTTGCCGTGTTCGCCGGCGCGCGCCGCCTCGACCGCCGCGTTCAGCGCCAGCAGGTCGGTCTGGCGGGCGATCTCCTGCACGATGGTGATCTTCTCGGCAATCGTCTGCATGGCGCCGACGGCCTTGTTGACGGCCTCGCCGGAGGCTTGGGCGTCGCTGGCGGACTGCCGGGCGATGCGTTCGGTCTGGCCGGCGTTTTCGGCCGTCTGCTTGATGTTGGCGGCCATCTGCTCCATCGACGCCGAGGCCTCCTCGGCGGCCGAAGCCTGCTCGTTCGCCCCCTGCGAGAGCTGTTCGGTGGTGGCCGACAGCTCCTGGCTGCCCGCGGCGACGTTGTCGGCGGCGACCGCCGCGTCGCTCACCACCTGGCGCAGCTTCTCCAGCATCGTCTCCAGCGCGATGCCCAGCGTGTCCTTGTCCGACAGGCGCTTGGCCTCGACCGTCAGGTTGCCCTGGGCGATCTGGTCGGCGACGGCCGCGGTCGCGCGCAGGTTCGTGGTCATGGCGTTCAGCGAGTCGACCAGATCCTTGATCTCGTCGTTGGAGGAGACCTCGGCGGTCCTGGACAGATCGCCCAGCGCCACGGCGTTCGCCAGTTCGACCGACCTGGACAGGCCCCGGCTGATGGACAGCGCGATGTACAGCGCGGAGCCGACGGCGATCAGCAGCGAGACGAGCACGGCCCCGAACAGGGTGTTGCGGACGGTGGCGATGGCGTCGTCGGCCTCTTGCCGGCCCTCTTCCACCAACTGGCCCTGAAGAGCGTTGAATTCCTCGATGATCGTGTCGATTGCGGTCCGGAGCTGCCGGCCCTCCCCGTTGGCCAAGGCCAGCGCCTTGACGTCGGTGTTCTGCTGGGCAAGATCCATCACCCGCGCGAGGACGGCCTCGAACTTGTTCAGGCGGTCGTTGGCGAGGTCGAGGAGGCGGGCGTCCTCGCCGCCCACCGTCCGGCGAAGCTCATCGATGATCTTGCGTCCCGCGCCGCCTTCCTCGTAGACCTTCTTGATGAATTCCTTGCTTCTCGCGTCGTCGTCGGTCAGGAAGGCCTGCAGCATGTGGACCCGGCCTTTGTGGAAGTGGCCCACGGTCTCGCGGATGCGGTTGGCGATGTAAAGCGCCTCCGGTGTCGCGTCGACGGCGTCCGCGCGCGCCAGCAGCGGATCGAACGTCCCGATGATCGCGATCAGCAGGGGGTCCGCGTCCTTCGTGTTCATTTCGTTGGCCCGCGCGTTCGAGCGGACCTTCGCGAGGTCACGGACCTTGTTCTGCACCGCGTAGAACTCATCAAGGCGGGCCTGAAAGGCCGCAAGCATTTTCCTACCTTTTTCCAGAACGATCCGCGACGACAGATCATCCTTCACCTTGAGCAGAGCGTCACGCGCGACGTCTATTTCGGCCGCATAGCGCAGGGTGCCTTCCTCGGTCCCATCGGCCATCATGTTTTTTTCCAGCCGGATAATCTCCAGCATCGCCACTTGCAGTTCTTTCGCGAGCAGCGCCCGCTTCACCGGCCCACCAAGCACCGCTTCGAAGGAACTGTCGACGGTCGCAAGGCCGTTCACGGCTATTCCGGCGGCGGCCACCATCAGCACGATGACCACGCCGAACGCCGACGCCAACTTGAGTTTCACTGAAAACCGCATGACCGTCTCTCCGCTCCTTATGTTCTTGTGCGCTCTGGGATCGCCGCCTATGCCGTGCAGAAGATCCGCTCGATGTTCGGTATGATGATGAAGTCGTCGCCGCGCTTGCCGATTCCCCGGACGTACTCCGGCGGCCATGTCATGCCGATCGGGGGCGTATCCTCGATGGAAGCGCCGGCGATCTGCGTGACCTCGTAGACCTTGTCGGCCAGCAGGCCGACGATGGTCGGCTCGCCGTCGAGGTCGATCTCCACGACGATGATCCGGGTGTCGGCGGACGCCTCCGCGTGGGGCATGCCGAACCAGACCCGCAGGTCGGCCAGCGGCACCACCCGGCCGCGCACGTTGATCAGCCCGGGCACGAAGTCCCTGGCGCCCGGCACCAGGGTGACCGGCGTCACATCGAGGATTTCCCGCACGCTGTGGGCGCCGAGCGCGAACACTTCACCCTGGAGATCGAAGGTCAGCGCTTCGAACGATTGGTTGTCGTTGGCGACCGTCATGCGGCACTCCTGGGACTGCGTGCGGAAATCGATCGGGGAAAGCGCCGCTTCACGACGCCCTGCGGCCATGCTCGAGCACCTGCCCGGCTTCGATCAGATGCGGGATGTCGAGGATCAGGGCGACCGTGCCGTCGCCCAGGATGGTGGCGCCGGAAAAGCTCTCGACGTCGGCGTGCAGCTTCGACAACGACTTGATGACCGTCTGGTGATCGCCGATCACCTGGTCCACCACCAGCCCGACCCGCCGTTCTTCCGTCGAGACGACGACGACCTTCTGGTAGGGCGCCGCCGGTTGCCGCGACGCGAACACCTCGCGCAGCCGGATGAACGGCACCAGATCGCCGCGGATGCCGAGGAAGTTGCGGCCGGAATGGCGCAGGTCGCTCTCGGCCGACAGCTCCACGCACTCGTCCACCGCCGACAGCGGAATGACGTACCGCCCCTCGCCCACCCGCACCAGCAGCCCGTCGATGATCGCCAGCGTCAACGGCAGACGCAGCGTGATCGTCGTCCCCTCCCCTGGCTCGCTGGTGATGTCGATGGTGCCGCGCAGCGCCTCGATGGTCCGCTTCACGACGTCCATGCCGACGCCGCGCCCCGACAGGTTGGTGATCTCGGCCGCCGTCGAGAAACCGGGGTGGAAGATCAGGTGGATCAGCTCGTGGTCGGTCAGTTGCGTGGCTTCGGTGATGAGGCCCCGCTCCTCGGCCTTGGCGCGGATCCGTGCCCGGTCCAGGCCGCGTCCGTCGTCCCTGATGGTGATGAGCACCTGCGCCCCGGAATGTCCGGCCGACAGGTGGATGTGGCCGTCGGGGCTCTTGCCCGCGGCGACGCGGGCCTCCTCGCGCTCCAGCCCATGATCGAGGCTGTTGCGGATGATGTGGACGAGCGGATCGTTGAGGCGCTCGATGACGGTCTTGTCGAGTTCGGTTTCCTCGCCCGACATGGTGAGCCGGACCCCCTTGCCCAGGTCCTGCGACAGGTCGCGCACCAGCCGGCGGAAACGCCCGAACAGGCTGCCGATGGGCACCATGCGGATGCCCATCGTCGTGTCGCGCAAACCGTTGGACAGCCGTTCGATCTCCTCGGCGATGGCGCGGACGGACGGGTCGTTCCCGGCGTCGGCCAACTGCTTCAGGCGGGCCTGGGCGATGACCAGTTCGCCCACCTGATCCATCAGGCTGTCCAGCCGCTCCGCCGAAACGCGGATGGAATTCGCCGCGACGGCGCCCGCCGGCTCCGTGGTCGCGGCGGCCGGCGCGGCGGCTCCGGTGGCGGCTCCGGTGGCGGGTCCGGTGGCGGGTCCGGTGGAGGAGCGGGCGGGATCCGCGCCGGTCTGCTCCTCAATCCGCAGCTCCATGTCATCGATGACGAACATGAACACTTCCTGGATCGCGCTTTCCGGTTTGCCGGTCGTCAGCGTCACGTCCCAGGCCAGATAGCACCCCGTCGGATCCATCTCCGCCAGCGGCGGGATCCCGTCGGTGCGCACGGCCACGGAACAGGTGCCGAGCGCGCGGAGTTCGTCCAGCAGCAACAAGGGGTTGGTGCCCATGACCATGGCGTCGCGGGCAAGCCGGAACCGGATCCTCCACGTCGCCGGCCGGCCGCCGCCGGCATCGGCGGGCGCGCCGGCCACGGATGGAACGGCCCCGGACCGATCCTCCCCGACATGTTCGGCGACGGCGGCGAGCAGCGCGTCGGCCGCCCGGGGATCAACCTCGGACGGCCGTTCCATCATCGTGCGGATCAGGTCCTTGCTCGCCAGCGCCACGCCGATCAGCGCCGGCGTCAGCACGATCCTGCCGTTGCGCACCAGGTCGAAGGCGTTTTCGAGGTGGTGGGTGAAGGCCGCGACCGCGTCGAAGCCGAACATCGCCCCCGATCCCTTGATCGTGTGCAAGGCGCGAAAGACGGTGTCCACCAGATCGCGGTCGTGCGGCGCGCCTTCCAGGCGCAGCAGCGCGTCCTCGAGCTGCGTCAGCAGTTCGGCGGCCTCCTCGATGAAGATCTGGACGGGGTCGCCGGCGCTCACCCCAGCACCTTCCTGACCACGCCCAGAAGCTGGTCCTGCTGGAACGGCTTGACGATCCACGCGGTGGCGCCGGCAGCCTTGGCCTGCCCCTTCTTGTCGCTGTCCGACTCGGTGGTCAGGAAGATGATCGGCAGCCCCCTGCCCGACGGCAGCGCCCGCATCTCGCGGATCATCGAAATGCCGTCCATGTTGGGCATGTTCAGGTCCGTCAGAACCATGTCGATGCCGCCCTTCTGGAGCTTGGCCAGCCCCTCGCGGCCATCGGCCGCCTCGACCACCTGATAGCCGGCGCCCGTCAGCGTCATTTTGACAAGCTGACGAATGCTGGAGGAGTCGTCGACAGTGAGAATGGTCTTCGCCATGATTACGCGCCCTCTTTCATCCAAAACCGACGTTCACCGCATCCGCCGTCGTGCCCGGCCAGGAAGCCGCCGCGCCGCAACGCCTCCAGAAGGCTTCCGGAAGCCGGTGAGCGGAGCGCCAGGACCGCTCCCTTGGCTTCCGCTGCGGCGCGCGCCGCCACGACCAGTTGAACGAAGCTGAGATCGACGGCGTCCGCGTCATCGCAGTCGACGACGATCGTCCCGCCCTTGGCCATCGCCTCCACCAGTCGCCCGTGAACCGCCTCGGCGGTGGCGACGGTCAGGGAGCCTGCCAGTCTGATCTCTGTGCGGTGCTGTTCGGCCATTGCCGGATTTCCCAAGTCTGCCCGGCGCCGACCCTAAGGGGACAGCCGCCGCCGACGCTCCATCGCTGAGGTCGATGGAGGAGTCGCGGAAGACGGACGGTGATTAGCCGATGGTCTAATGGGAGCTGCCGGAGTCGCTCAGCCGCGAGCCTTCTCCAGGAACGTCGCGATCTCGCCGCTCAGCCGTCCGGCCTCGTCCATCAGGTCGGAGGCGGCGCCCAGCACCTGGGTGGATGCCACGCTGGTGCCGGCGACGGCGTTGACGATGCTCGAAGCCCCGCGGGAGCGGTCATCCGCGGACATGGCGGCGGCGATGGCCCGCGAACCGTCGTTCATCTCGGACACGGCGACGCGGATGCCACCGATGGCGGATTCGACCTCGACGACGACGCGTCTCATCGCGCCGATCTCGGCAGCGATGTCCCGGGTCGCGGTTTCGGTCTGCAGGGCAAGATCCTTGATCTCGGTGGCGACGACCGCGAAGCCCCGTCCCATCTCCTGGGCCTTGGCCGCCTCGATCGTCGCGTTGATGGCAAGCATCTCGGTTTTCCGGGAGATCTCGTTGATGATGTTGACCACATGCTCGACCGTGCGGGCGGTCGAGGTGAGGTTGCTCACGATGGCCTGCGTCCGATCGACCTCCGCCGACACCCGCTCGGCCAGCGTGGAGGAGCGCGTCGCCTGCCGGCTGATGTCGGACGTCAGGGACGACAGGTCCTGCGCCATCGCCGTCATCGCTTCGGCGGACGACCGCAGTTGCGTCGCGGCGGACGTGATGCCGTCAACGACCGAACCCACGTTCGTCTCGGCAAAACGGCTGAAATCGTCGACGTTGGCCGCCATCACCGAAGCGGCGCGGTTCATCGTCACGGCGGCGATGTTGAAGACGCCGGGCAGCCCCCGCGGCAGCACCTTGCGGAAGTATTTGCGCTGGCCGAGGTACTGGGCGCACCCCGCGGATTCGCGGATGAACGCGTCGGTCACATCCAGCATCGCATTGGTGCTGCGCTGCAGGTGACCGATCAGACCGCGTTCCGGGACGGCGAAGATCCGAACGTCGAGGTTGCCGGCCGCGGCGGCGGCGATGACGTCGGCCACCTCCCGCAGCAGCCCCAGGGAGCGCGCCAGAAACACGGCCGCCGTCACCAGGGGCACCAGGGCGACGATGCCGCCGACCGCCGCCCCGGCAAGCCCATAGCCGGCGACGGTCGCCGAAAGGACGGAATTCGCCTGCAGCAGCACGGCGCCGAAACCAGCCAGCGCTCCGGCCTTAAAGAGAGAAGACGAACTCGTCATAACCCATTCCCATATCGCGCAGCATTGCGGAGAGCTGGTTGCCGGCGTCGGCCAGCCCCTGGCGAGGATCGACCGCCCGGCGCTCGGTCGCCAGAAGACTTTTGTAGAGCGGGATGACAGCGGCTAACGCGGCGGCGTCCGGCTTGCGTCGGTTCGAGTGATAGCCGATGTGGGCTCCCGACCGGTCGAAGCTGGGCGTGACATGGGCCAACACCCAGTAATGATCGCCGTTCTTCGCAAGATTGACGATGTAGGCGAAGATTTCCTGCTTGTCCCGGATCGTGTCCCACAACATCCGGAATATGCAACGCGGCATTTCCGGATGGCGGATGAGGTTGTGCGGGGCGCCGAGGAGTTCGTCCGGCAAGAATCCGGACACGCGCAGGAAGGCTTCGTTCGCGTAGGTGATCCGCCCTCGCAGATCGGTCTTGCTGACGATAAGTTCCGTTTCATCGAAGGAGCGCTCCGTCCCGCTCGGAACGATGGGCTTGCTGGCTGTTTTCATCGCATGTTGCCATCTGTTGTGTACCCCTGGCGAACCGGGCCGGCCGGCAACGATCGTCACGCGGCCAGCCCGTTTCCAGGACCGCCCGCCCCGGAGGAGACGGCCCGCCCGATGGCCCCGAGCAACTCGTCGAGTTCGAAGGGCTTCCTCAGCATTTCATTGGCGCCGATTTTCCTGGACGTTGCGGCATTCAACTCTTCGGCGTATCCGGAACACAGCAGGCAGGGCAGGTCCGGACGGATCGCCCGCGCCTCCCTGATCAGGTCGGTGCCGCGCAGTCCCGGCATGATCTGGTCGGTGATGAGCAGATCCCAGGCGTCGGGCACCGCCCGCAACGCCTCCAGCGCGGCGGCGGGATCCGAGAATGTGTCCACCAGGTAGTCGAGCCGCGTCAGCGCTTCCGCCGTCGCATCGGCGAGGTCCACGTTGTCGTCCACCAGCATCACGCGGACCTCCGGCCGCGCGTCGAGCGGGACGAACAGGCTGGCCGGTTCGCAGGGCGACCGCCGGCAGGGCAGCAGAACCTCGAAGCGCGTTCCTTCACCCGGCCGGCTGCGCCCGACCAGCGCGCCCCCATGGGCGAGAACGATGCCGTGGACGACCGCCAGACCGAGCCCCGTGCCGCGGGAACGATCCTTGGTCGTGAAGAAGGGCGTAAACGCGGTTTCGAAGAGCTTGGCGTCCATGCCGACGCCGGTGTCGGCGACGTACAGAGAGACCGGCGGCAGCACCTTGGGAAGGCGCCCCGCCACCAGCCAGCACAGTCCGGAGGCATCCGTCCATACCTCGACGTCGCTGCCGTCGCCCCCCTCCTCGCGCTCGATCAGACGTTGCAGGACGGCGGCGTCGACCTCCGACTGGCGCGCTCCGATGAGGATCGTCCCGGGGCCGCCGTCCAGGGCGTCGCAGGCGTTGACGCACAGGTTCATCAATAGCCTGGTCAACTGAACGTGGTCGGCCTCGATCTCCAGGTCGCCCAGGGAGCAATCGGTTGCGAGCGTCACATGCGGCATGCCGCCGACGTCGCAGAGCTGGACCACCTCGGCGATCAAGGCGCCGACCGTGAAGCGGCTGGGCGTCAATTCCACCTGACGCGAGTAGTTCATGATCTGCTCGACGATGGCGCGCCCTTTGTTCCCGGCGGCGATGATCCGCGCGGCATGGCGATGAGCGCTGGAATCCGGCGCCGAGTCCTCCTGAATGAAGCGCGAATAGCCGAGAATGGCTCCCAGCAGATTGTTGAAATCGTGGGCGACGCCCCCCGCGAACTGGCCGAGTGCCTCGAAGCGGCGTCCCTGCCGCAGCCGGGCTTCCGCCCGCTGGCGGCGGCGCTCGCTTTCCTTGAGGTCCTGTTCCATCAGGGTTTCGGCGGTGACGTCGAAAATCTGGCCTTCGACGATCATCCGGTCGCCGATCCGCTCGCACACCCGCTCACGGGTCCGCACCCACCGGAAGCCGCCGTCCGGAAGCATCAGGCGGAAGGTTTCCTCGGCGGCGCCGTGCGCACGCAAGCGCGCCGTGAACTGCGGGTATATCAGATCGACGTCATCGGGATGAACAAGCCCCATCAATTCGTCTTCGTCACCGAAGTTCCCCGTCGAGTGCACGGAATTCCCAAACATCTCGAGGATCCGCTTCTTTCCGTTCGGCAGGTACTCCATCCGGAAGACAGAGCCGGGCAAATTGTTCAGCAATGTCTCCAACCGGCGGGTCATCCTTCGCAGCTCGTCGGCGTTGGCCTCAAGCTTCTGCTTGGCTTCCATCTCCTCGGTGATGTCGATGAGCAGCCCTTCCGCCGCGATCCAGTCGCCGCGCCGCTCCTGCACCCGTTCCCGAACCAGGACCCACCGGATGGAGCCGTCCGCGTGGAAGAACCGGAGCTGCAGTTCCGCGCTGTCGGCGCCCGCGCGAATGGCCGAAACATAGCCCTTGATCTTCTCGTGGTCGTCCGGATGCCAAACGTTCGCCAAACGCTCCTCATACGTCAGGGGCGCCACGTCGGTTCCGGTCAAGCTCCTGTAACCACCGCTGAAATAGACGATCGTGCTGTCGGCCGGCCCGTATTCCTTGCGGTAGGCCATCCCGGGGAGGTTGTCGAGAATCGCGCCGAGGCGTTGCGCGGTGGCGCGGAGATCTTCCGTCGTCCGCTCCAGCTTCAGCTTGGCTTCCATTTCCGCGGTGATGTCGAAGGACACCCCGTCGACGATCATCGCGTCGCCTTCCCAAGTCCGCACCCGCTCGCGCGCGTGCCTCCAGACCACCGTCCCGCCGTGCAGACGGCGGAACGTGTGTTCGCTGTATCCCGACCGCCGCAGTCGCTCCGGGACCTCTTCGAACAGCAATGCGCGGTCATCGGGGTGGAAGTGCGCGGGCATCTCCTCGGGCGACATGCCGACCAGTTGCGCGCCGACACCGCTTTCGTAGAGGAACTCCTTCTGCCCGCCTGGAGGGTAACGCACGCTGAAGCAGGTGCCGGGAATGTTGTCGATGAGGGTCGAAAGCCTCGCGGCGTTGGCGCGGAGTTCCGCTTCCACGGTTTTCAGTCGCGTGACGTCGCGGCCGATAGCGATGACGCTGACCACCGCGCCGTCCTTGTCCCGCTCCGGCACCAGCCGGATGTCGCTGATCATCGGACTGCCGTCCGCGATCACCCAGGTCAGCTCGAAGACGTCGTCCCGTCCGGTTGCCACGACGTTGCGGATCTTGGCCTCGAAGTCCTGGAACTGACCCGACAGGCCGGTCTGGCTGGGGGTCCTGCCGAGCAGCGCGTCTTTCGTATCGCCAAGGGCGACCGCCAGGGCGGGATTGACGTAGAGGCGGCGGCAGTCGGCGTCGTAGCGGGCGATGGTGTCCGGGGAAAGCTCGGCGAGCACGCGGAATTCCTCCTCACGGACGCGAAGGCACTCGCTCGCCTGCCGGCGCGCGCTGATGTCGGCGACCGAGATGATGGCACCCCCGGTGTCACGGCGCCGGATCCCGAGCGCCTGGATCCAGACCGGCCGCGGGTTCCCTCCGGCGGCGCGGCACTCCAGGTTGAGCGGCGCGCCTTCGGCGATCAGCCGGTCGACGGCCTCGGCCGTTGCCGCACGGTCCTCCGGATGAACGAGGTCCACCCATGCCCCGGCGCGGTGCTGCGGCTCCGCGCCTCCCATCAGGGTCAAGCCGAGGTCGTTGGCGAAAATGATGTTGCCGTCGCCGTCGCTTTCAAAGACGCCGACCGGCAGAGCCGCGAGCAGATCGCGATACCGGCTTTCGCTGCTCCTCAGGGCTTCCAGCGCCTCGCTCAGGGCGTCCTCGGCCTGCTTGCGCGCGGTGATGTCGCGGGATATGCCGACGGTGCCCGCATACGCGCCTGTCCCGTCGAAGAACGGCGCCTGGGTGGTCTCCATCCAGGCCCTGGCGCCGCCCGCGTCGGTGACCGGGTCGACCGTCACCATGGCCGCCATCCGCGCGCGCATCAACTCGTCGTTGCGCCGATGGTGCTCGACCATGTCGGGCGGAAAATACTCGGAGAGGGAGCGGCCGGCCATCGCCTCGGGATCGGTCTCGCCGCACAGGCGGGCGAAGGAGGCGTTCACCGCGAGGAAACGCCCCTCCGGATCCTTGACCCAGGCAAATTCCGGCAGATTGTTCAGGATGGCGGCGAAGCGCAGTTCCGTCGCACGCAGTTTCGCCGTCTTGACCGCCACCCGCCGCCGCAGGACGACGTTCCACGCGGCGATGGCGACGACCACCGCCAGGGTCACCGCCAGGGCGTAGCTCACGTCACGGAGTGGGTGCGCCTCCACATCCGACACGAGCGACGGCGCAAGGATCCCGAACAGCGAGGCCGACGTGTCGGACGCGAGCGCCGCGGGAGCGGCGGCGCCCAACGCCGCCAGAACCGGTGCCGCCCGGAGGAGGAACGTGCATGCTTTCCGAAAGATCATGTTTGCCCATCTGGCTGACGCGCTGGTCGGCCGACCATGCGTGGATCCAGAGGACTGTGATCAAAAGCGCCTTCGGGCGCACTCTAGCGTAAGTCTAATACAGAGCTGACCGTGGGCATCGTTGGTCTAATCGCGTCCCTTCCCCGCAACGTCGCCGGCGCCGCTCACCCTTCGGCGCCGGCCTTCGCGGGGGCGGTTACGCGCGCCAGGGTTCCCAGCAGTTCGTCGATATCGACCGGCTTGCGCAGCAGCGCGGCCACACCGGCCTCGCGCAGCTTGGCCTCGTCCAGGTTGTCCTGGGCATAGCCGGTGCAAAGGATGCACGGCAGATCGGGGCGCAGGATCTTGATTTCCCGGATGAGGTCGAGCCCCGTCATGCCGGGCATGGTCTGGTCGGTCACCACCGCGTCCCAGAATTCCATGTGCTCGCGCACCCCCGCGAGCGCTTCCAGCGGGTCGGAGCAGGGGGACACTTCGAAGCCCTTGCGTTCGAGGGCCGACAACATCATGCCGCCGAAGTCGGGATCGTCGTCGACAAGCAGCACCCGTCCGGGAGCGAGCTGCGGAACCGAAAGGACCGGCTCCGCTTGGTGTTGGACGGGTGAAGCTTCGTCGACGCATGGCAGGACCACCTCGAACGTGCTGCCGCAATCCGGACAGCTCTCGACCGCCAGCGCCCCGCCATGTGCAAGCACGATGCTGTGGACCAGCGCCAGCCCCAGCCCGGTGCCGTGCCCCTTGCCTTTCGTTGTGAAGAACGGGGCGAAGACCATTTCCAGCAGCTTGGCGTCCATGCCGCAGCCATTGTCCGAAACGACGAGCGAGACATGTGGCTGCGCCGGGTCGAAAACCCCCTGCACCGCATGGCTGATGCCATTCTCGTCGGCCCAGACGTGGAAAGGCGGGGAGCCGCCGGTCTCTCCCCGCCGATGCGGCAGGCGCAGGAGGACCGGGTCGTCGGCGCGTGTGGGGCGGACCTGAACGGTGACGGTCCCGATACCGCCGGCAAGCGCGTCGTGCGCATTGATGGCAAGATTCAGCAGCACCTGGGTCAGTTGATCGCGGTCGCCTTCGACCGCGTCGCCGGGGGCACAGGCGACCACCACCACCTGCGTCGTGGCGGGGATCGTGGCCTTGAGAAGGGCCTGGGCTTCGGCCAGCAGGTCGGCCACCGCGAAACGCTCCCGCTTCAGGTCTCCGCGGCGGGCGAACGACAGGATCTGCCCGATCAGGGCCTTGCCACGCCGGCCGGCCGACAGGATGTGCGCGGCGTGATTGCGGCTGGGGTCGTCCGGGGCCGCGTCCTCGATGATGAAGCGGGCGAAGCCGAGGATGGCGCCAAGCAGGTTGTTGAAATCGTGCGCGACGCTGCCCGCCAATTGGCCAAGCGCTTCCATCTTCTGCGCCTGGTGCAGGTGTCGCTCGACCTCCTGGCGCAGTTGCCGCTCGCGCATCGCCAGGAAGCCATAGGCGAGGTTGTTCGCCAGATCGCTGAACAGGCCGATCTCGTCCACGGAGAAAGCGTCGGGATCGCTCGCGTAGATGTTCAGGCAGCCGAACGGACCCGACGGGCCGACCAGGGGCAGCGACATGGTGGACCGGTAGCCCCTTTCCAGGGCGGCCCCCTGCCAGGGGCTCATCGCCACGTTGCTGGCGGTGTTGCAGTTGATCTGGGGCTTCCCGGTCCGGATGGCCAGTCCGGTCGGCCCCCTCCCCTCGGGAGTGTCGCCCCAGCTTATCCTGGCGAGGGACAGATAGCCGTCCTCGAGGCCGGCGTGGGCGACCGGGCGAATGGTCCTTGCGTCGTCGTTCTCGGCCAGCCCGACCCAGGCCATCCGGTAACCGCCGGTGGTCACGACCGCCTCGCAGGTCTGCCGCAGCAGTTCGGCCTCGTCCCTGGAATGCACCAGCGCCTGGTTGGCCGCGCCGAGCGTGCGCAGCGTGCGGTTCAGCCGTTCGAGCATCAGTTCGGTGTGCTTGCGCTCGGTGATGTCCACCGCCGTCATGGTGACGCCGGCGGCGGCACCCTCCGTATCACGCGACGGGGTCAACGAAACCAGGAGGTGGCGGCAGGCCCCGTCCGGCCGCCGGACGATCACCTCGCTGTCGCGAACGGAGCGGTTGCCGCGCAGGACCCGCGCGGCCGGACGCTCGTGGGCGGGGATCGGACGGCCGTCCGGGTGAACCATCCACTCCTCCGGCCACCATGGCACCTCGCCGGGGACCTGCGGGCGCCCGAGGATCACGGACAGCGCGTCGTTCACCAGGACGATGCGGCCCGCGGCGCTGATGGTCATGATGCCGACCGGCATGGCGTCGACGAGTTCCCGGTAACGGCGCTCGCTCGTCTCCAGCGCCTGTTTGGCGACCATCTCCTCGGTGATGTCGAGCACGATGCCTTCGATGATGATCTCGTCGGACCCGCGCTTCACCACCTTGCCGCGGCTCATGATCCAGTGAAGGGTGCCGCCGGGCGGGATGACGCGGTACTTCAATTCGAAGCTGTCGCGGTCCGCGATCTGCCGTGACAGGTCCATGCCGAGGCGGCCTGCGTCGTCCGTGACTGCGTAGGGCACGGCTTCGCCCGGCTCCATCCAGCGGCCCGGATCGGCCGAAAGGCCCAGAAGGTCGGGTCCCTTGCCGCCCGTGTAGGTCATCTGGCGCATTCCATCGCGCCGCACCCTCACCCGGTAGGTTCGGCCGGGAAGGTTGTCGATGAGGGCCTGAAGCCGCCGCTCGGTCCGTTTCAGCACCGTGACGTCGTGCCCGATCGCCAGAACGCCCTTGATCGCCCCTTCGGGATCGCGGTCGGGCACCAGGTGCACGGCGTGCGCGACGCGGGCGCCGTCGAAACTCCGGGTCCAACCGACCAGCACCTGCGTCGGCTCGCCGGTGTCCATCACGCCTTGCAGCGCCGCCCTGTACTCCTCGATGGGCGGCGTTACGTTGCGGATGGTCCACTGCACGTCCGGGGTGACGTTCACAGCCTGGTCATTGGGAATGCCGGTCGCCCGCTCATAGGCCGGGTTGACGTAGACGCGCCGGCATTCGCGGTCGTAACGCATGATCAGGTCGGGAGAGTTCTCCGCCAGGGTTCGGAACTCCAGCTCCCGGGCGCGCAGGGCGGTTTCGACTTCGGCTCGGTCGGTGATGTCGGAGAAGGTCGCCATCACCATGGCGGGGCGTCCGTCCTGGCTCTTGATGGAGTCCGAGTTGATGCGGATCCAGACCCGGCCGCGCTCAGGATGCGGGACCCCCAGCACGACGCCACGCCGAGCCTCGCCTGTCCGCATCGTGCTGACCAGGGGGCAATCCTCGTGGAGGAACAGGGAGCCGTCTTCGCGGACGTATTCCCCGTTCCACCCTTCCCGGGCGTGCCCGTCGAGATCCCGGCAGCCGCGCCCCAGAATGCTCTCGGCCGCCGGGTTGCAGAAGACGATGCGGCCGTCCATGTCTTCCACCACCACGCCTTCCGCCGTGGTCCGGAGCAGTGTCTCGAAGAACGCCGAGTTCTCCCGCAGCTTCGCTTCGCTCTCTTCCAGCGCCAGCCGCGTCTTCACCTCGCCGCTGATGTCGATGGACAGGCCTTCGGTAACGACCGTATCGCCGTCCCGCGCGACCACCCGTTCGCGCACCAGCAGCGTACGGACGTCCCCGTCGGGGGAGAGGATGCGGCAGGTGCGCTCGACATAGCCACACCGGTCGAACTCACGGCCGATGTCGTCGAATTCCCTCTGCCGGTCGTCCGGATGGACCTTGAGCTTGCAGTCCTCCAGGGGACCGGCGTTGATGTCCGCGGTGGCATGCCCCGACGCGGTCCCCGCGCCGTAGACCTGCATGCTCAGCCGCGGCCCGTGGATGGAATAGGTGGAGCGGTACACCGTCGCCTGCACGTTGGCGATCAGCGCCTCCAGGCGCGTGGCGGTTTCCCGCAGCGCCTCCTCCATCGCCCGCCGCTCGGTCACGTCGCGCGCGATGCCGACCGTGCCGACGATGCCACCGTCGACGGCGCGAAGCGGACCCTTGATGGTCTCGACCTGGAACGTCGTGCCATCCGCCCGGACGTGCGCCTCATCGGTACGCCGACGCGCGCCGGAACGCATCACCTCGAGATCGTCGTTCCAATAACCTTCCGCGATGTCGTACGGGCTGAAATCGAAGTCGGTCTTGCCGATCAGCTCGGCCGGATCCGCCAGGCCGAACGTCGCGGCCAGGGGGCGGTTGGCGGCGATGAAGCGCCCCTCCAGGTCCTTGACCCAGGCGAGGTCGGGGATGTTGTCGAGGATCGCGGCCATGCGGGCGTTGGCGGTGGACATCGCCGCCCCGTGCCGCTCCATCCTCTCCCTCAGGGTGTTGAACGCTTCCGCCACCTCGTCGATCTCGTCCGGGGTCTGCCGCCCGCGCCGAAGCCGGAACGACGGCGTCGAGCCGGGCGCAAAGCCGGCCATCGCGCCGGCGACGGCCAGCAGATGGCGGGTGACGTACCGGTGGATCACGAACAGGATGAACGTCGCGACCAGGAAGGTCTTGACCGCCTGCCCCGCCAGAAGGACCTGTGCGCGCCGGAACAGGTCGCCGTAGAGGTTGGCAAGGGTCGCCTCGACATGCAGGACGCCGATGGTCTGGACGCTTCCGGCGCAGTTGCACGAAATCGGAATGTCCAGCCTGGTGGACGGGCCGGCCACCGGCTGGCCCACCGCGACGGAGATCGGCGTGGGGTCTGCGGACCCGATCTCGCGGATTTCGACGAAGCTGATGTCCGGCAGATCGGCGATGCCCTCGAGCTGAAGCGCGATCAGCCGTTTGTCCAAATTCCACAGGCTCTCGCCCAGCGGGGCGGCATAGCTGAGTTCGACCTGCTTCAACCGGTCGCTGATCGCCGCGATGCCCAGCCGGTAATCCAGGTAGAGGTCGAATGCGGCTATGGCCAGCGTGATGAGCGAGCTGAACGCGAGGATGGTGAACAGGAGGCGGCGGCCGATCCGGCTTCTCCAGAACGCGGGGTGGTCGTTGGCCCGGCTCTCTCCCCCTTCCATCGCCATGTCTCTTCCGTGTAATCGTTAGCGGCCACCCAAGTCCAACCGTAGGACCCGGATTCAATGAAGGCAAGATTCGGACTTGTCACCACCGTCGCGTTCGCGCTGTGGAGCGCGTCCGCCCAGGGCGGCGACGCCGGCGAGGTGCGGATCGTCTTCTTCAATCCGGGCAAACATCAGGTCGACGCCGGATGGACACAGCAAACGCGGTTCATGCAGGCGGCAGCCGACCAGTTCGGCCTGCGGTTGGAAGTCTTCTACGCGGACCGGGACCGCATCAAGATGGTGGAACAGGCGAAGGCGGTCGCCGCCCGTCCCGTTCCGCCCGACTATGTCGTGCTGGTGAACGAGAAGCAGAAGGGCGCGGAGATGCTGGAACTGTTCCGCGGATCGAACGCCCGGCTGCTGCTGATCCACAACGACCTGACCGCGGAGCAGAGGCGGGTGGTCGGCGATGAGCGCGGGCGCCTGTCCAACTGGATCGGCACCCTCGTCAGCGAGGAACACGGCAGCGCCCGCGCCATGATGGCCGAACTCTACCGCCGGAGCGCGTCCGAGCCCCGCATTCTGGGCATCGGCGGCGATGAGGCGACGCCCGTGTCCAAGGTCCGCGAGGACGGCGTCCGTTCCTTCGTCGCCGAAGCCGGGTACGGCATGATCCTCCAGATCGTCCCCGGCAACTGGACCCGCGGCGATGCGAAGGCCAAGGCCCTGAGGCTGCTCGCCCGCTACCCCGACGCCACGGTGATCTGGGCCGCCAACGACACCATGGCCCTGGGCGCACACGACGCGGTCGTCGAGCTGAAGAAGCAGGGGACCGTCGTGGTCGGTGGCCTCGGCGCGTTCACGGGCGCACTGGACAGCGTTCGCGACGGCGGGATGACGGTCACGGTGGGTGGAGGCACCCTGGCCAGCGCCTGGGCCGTCGTCCTGATCCACGATTACCATCGAGGATACGACTTCGCGACGATCGGCGGGCCGCGGCTGAATCACGGCACCGTCGCCGTGGTGAACGATGCGCGATCCGCCACCCGGTTCCGGGAATTGGCCGACCACCCGTCCCGCGTCGACTTCCGCCGTTTCTCGCGCGCGGAAAATCCGGCGCTGAAAGGCTATGACTTCAGGTACGACGCGGTCGTCGGGGCGATGAAATAGCCGGCCCCGGGCGCTTGCACGGGCGAGGCGCGGCTTTCCGCCGCCGGTGCGGCCAGCCGGCTTCCGGGGCCGGCGTTCCGCATCAGCAGTTCCTCGAAGCCGCGCTCGGGCAGCGGTCGGCAGAGGAAGTACCCCTGGGCGAATTCGCATTGGTTTTCCTTGAGGAAGTCGAGGCTCCACTGGTCTTCGATGCCTTCCGCGATGGCTTGCAGCCCAAGACCGCGCGCCATCTGTATGATGGCGCGCACGATGGCCGCCGACCCCGCGTGGTTGGGCAGATCCTTGATGAACGATCGATCGATCTTCAGCTTGTGCACGGCGAAGCGCCGCAGATAGGAAAGACTTGAATAGCCGGTTCCAAAGTCGTCGATGGCGAATCTCACGCCGATCCGCTCCAGATGACGCACCGACTGCAGCACATCCTCGCGATCCTGCAGCATCATCGATTCCGTGATTTCCAGTTCAAGACGGGACGGATCCAGCCCTGTCTTTTTCAGGACATCGACGATGCTCGCTTCGATATTCCCTCGGTTGAATTGGAGCGCCGAGACGTTGACCGCGATGGTCGGCCGCAGGGCCGACGCCGTCTGCCACTCCGCCGCCTTTCGGCACGCTTCGTGCAAGATCCATTCGCCAAGCGGGATGATGAGGCCGCTCTGCTCGGCGATGGGAATGAACTCGTTCGGAGGAACCATGCCGCGTTCCGGGCATTGCCACCGGACCAGGGCTTCAGCGCCGACGACCTCGCCGCTCCGGATATCGTACTGGGGCTGGTAGTGAAGAACGAAATCGCCCTGGTCCAGGGCGCGGCGCAGCCCGTGAACGGTCCTCAGATGGCGGGCACCGTCGGCGTTCATCCGCTCGTTGAAGAACCGGTAGCTGTTCCCGCCGCCCTGCTTGGCGTGGAACAGCGCCATGTTCGCCTTGCGCACGAGGGTATCGAAATCGGCCCCGTCATCGGGACAGATGGCGATCCCCATCGAGGCTGAAACCACCAGTTCGGTTTCGCCGCACGGAAAGGGATCCGCCAGCGCACCCAGCAGTTTCGAGGCGACGCCGATGGCGGCGTCGCCATCCCGAAGCGTGTTCAGCAGGACCAGGAACTCGTCGCCGCTTTGACGGCTGACGGTATCGCTGTTTCTCAGCGCATTGGAAAGCCGCAGGGCGACCTTGCGGAGAAGGGCGTCGCCGGCTTGACATCCAAGGGAATCGTTCACCGGCTTGAAGCGGTCGAGGTCGGCCACGACCACCGCGACTTTCGTCCCGTCCCGTTTCGCCTGTGCGATCAGGAACTCCAGGCGATCGCGTGCCAACCGATGGTTGGGCAGTCCCGTCAGAGCATCCCTGTGCAGCAGAAAGTCCATGCGCGCCTCGGCGCTGGCGATCCTTTCGCGCAGGCGCAGGATCCACAGCAGGCCCACGATCAGGGCGCCCGCGACAGGAATCAGGAAGAAATGGTGCGGAACGTCCATGGCGTCTGGGTTCAGTCCGCCCGGCCGCCCGTCGGGCCGCCCATCGGATGGAGGCGCAGCCCCGTCCGGCGTTCGGCCTCGTCCACGGCGCAGACGATGTCATGCCAGTCCAGGCCCTGGTCCATAGCCTTGACAAGCAGGCGATCCAGCAGGCGCTGCGGGTGTGACGTCCCATCCAGGACCGCATCCAGCAGGGCGGAGATGCGGTGCGTCTTGCTCATTCTGCGTTCTCCCGGAACAGCCGGATGACGGGTCTGCCGCGCATCAGCATGCCCGGACGGCGGCCAAGCGCTCCCCCTCCATGCCGATGATCGTTGGCACGGCGACGGCTTCGTCAGTGCCCTGCTCATCGGCATCAGCACTCAGCCATAACGCGGCGGCGGCGACCGGAATGGCGTGTATCATGGTGGGCCATCGACTGCGTTGAATGTTGGATCGCATGTCGACAGATTGAGCCGAATACGCGGCAGATGCGCGCTGGCTGAGGTCTAAGCGGCGGCTGTCGGTCGACGCCCAGGTCGCTATACGTATGGATAATCGAACTATACGCTCGGAGAGGCACGCCGCGCTCATCGGCCTGCGGCATCGGCGCATACCCCTACCGGAGCGCCGATCGCGCCTCAATCATCGCAAGGGCGTTGTCGCCCTCGGCGCCTCATTCGCGGATGAGGCCTGATCGCACCGCCACGACCGCAGCGTGCGCGCGGTTCTTGACGCCCATCTTTCGAAAGATGCGTGTCAGGTAGAACTTGATGGTGACTTCCTGCAGATCGAAGGCCCGCGCTATTTCCTTGTTCGACGCGGCTGCCACGACCATCCGAAGCAGCGCGATTTCGCGCTCGCTGAAGGCGCCGGGTTCGAGCGAGCCGTTCGCCTCCACGGGAGGCGGGGGGGCCACGGGCGCCGGCGCCGTGGACGACAGCATGAATTCGGTCGGCACATAGGTTCCGCCGCTCGCGACCAGGGAAACGGCGGCGGAAAAGACAGGCCCCTCCAAAGTCTTCGGCAGAAATCCCTTGGCTCCCGCCTGGATGCAGGCGATCACGTCCCGTTCCAGCGCCACGCCGGACATCACCACCACCGGAGCGGCCCCTGCCGCCTCGACCACCTGCTTGACCGCCGACAGGCCATCGGTGCCCGGCATGGAGTAGTCCAGCATCACCAGATCGACCGCAGTGTTGGACAGAATATCAAGAACACCGTTCAGTGAAGTCGCCACAGAGATGTGGGATTTGCGAAAAATACGCGCTATCTGCTGCCTTACGGCATCAAGATACAACGGGTGATCGTCCGCGATGAGGATACGCACGGGCACCTCCCTCCTTTATGTCCTATATCGAGAGGCATACGCGAGTGGCGTGACCATTTCAACTCAGGTGAGTCACCAGCGCCCTGCCTTCGCTTCAAATTACATTCGACTCGATACTATTGTTGGTGCACACATTTTTGGCTGGTTGCCGTAGCCATGGCATGGCTGAACCGCGCCGGGTTTCCCGGAGGCCGATTGACCGGAGGCCGATTGAATTGAGTCACGCCGCCATGGCGACGGGAGCTATGCGGGAAATTGGGTGACGGCCTGGTCAGGCGGCGTCCTGTGATGCGGCGTCGGTGACTTCGACGCCATCGCGGAAGGTGACGCCGCGGATCACCTTGGGCAATAGATTTTCGCCGTTCAGCCGGCGCCAGGTCTTGGCGGCGGCGGTGATCAGCTTGAAGACCATCAGCTTGGCGGTGTCCCGCGACAGCGCCCCCTTGGTTCGCACCGTGCGGTGGCGGACGGTGGCGAACACGCTTTCAATGGGATTGGTGGTCCGCACGTGCTCCCAGTGCTCGGCGGGGAAATCGTAGAAGGCGAGCAGCGCGTCACGGTCCTTGGTCAGGCAGTCCACGGCCTTGCCGTACTTGGCCGCGTACTTCTTCTCGAAGGTGGTCAGCGCCGCCGCGGCCGTGGCGCGGTCGGCCGCCGGCTCCAGGCGCGCCTGCAGGGAGACGCCGTCGGCCCAGACGTACACGTAGCGCCGCGCCGACAGGTCACGCCGCTGCCAGCGCGCGTCGTCGGCCGCCCACTCCTCCTTCAGCCGGCCGATCACCGAAGGCGACAGGTTCGGGGCATCCTTGCCCAGCAGCGCAGCGAGCGCCTCCTGGAAGTCGCCGGTGGAGACGCTGCGCAGGGAGAGGATCGGCAGCAGGGCGCCCAGGCTGCGGGTCCGGCGCGCCCAGCGCGGCAGCAGCGTCGAGGTGAAGCGGATGCGCTCGTTCCCCTGATCCGCGCCACGGTCGCGCACCTTGGCACGGCGCACCTCGCCCGGCCCGATGCCGGTCTGGATGGCGCGCTCCGGGCCGTGCCCATGGCGGACCAGGCGGTCGCGGCCGTCGGCCAGCTTGACGTCCTTCATGGCGGTCAGGAAGGCGTCCACCTCCGCCTCGATCGCCTGCTCCAGCAGCCGGCGCGCTCCGGCCCGCAGCACGGCGGTCAGCGGGTCGTCGATCTCCTCCGGCTGACGCAGCCGGACAACCTTGCTATCCTCGCTCATGGCGTATCGCTCCCTTGTGGAGGTTCTGGCGGGCGCGTCACCCGCCTCGATACGCCGCCCTCTTCAGGCCGTCATCACCCAGTTTCCCGCATAGCTCTGGCGACGGCCTCGGCGGGCGGAATTCCGCCGATCAATTCGATGCGGATTCCGATTGAAAGCGGCCACCCATTCCGACGTGAAGACGGCCGGCGTTCCGACATGAAGCCGGCCACGATCCGATTTGAAGTCGGGCCACCGTTCCGATCTGAAAGCGGCCACCTGCCGGCCACGAACCGGCTGGATGGCGTGACGACCGTCCCGCGGGTCAGCGTCCACGACGCATCCTGCCCCCATCGTGTCGACGAGGAGGGGTGGGATGCCAGCGATGAGGCTGTCCATGCGGCGGATCCGCGAATTGATGCGGCTGCGGGCGAGCGGAACCATGAGCAATCGGGCGATTGCTCAGCAGATCGGCGTCGCCCGCAGCACGTTGAACGAATACCTGGAGCAGCGGCTGTTCGTGCGGGCCGGCGTCAAGGCCGGGGTGCGGCGGCGCCGCGAGCCCGACCGGCAGGACCATGCCGACGGATACGGCTACAGCCGCTTCTGCGAGCTCTACCGCGAGTTCGAGTGCCGGCTGACGCCCACCATGCGCCAGCACCATGTCGCCGGCGACATGGTGTTCGTCGACTACTCCGGCAAGAGGCTGGCGATCGTCGATCCGGCCAGCGGCGGCGTGCGCGAGGCGGAGCTGTTCGTCGCCGTGCTCGGCGCCTCCAACTACACCTACGCCGAGGCGACCTGGACGCAGAGCCTGCCGGACTGGGTTGGCGCGCACGTGCGCATGTTCGCCGTCTTCGGCGGCGTGCCCCGGCTCATCGTGCCGGACAACCTCAAGGCCGGCGTCCACAAGGCGTCCTTCTACGACCCGGAGATCAACCGCACCTACGGCAAGATGGCTGCCCATTACGGCGTCGGCGTCGTGCCGGCCCGGCCGCGGCGCCCGCGCGACAAGGCCAAGGTCGAGGCCGGCGTCCGCTTCGCCCAGACCTACATCCTGGGCCGGCTGCGCAACCTCACCTTCTTCTCGCTCGAGGAGGCCAACGCGGCGATCCGCGAGGTGATGGCGCGCATGAACGGGCGCGTCATGCGCCGCCTGGGCTGAGCCGCGAGGAGCTGTTCCGGCAAACCGAACGGCCGGCGCTCCAGCCCTTGCCGGCCGAGCCGTACGAGTACGCGGACTGGAAGCTGGCCCGCGTCGGCCTCGACTATCACGTCGAGGTCGAGGGCTTCTACTACTCGGTTCCCCACGCCCTGATCCGCCAGCCCGTCGACGTCCGCGTCACGGCGCGCACCGTGGAGGTCTTCCACCGCGGCGGCCGCGTCGCCGCCCATGTCCGACGCCACGGCGGCGCCCGCCACGGCACCGAGGCCGAGCACATGCCGAGCGCGCACCGGCGCTACGCCGAGTGGACGCCGGAGCGTCTCCAGCGCGAGGCGCGGGCGCTCGGCCCCAACACGGAGGGGCTGATCACCGCCATCCTGGCACAGCGCCGCCATCCCGAGCAGGGGTTCCGCACCTGCCTGGGCGTGCTGCGGCTGTTCCGCGGGCCGAACCGCGAGCGCGCCGAGGCCGTCTCGGCCCGGGCGCTGGAGATCGGCGCGTTCGGCTACAAGAGCATCGCCTCCATCCTCACCCATCACCTCGACCGCCACCCGCACCGGCGTGATGCCGACGGCGTGCCGCTCGTGCACGCCAACATCCGCGGCTCGCGCTACTTCCACTGAGGAGACCTCCCATGCTGCATCACCCCACCCTCGACCTGCTGCACGAGCTTGGCCTTCAGGGCATGGCCAAGGGCTTCAAGGAGCTGGCCGGCCATCCGCAGGCGGCCGAACTCGGCCATGCCGAATGGCTCGGCCTGCTGCTGGAGCAGGAAGCGACGCTGCGCCGGCACAAGCGCTTCGAGGCGCGCGCCAAGCGGGCCCGGCTGCGCCAGGACGCCAGCGTGGAGGACGTCGATTTCCGCGCCGCGCGCGGGCTCGACCGCACGCTGTTCCTGCGGCTGGCCGGCTGCGACTGGGTGCGCGAGCACCGCCACGTGCTGATCACCGGGCCGACCGGGGTGGGCAAGAGCTGGCTGGCCTGCGCGCTCGGGCAGAAGGCGTGCCGGGAGGACCTCTCGGTTCTCTACCAGCGCACGCCGCGGCTGTTCGCCGCCCTGGCGCTCGGGCGCGGCGATGGGCGCTATGCCGGCCTGCTGCGCTCGCTGGCCCGGGTGAACCTGCTGATCCTCGACGACTGGGGCCCGGAGCCGCTGACGGCCGAGCAGCGGCGCGACCTGCTGGAGATCGTGGAGGACCGCTACGGCAGCGGATCGCTGCTGATCACCAGCCAAGTTCCGGTGGAGCGCTGGTACGAGATCATCGGCGACCCGAACACCACACAATGCCCCACTGCTGGATTGGCTTGTTTCTGAAGTTACGATCACCGATCAGCGACATTCCCTTTATAGTCAACGTCTTGCCCTGGACCCCGCTGGATCGTCGCGTGGTCCCGACTGGGTCAGGGTTGTGCTGGCCGATGGCCGGCACCGGCATGTCCGCCGTGCAGCAACCGATTTGGTTTCCGAACCGGAGATGCCGCCCGCGATGCCGCATGTTTCGGTGCGGACGCTGCTTCCCTTGGCACAATTGATCCGGGGGCTGTTGACGAGGGCGATGGAGGAGGCCTCCGATGCGACGGTCCTCTCACCCACCCCGCCTCGTGGCGAAGACGCCGGGTTGCCCTCCCTCGGTGGTGCCGCGGCTGTGGCCGGCCCTCCCACCCCAGGCGCGGCGGCACCTGGCGCTGGAGATGGCGAGGCTGCTCCGCCCCCTGCTGACGCCCGCCACACCGGAGAGCCGCGATGCTGAACACGACGTTCGCCGGTGAGGAACGGGTCACGACGGCGCACCGCGCCAGGCTCGCCTACGTCTACATCCGTCAATCGACCGCCGGCCAGGTGCGCCAGCATCAGGAAAGCACCGAGCTGCAGTACCATCTGGCCGAGCGCGCCGTCCGGCTTGGCTGGCCCCGGGACCGGGTGCTGGTGGTCGATGAGGACCTGGGACGCTCGGGCGCCTCGAGCGACGGCCGGCAAGGTTTCCAGCGGCTGATCGCCGAGATCGGGCTCGGCAAGGCCGGCCTTGTGCTCAGCCTCGACGCCTCGCGGCTGGCCCGCAACAACCGGGATTGGCACCAGCTTCTGGAACTCTGCTCGCTGTTCGGGGTGCTGCTGGCCGACGGTGAGCGCCTTTACGATCCGATGGCCTATCACGACCGCCTGCTTTTGGGATTGTCGGGCATCATGAGCGAGGCGGAACTGCACCAGATCCGTGTCCGCCTCCACCAAGGCGAACAGCAGAAAGCCGCGCGCGGTGAATTGCGTCTGCCGCTGCCGGCTGGCCTGAGCCAGGACCGTG
>Ga0196970_1000121_pt1 | contig 121394 bp, 126 predicted proteins | sample S1v_513CmetaG_FD_148672 | JGI IMG/M metagenome (GOLD analysis project Ga0196970, IMG submission 148672) | Soil microbial communities from Anza Borrego desert, Southern California, United States - S1+v_5-13C | ecosystem: Environmental > Terrestrial > Soil > Desert | place: USA: California... | reverse complement strand
GGGGGATCCTGCCCTCGGCTGGATAATGGGAGCCGGATGAGCTGAGAGGTTCACGTCCGGTTCTGAGAGAGCCTCGGGGTGTAACTCCCCGGGGCTACTCGCCCAGGAGACTACGACTAGCCTCCATTTGTGACTGAGCTCAAGCCATTTCGGTAACCACAGACGGGCGCCCAGGCGGATGGAGAGGCGGCTGCTGTAGCGGGAGGAAACCAGTTGATGTCAGTCAAGCTCACGTTAGCGACTACCTTGACTACCGTAGTTCCGGTCGGGTGTGGCAGGGCCTGTTCATCATCGCTGCCGCTCGGTGACCTTCGGACCGTAGCGTCACGTTTGGCAAGCCTGCAGGAAACCCAAAACACTCTGCTACAGGACTCTACCAAGACGTTCATGGTGGCAAGGCCAGCCCGCTGCGGAAAGCAACATGCAAGCCGCTGCGTGCGCTATCATCGCCAGCAGCGGCTTATCAGGGCATCACACAACTGGATATGCAATAACGGCGCGTCGACGTGATTTAGATCGCAAGGGCTCGTCCTCATACCTGAGGGCGGGCCCTTTTATCCGTGATGATAACCCGAACAGGATCCGGCGATGACCGGAACATGACCCGGCGATCACCCGACGAACCTCCCCTGATGATCACCCAAAGATAACCGCTGCGAATGCTTTCACCACGACGCCGACCCGGCTGCAACCTTTCGGGCGCCCGAGAAGTCTTACAGATGAAGGAGGGGTGGGCATGAGGCGGTGGCTGATACTGGGCCTGCTGCTGGTGATAAGCGGCGCCGCAGCCGCGCTGGCCTTCGCCCGCCCCGTAGCCGTGGCCGCGGCCGGGGGCCGAGCCATAGCGGCCTACCGGTTCTTCGGCTCCAACTGGCTGTTGCCCCTGGCGCCCCGGAGCGCCTGGCTGCTCCCCCTGCCCGCCGGCGAGGTTCGCCTCGTTGCCTCTGGCGATACCCTGGCGACCATAGCGGGCAGCCAGGTGCGGGTGCTGCGCTTCGGCGCCGGCCCCGGGCGCCCCCCCACGGTCGCTAGCGGCAATATCGGGCCGGAGCGCGTGCAGCGGGCGGCGGCGGGCGACCTGGACGGCGACGGCAGCGCTGAGCTGCTGCTGGTTCGGGGCGAGCCGGCCGAGCCGCCCCCGGAGGGGCGCCCGGGGCTGGGCGGCGCCCTGGAGGTCTGGCAGCTGCGGGACGGCGGCCTGCAGCGTGCATTCCGCGGCCTGGAAAAACACACCCCCTGGCAGGCCGTCGCCGGCGACCTGGATGGCGACGGCAAGGCAGAACTCGCCGTGGGCACCTGGGGGCAAGCGGCCTATGATCCGCGGTGGGCGGAACGGCCCTGGGTCTACCGCTGGAAGGGCGGCCAGCCCTTCGCCTTGTGGCTCGGCTCGCGTCTGGCCCACCCGTTCGCGGATCTGACCCTCCTGAACCTGAGGCAAGGCGAACCGGCCTTCCTGGTTGCCACGGAAGCGACCCGGGACGGCGGACAGGCCCTGGGCATCTATCGCTGGACGAACGATTTCGGCTTCACGCTGGCTTACACCGGGCCGCCCTGGCAGCGCATCCACAAGGTCTGGCCGCTGCCGCAGCAGCCGGGCTGTGCCGCCCTTGCCGCGCTGGCAGAGCCGGGCGGGCTGGTACTGCTCACACTGCCATCCAGCCCTGAAGGCTCATTGGTCGAAATGTCGCGGTGGCCGGCCACGAGCGCCGCGACTGCGCAAGTTGCCAGTATCCCCGGTCGCCTCTGGCTGCTGGAGGACGGGGAGTTGACCACCTTTGTCACCTGCCGCAGCTGAAAGAAGGGTCGTTCATGTTCAGACGTACGTTTGCCGCTGTAATCTGCCTGGCCCTGCTCCTCGGTGGCTGTACCAGCTCGAAAACCCCGCCGGGCCCGCCGGCGCCCCCCGCAGAGCCGGCGCCGACCGCACCCGAAACGCCGGCACCGCCCGTCGCACCGGAGCTCCCGCCCACCGCCTCGCCCGTAGACCGGGAGGCCCTGCTGGCGGATTCCGTCGCGCTGGGCCTGGGCTTCCTCTCCGGGCGCCCGGCGCCGCCGGTGCCCGGGCCGGGGCCCTACGCCCCGCCTACCGTAAAGGCTGCGGTGCCCAATTACCATGTCGCCACCGACCTGGGCAACATCGCTAACCTGGCCCAGTTCGGCACCCTGACCGGGCAGCAGCGGGCGCTCCTGGCGCAGAACCGCTTCGTGGCGGCGCCCACCGACTTCATCCAACCGTTCTTCCTCTACGAAAATAATACATATCTAGATGTCCCAAGCTTCATCACGACCGATTCCGTGCTCCATACCTTCCACATGTTCTACGACTGGGCGATGCGCGGCGTCGAATACACCCGGCTCTACCCGGACCTGGCCGACCTGACGGCAGCCATGCTGAAGAAGGCAACCGCTGCCTATGACCAGGCGACGACGCCCAACCGGAAAGCGGCGGCGCTCGATGCGGTGGTATTCTTCGGCGTGCCTCACCGGCTGCTCGGGCTGCCGGGAACGGCGCCCGAAGCGGCAGCGCCTCTGATCGAGCGGGAACTGGCGAAGATCGAGCGGCACGCCGGGCGGGAGCAGCTTTCGTTCCTGCCCTACACCATCGACTACACGGCCTTCATTCCCCGCGGCCACTACACCCGCAGCGAGCGGTTCGCACAGTACTTCCGGGCGATGACCTGGTACGGCACGGTCCCCTTCCCGCTGCCTGAGGCGGGCCGTGAGCCGGGGCCCGCGGAGATCGAGGCCGCCCGGGCGGCGCTCCTCATTGCCGGCCTGATCGGGCCGGATGAAGAGAAGCTATGGCGCAACATCTACGAGGCGACGGCCCTCTTCGTCGGCCTGGCCGATGACGCAACGCCGCTTGAGTACCGCACCCTGGCAGCAGGCGTCATGGCCGGGCTCGAAGACGATGCGATCGTCCGCGACTTCATCAAAAAAGCGATGGCGGAACTGAAGGCGCCGGGGATTCACCAGCAGCTGGAGGGCATCCCCACCGGCCCGCAGATGCGCTTCATGGGCCAGCGGTTCGTCCTCGACTCGGCGGTGCTGCAGGGGCTGGTGCAGTGGCCGCAGCGCCCCGTCCCCACCGGGCTTGACATCGCGGCCGCCTGGGGCTCGGCCCGCGCAAAGGAGATCCTCCTGGGCGCCCGCAAAGAAGGAGAGAAGTGGCCCGCGTACCCCGCCCGTCTGCAAACACAGACGGCAAGGGTGGCGGCGGTGCCGCCCGCCGAATGGCAGTCGAATCTCTACCGCGGCTGGCTCTGGACGTACCAGCCGCTCCTGGCCGCCAAGGGGGAGGGCTACCCCGCGTTCATGCGCAGCCCGGCCTGGCAGGAGAAGATGATCAACACGGTGCTCGGCTCATGGACGCAGGTGCGCCATGACACCATCCTGTACGTCAAGCCGTCGGGCGCCCAGTGCGGCGGCGACGACGAGATTCCGCCCCCGCCGCCGGGGTATGTCGAGCCGGAACCGGAGTTCTACGCCCGCCTGGCGTGGCTGGTCCGGAGCAGCCTCGCCTGGCTGACGGAGCGGGGCCTGCTCGATCAAGCGATGTATGAGCAATTTGAGAGCTTCGCGGTGCTGCTGGAGCAGCTTCAAGGGATCACGGCAAAGGAGCTGACGGGGGAGGCCCTCACCCGGGAAGAGAAAGATCTGATCCGCTTCTACGGCGCCAGGCTGGAGCACCTGAGCATCCGGGCGCTGGGGGGCTACAAGGGCTGGTACGAACTGGCCTCTGAAGTCGATAAGGAGATGGCTGTGGTAGCGGATGTTCACGTCTCCGGCGGCACCGTGCTGCAGGAGGCGGTGGGGCGCCCGGGCGCCGTGCTGGTCGCCTTCCCAGAGGGCGGCAAGGTCTGGCTGGGCCGTGGGGCGATCTACACCTACTACGAATTCCTCCATCCCGCGGCGGACCGGATGACGGACGAAGCCTGGCTGGCGCAGGTCCAGGCACACCAGACGCCCCCGCAGCCTGACTGGACGGCCAGTTTTATCAGCAGCGGCAAGGTGAAAGTGATCGAGCCGGAAGTCCGCATCGAGGTGCCCTGCGGCGGCAACGGCTCCGGCGGGAGGAATCCGGGTTGAGCGTCTACGTGAACCTTTTGCTTGCCCGGTGCACTCCTTCTTTGCGTAAGGAGTGAGCGCAGTGGATAGTGGCCTGGTCATCCTGATCGTCATCATCTTCCTTCCCCTGGCCTTCTTCCTCAGACACGTCAAGCGGCAGAACTTTGAAGCAGAACTGCGGCAGGCGGTGGAAGCCCGGGGCGGCACGGTGCTCTCGGTCTACAGCCCGGTCTTCGGCAACGGCCCCTGGTGGTTCCGGGGAAAGGGCCAGATGGTCCTCAAAGTCGTCTACCGCGACGCCGATACGCAGCTTCGCCAGCTCTGGGGGCGCACCGGGGTCTTCGGCAACGATCTGAACTGGGAGTACGACGACGGCGAATATGAGCAATAGCGAACAGGGCGCCGGCGGCCAGATGGCTGCCGGCGCCCTCCTTGGCGTACCGCCTATGCTTTTAGAAAACCCTGCGCGGCAAAGCGCTCAGCCCCCACTGCGGTCAGCTGCGCCAACTCGCCGAACAAAGGCTCGTCCAGACTCACAAAGTTGAAACAGGACTTCCCCTGCATCCGCCTGCGCAGGTCCGGGGAGATGCCGCCGAGCAGCTCCGGATATACGTAGACCGGGAACAGGTGGTAGCTGACGTAGTTCTTCTTGATTTGAACGGCCCCGAAGAAGAGTGGCGTCTTGTTTTTCTGGATGATGGCGGTGTCCAGATAATAGGTATCGGCCGTATCGGCCTTCACAACCAGCCCGGGCGCGTGAACGGCGAGAATCGCCTTCAGCCGTTCGAAGATGGCGCCGAAATCCGTGGTTTTGCCCATGAAGTCACGCTCCTTGCTACTGCTACTGTACCACAGCGGAGGACGGACTCCTGAACGAGCGCAAAAACGCCCGCCGAATCCCGGCGGGCGTGTCGTCATCATGTTTAGCTCGAATGGGCAGTGGTGGCTGTCCGGTGGATCCGGGACCACTTGCTGAGGGCGGAAGCCGCCATTTCGATGCTGATGTGCATATCCCGGGCGATCTGGTGGAGCGTCTTGCCCGCCTTGACCTGGGCCGCCACGATTGCCGCGAAATCGTCCGTAATGTGCAGGAGGTTCATCTCGCCCACCCCTTCGGTGTTGTTACAGCCACAGCGTATCACCGATACCCACACCACAGCATCGGAGAGAGGAAGGAATTCCGCCGCCCTCAATAGGAGGAGGAGCGTCTCCTTCGAAAGGAGGAGGGCTATTGCTTCGGTTGTGCAGTGGTGAGATGATTGGAAGGAAAATCTTGCCGAGGTGATGCCATGATCGCGCGCATCAAGGACCCGGTCAGCGCCCTGACCCACTGGGCGGGCGCCGCTCTGGCGGTCGCCGGGCTGGCGGCGCTGGTGCTGGACGGCGCCCGGAACGGAACGGTGTGGCACGTCGTCTCCTATGCGGTCTACGGCGCCAGCCTGATCATGCTCTACACGGCCAGCGCCGTCTATCACACCGTGCCCGAAACGGGGACCGGCAGACTGAACCGCGTCCTGCGCAAGCTTGACCACATGATGATCTTCGTGCTGATCGCCGGCACCTACACCCCGTTCTGCCTCGTGCCCCTGCGCGGACCGTGGGGGTGGGGCCTCTTCGGGGCCATCTGGGGCTGCGCGGTGTCCGGGCTCGTCCTGAAGCTGTTCTGGATGAACGCGCCGCGCCGGCTCTCCACCGTCATCTACGTCGTCATGGGCTGGCTGGTGGTGGTGGCCACCTATCCCCTGCTTAAGTCGGTCAGCCCCGTGGGGCTGCTCTGGCTGCTGGCGGGGGGCCTTTTCTACACGGTGGGCGCCGCCCTGTACGCGACGAAGTGGCCGAAGCTGTGGCCAGGCGTCTTCGGCTTTCACGAAGTCTGGCACCTGTTTGTGATGGCCGGCTCCTTTAGCCATTTCCTCGCCATCTACACGCTCACGTAAGTGGGCATGTGGCCCCTGCACGGCGCCTGTCCGCAGTCCGGAAGACTTGTGGACAGGCGCGTTTTCTGGTACGATAATGCGGGTTTGGCATGTCCGTCTATCGGAGGTGGGCCGTTTGGCCAGCATTCTCGTCATTCACGGCCCCAACCTGAATCTGCTCGGCCAGCGGGAACCCGGCGTGTACGGCAGCGCAACGCTGGCCGATATCAACGCCCGGCTCGTCAGTCTGGGCGAGGAATTGGGCGTCTCCGTCGAGACCTTCCAGTCCAACCACGAAGGTGCCATCATCGACGCCATTCACGGGGCTGCGGGCAGGTTTGGCGCGATCGTCATCAACCCCGGTGCCTTCACCCACTATAGCATCGCCATTCGCGACGCCATCGCCGCGGTGGCCGTTCCGACGGTGGAAGTCCATCTCTCCAACGTGTACCGGCGGGAAGAGTTCCGCCACCGCTCCGTGATCGCACCGGTGGCAGCCGGCACCATCGCCGGGTTCGGTGCGGACAGCTATTGCCTGGGCCTCCGGGCCGCCGCCCGGCTGGCTGACTCTGCGAACAAGGGGTAATGGAGCATGAGCATCTCCCGGTTGGCCAAGCTGCGTGCCGCCATGGCCGGCAAGCAGGTCGACGGCGTCCTGATCGCTAAGGCTGAGAACCGCGCGTATCTGAGCGGGTTCACGGGCAGTTCCGGCTGGCTGGTGATCACGCAGGAGAAAGCGATCCTGATCACTGACTTCCGCTATACCGAGCAGGCGGCGGCGCAGGCGCCCGCCTTTACGGTCGTAAAGCCCGAGGCCGCTCCGCATCCGCTGGTCGCCCAGTTGTGCGGCGAGCTGAACATCGGGCGGTTGGGCTACGAAGGCGACTATCTGACGGTCGATGAGTACGCCCTATACCAGGCGGCGCTGACCGGCGTCGAACTGATCGCCGTATCGGGCATGGTCGAGGCGCTCCGCATGATCAAGGATGAGCAGGAGATCGAAATCATGGCCCGGGCGGCGGCGATTACCGACCAGGCCTGGGGCCAGATCATCAGCCTGGTCCGGCCCGGCGTCGCCGAGCGGGAGCTGGCCGTCGAGCTCGAGTACATCATGAAGAAGCTCGGCGCGGATGGGCTGGCCTTTGAGATCATCTGCGCGTCGGGCGTGCGCTCCTCGCTGCCCCACGGGCGGGCGTCGGAGAAGATCATCGAAAAAGGCGATCTGGTTACGTTTGACTTTGGTGCGGCGTACCAGGGCTACTGCTCCGACTGCACCCGGACGGTCATGGTGGGCGAGCCGTCGGCGAAGCAGCGGGAGATCTACGAAATCGTGCTGGAGGCCCAGCAGCGCGGAGTCGACGCCTGCAAGGCCGGCATTACGGACCGGGATCTTGATGAAGTCTGCCGCAGCTACATCCGCGAAAAAGGCTACGCCGACTATTTCGGACACGGCACGGGCCACGGCGTGGGCCGGTTCATCCACGAAGGCCCGAAAGTCAGCTTCCGGGGCACCGGCGAAGTGCTGCAGCCCGGCATGGTGGTCACTATCGAGCCCGGCATATATCTACCCGGCTGGGGCGGCGTCCGCATCGAAGACACGGTGCTGGTGCAGGAGAACGGCTGCCGCCGGCTGACGCAGACGCCCAAGGATTTGATCATCCTCTAAAGTTTTCATAGCCTCTGGGTGGGAAGCAACCCGACCCGTTTGGTTTATCCTAATCTATCGCACTTTTGTTGAGCGGAGGGACCATTTCACATGATTTCTGCCAGCGATGTTCGCAAGGGCACCACGATTGAGATGAACGGCCAGGTGTTCCAGGTCATCGACTTCCTGCACGTCAAGCCCGGCAAGGGCGCCGCCTTCGTGCGCGTCAAGCTCAAGGGCGTTCAGTCCGGCTCCACCGTTGAAACCACGTTCAACCCCGGCGACAAGCTGCCCCGCGCCCAGGTCGAGCGCCGCGAGTTCCAGTTCCTGTACTCCGGCCAGGGCACCTGGACGTTTATGAACAACGAGACTTATGAGCAGATGGAACTGAACGCCGATCAGATCGGCGACGCCAAGAACTACCTGCTCGAGAACATGAACGTGCAGATCGCCGAGTGGAAGGGCACGATCATCGGCGTCGACCTGCCGAACACCGTGGAGCTGGAAGTGGTGGAGACGGAGCCCGGCTTCCGCGGCGACACCGCCACCGGCACCACGAAGCCCGCCAGGTTGGAGACGGGCTATACCGTTTACGTGCCGCTCTTCATCAACCAGGGCGACAAGCTGAAGATCGATACCCGCTCGGGCGAATACCTGGGCCGGGCGTAAGTTCATCAGGGTACGGCAAGACGGAGAGGCGGAGATGCCTCTCCGTCTTGCCATTGTGCGGTCCTAGGCAGATAGAATGCGAGTAAAGAGAAGCCGAAGGTGAGCACAAACATGCGGGGGGATAGCGGCAGGTGTGTGGGAGAGCCGCGCAAGCCTTGTCGCAGCAGTGCTCTAGGGGGGCATATCCGGAGCGCCTGGTTGGGGGGAGGCATCCCGTAGGAGGGGGGGTGAGGAGCGAAGACCTGCGAAACGCGGAAACCGGTGATCGGAAGACGGCCGTGAGAGGCGTCGCAGTAAGGGTACAGGCTTGGCATAGGAACCCGGAATGAGAAGCAAAGGCGAGGCAATCTGGGTGCTCTTCTCCCGGTTCAAACTGCTTGGCAGCTGGACCATGTGGGAGACGCTGCTCCTCTACGCCGTGGCCAGCGGCGACTTTCACCGGATTCTGCTTCGCCCCCGGTCGACCGTGCTGCAGGTCTGACGCCCGCAAAGATCGCCCTGCTCGCCGGTACGGTCATCGGAAATCTACAACGGCTGGCTGCGGCGCTTTTTCACCTTCCATAGCGGGTCTACATATTGATCAGAAGCTTTGGTATTTATCCACAGCCGCTTGTGGATCGTGTGAATATCATCCAAAATGCCTAGTTGACAACCAGAAAGTCTACTGCTCTGCCGCGCTGCATAGAACGGTTCGCACCCCCCCACACTATCACGTGAACGCATATGAAGCAGGGGGGATGGAGCCATGAACGATATTCGCTCCAAAGTGGCGTACCTGCAGGGATTGGCCGAAGGTCTCGACCTGGATACCGGCAGCCCCGAAGGCCGTGTGCTCAGCTCCATGTTGGATGTTCTGGTGGACCTGGCCGATGAGCTGACCGAAGTCACCCACGCCCAGAATGAACTGGCCGAGTATGTGGAGGATGTGGATTACGACCTGGGCGCCCTGGAAGAGACCATCTACAGCGACGATGACCAGGTCGTGGAGTTTGTGCCGTCGGTCGCACTTCTGGAAGAGGAAGACGGCGTGGAGATGACAGTCTGCCCCGAGTGCGGCGAAACCCTCTCGGCCGCCGCCGGCGATGTTGAGACGGAGGTTGATGTCATCTGTCCCACCTGCGGCTGCATGATCTGTGAGGGGTATGTGGATCCGTCCGATACGGTAATCGACTGAAGAGCGGCGGGCCGGTATGGCCCGCCGTCTTCCTTGTCAAATCGGTTCCGCAACTAGTTCATGCATTCAATCTCTAAACGCTTGGGAGGGACTCCAGCAGCGGGTGCATAATCCTCTTTATCGTGGAAGTCTCGCGCCCGCCGAGCACGGGTGCGGCACGAAGGAGGAGGGAAGGCCATGAAGCAGTGCCCTGTGGTCCAGGACCTGCTGCCGTCTTATCTGCATGATGCCCTTAGCCCGGAGAGCCGGGCCATGGTTGAAGAGCACCTGCCCGGTTGTCCGGACTGCCAACTGGCGCATGACGCCCTGCGTGCGGGTCCGCCTCCCCTAGAGGTGCGCTCCCCCGGCCACCCCGGCCGGGGGGTGGGCAGGGCGCTCGGGGTGGCGCTGGTGCTGCTGGTGGCCGCTGGCCTCGGCGTCAGGGGGTATGGCGCCTGGCAGGCCGACCGGGAGCACGGCAGGCAGATGCAGGCGCGGGTAGAGCAGGAAAAACGACTGTTGGCGGCCATGCGGGAGGCGAGCCCAGATCCCATGGCCCGCCTCCGGCGCGCCGGCGTTACCCTCACTAACCTGAGCGCCGCACGGCAAGGGGACGCCGTCCGCGTGGAGTACACGCTGAAGGCGGACACCCCGGCGGATATGGCGATCCCATTGCTGGGCGGCCGCGCCCCGTCGCCCCGGCTGCTCGATCCGGCGACCGGGGGGGAGGTCGGACGCTTTACCCAGGGCGGGAGCCAGCACACCCCCGGACAGCCGGTCACGGGCCATGCCGTTTTCGAAGGCGCCGCGGCCCTGCCTGCCGGTGCAAACATGCAGTTTCCGACGCTGCTGGTTTACATGAAGCCTGCTCGCGAACTGCACTGGGAGGTACAGCGGCCCTTCGTGGAAGGTGAGGTCCCCATCGGGCAGCGGTTCACGGTGGCGGGCGTCGAATTCGAGGCAGAGCGCATCCGCTTTAGCAAGAGCGGCGCGCAGATCGACTACCGCCAATTGACTCCGCCCGCCGAAGTTGGCCTCCACCTGCTGAGTTTTCGCCTGAGTGACCGGATGGGTGGCAGATGGGACGAAGCGTACCGCCCGGACCGGCTGCCCGATCCGGCTCGCCCCAGCCAGACCTTTGAGTTTGTCGCGGCACTGGGTAAGCACTGGCTGGTCCAGGTGCAGCATGCCGTGCTGGTCCTGCCGGGGCCTGCCGTCCCCATGGAGGTGAAGTAGGATGCGCAGACAGTTGGCGGTCTACGTTCTCTGTTTCAGCCTCGTGGCCAATCTGTTTCTCGGTCTGCAGCTTTACAACCGTGACCTGACGCTGAACCAGGTGACCTGGGGCAACGCCGTCAGCGATTTGTGGAAGCATGTCAACTGGGCGAGCATCAGCGTCACCGCCCGCAGCGACGGCAGGGTCATGGGCCCTGACCTGGAAGGCCTAAGCGAAGCGCTCGAGGACCTGGAGGCGCTGCAGTACCTGCCGTTTTACGGGCAGCGGGCCAGCTTTGAGGATGTGAACACGCTCCGGCAGTTTCTCCGCTATACCGGGCTGGCGTACGCCCTGGCGCTCAAGGAACAGGGTGATACGGGAACGGTCAGCGCCGAATCCGCCGACCGCCTGCAGCGGATCCATGAGGGGTTGGAGCTGGTCTTGCAGGCTAATGAGCGGACGAACCAGCTGACGAACGCTAGGAAACCCTGGAGCCACGCACCGTGGCGCGATCTGTGGCGGGAGATCGCTGAGAATCTGCGACAACTGGACTTCGTCCCACTTCCGGAGTGATGCCGCAAGTGGCGGGCCGCCCTGGCCCGCCGCAGGCTCCGAAAGCCCGAGGATTCTGACCGATTCGCCCGCCCGTTCATTGGAGACCGTATACCTGACGGAGGCCGACCCTTACGCCGGGCGCCGCCCCTGCTGATCAGGGGCCGTCCCATTTCAGCTGACCATAGACATACCGCTCAATGTCGCTGCCGCCTTTTTCGACGAACCGGCAGGCGTGTTCCAGCCCCTCGAGGGCAGCCTGCACCTGCTCGGCGGAGAGTTCGCCGGCGGCGATGGCGGCCCGGAATTCGTCAATGTCGAGCACCTGCCAGCGCCCGTCCCGCATGAGGGTGACGTCCAGATACAGGTCTTCGACCAGCACCCGCTCGCCCTGGTCCAAAATGCGGGCCATGTGCATGTAGCACCGGGTCGGATGGGGGCGCCCGTGCCCTTCCCAGAACATGACCCAGAGGTGCAGCCGGGGAATCATGATCGTGCGCGCCGAGGAGATGTCGGGATGGCCGGTGTAGTTGCGATCCAAATAGATGTTGCCGCCCTGCCGCTCCAGTCGCTGGTCGATCACAAAACTGCTGCCGCTGAGCATGTGCTGCTCAATCCGGTTCTTTATGTCGATGATAATTCGCTTCATTCTAGCCCTTCCAGGTGCAGAGTGTAGTTGAACTTTACCAGGCGGACCGAGCCCCGGGGTTCGCAGTGCAGTTCGTGCAGACCCGTGTCGGCGGCGGCGAAGGCGGCCGGGGAGCCCGGCGGCAGGCCGAGGGCGGCCCGCATGAACGCCTGGCCGGCGCCGCCATGGGTGAGCAGCAGGAGCGTCTGTCCGTCCAGGCGCTGGTCCCAGGAAAGCAGGCTCCACAGTTCAGCCACACGTCGGTACAGATCAAGGTAGGATTCCCCGCCGGGCGGCCGGTGATGCATGGGGAGCGGATGCTCCGTCGGAAAGAGCCGATCGGCCTCTTCCGGCAGCAGCCCGGCCAGCCTGCCGGTTGACCGCTCGGCGAGGCGTTGCTCCAGCCGGAAGGGGACTCCGGTCGCGGCAGCGACGGCTTCGGCCGTCTGACGGGCCCTCAGCAGGGGGCTGGTCAGAATCTGGCTGACCCGGTAGCGGGCCGCGACCCAGGCGCCCAGGGCTGCAGCCTGCCGACGGCCCCGGTCGGTCAGGGGGAAATCGGCGCTACCTTCGATACAGCAGGGATCCAGGTCGGCCGTCGATTCGCCGTGGCGGCACACGAGCAGGCGGATCACAGGATCACCCCCCACATTCATAAAAAGAGAGATTCCGGGGGGGGCGGCCCGTTTCCTCCCCGGAAATCTGCAAAAAAAAGGAGGGAGCGGCAATCGGCAGGGCGAGGGTTGCGCACAGGCCGGAGCCGCCCAGGCGGAAGCTGTGGCGGGGGTCAGGAATTGTCGCCGGGGCCGTGCTGGTCGGAGCCGGCCTGGAACTCTTCCTAATCCCCAACCAGATCATCGACGGCGGCGTGGTGGGTGTGGCGATTATGACCGCACACCTGACCGGGTGGCCCGTCGGGGCCTTTCTCTTTCTACTCAACCTGCCGTTTTTGTGGCTGGGGTACAAACAAATCGGCAAGACTTTCGCGCTGACCACCCTGGGCGCCGTCGTGCTGATGTCCAGCTTCGTCTCCAGCTTCGCCCGCTACGGCGTCCTGACCGAGGACCCGCTGCTGGCGGCGGTGTTCGGCGGCGCGGTCCTCGGGCTGGGCGTGGGCATCATCATCCGCAACGGCGGTTCGCTGGACGGCACGGAGATTGTCGCAATTATGCTGACGAAGCGGTGGCCCTTCTCAGTCGGCGAGATTGTGATGGGCTTCAATCTGTTCATTTTGGGCAGTGCCGCCTTCGTCTTCGGGTGGGACCGGGCGATGTACTCGCTTCTGGCCTACTTCGTGGCGTTCCGGACGATCGACATCGCCATAGAAGGGCTGGAGGAGTCGAAGTCGGCGACGATCATTACGGAGGCGCCGGCGGATTTGCGGGCCGCGATCATCGACCGGTTGGGGCGGGGCGTCACGGAGTTGGAGGGGAAGGGCGGCTATTCGGGGGCGCCCAAGGGCGTGCTGTTCACGGTAATCACCAGGCTGGAACTGGCCAAGCTGAAGGCGATTGTGCTGGAAGTCGATCCGGAGGCCTTCGTGGCCATCGAAGATGTCCATGAGGTGCTGGGCGGGCGGCGCTGGAAGCGGGCGATTCACTGAGCCGCGTGCAACCGATGATGACTGCGGCGGCGGTGGGCCAAAGGCCGGGTCCAGGTGTTGTCCCCCGGGTCCCAGGGAGAATCGTCAGCATTATAGGGACATGCGCGCCCTGCCGCGGAAGAGCGGTGACGATTCGGGGCTCGGCGTAGCAAATGCGGTGTGAAATGGCTCGAAATGGGGTCCAATCGGTCCCGACATCGGGATCAAGATGGCCCGAAACGGGCGCAAATGTCGCCAGGACAGCTTCCTGCACCATGAATCGTCAGCATGACGGATGCTGAAAAACAGCTTGCCGAGTGCTCCGTGATGATCCGCAATGTTCTTGCGATACCCCGGATGCCCATGAGATAGCAGCGGCATCCTGACGCTTTACCAGCACCAGAGGCCCCATCCGGCGGCCTCTGGTTTCTCATTGCTCCATCCCGCTCGCTGAGCCGATGTTCCGGTCATAGACCGAAGGCGCGTCCGATAAACATGTCCGTGGGTAGGAGGTGGCGGCATCCATGCTCCCTGCGCGTTTTGACCTGGAGATTCTGCCCATGTTGGCCCCCCGCGTCGCCGCACTGATTCAGGCGGCAGCGCTCCATTTGCCTGCCCCGCTTGAGGAGATCCGGCTCCGGGAGGACCGCCCCCTGCACCTGGTCTACAGCGGCGGCGACAGCTTTGTCGCCACATGCGACGGGGAACTTACCCCCGACCCGAGCCGGGCGGCCACCGCCACGCACGACGACCTCCTCCGCACCTTCCAACTGATGGCCCAGGGCTCCGTATACGCCTGGGAAGACGAAATCCGGGGCGGCTTTCTCACCTTACAGGGCGGGCACCGGGTGGGGCTGGCGGGGCGGGCCGTCACCGACGGGGGGCGCATCAAGACGCTCAAACACGTATCCAGTCTCAACATCCGCATCGCCCGGGAGATCCTGGGCTGCGCCACCGGCCTCCTGCCTCGCCTCGTGGGGAGCGGGCGCCTCGTCAGCACCCTGCTCATCTCCCCACCGCAGGCGGGCAAGACGACGATGCTGCGGGATCTCGTCCGGCAGGTCTCACGAGGCGCCCCCATGGCCGGGCTGCGGGGCTGCAAGGTCGGGCTGGTCGACGAGCGCTCTGAAGTGGCGGGCTGCTGCGCCGGCGTGCCCCAGCGGGACGTGGGCCCCCGCACCGATGTGCTGGACGCCTGCCCCAAGGCCGAGGGCCTGATGCTCCTGATTCGCTCCCTCTCGCCTGCCGTCGTAGCGGTGGACGAGATCGGGCGCCCCGCCGACGCCGAGGCGGTGATGGAAGCACTCCATGCGGGCGTTGCGGTCCTCGCAACGGCCCACGGCCACAGCCTGGAAGATGTAGCCCGGCGCCCCGCTCTGGCCGAACTGATCCGGGCCGGCGCCTTCGGGCGGGCCGTGATCCTCGGTCGGAGCCGGGGGCCGGGCACCGTGGAGCAAGTGATGGACCTACCCTGCTACCCTGGGGGTGGCCGCGTTGCTGGGTAAGGTAGTCGGCGGCCTTCTCATTTTGGGCGCCACCAGCTATGCGGGCTGGCAGGTCGGCGGTAACTACGCCCGGCGGCCCGCCGAGCTGCGCGACCTGCAGACCGCCCTGGCCGTGCTGCAGACGGAAGTCGAATACGGGGCGACGCCCCTGCCGGAGGCGCTCCGCAGCGCGGCCGCCGCGGCCGGGCCGGCCGTGGCGCCGCTCTTCGCCCGGACTGCCGAACGACTGGCCGCGGGGGGAGGGATTACGCCCGGCGATGCCATGCGTTCCATCCTGGACGCCGGACTCGAAGGCGCCGTCCTACGCCCGGAAGACCTGGAGGTCATGCGGGCCCTGGCCGGCGTGCTGGGCGCCTCAGGCCGGGAGGATCAGGTTCGCCACCTGGCCCTGGCCCGGGAGCGGCTGGTCGCCCTTGCGGCCCGGGCCGCCGAGGAGCGCTCCCGCTATGAAAAGTTGGCACGGTATGTTGGCGTGCTGTCGGGTACAGCCCTGGTCCTGATTCTCTTGTAGTGAGCTGAAGGACGGTTCGAGCCTGACGAAGCGGGGAGGAGGCGGATGCCGTGGATATCTCATTGCTGTTCAAGATCGCCGGCGTCGGGTTCATCGTGATGGTGATGGCGACCATGCTGAAACAGGCCGGCAAGGACGAGCAGGGGCAGATGGTCTCCCTGGTAGGCGTGCTGCTGGTGCTGGTGATGGTGGTCACCTTGCTGGGCAACCTGATCAACCTGGCCCGGTTTACTTTCGGGATGGGTTAGGGGGCGCGGCCGGTGGACATCGCGAAAATCGTCGGGATCGGCCTGCTCGCGGGCGTCCTGATCAACCTGATCAAGCAGCAGAAGCCGGAGCTGGCCATGCAGCTTTCCATCGCCACCGGGGTGATGCTCTTCATTTTGATGCTCTCCCGGGTCATGACGGTCGTCGACGTACTGCAGACACTGGGGACGAAAGCGAAGCTGGATCAGGCGCATATGGGCACGGTACTGAAGATCATCGGGATCGCGTATATTGCGGACTTTGGCTCTCAGGTACTGCAGGATGCGGGGGAGAAATCGGTGGCTACCAAAGTGGAGATGGCCGGCAAGGTGATCATCATGCTGCTGGCCATTCCGATTGTGCTGGCGATTGTGGATACGGTGATGAACCTGCTGGGGTAGGGGACGGAGAGATGAAACCAATCCGGGCGCTGCTGATGTTCCTGGTTAGCCTGCTGCTCTTAGGGGGCATCGCCCTGGCCGAAGGGCCGCCGGGCGCCCGGGAGCGGGACGAGTTGCTCCGCCGCCAGGCGCAGAACATCGACACGTCGGCGGTGGAACGCTTCCTCGGCGACATAAGCAAGACGTGGGCCGGCTACGGCCCCGACATTTCGCTCAGCGACTTTCTGGAAGTCTATCGCACCGGCGGCGACGCCAAGTACAGCCCGAAAGCGATTGCCACCGGGCTGATGCGCTACCTGGTCCGGGAAGTGCTGGCCAATGCCGGAATTCTGGCGACCATCATCGTCCTGGCCGTGGCCGGCGCAGTGCTGCAGAATCTGCAGTCGGCCTTTGACGCCGAGGCGACCGGCAAGCTCGCCCACTGGGTCGTCTACCTGGTGCTGGTCGGGCTGGCCGTCACCGGCTTCGGCATCGCGGTGACGACGGCCAAGCAGATCATGGATACGCTTTCGGGCTTCATGCTCGCCATGCTGCCGACGCTGCTGACCGTGCTGGCGGCCATGGGCGGCATCACCAGCGCAGCCATTTTCCAGCCGATCATGGTCACCCTGGTCAGCACGGCGGCCACGACCATGGCCGCCGTCGTCTTCCCCTTGATTTTCCTCAGCGCTGTGCTGGATATCGTCTCGGGGCTGAACGAAAACTTCAAGCTGACGGGTCTGAGCAACCTGTTTCGGCAGAGCGCCAACTGGACGCTCGGTCTGGTCTCCACCATCTTCCTCGGCACGGTGGCCGTCAAGGGCGCCGCCGGCGCCGTGGCGGACGGCGTGACGATGAAGACGGCCAAGTTCCTCTTCGGCAACTTCATCCCCGTGGTGGGCAAGATGTTCGCCGAAGCCAGCGACCTGATCTTCGGGTCGACGGTGCTGCTCAAGAACGCCCTGGGCATGGTGGGGGCGGCGGGCATCTTCTTCATCACGGCCTTTCCCCTCCTGAAGATTCTCAGCCTGATGGTGATCTATCAGGTGGCGGGCGCCCTGGTGGAGCCGGTGGGCGCCGGTCCCACGGCGAAGCTGCTGAACACGATGGCCAAGTCGCTGCAGATGGTCTTTGCTTCCACGGCGGTCGTCGCCCTGATGTTCTTCGTGGCCATTACGGTAATCGTGGCCGCCGGGAACTTAACGGTGATGGTCCGCTAAAGTAGCCCACGGTTCAGAGGTGACGTTTGTTGGACGCATTGAAGGAATGGGTCAAGAATCTTGCTGTACTGGCCTTGCTGGCAAGCTGCCTCGAGCTGATGCTCCCGATGGGCAGCATGAAGAAGTACGTCAAACTGACCATGGGGCTCCTGATTGTCCTGGCGACCCTGAAGCCCGTCTTCGGCTTCCTGGGCCAGCCCGTGTTGGCCACCGCCCAGCTGTTTGATGAGGAGCCGCAGGCCGGCCTGCCGTCATTGAGCGAGATCATGGCCAGGGCAGCGGACTTTCGGGAGAAGAACAAGTCGCTGGCGGCGGGCGAAGTGAAGGCCGGCCTCGCCGCCGAGGCGGCCCGTGCCGCCCGGTCGGTCAGCGGCGTGGCCGACGCTGAAGCGGAAGTGGAGATCAGCGAAGCCGGCGGCGAAGTGCAGATTCGGACGGTGACGGTGCGGGTGGTGCCCGGCACTCCGGGCGGCGTCCAGCCCGTCCAGCCCGTGGAGCCCGTCCGGTCGGTGGGCGGGAGCAGCGCCGCCGGGGGCGGCCGTAAGCCCTCCGGCATAACGGCGGAGGAGCGGAAGCTGACCGAGGCCGTGCGGGCCGAAGTGGCCCGGCGCCTGGGGCTGGAAGACCAAGCCGCCAGGGTAGCTGTGCTAATTGAAAAGTCTCAAGGGAGGTAAGCTGACGTGCGCGATCAGGTGAAGAAGGGGCCACGGACGTGGCAGGAGTTCTTTGGCAAGCCGCCGGAGATGATGAAACTGGTGCTGGTTGCTACGGCGGCAGGCGTCATCTTCATGACGGTGCCCGGCCTCTTCGGCCTGAAGGGCGTCGGGGGCGGGGGCGGGGGCGGGGCGCCCGTCGGGGCCGTGCCGGTCACGGCCCAGCCAAAGCCCGGCAAGGACACGGAGATCGGCCGGCTGGAAGAGCAGCATAGCCGCGACCTGGAATTGATCCTCTCCCAGATCGAGGGTGCCGGCAAGGTCCATGTAGACGTCCGCCTGGCGACCGGCGTCATCCGCATTCCCGTCATCAACACGAACAGACAGGAGACCCAGACCAACGAGAAGGCCGGCGACGGCTCGACCCGGGGGACGACGACCAGCACCGTCACCGACACCAACGTGGTGGTGGAGAATGCGCTGGCCGTTTCCAAGGAACTGCGGCCGCAGATTGCCGGGGTGCTGGTGGTGGCGGACGGCGCCGGCTCGGCGGCCATGCGCTACCGCCTGACGAAGGCGGCGGCCGAGTCGCTGGGCATTCCCATGCACCTGGTGCGGGTCGAAGCGTCGGAGAGGGGGCGGAGCTAGATGATCATCGTCAGGCGCAAGGGCGAGATTCTGCGCATGGGCCTCTTCCTGCTCCTGATGGGGGCGATGGCTTACTTCATCCTCAGCAAGTCGTCGTCGTTTGCGACGTCACAGGAAAGCGCCGGTCCTGCGCCCGCCAGCGCCACGCCGGTGGAGCCGTTCATGCCCCAGGTGACCGATGGCCGGGACTTCTACGCCGAAACCCGCCTGGCCCGCGACCAGGACCGGTCGCTGCGCCAGGAGCAGCTGACGGCCATGGTCAATAACGGGAACGTAGACGCCGCCGTGCGCAAGTCCGCCGCCGAGGAACTGCAGACGGCGATGAAGTACGCGTCGCTGGAGAACCAGGCTGAGGCGCTGGTCCGGGGTCAGGGCGTGGACGATGTCCTGGTCAAGCTGACCGACAACCAGGCAATGGTCTATGTCAAGGCGAAGGATGCCAGCCACCAGCAGGCCGTCCAGGTCGCCGACGCCGTGGCGACGGTGACGGGGCTGAAGCTGAGCGCCGTGAAAGTGCGGTTCCAGGAGTGACGCTCGAATGGGCCGGCCCAAAGTGCAGGGCCGGCCCGAAGTATGTCTATTGCTCTTCGCGTTCAAGGTCAAGGGTGCTTTGGCGAACTGGCGCCCCTGGAGCCCTATTGCGCCGGGCAGGTGCTGATGGCGCTTGGCCGGGCTGAACACGGTGCAGCTTGCGCTCAACCGCCCTGAACGCCGACCGGCGGTCCAGCCCTGTCTCCAACACGCCAACATACTCATCGTACAACAGAGCCCAGGGGCGCTCCGGAATGAGGGGACTGAGCATCAAGTTCAATTTGCCTCTGTCCACGAGTTCGATCACGCCGCCCTTCGCCGCGACTCTCCGCCGGAGGGCCCGGGCGTGGTGCGTAAAGTGGTCGGCGGTGGATACGACGATACCGCGCAGCTCCTTGTCCTCATACATGACACCCAGGAGGTTCCGCAGCGTGTTGACCGATTCGCCGGCGCCCGTCGACCGCCGCTTTACCTGGACGACCCACTGTCGGCCGTCCGCATCGATCAGGAGAACATCCACGCCGCCGTCGTGCGGCATGCCCAGGTGCACGACTTCACAGGGCTTGTAGTTCGCCCTGAGAATCTCCGCCACCAGCGTCTCCAGGCGGCGGGGTTCCAGCGACGACCAAAGCCTGCGATCCCGGCGGAGGGCCTGGGCCAGCTCGGTTTCGCACCCCAGGGGAAGGAGTTCCTCAAAGGAGCGCGCACGCGGGATATACGCCTCCCAGTAGATATAGGAGTGCAGGTACGCGTCCACCCAGTGCTTGCCGAAGAACTGCCAGTAGGCGCAGTTCGGACAGTGAACGAGGTCCCAGTCCCGGGGGGCTTCGCCCTTCTGCCAGTGGTGCGAAGCGTGGCGCATTGGGTGGCGGCAGTACGGGCAGGAATCGAGCACGAGAAGCTTCTCGATAATCCAAGGGCCGACTTCGGGCATTTCGCCGTCCGCGATGATCTCGGCGTTGAGCCAGCGGTCACCATCTTCCTCGGCCTCGAGCAGGTCGTATTCCAGCATGCGCTGGACTGCCCCGGGCGCCTCTGCCAAAACTGCTTCACCTCCCGGTCGAGCCGTCGCAATCGTGTGGTATTTTCAAGAAAGACCGGGAGAAATCCTCTCACCCGCACCATCGCCGCGCCCTGCCGGCAGGTATTGGACGTGTGGCCGAAGAGGCGATTCAGGTAGGAATGGGAAGTCCCCGTCAAGGAACAAGCTGACCTGACCGGACGTCTGCCCAGGGGAGGAGGATGATCATGAAGAGCTACGACTATGCATATCGCGACGGATTCATCCCCATAACCTGGGACCGGTTCGCCGAACTTTGCCGCGCCCTGGCCGAAGGCCTCGCTGAGCAAGGCGTGCGGGCCGTGGTCGGCATCGCCCGGCCCGGGCTCTTTCCGGCCACGCAGGTCGCCCTGCACCTGCGGACGGAGCTCTACCCCGTGCGGGTGACCCGGCGCGTGGCCGACGTCGTGACCCACGCCCACCCGGTCTGGAAAGTCCCCGTCTCCCCCGAAGTCGCCGGCAAGATCGTCGCGGTCGTTGACGAAATCGCCGACACCGGAGAAAGCCTCGCCCTTGTGGCCGAGGCCGTACGGGCCGCCGGCGCCGCCCGGGTCATCACGGCCACGCTGGCTTCCCACACCTGGGCCGCCCCCCGGCCCGACCTCTGCCCCCTCGTGAGCGACGCCCTGGTGCTCTGGCCCTGGGACCAGCGCGTCCTGATCGGCGGCGCCTGGACGGCTCATCCGGAGCTGGTCGGTGCCGCCGCCGCCCAGGGCATCGCCCTGCCCCCCGGCTGGATGGTCGTGTGAACCGACGAGTGACAGGACGATGGGAACGGTCGGGCAAGGTGTCCGGCCGTTCGGCGACGAAGCACCTTTCAGCAATCGTAGGAAGCTGGGATGGACTTGACCGTACTGCCCGGAATCGACATCTTGATGAAGAGCCGCCTGGACCTGGTCCGTGGGCAGCGCGTGGGCATTGTGACGAATCACACGGGTACGAATCGAGATCTGCGGGCGACCGTGGACCTGCTGGTCAGCGAGCCAGGGGTGACCGTGACGGCACTCTTCGGCCCAGAGCACGGCATCCGGGGCGATGTGTCCGCGGGCGAGCATGTCGGCGGGAGCACCGACCCCCGCACGGGACTGCCCGTGCACAGCCTCTATGGCGAGACCCGCAAGCCCACGCCGGAGATGCTCACGGGCGTCGATGTGCTCGTTTTCGACATGCAGGACGCCGGGGTCCGCTTTTACACCTACACCTGGACCATGGCCCTCTGCCTGCAGGCGGCAGCCGAACAGGGCAGGCGCATGGTGGTCCTGGACCGACCCGACCCGATCTCCGGCGCCATCGTGGAGGGCGGGGTGGTGCACCCGGGGTTTGCGTCGTTCGTCGGGCTCTATCCCGTTGCGACCCGCCACGGCATGACGCTGGGTGAGATTGCGCTGTGGCTGAGTGGCACCTTCCGGCTCGGATGCGACCTGCACGTGGTGCCCATGCAGGGGTGGCGGCGCTCGATGTGGTGGGAGGAGACCCGGCTCCCCTTTGTCCCCATGAGCCCCAACGCCAACTCCATGGAGATGCTGGCGCTCTATCCCGGTACCTGCTTTTTCGAGGCGACCAACCTCTCCGAAGGGCGGGGCACCGCGCTGCCGCTGCAGATTTTCGGGGCGCCGTGGCTCAACGAGCAGGCCGTGATCGCTGAACTGCAGTCCCGCCGGCTGCCCGGCGTGCTCTTCCGGCCCACCTATTTCACGCCCCTGGCATCGAAACATCAGGGCGAACTCTGCCGCGGCGTGCAGATTCACGTGACGGACCGGCGGGCCCTCCGGCCCGTCGCCCTGGGCGCCCACCTGCTGGACGTCTGCCGGCGGCTGCACCCCGGGGAGTTTGCCCTGCGCCCCGCGGCCTTGGGCGTCGTCCGCCCGCTGGACCGGCTGACGGGCTCGGGTCGCCTGGCGCAAGTGCTGGAGTCCGGCGAGCCGGTGGCGGGCGTGCTGGCGGAATGGGAGCAGGAGGCAGCGGCCTTTACCGAGGCTGCCAGGGCCTATTACCTGTACGGCTGATGCCGAGGTGTGGCTAATGGCAATATTCTTGCAATCTGTATTCCAAGCCTGTAAAATAATAAGGGCTCAGTGTCAAGTTCCGTGGAGCGTCGGCTCTGATCCGTCCAGGCCATGGCCCCGACTGCTGCTCCGGATCTAGCGAAACCGTGCCACCGAGGTCCACCGCAGCGGCCAGCATGGTTGTCAAAATATACAAGCTGTCGGCCCAAAGTGGACTTCCGTTAGCTGGAGGGGTATTCAGAACTGCCCCACGGCGGTGCGGTCGTGAAGATCTACAATGAGCCGCCCACGACTGATGCACGAAATCAGGCAAAGAGCCATAATCGGCAGGTAAAGGGGGGTGACGGGTTTGGCGACCACCATCGATGCGGTCAGCAGTGTAGCAGGCCTCTCCCGGCGTGAGGCGGTTGCCCGCACGGTCCGGCAGCGCGTACTGCTGGTGCCCGATACGCCCTTGCGCTCCCGCCAGGTCGGGCTGACAGTCATGAATCAGGCCCTGGCCGGCTCGGGGCTGAGAACGGGCCTGGCCGCCTACCTGCGCCAGCAGGAGCAGGTTTCCCGGTGGAAGGAGGCTGCCGATTCCCGGCCCGTCCGCGAAGTCACGGTGACGGGCGTGCCCGAGGACAGGGGAATCGGCTCGCATCTGGATCTGCGGCTGTGATGGGCACAAGGCTGGCGCCACTCGGGCGCCAGCCCTCACTATGACCATGAGTGGGCGCCAGGTGGGCGCTAGCCGGGCTCGAACTGGGCTACGACTCGACTCTTGCGGTCGCAAGGGAAGCCGGCACCACCACCCTGCCGGTACAGGGGTAGGGACCGAAATCGCACCATCTGGGTTTACCGAGGCCTCGGTGATCGAGTGATTGAAGGTGTACCAACTCCACGTGCCCCAGCGCCTCCTGTCGGGTGGGCAACTGCCGCTGCCCAGCGCCCCGCTCAAACGGGGGCTGTGGTACAATAGGTTGGCGCCGGAATCCCCGCGCATTGTTAGGAGGCGGATTTCGTGGAAGGCTCCCAGTACCTGCAGCGCCTGATTCGCCAGGCCGCGGCCACCCCGTCCGTCCTGGCTGCCGCCGTGGCGGGCCCCGCCGAGGGGGACCGCTTCGCGGAACTTGCGCTGTATCTTGCCGTAGACCGGGGCCTGCCGGAGGGCTGGACCGCCCCGGCGGGCGCCGCCGCCTACGCCGGGGCCGAACAGATCATCACCGAAGACGGGCTGACCATCCGCCTGCGGGTCAACGAGCCTTTTCCGCCGGGCGCCCAACCCCTGTTCGACCGCAGGGTTGCCACTGCGGCGCCGGAGGCACCGGTGCTGCCCGACCTGGAGAGCGCCGCGGCCCGGTTTTGGAGCGATCTTTACGGCGCTGGCGCCGCCATCGGGCGGGCGCAGCCGTTTACGGTCCACGGCCGCCTGGAGCGCTGCCGTGCGGCGCTGCTCGACATCTACCGGCTGGCCCTGCGCCCCGACGGCCCGGGCGCCGGCTGGGAAGGCGCCGAGGCGCTGCCCGGGGCGGCCAGGGTGCTTGACCCCGTACAGGAGTGGCTCGTCCAGCCCCTGGACCTGCGGGCCCAGTGGCGGTGCGCTTATAAGCTTGCCGAAGCCTACGAAAAGCTGATGCTGCCCCTCGCCGAGCGGCTGGGCCTGGCCTATCCGTGGACCATGCGCAATCTGGCCTTCCGGCGATTGGACGAAATCCGCCCCGACCGGGGCGGGGCGCCAAACACCACAGTGCCCCGGCTCCGGGATACGGCTGACGAGCCCGACCCGGCGCCCAGGCGCGGCGGCCCTGGCCGGTTCCGCGTCAGGACCCGGCGCGGGGAGGAATAACATGACAAACACGGGTCCGCTGTGCTAGAATGTGTGCGCAACCCGTGTACGGGTAGCGGTCTGGGAGGTCGGAAGTCCGTGACAAAGGAGAACGACCTGTTTCCGGGAATGGACGAGCAGGTTGACAACAGCGTCCGCATTTCCGACGATGTGGTGGGCGTCGTGGCGGGAATTGCCGCCATGGAAGTGGAAGGGGTCGCCGGCATGTTCGGCGGCTTCGCCGCGGAAATGAGCGAGCGCATGCTCGGCAAGAAGAACCTCTCCAAAGGCGTCAAAGTGCAGGTCGGCGAGAAGGAAGCGGCCATCGACCTGTACATCGTGGTGGAGTTCGGGGTGCGCATTCCCGAAGTCGCCACGCGGGTGCAGGAGAACGTCAAACGGGCCGTGGAATCGATGACCGGCCTCGAGTGCGTCGAAATCAACATTCACGTGCAGGGCGTCTCGTTCCGGAGCGAGAACCGGGACGAAGAGGTAAGAGTCCGCTAAGGGGTGCAATACGCCTTGTTAAAGTTCGTCGACCGGATTGTCCTGAGCATGTACACCCTGGCCCTGGCCGGCCTTTCCGGCCTCATGATCGTCGTGGCGATCCTGCCCGATCGCGTCCAGCCCCAGCGCTGGCTGGAAGACGCCCTGATCACGCCGAGCGGGCGGTGGTGGGTCGGCTTCATCGGCGCGGTCTTCTTCAGCGTCTCCATGCGCCTGATTTACGTGGCCTTCAAGCGGAGCGGCGGCGGGCAGCCCGTCGTCCATGAGACGGGGCTCGGCGTGGTCGCCATCAGCCTCGACGCGGTGGAGAACCTGATCCGCAAGACGGCCCGGTCGATCAAGGGCGTCCGCGAAGTGAAAGCGATCGTCACCCACCGCAAAGACGGGCTGGCCGTCCATCTGACGGCGACCATCTCGCCGGAAGTCTCCATTCCCCAGGTCTCCGAGGAGATCCAGAACTCCGTCCGGCAGTATGTCAAGCGGGTGGTGGGCGTCGAGCTGGCCGACGTGCGCATCGCCGTGGAGAACATCGCCAACGAAAGCCGTCGCACACGGCTGGACTGATAGGCCTAAGTACCGCGCCGCGACAGCGGCGAGGCCGTAAGGAGCCCGGGAAGGGAGGGGCCATCCATGGACTGGGAGTGGCTCCGCGATCTGGCGCAGCATCATCGCAATAAGGTCATCGGCGGGCTGGGCGGGCTCGTTTTCGCCCTGTTCGTCATCCGCTTCGGCTTTTTTTGGACCCTGTTTATTCTGATCTGCTGTGGGTTAGGTTACTGGATAGGAAAACGGCTCGACGATGAGCCGGAAAGCCTCGTGCAGATCTTTGACCGCATCTTTCCGCCGGGCGGACGGTAGTGGAGGTTATCTTCTTAGGAGGCATGGCGCGTGAGTAGACGGCAGGCACGGGAACTAGCCCTGCAAGTATTGTTTCATGTGGATGTAGGGCGCTCTGATCCCGACACCGCACTGTTTCAGGCCTTCGCCCGCGAGCGGGAGGAGGGCGCCGGCGAACCTCTGGGCGAACGGGACGCCACCTACGCCCGCGACCTGGTGCTGGGCACCTGGGAGCGCAAGGACGACCTGGACGAAGCCATCGCTTCCTATGCCAAGGAATGGGCTGTCGACCGTATGGCTGCCGTCGACCGGGCCATCTTACGCATGGCCATCTACGAAATCAAGCACCAGGAAGATGTGCCCGACGGCGTCGTGGCCGACGAGGCGGTGGAACTGGCGAAAGCCTACTCCACGGCGGAGTCCGGTAAGTTTATCAACGGCATATTGGGCAGCGTCATCCGTGCTCTGAATCAGGAGAAAACCAGTGCCGAACCGACTATATCTCGGGATTGACACAAGCTACTATGTCACGAGCGTGGCCCTGGTCGACGATGCCGGGCGGTTGCTGGAAGACCGGCGCCGCCCTTTAGTTGTTGCGAAGGGCGCCCGGGGCCATTCGCCGGCGGAGGCCGTCTGGCGGCACGTCAAGGCGCTGCCGGAGGTAATCGAGCCGGTATTGCGGCAGTACGGGGGCGATATGGCGGCGGTAGCGGCATCGACGCGCCCCCGGCCCTTCGAGGGCGCTTTCCTGCCGCCGTTCAAAGTGAGCGACGGGTACGGCCGGACGGTCGCGGCCGCCCTGGGCGTTCCGTTCTACGAAAGCAGCCACCAGGAGATGCACATCATGGCCGGCCTCTGGTCGGCGGACCGGCCTCCTGAAGGCGACCAGTTCCTGGCCGTTCACCTGTCCGGGGGCACCACGGAGCTGATTCGGGTCACCCGGCGGACGGGCGGCTTCGATGAGGAACTGCTGGGCGCCACGGCGGACCTGCATGCTGGTCAGTTCGTCGACCGGGTCGGGGTCGCTCTGGGCCTGCCCTTCCCGGCAGGGCCGCATCTTGAGGCCCTGGCGGCTGGCGGCTCGCCCGGCAAGGTGACGCTCCCATCTCACGTACATAACCGCACCGTCAGCTTCTCCGGCCCGGAAACGGCCGGCCAGCGGCTGGTGGGGAAGGTGGAGGCGCCCGACCTAGCTCTGGCCGTGATTCATTGCGTCGCCAAGACTTTGGAGAAGTGGCTCCGCCCCGCCGTGGCGGAGACGGGTCTCAAGGAGATCCTGGTCGTCGGCGGCGTTGCCTCCAACGGGATTCTGCGCGAGCGGCTCCGTACGATGCTGGAACACCGGGCGGTGGGCGCCCGCCTTGCCTTCGCCCTGCCCCAGTTCAGCTCGGATAACGCCGTGGGCACGGCGCTGCTCGCTCGCGCTAACCATATGGTGACAGACGAAAGGCAGGTCTGAGGTACGCATGGCAGCACAGATCATCGACGGAAAGGCCATTGCCCAGCAAGTTCGAGATGAAGTTGCCCTCGATGTCGCACAGCTGAAAGAAAAAGGGATCACGCCCGGCCTCGTGGTGATTCAGGTCGGCGACGATCCCGCGAGCACCGTCTATGTCACGAACAAGGAGAAGACCGCCAAGGAGCTCGGCATGTACTCCGCCATGTACCGCTTGCCCGCAGAGACTTCCCAGGCGGAAGTCGAAGCGCTGGTGGAGAAGCTGAATGCGGATCCCGCCGTGCACGGCATTTTGGTGCAGAGCCCCCTGCCCAAGGGGCTTGACGAACAGAGCGTCTTCCGGCGCATCCTGCCCCAGAAGGATGTCGACGGCTTCCACCCCGTCAACGTCGGCAACCTGTGGCTCGGTGAAGAGGCGCTGGTGCCCTGCACGCCCGCCGGCTGCATGGTGCTGCTGCAGAAGATGGGCGTTCAGCTGAAGGGCAAGAAGGCCGTCGTGGTCGGCCGGTCGCATCTGGTGGGCAAGCCGATGGCCGCCCTGCTGCTGGCCGAGCATGCCACCGTGACCGTCTGCCACAGCCGCACGCAGGACCTGCCTGCCGTCTGCCGTGAGGCGGATGTGCTGGTCGCCGCCGTGGGCCGCCTGCAGATGATCAAGGGCGACTGGATCAAGCCGGGCGCCGTCGTGATCGACGTGGGCATCAACCCGGTGCCGGGGACCAAGAAGCTGCGGGGCGACGTCGACTTTGATTCCGCCGTCGAAGTGGCCGGGGCGATTACGCCGGTGCCCGGCGGCGTGGGGCCGATGACCATCGCGATGCTGATGTCCAATACGGTGAAGGCCTGCAAGATGCAGGTGCGGTAGATGCGTATGGGCTCGGGCCGGCGCCGGCCCGGGCCCTGTCCATGCGGCTTGGGGCTGGCCAGAGATCTGGTGGCCGGCGGGGCCCTTTGGGGCAGCCCAAGGCTCTGTACCGGGCGTCGGGCGCACACTCTGCCGCGACACTCGACAGCTAATTCCCCGGTTCTTTCAGGGATTTTATACAACCCATGGCTGGTCCGTCACTATTTGTACGACCTAACCGGGTTGGGATTGCTCACTTGTTGATGCGAAAAGCCGCTGGATGCCCGAAAGCTTACCCTCCAGGGGTATCAAATCTCCCTTTCGAATGGGCTTGATGATTTTTCGGGGTATGTCCTGAGGGGGGCGGGGGTGGAAAACAGGGCTATGCAAGGGTGCATAATCACTTTTTCGGTGATTACCCGGCGTGAAGGCCGTCAAGAACTGACGGAAAGGCTGTTCGAGAGCGGTTTTCCCCTTCTGCGGGTGTCTCGGGAGGGGGATACCCCCCTTGCTCACTCCGCCACAGGCAGGTGATGATGGTGGAATTCTTGCTGCGGCCCATGCGCAGGGAAGATGCGGTACTTGTAGCGGCCTGGCACTATGACGGCCCATACTCGTTCTACGACATGGATCAGGATCCGGAGGACCTGGCGGAACTTCTGGATGGTCGCAGTTGGGAGCGGAAATACCGGTCGGTCGTGGATGAAACCGGCGCCCTGGTCGGGTTCTTCTGCTTTGACCCCGATGGCAGCACTGTGGAGATCGGGCTGGGTCTGCGCCCGGACCTAACGGGACAGGGCCTGGGTCGGCCCTTCCTGGAGGCAGGGCTGGCATCCGCCCGGGCCGAACACCGACCCGACCGCTTCCGTCTCTCGGTAGCTGCCTTCAATCAGCGTGCCGTTCGCCTCTACGAGCAGGCGGGATTCAGTGCGGTACGGGAATACACACAGACGACCAACGGCGGTGAGTATCCGTTTGTAATGATGGAAAAGCCCGTTTAGCGGGCGGGGGCTTTGGGATATGGGGGCATCCCCGCGAGCGGAGCGTATGGCGTCTCGGGAAGCGTCACGCCCAACTCCTCGCTCCAGGAGACGTACTCCTGCAACAGATCGGCGCCCAGGTACTTGGAGGCCACAATCACGTGGGCGAGGAACCAGGCCAGGCTACGGCGCATCTCGCGGAGCAGTTGGTCCGGTGGTGTCGATCCTCCCCAGGTCAAGTCCCGCATCTGGTGAAAGTAGGACTGCGCTCTGCTGGCGAAGTACCCGGCGTCCTTGCTCAGAAATGCCGCCATGTCCAGCAACTGCTCTTCCGGGGCCAGGCCTTCAAGGCCGTCGCTCACTGGAAGCCCCTCCAATTGGAAGCGCACGATCTCACCCCAGGGCAGGCCGTCATACTTCCCTTGCATCGCGAATCCTCCCTTACAGATAAGATGCTGAGTTCAGTGTACAGGAACGAATGTTCGGTTACAACAAGGAGGGGACTCCGTGTTTGACCGCGGTTCACCGGTCACCGTGCGGGAGCTGACATTGTACATCAAGCGGCTCCTGGAGAACGACTCCCGGCTCTCCTCCGTCTGGGTGAAAGGCGAGATTAGCAACTTCAAGCTGCACACCTCGGGCCACATGTACTTCACCTTGAAAGACGAGTCGAGCCAGCTAAAATGCGTCATGTTCCGCAGCGCCGCCCAGCGGCTCCGGTTCCGGCCGGATAACGGCATGCAGGTGCTGCTCTGGGGCAGCGTGCAGGTCTACGACCGGGACGGCGCCTACCAGCTCTATGCCCAGGAGATGGAGCCCGCCGGCCTCGGGGCGCTCCACCTGCAGTACGAGCAACTAAAACGCAAGCTCGAGGCCGAAGGCCTCTTCGACCCGGCGCGCAAGCGCCGCCCGCCCATGCTGCCCCGCCGCATCGGCATTGTAACGGCGACCACCGGCGCCGCCCTGCGTGATATGATCACGATCAGCCGGCGCCGGTTTCCGGCGGTCCGCCTCCTGATCTCACCGGCTTTAGTGCAGGGCGCCGAGGCGCCCGCCAGCCTGATCCGGGCGCTGCAATTGGTCGCCGCGGAGCCCGAGGTGGATGTGATCATCATCGGGCGGGGCGGCGGGTCGCTGGAGGACCTCTGGGCGTTTAATGATGAAGCGCTGGCGCGTGCCATCCGGGCGTGCCCGGTGCCGGTGGTCAGCGCCGTGGGGCACGAGACGGACTTCACCATCGCTGACTTTGCGGCCGACCTGCGGGCACCCACCCCTTCGGCTGCGGCCGAACTGGTAGTGCCGTCCCGGCTGGATCTGCTGGGCAGCGTGGAATCGCTGCGGCTGCGCCTGGTCTCCGTCACGCGCCGGCTGCTTGAGCGCAAGCGGCTCAAGCTGCGGGCGCTGGCCGAGCGCCCGGTTCTGCAGCGGCCCCAGGGGCGGTTGTTGCAGGACCGGCAGCGGCTTGATGACCTGGTGCGGCGGCTGGGCTTTGCCGGGGGGCGCCGGATTGAGCGGTGCCGCCAGCGGCTGGGCGCCCTGGCGGGGCGCCTGGACGCCCTGTCGCCCCTGGCCGTGCTGAGCCGTGGCTATGCGATCGCCCGCGACGCCGAAGGCGGCGTCATCAAGGATGCGCGGAGCGTCGCTGTCGACGACGCCGTATCCATTATGCTCCACAAGGGTACCCTGCAGTGCCGCGTCGAATCGAAAACGGAGGAGTCGTAAGGTGGAAGAGAAGCTGAGCTTTGAGCAGGCCCTGCAGCGGCTGGAGCAGGTTGTGCGTGAGCTGGAGAGCGGGGACCTCAGCCTGGATGCCGCACTTGCGCTGTTCCAGGAAGGCGTGGACCTCGCTCGTCGGTGCGGGTTGCAGTTGGATGAAGCTGAGGCCCGGATCGAGAAGCTTTTGGATGCGGGCAAGACCATTGAAGTTGCCGAGCCGTAGTCCCGCGGCGGCACGTGGCCCGGCTGGGGGGCGTCGTCGCGGCAGAGCGGCCTATTATTGAAATGATTCTCGGTCCGGTTGGCGTCCTCGCTCCGCTGCGGGCGCGCAACCGGCCCTGCGAATCTTGTACTATCCGCTCTGATGCTCCTCAACCCCCCAGCCGGACCACATGCCGACATCTCTGACCGCCCCGGCCACTCCCCGCCCCGCACCGGTGCTTCTCCGCTCCGGCCCCGCCCCCCCGCACTTCGCCCTGCCCCACTCGCTTTGAGAGGACGATATGGAAATGAACGTAGCAGATTACTTGTCAAGTCAGTCCAGGGTTGTCGATGAAGCCCTGGATCGCTATACAGACCCGGCCCGGCCTGCAGCGGACGGGCCGGACCTGCGGGGCATCCCGGCGCAGCTTTTGGAAGCGGTGCGTTATAGCCTCCTGGCCGGCGGGAAGCGGCTGCGCCCCGTACTGGTCATGGCTGCGGCGGAACTGTTCGGCGCACCTGCCGAACGCGTAATGCCCGCGGCCTGCGCCCTGGAGATGATCCATACCTACTCACTCATTCACGACGACCTGCCCTGCATGGACGACGACGACCTTCGGCGGGGCCGTCCCACCAACCACAAGGTCTACGGGGAAGCTGTGGCCACGCTGGCCGGCGACGCCCTGCTGACCATGGCCTTTGAACTCCTCGGCAGGCAGGCGAATGTGCCCGGGGTCACCCCCGCGCAGGCACTGCAGGCGGTGGCAGAAGTTGCTAAGGCCGCCGGGGCCGCCGGCATGGTGGGGGGACAGATCGAAGACCTGCAGTGGGAGGGCAAGCGCGCCCCCGCCGAGCAGCTCAAGCAGATCCACCGGCTTAAGACGGGCGCCCTCTTTCGCGCCTCGCTCCGGTCCGGCGCCATTCTCGCCGGCGCCGGGGCTGCCGACCTGGCCCGGCTGGACCAGTACGCCGAGCACTTCGGGCTCGCTTTCCAAATTCAGGACGATGTGCTGGACGTCGCCGGCGATGCTGCCAAAACCGGGAAGGGCGTCGGTCGTGACCAAAAGCACGACAAGTCGACATATGTCAGCCACTACGGCCTGGCAGGTGCGAGTGAGCTAGCCCGTGCAGAAGCTGCGACCGCTTGCGCTACGCTAACGCCATACGGCGTGAGAGCGGATTTCCTGGTCGGACTGGCACAATTTGTGGTTGACCGCGAAGGATAAGCGATGTTATGATCCATTACTGCCCGGCGCGCATGCGCAGGTAGCTAATTTATACAGATCAAGTTTCGGGTGGCGCAGTATCCTAGTCAGTACTACCTTCTCTGAAGGCGGGCCTAAAAATCCGTCGAGGGCACATCGATGAGGTCTCTGGTGGTGGCTGCCGATGCCCAATCGGGGGCTGCTGCTGGGGGATCGGTCGACGGTCAGTAAGACCCCAGACCGCCGGGAGGAAGGGCGATCCGCAATGGCATGCGGGCGACGACCCTCCTTCCGAGGAGGCCTGCGATAAACGTGGCGGTTGCACCAACGCGAGCAACAAGGCTACGGCGCAGTGAACACCTGCTACTCGGTGCTGAAACATGGTGAGGCGCTGGGGGCAGTGTAGCCTGCCTTGAGTGGGTGTGGCGGATAAAGCAGGGGATGGGATCCGACCCGTCCGAAATTCCTCGCAGGAAGCCGGCCAGCTGAGAGCGAGGGAGACGGCTTTTGAAACCACATCTGCAAAAGAGGCTAGGGGAAGGTGTGTTGTCGAAGAAAATTCCTAGGCTGTTCGCAAGAGACCTGACGGGGATTAAAGTGTGGACTCAGTGGTAATCTAGCCCTGCCGGTGGTGACACGGCAGCTCGGCCATAAAGGGAAACCGCCGGTGCGGCGACGCACCGGAGGCCGTGGGGAAACCCTGCTGGACCTAAGCCACAAGATTTACCCGTCGGGTTGCCACCCACCTCTTGCCGCATACCCCCGCCAGGGGGTATTGCGTCATAAAGGGTGAAGTTGTTCACAATCATGGGTATTGCCATGCGTCTTACATAGTTTACCCGTGAGGAGCGTTGGTTATGGCACAAGACCCCGCGCCAGGGCGCTGGTGGCAGCGGGCGTTGCGAGTGGGAGGCCTGTCGTTCGGTCTGGCGGCCCTCGTCAACTATATCGGTCAGGCGGCCCTGACCAGCGTGCCGGCCCTGGTGGCCATGTTGATCGTCCTATTGCTCATTGCCATCGGTATCTCCTTTGATATACTGGGCACAAGCGTAACCGCGGCGGATCAAACGCCGTTAAACGCCATGGCGTCCAAGCGTGTCGCAGGTGCGCGCCAGGCTATCTGGCTGGTGAAGAACGCCGACCGTGTCGCCAACTTCGCCAACGACGTCGTCGGAGACGTAAGCGGTGCTGTTACGGGCGCCGCCGGCTCAACGGTGGCACTGCAGCTCTCCGGCCGCATGAACGGCGGCGAACTGTCCGACACGTTGATCAGTCTGGCTGTCATCGGTCTGATTGCAGGCCTGACCGTCGGCGGAAAGGCTGCCGGCAAGACTTTTGCCATCGATCATTGTACGGAGGTGCTCACCCTGGTCGGGCGAGTGCTGTATGGCGTAGAACGGCTTACCGGCCGTTCGCTGACTGGAGGACGGGGACCCAACTCCTCACGAAGGAGGACCACTTGAGCGATGCATTTGCATGAACTAACGGGTCCCGAACAACTGAAAGGACTCTCTACACAAGAACTGCTGGCCCTCGGCGAGGAGATCCGGGAGGTCATACTGGAGACCGTGGCCGTGACGGGCGGACACCTTGCCCCTAACCTTGGCGTGGTGGAACTGACCCTTGCCTTGCACACGGTCTTTGACAGCCCCCACGACAAAATTTTGTGGGATGTCTCTCATCAAGCCTATGTGCACAAGCTGCTGACGGGCCGCTACCAGCGCTTCCGTACGCTCCGGCAGTACGGCGGCATTGCCGGATTCACCGATCCGGCGGAGTCGATCCATGACCACTTCCATTGGGGCCATGCCTCCACGTCGATTTCGGCGGCGGTGGGCATGGCGCAGGCGCGCGACGTCAGGGGCGAAAAGTATGAAGTGGTAGCCGTCATCGGTGACGGCGCCCTGACCGGCGGCATGGCCTACGAGGCGCTGGACCATGCGGGCCACGCCAAGACGCGCATGATCACCATTTTGAACGATAACTCGATGTCGATCGCCCCCAACGTCGGCGGCATCTCCAACTACCTGGCCCGCATCCGGACGGGGCCAAGCTATCAGCGCGTCAAGCAAGATGTGGCGGAAGCGCTGAAGCATATCCCGCTGGTCGGCCAGCAGGCGTTTGAGTTCGTCGACCGCCTGAAGGAGGGCGTCAAACATCTGCTGGTCAGCAATATGTTCTTCGAGGACCTGGGGCTGACCTACATCGGCCCGGTGCCGGGGCATAACCTGCCCCTGCTGCAGCAGGCCCTCCGCCAGGCACGGTCGTATCCCGGGCCCACGGTGGTCCATGTGGTAACGACTAAAGGCAAGGGCGTTGCGTATGCGGAGGAGCTGCCCGACAAGTTCCACGGCGGCGGCCCGTTCGACGTCAAGACCGGCAAGTCGGCGCCCGGCGCCATTACCTACAGTGAAGTCTTTGGCAATACGCTGCTCAAGCTGGCCAAGCGCGATCCCCGCGTGGTGGCCATCACGGCAGCGATGCCTTCCGGCCTGGGCCTGAGCAAATTCGCCAAGGAGTTCCCCGACCGGTACTACGATGTAGGCATCGCCGAGCAGCATGGCGTCACCTTTGCCTCCGGCCTCGCCAAGGCGGGCATGCGCCCCGTTTTCGGCGTCTATTCGACGTTCTTGCAGCGGGCGTATGACCAGGTGATCCATGACGTCGCCCTGCAGAACCTGCCGGTCGTCATCAGCCTCGACCGCGGCGGCCTTGTCGAAGACGGGGCGACGCACCAGGGCGTCTTTGACGTCACCTACCTGCGGGCGATTCCCCGTATGGTCTGTATGGCGCCGAAAGACGAGAACGAACTGCAGCACATGCTCTGGACGGCGGTGGCCTGCGACGGCCCGGCTGCCCTGCGCTACCCCCGCGGCAAGGCCGTGGGCGTGCACATGGATGAGGAACTGCAGACGCTGCCTATTGGGAAGGGCGAACTGCTGCGGGAAGGCGCGGATGTGGCCCTGGTTGGATTGGGCACCATGGTGCAGGTCTGCCTGGCGGCCGCCGATGAACTGGCCCGCGAGGGAATCTCCGCAGCCGTGGTCAACCCCCGGTTCTTCAAGCCGCTGGACAATGAGCTGCTTACGAAAGTCGCCAGGCAGACGCGAGCGGTGATCACCGTGGAGGAGGCCTACCTGACCGGCGGGTTCGGCAGCGCCGTACTGGAGCTGCTCGCCGACGCCGGGGTGGAGACCCGGGTGAAGCGGATGGGCATTCCTGATGAGTTCGTGGGCCACGGCGCCCCGAAGCACTACCTGGAGCAGTACGGCCTGACCCCAGTGGGCGTGGCTGCCGCCGCCCGGCAGTTGGTGGCGCAGGTCAATTCCGAACTGGGCACCCGGCGGCGGGGCGCCCGGGGGCGCAAAGCCCCGGCCATCGTCGGCGATGTGGCCAGCGGATTGGATCAGTAGACAGTCAGAGGGGCGCCCGCACTGGGGCGCCCCTCATGTTATGGTTTCGTCTCCTGCGGTACCAGTTCGCTGACCTTGACCATCTGCAGCCCTTTCTCCCGCAGCCCCCTGATGATCCCCGGCAGGGCCCGGGCCGTCTCCGGCGACCAGTCGCTGGCCGACAGCCGGATGATGTCGCCCTTGCGGGCGCGCCCCACCACCCGCTCGACGATGCGGGGCGCCTTCAGACCCAGGTGGTCCTCCGAGTCAAGGCTGTGGGTGACCGTCACCAGGTTCGCCTGCCGGGCTGCGGCAACGACAGCTGCCGTCGCGTCGCCCTGCGGCGGGCGGAAGTAGCGGACCGGGCCGCCCAGCATCTTCGAGAGGGCCGATTGGCTGGCGAGCAGGGTGCTGGTCACTTCGGTCTCAGGCAGCTGCGACAAGTTGATGATCTTCTGCCCCAACGTGCCGATTTCGTGGCCCTGGGCGCCCATCTGTCGGACGAGGTCGCCGTGCAGCCCCAGGAACGTGCCGCCGACGAAGAACGTCGCCTTGATGTCGTTCGTCTGCAGGATCGCCAGGATCTTGCCCAGCTCCCGCTTCTCCCAGGTGACGTCGAAAGTCAGTGCCACGCGGTTCTCCGGCGTGTCGGCCCGCGTCAGGGGCCGGTCCTCGGCCGGCGTGATCATCGTCAGGCGGGCGCCACCGCAGCCAGCAGCCGTGAGCAGCATGACCAGCGTCAGCAGGGCCGTCATAATTGGTTTTGTCCGCACAGGAAATCCCCCCGGCCAAGTATTCTCCCTTGGCCGGGGGGATATGCTTGCCGCGCCTACTGCTTGGTTGCGATCTGAATCAGGTTGCCGCAGGTGTCATCGAAGACCGCCGTGGTGACCGGCCCCATCGTCAGCGGCGCCTGGGTGAAGTGAACGCCCAGGGACCGAAGCCGGTCGTATTCGGCGTGTACATCGTCGACCGCGAACGATGTGAACGGGATGCCGTCTTCCACAAGCGCCCGCTTGAACGGCCCGGCGGCGGGGTGGGCGTCCGGTTCCAGCGCCAACTCGGTACCGTCGGGGTCGTTCGGGGATACGAGGGTCAGCCAGCGGTATTCACCTACGGGAAATTCCGTCTTCTTGACGAAGCCGAGAACCTCCGTGTAGAACTTCAACGCCTTCTCCTGATCGTCAACCAGAACGCTTGTGATGTAGATGCGCACGCTCTTGCCCCTCTCAGTCTGATTGTGACCAGCGCTCAACGAGGATCTGCAACGGCTTGGTGTCAAGGTAGTGGAACTTGTATCTGCCCTGCCGGACGGAAGTGACCAGGCCAACCGCTTCGAGCACCGTAATGTGCTGTGAAATGCCCTGGCGCGACAGATCAAACCCGTGCTTCATGGTGAGCCGGGTGCACAGCTCAAACAGCGTCTGGCCGTTCCGGTCGTGCAGTTCGTCGAGAATCGCCCGTCTCGCCGGTGCGGCGAGTGCCTCGAAGATATCGCTCATGACCTCATAATACGCAAGTCAGGACTTGCCTGTCAAGGCCCATGTCCGCGAAGAAGCTCGGCGCGGCTAACCGGCGCCGAGCTTCTTGTCGAGGCGACCCAGGCGATGCTGTACGTCCTGGAGGTCTTTGAGCGTTCCAGGGCCGTAGGAGCCGGCAATGGACCGGCGCCGCTCGGCGATGGCCAGGGCCCGGGCGGCCATGTCCCGGGCCGCGGGTACGTCCTTGGCCACGTGCTCGTAGTACTTCGCCAGTTCGATATACGGAAAGAGCGACAGGCCGCCGGGCCCATCCAGCATCTCCTGCCAGATGGAGACCGCACGGTCATGCTCCTTGACACGCTTATAGACGGAAGAGAGCGCCCGCTTCGCCCGAGTATCGCTGATCGCTTCCATGCCGCGCTCCAGGGCGGCCTCGAAGCAGGCGATGGCCTGGCCGGGGTCACCCCGGTCGTCGAAGAGCCGGCCCAGCGAAAAGAGGTCGTCCCCGCAGACGAGTTCCCCGTCGGGCGTGGGGTCAAGGGGGCTGGTGACCATATGGCCCATCCACCCGGCCAGCGAGACAAGGCTGACGACGTCCAGCCGGTTGTGGAGAATGACGCCTTCAATGGCCCGGATATCGCCCGTGCGCAGATACTCAAAGTAGAGGGAAGGGATCATTTCGCCGGCCACGTCTTCGACCCGCTCGACGCCGAGCACTTTGGACTCCAGGTTCTGCAGGTTGCACTGCTGCAGGCGCTCTTTCCAGAGCCGCCGGGCCGGGTGAAGGAGGTCGAGGTGTGGGGCGCCTGCAAGGGGCGCCCGCCGCCGGTTCAGCCGGAAGCGCGTCTCCATGAGCGGCCAGTCGAAGGCCTTGCCGTTGAACGAGACCAGCATGTCGAACTGGGAGAGATCGATGGCCAGGGCTTCGAGCATGGCGTCTTCTTCGGGGTAGTCCCGCAGGAAGTACTGCCGCACGACGAAGTGGTGGCCTTCAAAGAAGCCCAGGCCGGCAAGGAAGGCGTAGGTGCCCGTCCCACCGGAGAGCCCGGTCGTCTCCGTGTCGAAGAAGGCGGCGCGCCGCAGGTGCAGGCCGTCCGGCACCCGGCAGAGCATCTGCCAGCCCTGCCCCGGAATGTCGAAGCAGTATTCCAGGGGGAGGGGGCCGCGGCAGTACTCGACCGGATACCGTGTCTCGGTGTAGAAGGCTTCGCCCGCAGTCACCTGCCGGACATAGCCTTCCACGACCCCGCCCACGACGGTCGGCAGGGCGGGGTCACCGGGCTGGGGAATGGGCCGGAGTTCGGCATCATGAACCACCCTTCCGGCTCCAGTGACTGGGCCGAATTCCTCTTCCGGCTCCCGGGGGCGCTCGTCGCGTGCCGCCCCCGCGGCCCGGAGCATGCGGAGCCGGTCCTTCAAGTTCACGCTGCCTTCACCCCCGTTTTATGTCGGGCGAACCATTATTTTGCCGCGGAGGACGCGGAAGACGCGGAAGAATACATATGAAAACATAATGTCCTGGTAAACATTGCAAGACGCGTCGCGTCCCAATTCAGCGTCTTCCGCGTCCTCCATGGCAAAAACTGTATTAATTCAGCACGGAACCACCAGCCCCCATCGCCCGATGCAGGAGGCGCAGGACGCCTGCTTTAGCGCCTTCAATGTTACCCGTCTCCGCCGCCGGGCCCACGCACGACGGGCAGCCGGATTCGCAGGGGCAGGACTGGACCCGCTCCAGGGCGGCGCCCAGCAGCATGGGGTGCAGGTCGTAGCACTTCTCCCCCAGCCCGATGCCGGCGGGGTAAGCGTCGTAGAGGTAGACCGTGGGCAGTTCGTTGAACGGGGAGCGTACCTGCACCACCCGGTGGATATCCTGCGGGTCGCACATCAGGTAAAACGGCGCCAGCCCCTTCAGCAGGTTCCCCAACCCAACGAGCGATGACTGCAGCTCGTCCTGCGAGTAGCCCTCCGTCAGCTCCTCCGGTAGGGAGACCCAGTAGGCAGCCGTATGCATTTCGTACTCCGGCAGATGGATTTCACCCCAGCCCATGTTCTCATGGGTATGCAGCCGGATCTTCTTGAAGATCGTCGCCTTGGCGGCCGTCATCACTTCGCCGAACCGGACGCGCAGGCCCAACTCCAGCTTCTCCTTGAAGACGTCCAGGGGCTTGATCGTAACGGCCAGGTTCGCATCGGTATAGTATTCCACATCGACCTTGTGCACGTAAGCTTTCTTCTCGCCCCAGTCGAGCTTATCGACATGATACTGCACGCCCTGGTGCAGATAGATCGCGTTCGTGTGCACCTGCGTCATCGCCCCGAGCTGGTCGATTTCGCCCAGCACTTTAGTCTGGGCCGGGACCGACTGGTCGATGATCACCACGTTCTCCGCATCAACCGACCGCAGCGAAATGTTCTCGGCGGGGAAGTTCTCCGCCGACCAGTGCCACTTGCCGCCGGCGTGCCGGAGAATCTTCTCTTCCTCCAAATAGCCGAGAATCTCCGCCGTGGTCTCCACGCCGAACTTTTCGCCGTCCACAAAAGGCAGCTCAAACGCCGCACATTTGAGATGGCTGACCAGAATCAGCAGGTTATCCGGATTGATCAGCCCCAGCTCCGGCGCCTTCTGAAAGAAGAACTCCGGGTGGGTGATGACATACTGATCCAGCGGCGACGCCGACCCGACCATCACCGTCAGCGAGGCGCTGCCCCGGCGCCCGGCCCGGCCCGCCTGCTGCCAGGCGGACGCGATGGTGCCCGGGTAGCCGCACATGACGCAGGCCTGCAGCTGGCCGATATCGATGCCCAACTCCAGCGCGTTGGTCGAAATGACGCCCATGATCTCGCCGGAGCGCAGGCCGGCTTCGATCTCCCGGCGTTCGTTGGGCCGGTAGCCGCCCCGATAGCCGAAGACCTTTCCCGCTCGCGTGCCGCCCACCCGCTCCCGCAGGTAGGTGGTCAGAATCTCTACCGTCTGGCGGGCGCGCGCAAAGACAATCGTCTGCACATCGTTCTTCAGCAGTTCCGCAGCCACCCGCGTCGCGGAGAAGACCGAGGACTCCCGCAGCCCGTCCCGCCCGACCAGGGGCGGATTGTAGAGGACGATGTGCTTTTCGCCCCGCGGCGCCCCGTTATCATCGACGAGGGTGACCGGTTGCTCCAGCAGCCGTTCGGCCAACTCCTTGGGGTTCGCGATGGTCGCCGATGAACACAGGAAGACAGGGTCCGAGCCGTAGAACTCGCAGATGCGCCGCAGCCGGCGCAGCAAGTTGGCCAGATGCGAACCGAAGACGCCCCGGTACTGGTGCAGCTCGTCGATGACGATATACTTCAGATTCTCGAACAGCTTGACCCACTTGGTATGGTGCGGCAGTACGCCGGTGTGCAGCATGTCCGGGTTCGTAATGACGATATGGCCTGCCTGCCGGCAAACCTGGCGAACGTTCGGGGGCGTGTCGCCGTCATATACGTAGCTCTTGATCTCTGCCCCGAGCTTGTCGGCCAGGGACTTGACTTCGACCACCTGGTCCTGCGCCAGGGCCTTGGTGGGAAACATGTAGAGCGCGCGGCTCGCCGGATCACGCAGGATCTCGTTCAGCACGGGCAGGTTGTAGCACATCGTCTTGCCCGAGGCCGTGGGGGTGACCACCACCACGTTCTTCCGGGCCAGCGCCGCCTCAATCGCCTGCGACTGATGGGTATACAGCTGCCGGATGCCTCTCTCCCGCAGGGCGGCCGCGATGCGCGGGTCCAGCTGCGCCGGAAAATCGGCATACCGGGCCGGGACAGGCGGGAGGGTCTGCCAGGCCGTCAGGTTGGCTTTCAGGGCCGAATCCGTCTTCAGTCTATCGATCAACTGTTCGAGGTTCATGGATGCACAAGACCTCCCGCAGGTGTACAATTCGTGGGAACCACTACATAAGGAGTCGAGACCAGTGCAGATGGACATTCTGGCCTTCGGGCCGCATCCGGACGATGTGGAACTGGGCATGGGCGGCACGCTGGCCCGCCAGAACGCCGCCGGGTACCGGACGGCGATTATCGACCTTACCCGGGGGGAGATGGGCTCCAACGGCACGCCTGCCGAGCGTGTGGCCGAAGGAGAGGTGGCGGCTGCGATTCTCGGCTGCACGTGGCGCCGCAACCTCGCCCTGCCGGACCGTGGGCTGGACTGCCGAGACCCGGAACAGCTGCGCAAAGCGGTGGACGCCATTCGCATGTTCCGGCCCACCGTGGTGGCCGTCAACTGGGGTGTCGACCGGCACCCGGACCACGCCGCCGCCTGCCGTCTTATGGAAGAGGCGGTCTTCTCCGCGGCGCTGCGCCGCTACGAGACGGAGCATCCGGCCTATCGACCGGCCAAAGTGGTCTATTACTTCATCAACGACGAGGCGGAACCCTCCTTCTATGTTGACATAACGGAGTTCCAGGCCAAAAAAAGCGAAAGCGTGTTCGCTCACCGCTCGCAATTCACGGTGAGCGAAGGCGGTGTCGAAACGCGGCTCAACCGCGCCGGCGGCCTGCCGTATTTCGTCGACAGCCGGGACCGTCTCTTCGGTGCCCGGGCGGGCGTCCAATATGCGGAAGGCTTCATAACGAGGCAGCCAAGGCTGGTGGCGGATCTCACCGGTATCTGATGAAAGGGGCCGGGCACGTGCGCATAGGCATCGTCTGTTACCCGAGCGTCGGCGGCAGCGGCATCGTGGCGACGGAACTGGCCAAGCAGCTGGCCAGACGGGGACACGAACTGCACATCATCTCTTCCGAAATCCCGTTCCGGCTCCACGAGTTCCTGGAGAACATCTACTTTCACCAGGTCGAAACGCCGGCCTACCCGCTCTTCAAGGAACCGCCCTACCTGCTGACGCTGGCCAACAAACTTGTCGAGATCCACCGGTTGGTGGGCCTGGATATTATCCACGCCCATTACGCCGTGCCGCACGCCACTGCCGCCTACCTCGCCCGGGAGATGATCGGCCCCGGCGGGCCGAAGATCGTCACCACGCTGCACGGCACCGACATTACGCTAATGGGCGCCGATCCGTCCTTTACGGAGATCATCGCCTTCTCCATCAACCAGTCCGACGCCGTTACGGCGGTCTCCCGGTCGCTGCGGGCCGATACGCATAAGAACTTGCCCGTCCACCGGGAGATCGACGTGATCTACAACTTCCTGGAATGCTCCGAGTGGCGGGAAGTCGAGACGCCCGGCATGTGCAGCCGGCTTGCCCGCTGCGGCGAGAAGATCATCGTCCATATGTCCAACTTCCGCAAGGTCAAGCGGGTGGATGACGTCGTCCGGACCTTTGCGTATATCGCCCGGGCGATGCCCGCCCGGCTGATCATGATCGGCGACGGCCCGGAGACGGCCGCCTGCTGCAATCTGGTCCAGGACCTGGGCCTGCGCGACCGGGTGCTTTTTATGGGCAACCAGGAGCAGGTGGTGCCGCTGCTCTCCGTGGCGGACCTGTTCCTGCTCCCTTCCAGCCAGGAGTCGTTCGGCCTTGCCGCCCTGGAAGCGATGGCCTGCGGGGCGCCTGTCATCGCCTCCGACGCCGGCGGCCTGCCGGAAGTGATCGTCGACGGCGAGACCGGCTACCTTTGCCGGGTCGGCGATGTGGAGGGCATGGCGTCGCGGGCGATCGCGCTGCTGGGCGACCCCGTCATGCACCAGGAGTTCAGCGACGCCGGCGTCCGGCGGGTGCGCACGAATTTCTGCTCCTCGCGGATCATCCCCCAGTACGAGGACCTGTACCGGCGGGTCCTGGGCGTCAAGGACGGATTCCCGGTCTTTCCCAATGTTGGCGACTAGAGCAAAGGGCGAACTGGGAGGCCTCACAGAGGTCTCCCTTTTTTGCGAGCGCTGGAAGAAAGTGTTTATCAGTTGTTCATAGTCTTGCCCCGGAATTGAAGGCGCACGTGTCGTATTCTCTACGGGGAGGGCCTGATCTTCAATCCGCTGGAGAGAAGGGGGATACCATGCGCCGCCGTCTGGCTTTGCTGATTGCTGCCGCCAGTCTGGTCGCCGGATGTTTCGGTGCTGGCGGGCAGGTGCCGGACCCGCAGACTGCTGCCGCCTCGGCGGCCAAGTCCATGCTCCTCTCCGGACCTCCGGCGTTGGCCAGGAACGCCTCCGCACCGGACATGCGCACGCTGCGAAAGCAACTGCAGGAGTATCTTGCCGAGCAGGACGGCACCTATGGCGTCTACGTTCTCGATCTGGCCTCTGGGCGCGGTGTCGGCATTAACAGTGACAAGGTGTTTCCCGCTGCCAGCACGTTCAAGCTGCCCATGGTGCTCTACATTCTGGATCTGGTGGCCCAAGGGAAGGCCACTCTGGACGAGGCAGTGACCTATGCGCCCTCCGACTGGGAAGAGGGCACCGGCACCTTGCAGGACTGGATCGGCGTGGGCGACAGGCTGCAAGTGCGGGAGTTGATCGAACTGGCCATTACCCAGAGCGACAACATCGCCACGCAGATGCTGCTGCGCCGGTTCGGCGTGCAGAACGTCTACGAATACATGCACCGGCTGGGCGGTCAGGTGACCCATTACGACGACGGCGTCATCGGCACCACGCCCAGAGAGATGGCCGCCTATATGCGGCAGGCCCAGGCGAATCTGATCCGCGATCCGGGCCTGAAGGCATTCCTGCTCGAGGCGCTGGAGAACACGGCGTTTGCGGATCGGACGGCAGCAGGCGTGCCACAGGGTGTTGCCGTGGCCCACAAAATCGGAACCCTGCCTAACGTTGTCAACGATATCGCCCTGGTGGAGGCGCCCGGCCATCCGTTCATCATCGCTGCCTTCAGCGTCGGGGTGGACGATGAAGTGGCGCCGTCCGTCATCACCGAAGTGACCCGGAAGGTCTATGACTTCCTCATCAGCGGATAGAAATGAGAAGGGCAGGAGCCGCTGTGCTAATGCAAGGCGGCTCCTGTCGCGCGCGCGTCCCGGGCGGCGGGTGCCAAGTGGACAAGTCAGGCCATTCCCGGTAAGATAAGTAGCGTTAACCGGAAGGAATTGAGGGGTGTGGGGGTTGGCGCAGTTTGTGCCCGGCGCGCAGGTGGCCGGTCAGCAGGTCAAAGTGGGGTTTATCTCGCTGGGCTGTCCGAAGAACCTGGTGGACAGCGAGTCGATGATCGGCCTGCTGCAAAACACGGGCTATGCGATTACGAACCGCAAGGAAGAGGCCGACGTGCTCGTGGTCAACACCTGCGGGTTTATTGACGCGGCCAAAAAAGAGTCGATCGATGCCATTTTGGAGGCCGGACAGGAAAAAGTGAACGGCCGGTGCCGTGCCCTGGTGGTGGCGGGCTGCATGGTGCCCCGTTACGGCCACGAACTGATGGAAGAGATCCCGGAAGTCGACGCGCTGGTCGGCACCGCCGACTACCCGCGCATCGGCGAAGTAATCTCCGGCATCTTGGCCGGCCAGAAAGTGGAGCAGATCAGCGATCCGGATGCGATTACGGACTGGAACTTCGAGCGGGTGCTGGCGACGCCCGGGTACACGGCCTATGTCAAGATCGCCGAAGGCTGCGACTGCGCCTGCGCGTTCTGCTCGATTCCCATCATGCGGGGCAAGCACCGGAGCCGGCCCGTCGAGTCGATCATCGATGAGGCGAAGCGCCTGGGCGCCATGGGTGTCAAGGAACTGATCGTCATTTCGCAGGACACCACGGCTTACGGCATCGACCTGTACGGGCGCCCCAGCCTGGCGCGGCTGCTCCGTGAGCTGTGCAAGGTTGATGGCATCCGCTGGATTCGGGTCCACTACAGCTATCCGACCCGCATTACGGATGAACTGATCGAAGTGATGGCGACCGAGGAGAAAGTCTGCAAGTATCTCGATATGCCCCTGCAGCACGGCTCCAACCGGATGCTGCGGATAATGAACCGGCCGGCCAACGCCGACGGCTATGTGAAGCTAGTGAAGAAGCTCCGCGAGCGCATCCCGACGATCTGTCTGCGGTCCACCTTCATCGCCGGCCATCCCGGAGAGACTCAGGAGGACTTCGTGGTCCTGCTTGACTTCCTGAAGGCCTGCGAGTTTGACCACGTGGGCGTCTTTGCCTACAGCCAGGAGGAGGACACCCCCTCCGGGCAGATGGAGCAGCTTCCCGAAGAAGTGCGGACCGAGCGGCGGGACGCCGCCATGGCCGTGCAAAATGAGATCGCCCGGCGCCGGAACGGCGCGCAGGTCGGCAGGATGCTCGAAGTCCTGGTGGAAGGCCGGGCCGCCAGGGGGCGCGACTGGTACGTGGGCCGCTCCTACCGGCAGAGCCCCGGCATTGACGGCGTGGTCATCTTCCAGGCGCCGCCGGGGGCCGAGTACAAGCCGGGCGATTTCGTGCCGGTGGAGGTCATTTCCGTCAAGGAGTATGATTTGAAGGGGAAGGCGGCGGGTGCCGTAGCCGCGCCTGCCGACGATCTGATTCTCCCCGTCATCGCCGTCAACCGCCATCAGTAACAGAGGTGCAGTGACCGTGAAGACCATCGCCGCCCGCATTCTCGACCAGATGAAGATCCCCTACGAGCTCCGTGAGTACGACTGGAGCGAAGACGAACTCGACGCGGTCACCGTCGCCCGCAAATGCGGTCTGCCGCCGGAGCAGGTCTTCAAGACGCTGGTGACGGAAGGCGACAAGACCGGCGTGCTGGTGGCCTGCATTCCCGGCGATGCCGAACTGGACCTGAAGGCGCTGGCGACCATCAGCGGCAATAAGAGAGTCGAGATGGTCCCGGTCAAGGAGATTCTGGGGCTGACGGGCTACATCCGGGGCGGCTGCTCGCCCCTGGGCATGAAGAAGCAGTACCCGTTCTATTTGGATGAGACTGCCGAGATCATCGACCAGATGGCCGTCTCTGCCGGGCAGCGGGGGCTGCAGATTGTGCTCTCGGGGCCGGATTTGATCCGGGCGACGGGGGCGAAGCTGGCGGCCCTTACAAAGTAAAGTGAAAGACGCCCGTCTCGGTCAGTCCGAGGGGGCGTCTTCTTTCTTGGAAGTCAGGTGCAGGCCCAGCCAGGCGAGGGGCAGGCCCAGCGACAGGCTGAGCCCGATGTTGGCGGCGGCGTAGCCCCAGTGGCCTGTCTCCCAGAGCCGGACGGTGTCGACGGCCCAGGTGGAAAAGGTCGTGTAGGCACCGACGAAGCCGGTGGTCAGCGGCGCCCGCCATCCGTGGGGAATCAGGCCCCGGTGTATACCCAGGCCGGTCAGGGCGCCGAGCAGAAAACTACCCGTCAGGTTGATCAGGAGTGTTCCCCACGGCATGGGGGACGGGAACGCGAAGGTGACCAGGAGGCCCAGCAGGTAGCGGGAGAGGGCCCCGGCGGCGCCGGCCAGTCCAACGTGAATGTAGGCTTTCATGTGAGCTTCCTCGCCAGGAAGAGGCCCGCGGCCGCCGCCAGCAGACCGCATGCGGTGCTGAGGGAGATGTTGACCAGGGCGAGGCGCCGGTGAAGGCGCGCACTTTCGAGCATCCAGGTGGAAAAGGTGGTGTAGGCGCCCAGGAAGCCGGCGCCCAGCGGCACCCTGACCGCGGAGGGAATGCGGCCCGAACCGGCCACGAAGCCGAGGGCGAACGCCCCGGTAATGTTGATCAGGAAGGTGGCCCAGGGGAAGACCCCGGGGCGGCGCCGGGCGATGACGGTGCCGACCCAGAACCGGGCCACGGCCCCGGCGAACCCCGCGGCCGCGATGGAAAGCAAAAGCACCGAGGCACGCTCCTCACGTTGACAGTATTAGACAGAAGCATAGAACCTGGTGCGGCGAGTCGTCAAGAGGAGGGGTGCGGCAGGCCGGCTTTTCTGATAAGCTTGAGAAAATTCAAGGCAGTACGGAAGGAAGCAAGACACATGTCCATTCGGTACAGTGACACACGGGAATACTCCGTTGCGGAGCTCCGCGACCTGTTCCTTTCGGTGGGGTGGAGTTCCGGGCAATACCCGGAGAAGTTGCAGGTGGCCATGCGCAATTCGCACAGCGTCGTCTCCGCCTGGGACGGCGACCAACTGGTTGGGCTGATGAATTGCTTGTCCGACGGCATCATGACGGCCTATTTCCACTACCTGCTGGTCAAGCCTGCGTATCACAACCAGGGCATCGGTCGGACGCTGGTCCGGATGATGCTGGACCACTACAGCGACTACGCCCGCAAGGTGCTGATCGCGTATGACGAGGAGATCCCGTTCTATGAGCGCTGCGGGTTCGAGGTCGGAAAGGGCACGACGCCGCTGCAGATCACGGATCTCGCGGATTGAGTGTGTACAAATGCGAAGGTGAGCGCCACCCCGTGCTTCGGCCGGGGTGGCGCTCTGCGTGGGCCCATTACTCGGATGCCGGTTCCGTCACGTCCGCCTCTGGCTCAGTCGGCTTCTCGTTGGAATCCTTGTTACCGGAGTCCTTGTTGCCGGAGGCCTTCTTGCTGGACCGCTTCTTGCGCTGCTTGATCTGCGGCAGAGCGATATTCAGGTGGAGGACGAAGTAGGGGTTCGTCGCTTCCTCGTCATGGAACGTGACGGAGACCCACTTCTTCGTTTCGGGACGAAGCAGCGGCTTCTCTTTCAGAACCCCCCGGAATGTTGCAGTCAGCAACCCGTCTTTCACTTCACGGATGCCAGTCACGCCCTTTGTTGTCGGAGGCACAAGTGCACCAGCCAACTCCCCTTGTTCGGCGTCGGCCGCCCACAGGATGCCGCACTTCGTCAGATCTTTGAACTTCGGTGATGCCTGGTTTCGTATGCCTTCGCTAGCGGCGGTGTTGAGCTTGACGTGGCCGGATGGGAAGACAAGGGCGCCGTGGGGATCGCGCAGAACCTCACGCAGGTCCACGATCGTCTGGACCACCTGAAACCGAGGGGGAAAGAACGGCTTAGCGTTCTCCTGAGGCTTCTCAGGCATGAGAGCGCACCTCCGAAATAGGGATGTATCGGGGCCTCCTTGTTCAAATACGATGCTTGAGCAAAGAATGTTCGGTACATTCCTAAACAATAAGTGACGTCCGGTCTCGTTTCGTTCTGGTTGGGCACCTGCGTCTTCCGCAGAGGTCATTCAGTGTTGCGTTGGCGTTATGGAGTGTTTTGTCGGGTGCATGGCCACTCGATCGGAAACGAAAGCCGGTTCATTTTGGATCATCGTCGGTTTCGTCCGGTTCAGTGCGGTTCAGAGCAGGGTTACACTGCGTTCCGTTGGGTTCAGTTAACGGTGTTTTCGCATCATCGAACTGGAAGCTCACACCAAATAGCGAAGAGTACGGGGTAATCGGGAGCAGAGAGCGAATGGAAGGATTTGATGGTGCATGAACGCGTGGGAATACTTGGAGCGAATCACACACCATCCTCATCGCGGGACAGCGACGGACGGAGAGGCCGCTGCAGCCGTGGAGATCAAAGATTGGCTCGAAGATCTTGGCTACCGGGTTGAAACGCAGGAGTTTCGGACGCCGCGAGACACGCTCTATCTGGGGCCGTCAGTGGTGTTGGCCGGCTTCGCAGTCGCCGCCTGGCTGGGCCGGCAGTGGCCGTGGGTCAGCCTGATTCTATGCTTCCTCCTGCTCGTGCCTATGGTTGGCGAACTGCTGGGCAGCAGCCGCTTTGACTTTGACCTGGTCTTGCCGACCTACCGTTCGCGCAATCTGGTCGCCCGCCGGCCAAGAACGGGCGCAGTCCGCCGGCGCATCATTTTGTCGGCCCATTACGATACCCAGCGGGCCAGCCTGCTCTTTCATCCAAAGGTGGCGCCCCATCTGCAGACTTACTTTACATTCGTCTACGCCTTGCTGGCCCTTGTGCCCCTGTTGCTGGCCATCCGCTGGGCGATGCCCGTGCTTGCGTGGGCTGCTCCGGCGCTGATCTGGCTGGCTGGGCTCTTGGGGCTGAATCTCTTGGTTCTGCTCTGGTGCCGCTTTACCGGGGGCTACATCAATGGTGCGAATGACAACGGCAGCGGGACGGCGCTGGTTCTGGCCCTGGCTGACCGGTTTGCCGCGATGCCGCCGCCGGAGACTGAACTCTGGTTCCTGCTGACGGGAGCGGAAGAGGTCGGCACGCGCGGCATGAAACACTTCTTGCGGTATGCTGATCTCGGCGATGTGCCGACGGTCTTTGTCAACCTGGACAACATCGGCGGCGGCAAACTGCACTATCTGTTGGGAGAGGGCATGCTCGCTTTCCGGCCCTACAGCCCTACGTTGACCGGTCTGGCCGCGCAGATGGCCGCCGAGCATCCGGGTCAGGTTCGTCACAAGCGGAACCTGCTGCTGCCGACCGATGGCCTCATCCCATCGCTTGCCGGCTACGAAGCCATCAGCTTCCTGGCGTTTGAACATGACGGCAGCCTGCCGAACTACCACTGGTACACGGATACGCTGGAAAAGATCGACCGTGAGTTATTGGCCTTTGCGGAGGCGTTTTTGGAGCGATACGTCCGGCGCCTCTCCGGAGCGAGCGAAACGGGATAGAAAAAGCGCCACCATCGCCTTAACCGATGGTGGCGCTTCTGGGTATCTCAGAACTTGTCGCCGCCCCCGGTCCGCTGGAACCAGCCGTGATTCTGCCACTGCTCCAGAAAAAACTGGGTAACATTGAGGACGCGCAGTGGGATCATGTTCTTTGGCCTGGGCTGGTGAAAAGGCCACGAGCAGCCCGAAGGCGCACATAGATGCGTGAAAAAGTGTATAAGAAATCGCCGCCAGGAACGCCAGCATTTACAGTCGGGCGAAACCAGGCAGACGTGCTATAATGCAACGTGCATATTCAACAAGAGTGTAACGTTAATGGACATACGCGAGGGGGGTACATCAGCCGTGAATCTGCAGAACCTCCGCTGGCCGGTGATCGTGGCAACGATGGCCGTAACGCTGGCGGTGCTTTTCGGCGCCGGATTTCTGGTGAAGAGCCAGACCGTGGAAGAGCCGCTGAAGGCCGCTTACACCAAGTCTCCCGTGGTGGAGACGTCGAGCGTCGAGCGGCAGGGCGATAAGTATGTGATCAAGGTGAAGTTCAAGGATGTGCCTGACTTTGCGCTCGCTTACGGCGACCTTTACGAAGAGACGGAGCGGCTCCTGAAGGAGACGCCGTTTACCATCCAGGTTGCGGATCACCGCAGCCCCAAGCTTGAGCAGACCTTCCGCCGGGTCAACTTGTACGTCCAGGAGGCCCTGGCGACGGGTCAGTTCTCGGCCATGGCGGATCGGGTGGAGGCGGAGGCGGCAAAGGCCGGCCTGACGGCCCGCCTGGCGGTGGATAACGACCGCGTCTTCGTGCAGATGCATGATGAGGGCGCGTACCTGTACAGCGTGGCCGAGCGTAGCAAGGAGCAGGAGAAGCAGCCCCGCATGGAAGGAGGGATCGGCCTGTGAAGCGCTTCCCGGTAATCGAAACGGCCCTCGGTCTGTCCGTGGGGCTGATTGTGTACCTGGGCATCAGAGGGTATAACGTGATGCCGGTCTTCTTCATGGCGGGACTGGTGCTGATGCTGAGCCAGACAAGCCAGTTGAAGAACATGAGCACCAAGAAGGTGACGACCGCATCCAGCAGCACCGTGCCCGGCGTCCGGTTTGAAGACATTGGCGGGCAGTCGTCGGCCAAGAAGGAACTGCTGGAGGCCATCGACTTCATTACGAACCGTGAGCAGATCAAGAAGATGGGCATCCGCCCCCTGAAGGGGATTCTGCTGACCGGCCCGCCCGGTACCGGCAAGACGCTGCTGGCGAAGGCCGCGGCGCACCACACCGGGTCCGTCTTCATGGCGGCTGCGGGGTCGGACTTTGTGGAGATGTACGCTGGTGTGGGCGCCCAGCGGGTGCGGGACCTCTTCCGCAAGGCCCGGGAAGGCGCCCGCCGGGAGAAGAAATCGAGCGCCATGATTTTCATCGACGAAATCGATGTTTTGGGCGCCCGCCGTGGCAGCCACGCCAGCCACATGGAGTACGACCAGACGCTCAACGCCCTCCTGGTCGAACTGGACGGCATCGTCGTCGACGACGAAGTCCAGGTCCTGATCATGGGCGCCACCAACCGGGTCGACATGCTCGACCCCGCACTGCTCCGACCGGGGCGCTTCGACCGGGTGGTCAACGTCGACCTGCCGGACAAGGAAGGGCGCCTTGCCATTTTGCAGCTCCACACCAAGGGCAAGCCCCTGGCGCCGGGCGTCAACCTCGAAGACCTGGCGCGGCAGACCTTTGGCTTCTCCGGGGCCCACATCGAGTCGCTGGCTAACGAAGCGGCGATTCTCGCCCTGCGCGATGGTCTTGAGCAAATCCAAATGCGCCACCTCGTCGAGGCCGTGGACAAGGTGATCCTCGGCGAGAAGCTCGACCGCAAGCCGACGCCCGAGGAGAAACAGCGGGTCGCCATCCATGAGACCGGTCACGCGCTGGTCGGCGAGTGGACTGAGCCGGGGTCCGTCTCCACCGTGACCATCACTCCCCGTGGGCGGGCGATGGGCTACGTGCGGACCAATCCCAGCGATGACCGGTACCTGTACACCCGGCCCCTCCTGGAAGCCCAGATTGCCGTGGCGCTGGCGGGCTTTGCCGCCGAAGAAGTCGTGCTCGGCGAAGGATCCACCGGCGCCAGCGGCGACTTCGCCCGGGCCACCGACCTGGCCCGGCGCATCGTCCAGGGCGGCATGAGCGAGCTTGGCATCGTCGACTCGGAGACGACTAGCCGGAGCCAGGAAGGCGAAGTCATCCAGAAGATCATCCGGGAACAGCAGGCAAGAGTGCGCTGGTTCGTCGAACAGCGCCGCACGGTGCTGGAGCAGGTGGCCGCCGTACTGATGGCTGATGAGGTGATCAGCGGCGACACCCTGCGGGCCATGCTGGCCGAGGCGCCGGCACTTGGGACGGCGCCCTGGGAGCAGACTCAGGAAGCAGACGAGACCGAGGCAGCATGAGGGAGCGGCGCCATGTAAGGCGCCGCTCTTTTTGCTTCGCCAATCAAGCCACGACTTAACTTATTGGACGAAAGATTCGATATCTTGGGTGACGAATGAAATCGGCGTCAGCACGGAGGTGAAGCGGCCCGGCCCCGGCCTCGTCATGACAATTACATACAGGAGGACGACAGAAGAATGCGCATCAATACCAACATGAGCAGCCTGATTGGCTGGCGGAACATGTCGGGGGTGGACAGGGATCTGACCAGGTCGCTGGAACGGCTGTCGTCGGGCTACCGGATCAACCGAGCCGGCGATGACGTCGCAGGCCTGGGCATCTCCGAGAACATGCGGGCGCAAATCCGGGGCCTCAACCAGGCGGTGCAGAACGTGCGCGACGGCACCAACTTGATTCAGACCGCCGAGGCGAGCCTGAACGAGGTGCATACCATCCTCCAGCGCATGCGGGAACTGGCCCTGCAGGCATCCAACGGCACCCTGGGGGCATCGGACCGGGTCTCCATTCAAACGGAGATGGACCAGGCAGCCGCTGAAATCACCCGTCTGACGTCAAGTACCCAGTACAACAGCAAGCAGTTGCTGGACGGCTCCATGATGGCCGCCACCACCGGGCAGCTGAGCCTGCAGGTCGGTGCCAACGAGGGTACGATGGTAGCCGTTGAAGTGGGCGCCATGGATGCGGCCTCGCTCGGAGTGGCCCGAGATATTTTGACCGGGACGGTCGACAACGCGGGATTCGCCGGAGGCGACCTGTCGAGCAGCAACCGGGTCCACTCGCAGATTCAGGCCGTCGGGGACGGAATCGTGACGGGCAAGTACAAGCTGTCGTTCAGCACTCCCCCTGCACAGGTGCAGTTGGCGGACGCCAATGACCAGCCAATCGGAACGGCCATGCCGTACGACCCGGCTGCGGAGAGCATCACGGTCGGTGACGCGGTGACCGGACGGACGGTGACGTTCAAGCCGACATCCTGGGTGCAGGCCGGCGATACGGATGTGATCGTGATCCCAGAGCGGACCCACGCCGTGCGGAAGGCCGGCGAGGTCGGCGCCGGACTGAAGGCGGGTATCTACACGGTCGAGTTCAACGCTTCGGACCAGACCATGCAGCTCTTCGCAGGTCCTGCCCAGCCGGTGGGCGTAGCGATGAAGGTGAAGCCCGGCGAGACGGTAACCCTCGGTGATCCCAATACCGGCCGGACGGTGAAGGTCCAGATTGCCGAGCAGCTGCCGGCCCAGAATGCCGTTGACACGCTGAACATCGGCGGCCCGCTCGGACGGGTGACCAGCACCCTGCCCCAGCCCCGCCCGATTCTGGCCGGAAACCCGCAGGGCGTTGTGGGCACCGGGGCAGGCCTGACGAACGGTGCTACGTACAACATCTACTACAACGCCAACACCGATACCGTACAGCTCAGGCTGGGCGGGATCGACATCGGTCTGGCAGTGGCCTTCGTGCCGGACACCGTCGTTACCCTCGGGGACGGGGCCACGAACGAAACCCTTACCCTGCGGCTCGGGAAGGAACGTTCACCGGTTTCGGCCAGCGCCTCAGTTCTGGTCAGCCGGACCGCCACCGTCGATAACGGCGTCCCGACGTTCCCGCTGGCCACCAACACCATCGCAGCCTCGGTCGAAAGTGTTTCGACCGGCCTGGTGAACGGCAATTACCGGATCAACTACGACCAGAGCACGAACCAGGTCTATCTGACGACCGGCGCAGGAGTGCCCATTGGTGCGGGCGCCACGCTCGACCCGAACCAGTTGTCCATGACCATCGGCGACGCCGCCACGGGCCGGACGGTCACATTCCAGCTGCAGACGCCCTCGCCGGCCACGAGCACCAGCGACGCCTTCACCGTGCAGAACTGGCGCAACGGCATCGCACAGGTGAACGCTGCCGGTGCGGGTATGGTAGCCGGGAGCTACCGGGTCGTTTATGACAACGTGGCCGAGGAGTTGCAGCTTCAGACCGCCGGTGGCGTCGACATCGGCGCCGCGGTTCCCGTCACGGCGGGCGCCGTGGTGACAATCGGCGACGGGGCCGGCCAGACGCTGGTAGTGCAGATGGGCAATCTCCTTCCGACGGGCAACACGACCGACATCATCGTGATGGACGGGGCCCGTGTGGTTCAGGATGCGGCGGGCTGGTCAAACAACTGGCTGGTTTCGCCCGGTGCAGGTTCGGTCTCGAATGTGGATCTCGGTCTCACTTCCGGAACGTACCGCATCGCCTACGACAAGCCGACGGACACCATCACGCTGCTTGATGCTGCGGGCCGGCGAATCGGCGGCCCCATGGCCGTGCCGGCCGGGCCCCCCGCCCAGACGGTCACGCTCGGTGATGCCACGACCAACCGGACGATCGATCTCTCCGTTCTGGGCGGAACCTTCGCCGACTCCTTCGTCCAGAGCGTCGAAATCATCAACAACGACGGTGTGGCCCACGGTGCCCAGTTCGAGGGCGGTATGCGGTCGTTGTCCGCCAGTGCCCGGGGCGGTGTGAACGTCAGCTCGGCTGATGCGGCCCAGGAGGCGCTGCTCGCCATCGACGGCGCCATCAAGAAGATTACTGACCAGCGGGCACAATTGGGCGCCGTCCAAAATCGGCTGGAGCATACGGCGGTCAATTTGGAGGTGGTCAGTGAGAATCTGGTGGCAGCTTCAAGCCGCCTGCGCGATGCGGACATGGCCAAGGAAATGACGGATATGACCAAACGGCAGATGCTATTCCAGGCAGCGGCCAGTCTGTTGGCTCAGGCCAACCAGAAGGCGCAGTCGGTGCTCCAACTGCTGAGGCAGTAAGGGGAGCCGCCGTCGGCCTGGCAAGCGCAGAATGACTCGGGGCTGGACCTCTCCGGAGGAAGCCCTCAGCGCCGCTAATCGACCGAAGCGGTGTGGTGAGCCATTCCCATTGCACTGGGGACGGCGGTTCGGCTACAGCAGGAAAGCGGCGCCCGCAAGGGCGCCGCTCACTGTTGCTGCTGGGGCTGCAGGGCATTTTGCGGCGGCTGCCAATCGGGGACCTGGCCGTCGCCGCCGGCCGATTGCTGGTCAGCGTTCTGGTCGTCCGAGGGCTGCTTCTTGAGAGATGGCGGATCCCAAGGCTTCTCCGGCTTCTTGCTCTGTCCCTGTGGGGCGCCGGGGTCCCATTGGAGATCCGTGGCCTTGGGCTCCGCCTTGGCTTCCTTGAGGACGGCTTCCATATCTTTGGCGATTCGCTGCGTCTCCTGCAGAACAGATTTTAGCTGCTTGAGATTGGCCTCCATCTCTTTGGCCAGTTCCTGCTTGGCCGAGTGGAGTTCAGTAATCACTTCGGAGGCGGCCCGTTCCAGCCGTTCCGACGAAAAGACGGTCCACCGGGGAGCTTGATTGCCCTGGGGCTGATCCTGCCCCTGGGCTTGATCTTTCCCCTGGGCCTGTCCCTGAACCTGCTCCTGAACCTGCTCCTGAGCCTGCCCCTGGGCCTGAGCCGGCCCCTGGGCCTGAGCCGGCCCCTGGACCTGGTCCTTCGCCTGTGCCCAGTCCTTCGCCTGTGCCCGGTCCTCCCCCTGGGATGGATCCTTCCCCCGAGCGCCGCCTCTCCCAAGCGTGGCCAGGACGGCCCGGGTCACATCCTCAAGCGGAACGTCGAGCTCCGTGGCGGCCTCGGTGCGCCCCATCTGGCCGAGAACGGCGTTCACTACTTCCTCGAGAGGCAGATCGGAGGGCTGCCGGCGCTGGTCCTCCCCGGCGCCCGCAGGTTGTGGCGTGCCTCCTGACACCACGTTCGCACCGCCGCAAGTCTCCCCGGTTCCGCTCCGGGTCAGTTTCCGCACCGGCATCGAGAAATCGCCTCCTTGAGTCTGTCGCTCTTAGCATGCGAGGCGGAGGAGATGGAGTATGTCTGGAGAAACCTACCTGAAGCGGTACACACCTTTTGGAGGGAATTTGCGTGAAAGCCGAGCTTGTTTTTGTGGGGACCGAGCTGCTCCTGGGTGAAATACTGAACACGAACGCACAATATCTCAGTCAGCAGCTGGCGCTCCTGGGCATTGACGTCTACTACCAGCAGGTGGTGGGCGACAACTATGACCGGGCGAGGGCAATCTTCGCCCAAGCCTTGGAGCGCAGTGACGTGGTGATTGCCTCGGGTGGATTGGGGCCCACCATGGACGATATCACCCGCGATGTTGCTGCCGAGGCAGCGGGCAGGCCCCTGGAACTGAATGAACAGATTCACGCCGAGTTAAAGGCCTGGTTTGAGCGGCGGGGCCGCACCATGACCGAGAACAACGCCCGGCAGGCGCTGGTGCCGGAGGGCGCCGCCGTCTTGCACAACGACCGGGGCACCGCCCCGGGGCTGGCGATTCCGTGTGGCGGCGGCAAGGTGATCATCTTGCTGCCGGGGCCACCCAACGAACTGCGCCCCATGTTCGAGCGGCACGTCGTGCCCTACCTGACGAAACTGACCGGCGGGGCGCCGCTGGCGCTCGTCACACGGACCCTGCGTTTCATTGATATCGGCGAATCCGCGCTGGAAGAGGCGCTGCGGGATATCATCACGCAGCAGAGCGATCCGTCCATCGCCCCGTACGCCAAGACGGGCGAAGTCCACCTGCGCCTTGCGACGAAGGCGTCCACGCCTGAGGCCGGACTTGCCCGCATTCTGCCGGTGGAACAGGCGATTCGGGGACGAGTCGGGCATCATATCTACGGCATTGACAGCACTTCGCTGGAAGCAGCCGTCGGTCACCTCCTCAAGGAGCGCGGCCTGCACGTGACGGTGGCCGAGTCATGCAGCGGCGGCCTGATTGCCAAGCGCATCACCGACATTCCCGGCAGCTCCGCCTACTTCGATTTCGGGTTCGTCACCTACAGCAATACCGCCAAGATGCGGATGCTGGGCGTTCCCGCTGAGCTGCTCGAAGCCCACGGTGCCGTATGCGAGCAGGTAGTCGCGGCGATGGCGCAGGGCGCCCTGGCGGCAGCCGGAGCCGACATCGCCGTTGCTGTCTCGGGGATCGCCGGACCGGATGGCGGCACGCCGGAGAAGCCCGTCGGCACGGTTTGCCTCGGGCTCGCGGCCCGGGGGTCGGGCGTTTGGACCAGGACCTTACACCTGTGGGGCAGCCGTGCCGACATTCGCGACCGTACGGCGACCCAGGCATTGGCCATGATTCGGCGCCATCTGTTGGGACAGCGAGTCTAGGCATGCATTGTGCGGGCGGCGCCCGGCGCCGGGCGCCGCCCTCGTCCTCCCCGCATGCCGGTTCGGCGGCGGATGAAGGGGGCAGACTAGAGCAAAAGACCTACAGGAATTGGCACATGTGGAGGTTTGTTAAGCGACTTTACGGTGTAACTTGACATTTCGCCGGAAGTTGGGGAAAATATAGCTGAAGCCGCGGATCAGCGGCTCTCTCTCGGCACACTTCGTTAAGTCGCTTTACGTAAGCCTGAGGGAAGTGAAGTGCATGCTTGCCGGCCCTGAATTGATCCGGGCGATTAACAAACAGCGGGTCCTGCGGCTGATCCGGTTAGCGGGGCCGATCTCGCGCGCCGATGCGGCGGAGCAGACGGGACTGACCAGGCCGACCATTTCGGCGGTGGTGTCGGAACTGCTCGAAGAAGGCTGGGTAGAAGAGATGGGCACCGGCGAATCATCCGGCGGGCGCCCGCCAATTCTCCTGCGCTTTAACCCCCGGGCGCGGTACGTAGTGGGGGCGGAGCTTTCCGCCGGGCACGTCAGGGCGGTGCTCTCCGATCTGGCGGGCCGCGTGGTGCGCCGCGTGAAGTATCGGGTGGAATCGACCGACCCCATGCGGGAACTGAGGCGGGTGGAAGAGGCCGTCCGGGAGCTGCTCTCCGACTTGCCGCAGACCCAGCGCCCCGTGCCCGTGGCCGGCGTCGGCCTGGGCATCACGGGCATGGTCCACCGCAGAGAGGGCATCTGGCACTACTCACCGCACTATGACGTGAAGGATCTGCCGGTCGTGCAGCTGCTGGAGAAGCGGCTCGTGCTGCCCGTCTGGATTGAGAACGATGCCCGGGCCATGGCCTGGGGCGAGCACTCCTTCGGCTGTGCGCGGGGCGTCGACAACTTTGCTTACATACGGGTCGGCATCGGGATTGGCGCCGGCCTGATCATCGGCGGGGAGCTGTACGGCGGCGCCCATGAAGGCGCCGGCGAGATCGGCCACATGGTGGTCGACAACGAAGGTCCCCGCTGCCGCTGCGGCAGCTTCGGCTGCCTGGAGACCGTGGCGAGCGCGACGGCCATCGCCCGGCGGGCGGTCCGGCGGATGGGCCAGGGACAGCCGTCACGCATCGCCGAGATGGTGGAAGGGGACCTGGACCAGGTCATTGCCACAACGGTGATTGAAGCGGCCGACGAGGGCGATGAGCTTGCGCGGGATACACTAGCGGAAGCGGGCCGGTATTTGGGACTGGCCGCTGGCAATCTGATCAACCTGCTCAACCCGTCCATGGTCGTGGTCGGCGGCGGCACCGGCCGGGCCGGCAACTTCCTGATGCAGCCCCTGCGGGAAGCGGCGATGGCCCGTTCGCTCCCGGCGCTGCGCGAAAAGGTCCAGATATCCCTGACACCACTGGGTGAAGACTCCTGCCCCCTGGGCGGAGCGGCCCTGGTGATAGAAGAACTGTTTCGGGTTCCTACCGTCGGCTAAAGCGTGTGCAAAGCAGTAGAGGAGGCACCTACAATGACCGTTCGGGTTGGCATTAACGGATTTGGATCCATCGGTCGCCGCTTCTTCCGTATCATCATGAACCGCCCCGATATCGAAGTGGTTGCCATCAACGACCTTACCCCACCCGCCACCTCGGCTCACCTGCTGAAGTACGACACCAACTTTGGCATTCTGGACGCCACGGTCACCGCCACCGAGGATTCCATCGTCGTGAACGGCAGGCCCATTCGGGTCTATGCCTCGAAGGATCCCGCCGAGATTCCCTGGGCCAAGCATGAAGTCGACGTCGTGGTCGAGTCCACCGGCCGGTTCACCGAGAAGGAGAAGGCCGAAGTCCACATCACCAAAGGCGGCGCCAAGAAAGTCATCATCTCCGCTCCGGCCAAGAACGAGGACATCACCATCGTCATGGGCGTCAACGAAGGCAAGTATGACCCCAAGGCACACAATGTGATCTCCAACGCTTCGTGCACCACCAACTGCCTGGCGCCGGTGGTCAAGGTGCTGCAGGAGAAGTTCGGTATCGTCAAGGGCATGATGAACACCGTCCATAGCTACACCAACGACCAGGTCATCCTGGACTTCCCGCATAAGGATCTCCGTCGGGCCCGGGCCGGTGCACTCTCCATCATTCCGACCACCACCGGCGCCGCCAAGGCCGTCGCCCTGGTGCTGCCCGAGCTGAAGGGCAAGCTGACCGGCTTCTCCCTGCGTGTCCCGACCCCGGTCGTCTCCGTCGTCGACTTCACCGCCGAACTGGCCACCAAGACCACGAAGGAAGAAGTCAACGCTGCCCTGAAGGCCGCCGCCGAGGGCGAACTGAAGGGGATTCTGGCCTATGAAGAGGCCGAGCTGGTCTCCATGGACTTCAAGGGCAACCCCAACTCGTCGATCGTCGACGCCCCCAGCACCCTACTGCTGGACGGCAACCTGGTCAAAGTAATCGCCTGGTACGATAACGAATGGGGCTACAGCTGCCGCCTCGCCGACCTGATCGCCTTCGTCGCCGCCAAGGGCCTCTAGGGAGTTGAAGGAAGGGTCGGACCGTTTCCGTCCGCAACTCCCGGCCGACGGAAACGGTTCGAGCCTGACGAAACGAGGAGTCCGCTGGGACGCCCCTCAGATACTGCTGAGGGGCTCCCGTTTTGTCCGGGGGTACTCGTGGCGCCGTTTGGCGTCGGAGGCTAGAGGACAGTTGGCCTTACCGACGTCTGGTGCCATCGGCGGTGCGTCCCTCAGAGAAGGTCCCTTAAGAACGGTTCCGATGGCGCCGGAACCCGACATTAGGCCTACTGCCTCTTGCCGGAGACCCAGTGGCGCAACGAGTGCCCACGGCCGCAGCCGTTCACGAAGACCCAGGGGCGGAACGACCACCCCGACCACAGCCCCCCCCACAAGGAGGCGAAAAAGAGCATGCGAATCGCCCTGATCGCACACGATAACCGCAAACTGGCAATGATTAAGCTGGTCGCGGACCACAAGGCCGCGTTCGAAGGCCATGAGCTCTTCGCCACAGGCACCACCGGCAAGCTGATTTCCGAGCACACCGGGCTGGGCGTCCACTGCTTCCTCTCCGGCCCTATGGGCGGCGATCAGCAAATTGGCTCGCTCGTGGCCACCGGCCAGATGGACATGGTCATCTTCCTGCGCGATCCGCTTACCGCGATGCCCCATGAACCGGACGTCTCGGCGCTCCTGCGCCTCTGCGACGTGCGGGACATTCCCGTTGCCACGAATCTGGGTTCTGCCCGCATGTTCGTTAATGATCTGCTAAAAGCCAGATAGGGAGGCCCTGACCCATGCCGCTGACAACGCTGAGCGATGTTCTGAAGCCCGCCGAAGCGGGCAACTATGCAGTCGGCGCCTTTGGCATCCAGAACCTTGAAACCGCCCAGGCCGTCATCGAGGCGGCGGTCGAAGAAAAATCCCCGGCGATCCTGATCATTTCTGAAGGCGCAATCAAATATGCCGGTCTCCAAACCATCGCGAACATCGTCAAAACACTAGCTGACGCTGCGCCTGTGCCCATTGTCGCCCACCTCGACCACGGCCCCTCGTTTGACATGGCCGCACAATGTATCGTGGCGGGTTTCAAATCGGTTATGGTGGATGCCTCGCACTTCTCGTATGATGATAACGTGGCCATCACCCGGAAGGTGGTGGAGATGGCCCACGCCGTCGGCGCCACCGTGGAAGGCGAAATCGGCAAGATTGGCGGCGTGGAGGAGAACATTGTCGTCTCCGCCGCCGAGGCGACCATGACCGAGCCTGATGAAGCCGCCCGCTTTGCCGTCGACACCGGCATCGATGCCGTTGCAGTCGCCATCGGGAACGCCCATGGGCTCTACCATGGCGAACCGAAGCTGGACATCGAGCGCATGGGCCGCATCTTCCGGGCGGTCAAAGCAGTTGCCCCGCAGGTCGCCCTGGTGCTGCACGGCGGTTCCGGCACCCCGGACCATATGATTCGTGACGCGATTGCCGCAGGCGTCAGCAAGATCAACATCGGCACCGAGCTGAAGCTGGCCTTCGTGGGCGGCGTCCGTGAGACGCTGGCGAAGAAGCCCGGCGTCGATGACCCCCGGCACCTGATTGGCCCTGCCCGTGCAGCGGTCAAGGCGGTCACCAAGGAGAAAATGCGGCTGTTCGGCTCCAGCGGCCGGATTTAGCCCGTAGATGCGCGGCGTGGCACGGGTGAGGGGGTTCCGTGTCGGCTAACAGCGCGGGAGGAAGCAACCGAGGAGAGATTACATGACGGAGACCAAGTTGACGTTTCGGGATTTAGGGCTTTCGGACAAAGTGCTCAAGGCACTGGATGACATGGGATTTGAAGAACCGTCGCCGATTCAGGAGCAGGCGATTCCCAAGCTGCTCGAGGGCCACGACGTAATCGGCCAGGCTCAGACCGGCACCGGCAAGACGGCTGCGTTCGGCGCTCCGATTATCGACAAGCTGGACCCGAAAGTGCGGGGCGTGCAGGCGCTTGTGCTCTGCCCGACCCGGGAACTGGCGGTTCAGGTGGCCGAAGAGATTACGAAGATCGGCAAGTACGCGCGGATCAAGACCATCGCCATCTACGGCGGGCAGTCCATCGAGCGCCAGATCAGGTCGCTTCATTTCGGAGTCGACGTGGTGGTCGGCACGCCCGGCCGGATTATGGACCACATGCGGCGCGGCACGCTCTCCATCACCGGCGTGAAGGTCGTAGTGCTCGATGAAGCCGACGAAATGCTGGATATGGGTTTTGTGGAGGATATCGAGTTTATTCTGACGGGGACGCCCGAGGCCCGGCAGACGCTGCTCTTCTCCGCCACGATGCCCGACGAAATCAAGCGCCTGGCCCGCCGCTATATGAAGGATCCGGTCCATATTCAGGTTTCGCCCCAGCAGCTGACCGTCCCGCAAATTGAGCAGCTCTTTTACGAAGTTCGGCCCGCCTTTAAGACCGAGGCGCTCTGCCGCATCCTGGACATGGAGGATGTGGAGCGGGGCATCTGCTTCTGCCGCACCAAGAAGGGCGTCGATGAGCTGGTCGAGGGGCTGCAGGCCCGCGGTTACCTGGCCGAGGGCATCCACGGCGACATGAACCAGGCCCAGCGGACCCGCGTCATGAACCGCTTTAAGGAAGGCGGCGTCGAACTGCTGGTCGCCACCGATGTGGCCGCCCGCGGCCTCGACATTCAGGACGTGACCCACGTATTCAACTATGACATCCCGCAGGATCCCGAGGGCTATGTGCACCGCATTGGCCGCACGGGCCGGGCCGGCCGGACCGGTACGGCGATCACCCTGATCTCTGCGCGTGAGTTCGGCCAGCTGCGCCTGATCGAACGGGTGATGAAGACCCGCATTCAGCGGCGCCCGCTCCCGTCGCTCATGGACGTGGCGGAGAAGCAGCGGGAGCAGTTGAAGGAACGGCTGCTGAAAGTGATGGACGAAGGGCAGCTGGCCTTCTACAAGGAGATGGCCGACGAGCTGCTCGACGAGTACGACCCGGAGATTCTGCTGGCGGCTGCACTGAAGATGATCTCCGGCGAGGACAAGACGACCCCCGCCGCAGCGCCCGCCGTGGACTTCGGCGATACCGGGGCGGAGCCCGGCATGGTCAGGCTCTTCCTGAACGTCGGACGCCAGCAGATGATCCAGCCGGCGGATGTGGTCCGCTCCATCGCCAGCCAGGCGGGCATTCCGGGCAACATCATCGGCCTGATCAACATCTACGACCGGTTTACGTTTGTGGAGGTGCCCAAGGACGTCGCTCACCAGGTGATCACCGCCATGCAGGAGTCGACGATCAAGGGCCGGACGATCAATATCGAGCCCGCCAAGCGGCGGTAGGTACAGGGGCCAGCCTCCTTCACGGAGGCGGCCCTTCTTGTTTGTCACCAAACCAATAGGCGAAAAACTATGAACCTTCCGTTATTAACAGGTGGACAGCCTTTACTCCGCCACAAACGCGTGGCGGAGGGGGTCCGACTGGTTCTTGTGAAGGAGGGTTCAGTGTGTCGTCGCCTCTGATCCAGCATGCGCTGCGCCTGGAGATCGGCTTCCAGGCCCATCCCGAAATGGAGGTCCCCGTAGCTGTTTACGCCTTCAGCCCGCATGGGAAGCTCCTCGCCACCGCTCCGGTCAAGAACGGCATCGCGGAGCTGCCCTTGCCTCCGGAGCGGGCAAGGACTGCCCGCATTTTGGTAGCGCCGCCCCTGGAGGCCGCTATGGTGCCCACCCTGCCGAAAATCACGCGGATGAACCCCTACAAACCCCTCTGGGACTTCCGGGACGGGCAGGCGGAGTACAGACTGCTGCCCATTCCCGAGGTCTACTGCAGGGCCTGGGCGCCCGTCGCCACCCGGGTGCGCGGCCAGGTCGTCAAGGCGGTGGAGTATCATGGGACCGTTGTGGACGTGCCGGTCCCCCGTACGCGTGTGGTTGTCTACGAGGTCGATGCGGTCATCCGGTTCATCATGGGGCTGGAAGATGCGCCGGTCTTCCGGGTGCGCGACGAACTGCTCCGCCTGATTGAGCAGCGGGCCCACGGCCTGCAGATTCCGACCGATCCGCAGATCGTCCGGGCGCTGCCGGTGCACGCCCTGAGGGATTGGATGATCGGGCTCTACCAGGCGTGGCCCCGGCGCTGGGAGCTGATCCACGTGCTGCGGCCCTGGATCCGCTACACCCTGGAGGAGCAGGCCCGCATCCCCACCGACCAGAACGGCCGGTTTGACGTCTCCTTCCACACGTGGCCGTATCTCAGCAGTCCCGACGGACCCCTTGGGCCGTGGCCCGACCTGTACTTCAAGGTCGAGTATCAGTTGGGCGGGGAGTGGACGGTGGTCTACGCGCCGCCCGTCGGCGAAGCAACGCACTGGGAGTACCGCGGCCAGGAAGTGATTTTGCGGATCACCGACCCGCGGGTCGAAGTCTTCCCGCCCGCCGAATACCTGACCGGCAACGAGGTGGGCATTCTGACCATCGGCAACTACGTCAACATCAGCGACATTGTGGACGGGCTGGCGCCCGGCGGCGCACCGTTCGCCGGACGGCTGGAGCCCCATGTCTTCTTCGGCGAGGAGTTGGCCGAAGCCCACGCCTACTACCGGTGGTCCTACCACAAAGTCGGCTCGGCCGATCCGTGGCAGGTGATCAACACGCCCGTGGTGCGGCACTACATTCAGCAGTTGGCCAACGGCGACGTGATCGTCGGGCAGGATGCCATGGGCCCCGTGGCACTGGCCGGTGTCGGCGAGGTCTTCCGGGTGCAGCCCCTGACGCCGCCCGCCGGCACGTGGGCGCCGCAGGTCGACGCCCGGGCCAATACGGCAACGGCGATCTGGAAAACGCCGATCCTGAACGGCAACAGCGAGCTGGCCTTTGGCAGGTACGAGCTGAAGCTGGAGCTGTTCGATGCGGGAGGCCATCCGCTGCCTGTGACGTTCCGGGTGCCAAGGGCGGGCCAGCCGATCGAGCAGGCCAACCTCGATCCTGCCCCGGAGGGCCAGGTGACTACCGACCCGGCGGGCGGCGGGCTCGCCTTCACCATGCAGCTGCAGGTCGACAACCGGCACTGCGTGGCGCAGATTCGCGATGTGGCGGTGCCGGGACACCTGCTTGACAGCTGCGGGTTCATTACCTTCACGCACCCGGAGGCGCCCGATGCGCAGGTCTCGTTCCGGGCTTACCACCCCGACGGGTGTGCGACTTTCGCCTTTGATCTGGTGAAGGGGAAGACGGCCATCGACAAGGTGGGCGGCAAGGTAGACGAGCCGGCGATTGCCCAGCATCAGGTTGTTGATCCGGTCCACGGTGCTGATGCGGCCGGCGAGACGACGATGCCCGATCATACCTATACCCGCCAGCCACACGGCGCTTTCGCGGCGAGCATCCCTGCGTTGCAGATGATGGCGCCCTGCACGCGGGCTGCGTTCGCCGAGTACCTGTATGTGCGGGCCATGGCCACGGACGGGTGGTACCGCCAGTCCCAGTACGACGCCGCCGCCGGGCCGGTGGGCTTTGCGATTGAGCAGATGCTGCCTCCGACGCCGTGACGGTGTCTTGACAGGGGCCGTGGTGCCGTTGTATGATTAGGGGCAATATTTCGGCCGATGACGGGGAGAGTACCTGCGGCGGAGCCGGCAAGCGAGTCCGGGGCTGGTGAGAGCCGGGCGCGGGCGCCGCAGGGAAGCGCACCCCTGAGGTCCGGTCTGAAGGCCCGTCAGGGCTGCGTAGGATGCGATGGGTTCCGCCCACTACAGCGGCTGGAGCGGCCCTGTATACGGGGCAACAAGAGTGGCACCGCGGGAGACGCCCGCCTCTTCGACAACTGGTCGGAGTGGCGGGCGTTTTGTTATCTGCAGGCTGACTGGAGGGGATCAGTGTGCACGTCTTCTACCCGGAGGTGGCCGCGATTGTGGCGGCTCACCTTCCCCTGGATGCCGAAGCGATCAGTAACAGTCTGGTGCCGCCGCCTAACGCCGCGATGGGCGATATCGCCTTCCCGTGCTTTTCGCTCGCGAAGGGCCTTCGAAAGGCGCCTTCCGCCATCGCTGCCAATTTGGCGGCCTCGCTGCGCAGCGCCGGGCTTACCGCCCCGCTTGCAGATGTGCGGGCCGATGGGCCCTACCTGAATCTCTTTCTCGACCGCCCATTTGCCGGGGCGGCACTGATTGAGCGTGCCCACGCAGAGCACTGGGGCAGCAGCGGCAGCGGCGCCGGGCGCACCGTCGTCATCGATTTCTCTTCGCCGAATATCGCCAAGCCGATGCACCTGGGGCACCTCCGGTCGACCGTCATCGGCAACAGCCTGATAAAGATTTACCGCCACCAGGGCTGGTGCGCGGTCGGCATCAACCACCTCGGCGACTGGGGGACACAGTTTGGCAAGCTGATGGCCGCCTACTTCCGTTGGGGCAACCCCGAGCGTGTGCGCTCCAATCCGATTGATGAGCTGCTGGCCCTATACCAATTGTTCACCGACCGGTTGAAGGAGCAGCCCGAACTGGAAGCGGAGGCCCGCACCTACTTCAAGCGGCTGGAGGACGGCGACCCCGCCATTCGGGCACTCTGGCGCTTCATCGTCGACGAAAGCATTAAGGAAGTGAGTCGGATCTACGACCTGCTGCAGGTTCACTTCGATGCGTTCACGGGCGAGAGCGCCTATGAGGAGCAGATGCCGGTTGTGATTGCAGAGCTGAGGGCCAAAGGGCTGCTGACCGAAAGCCAGGGGGCGCAGGTCGTGCCCCTTGCGGAGTATGACTTGCCCCCGTGCCTGATTATCAAGGAAGATGGCGCCTCAATCTACGCGACACGCGATCTTGCGGCAGCGGAGTGGCGCAGGCAGCAGTACAGGGCTGACCGGATGCTCTACGTGGTCGATCAGGGGCAGTCGGTCCATTTCCGGCAGGTCTTCGCCGTGCTGACGAAGGCAGGCCATGCCTGGGCTGAGCAATGCCGCCACGTTGGATTCGGAGTGCTGCGGGTAGAAGGCAGGCGGCTTCGCACCCGGTCCGGCGACGTGATCTACCTGGAAGATTTGCTGAATCGCTCGATCGATCTGGCCCGGGAGATCATCGCCGAGAAGAATCCGTCTCTGCCGGACCGGGAGCAGGTCGCCCGCTCGGTTGGGGTGGGGGCGGTCATCTTCAACGACCTGCGGCAGAACCGCATTTCCGATATTGATTTTCGGTGGGAGGAGGCGCTCAGTTTCGCGGGCCAGACGGGGGCCTACCTGCAATACACCTGCGCCCGGGCCGGCAAGCTGCTCCGGGACGCAGGGGGCGCTCTCACGCCGTCCGTGTCGCCTGTCTACGCCGAGGAGCAGGAGTGGGCGGTGCTGCGGGAGCTTGGCCGTTTCCCTGAGGCCGTGGCACGGGCCGAGGAGCAGATGGAGCCCTCGGCCGTCGCCCAGTACCTGCTCGATGTGGCCCAGGCCTTCAACCGTTTCTACCACGACCGGCCAATCCTGAAGGCGGAGCCCGACGTGCGGCGGGCCCGGCTCGCACTCGTTAAGGCGACGGCCAACACCCTGCACATCGGGCTCGGATTGCTTGGCATTGAGGCTCCGGAGCAGATGTGATTCGTCGCCGGTCGATATCGAGAGACCGGCACTTGTCTCCCAGGACGTTGCCGATGACTTCAGTGCTCCGTCACCGCCGTGTCGTGGGCCCTGCCGATGATCCGGCTCCCCATCGCGACGACAGCGCCGTAGCCCTTGTTGCCTTTCCGCAGGGATGCCCTGGCTTCTGCAACGGCCAGCCGCATTATCTCTTCAAAGGCCACGCGCACGATGCGTTCGAGGCAGTGATCTGCGTATGGCCTGATCTCTTCATAGCTGCGCAAGAATCGCAGCTGCGGGTCGAGCCGGGAGAAGACCTCCCGCCACACGGGTTACTGCTGCACTGTCGGCGCAGCGATCAGAGTTCGGGCAGACGCTCGGCGATTCGGGCTGTCAGAATCAGTTCAAAGAGCAGCCCTTCGAGTTCGGCGGCCTCCAACTCGTCGGGGCCGATGGTCTCGCCCTCCTGCAGGATCACCCGGCCGTCGGCGGCCTGCAGTAGTCGGCCGGCCTTCTTGCCCAGCAGGAAACGGTGCCACTGTGCTGCTGGTTTGGCGCCATGCCGTGCCGCGGCGGACGGAATCTCCGCAAGGACGTCCAGCCCTGCGGGAACGCCGTGGCGCCCGGCGACGGAGCGATAGAGGCTTGCCACAAGCTGGCGCAGCGCCTCGTGTTCCTGCCGGATGTCCGCACTCAGGCGCACGGATTCCAGCCGCAGGTTTCCTGCGGCTTTCTGTTCATCCGCCTGCCGGTCCAGCAGCCGGGTGGCCAATACGGCCCGGGCCGCCCGCTCGTGGGCGAGCTTGCCCCGCAGCACTTCCACCACGTTGCGCAGCGCTTGGAGGCGCCGCTTCTGGCGGGCCACTTCCAGGGACAATTGGGCGATGCGGCTGCGCTCGGCTGCAATCTCCTGGTCCAGGGCGGCCGTTTCACCGGCGTGGAGCTGATCCTGCTGGTCCAGGGCGCCGCGCACCTCCGATGCGGCCACGCCCCACAGGGCGCGCGACAAAGTGGGCGGGGCGGAGCCGTCCGGCGCTATCGTCCGCCGGACCCTGAGTCTCTTGCTGCCAAGCCACTCGGCCACGCTGTTTCCTCCTTCCGTTCATCCCCAGGCCGGGTTGCCGGGTCCGGGGCGAGAAACGGAGCGATCAGCGACAGAACAGAGCCGCTCAGCTGCGTCTGCAGGGAGCGATAGTGCCGCAGGGTGCGGCGCTGCGGCGCCAGGGGATCCGGCTCTTCTGCCGGCTCCGGGGAGAGCGGCTGCCAGGGCTTCCCCGCGATCTCCGCCAACTCCCTCAGCAGCATGCGCTGTTCATCTTCTAATACCACGGCTTCCGCTGCCAGCATCGATTGGTACTGGCTCAGGTCGGCCGCGGCGTTTCGGAGCCGCTGCAGTTCACGGCGGCGGGGCGACAGGCTCCGCCCGTGCGCATGGCGCCGGCGCACGAGCTCTTGCTTCAGGAGCTTTTCCGGGATGCCAAAGGGCATATGGCGCAGCGGCAAGCCTGTCACCTCCCGGGCAGTTCTTTGGTATGAATGTTTATACTCCATTATATCTACTACACAGTAGACTGGCAATGAGGCCATCCGTGAAGTGACGGAGGCTCCAAGGGTGGTGTTTCCCGCAAGAGGCCAGATATGTAGCAGTTCGGGTCTTGAATGTGGGAATGGGAACGGGATTTTTTCCACGGAGGACGCGGAAGGGGACACGGAAATCGCGGCAGTGGAAGTGGGAATGTGGTGTGGTCGCGGATTCCGACCGTGGTGCGGCAGCGCATACTGCCGCCCGCGGTCCTCGTCGATCACATATTCCTGCGCAATCGCGGGTCGAGCATGTCGTTCAGCCCGTCGCCCAGGAGGTTAAAGCCCAGCACCACCAGGAAGATCGCCAGGCCCGGGAAGATCGCGATGTGCGGGAACGTTTGGATGTATGCCCGCCCGTCGGCCAGCATGGCGCCCCACTCGGGGTCGGGCGGGACGGCACCCAGGCCCAGGAAGCTCAGGGAAGAGGCGATCAGAATCGCCTGGGCCGTGCGGAGGGTGGTCATGACCACGATGGGCACCAGCACGTTGGGCAGGATATGCCTCGCCAGGATGCGGAAGTCGCCGGCGCCCTGGGCCTGGGCGCCCTGAACGTAGTCGAGCGTCTTGACCTGGAGCGTGGAGCCACGGACGAGCCGGGCGAATTGCGGGATGCCGAAGACGGCGATCGCGATCATGACGTTGCCCAGCCCCGGCCCCAGCAGTGCGATGATGCCGATGGCGAGCAGAATGCCTGGGAAGGCCAGCAGCACGTCCATTACCCGCATGATGGCCGTGTCCCACCACTTGCCGTACCAGCCGGCCGTCAGGCCCAGGGGGATGCCCAGGGCGGCGCCGACCAGGACGCCCGCCAGGGCGACCATGAGCGAAGAGCGGGCACCGTGGAGGAGCCGGCTCAGAATATCGCGCCCCAGGTGGTCGGTGCCCAGGAGATAGAGCCGGCTCGGGCCTTCCAGCATATGATCATAGAACTGCTTGGCCGGGTCGTTCGGGGCGAGATTCGGCCCGAAGATGGCGACCAGAACCAGAAGGAGCACGATGAGGCCGCCGATAACGGCGGGCGTTCGCTTGACAAACGGGCGCACGGCTTTCCATAGTTCGGCTCTATTCATAGCTGATCCTCGGGTCGATGACGGCGTAGAGCACATCGACTGCCAGGTTGATGACGACGAAGGTGAGGGAGAAGAAGAGCATCAGGGTCTGAATCACCGGGTAGTCACGGCTCTCGACCACGTCGACCAGCAGCCGGCCCAGACCCGGCCAGGCGAAGACGCTCTCCACGACCACCGTGCCGCCCAGCAGAAAGCCAAATTGCAGGCCGGTGATGGTCACCACGGGGATCAGGGCGTTTTTCAGGGCATGCAGCAGGTTGACTTTCGGCTCCGGAAGGCCCTTGGCCCGGGCCGTCCGGATGTAGTCCTGGCTGAGGACCTCCAGCATGGCGGCGCGGGTAAACCGGGCGATGGCAGCCGCGGCCCCCACCCCCAAGGTGATCGCAGGCATCACGAAATGCCTCCACGAGCCGTAGCCAAAGGTGGGCAGCAGCCGCCACTTGACTGCGAGCAAGTACATCAGCATCAGCGCCAGCCAGAAGGAGGGGAGCGACACCCCGGCGAGGGCGCCCGTCATGGAGAGGTAGTCCATCCAGGTGTTGCGCTTCACGGCGGAGAGGATGCCTGCCGACAGGCCGATCGCGATGGCGATCACCATGCTGACTACGGCGAGTGAAACCGTCGGCATCAGGCGCAGGCCGATCTCTTCCGTGACGGGGACCCGGGTGCGCATGGATTTGCCGAAGTTGCCGGTCAGGGCCTTGCCGAAGTAGTCAAGGTACTGCGTCACGGGTGGCTTGTCGAGGCCCAGGTCCTCCCGGACCGCCTGGATCTCCTCCAGCGTCGCCTGGGGCCCGGCCAGCAGCCGGGCGGGGTCGCCGGGGATCATCCGCACGAACAGGAAGATCAGGATGGATACGCCGAAGAGGATGGGAATGGTCTGCAGTAGCCTGCGGACGATGTAGCGCCACATCGGGTCGATCACCCCTCAGTTGGGCATGGCCCCGCTCCGGGAGCGGTGCCAGGAGGATTCGAAGGAGGCTATCAAGGATGCACGGGAGTAGCGGAGCGCTCCCGTGCATCCGGCCGCGCCAATGGTGGGGATGTAAGGGGAGGGCGAGCCCTCCCCTTACTTAAGAAAGTAAATCCCGTTGTAGTTGACAATCCCGTCGCCCTGGACGAAGACGCCGTCGACGTTGGCCCCCATGCCGGAGACGTTGTGCGGCACATAGAGGAAGACCCACGGGAAGTCGTTCCAGATCTCCTTCTGCAGGTCGGCGTAGACCTTGGCCCGCACGCTTTCGTCGGCGGTCTTCAGGCCGTCTTCGATCAGCTTGTTGACGGCGGCGTTGTCATAGAAACCGACGTTATAGGAGGCAGGCGGGGCGCTCTTGCCGTACAGCAAAGGCCGGATCGCCCAGTCGGCATCGCCGGTGGAAGTGGACCAGCCGCCAAGGTAGAGCTGGACCTTGTTGTTGTTGCGGTCCTGCGTCCAGAGATTGGCCGACAGGGCGGCGTTGTCCATCGGCACGGACTTGGCCTTGAAGCCGACTTCAGAGAGCTGCTGGACGATGGCCGCAGCCAGGTCCTTGCGTTCCGTCGAATTGGCGTGCCAGATCTCGACCTCTTCGCCCTTGTAGCCGGCTTCCTGCAGAAGTTGCTTGGCCTTGGCCACGTCGCGCTTGATCTCATCGCCCTGCTTGACGTAGAACTTCACCTGCGCGGCCAGCACCGATGTCATGGGCTCCGCGAAGCCCCGGAGCACGCCCTGGCGAATCGCCTGCCGGTCGATGGCCAGGTTGAGCGCCTCGCGGACCCGCTTGTCGTCAAACGGCTTCTTGGTGACGTTCATCGCCATGTAGAAGGCATAGATCGACGGTGCGGAGACGATCTTGACGTTGGGATCGTTCTTGAGCACCTGCGCATCGACCGAGGGCACCGGCAGCACGAAATCGATGTCGCCCGCCTTCAGGCCGTTGACGCGGGTAGCGGATTCGGCGATCGCCCGGAAGGTGATTGATTCGACCTTGGCGGCGCCATCCTTGTTCCAGTAGTTCGGGTTCTTGGTGACGGTGATGTGGTCGTTGGTGACCCACTCTTTGAAGATGAAGGGGCCGGTGCCGTACTTTGGGTTGCGGGCCAGCTCATCCTTGCCCTTGTCGATGCCGGAGGGAGCAATCACCTTGCCGGCGGGATGGGCGAAGTTGTAGAGCATGGCGCCGAACTCTTCTTTCAGATGGAAGACTACGGTGTACTCATCCGGTGTGTCGACGGAGGCGATGTTGGAGAAGAGGCTGAGGCGCCGCAGCTTATTCTCCGGGTTGGCCACCCGCAGGAACGATTTCTTGACCGCCGCAGCGTTCAGATCCTCGCCGGTGTGGAATTTGACACCCTTGCGGAGCCTGAACTCGAAGGTCTTCGCGTCGATGGCCCTGTAGCTTTCCGCCAGGACAGGGGTCACTTTCATATCCTTGTCGAAGCCGACCAGGCCTTCATACATGGTGTTCTCGATGCCATACGAGAGGTTGTCGTTGGTGTCGTGCGGATCGAGCACGATTGCATCGCCGGCGGTGGCCGCTACCGCGGCTGTCTTTGCCGGTTTGCCGGGCGCCGGAGCGGGGGTGGTCTCTTTGGGCGTTTCAGCCGGAGTGGTAGGTTTGCCTGATCCGGAGCATCCCGCGAGCAGCCCGAGCACGAGTCCGGCCACCGCAATCCGGGTCCACAGGCTCTTTCTCATCTCTGTACCCCCTCAGTTATCAACCTCGTATGGAGGTTGCCTTTCATTTCGCTACTCAGATAAATTATCCCTCCCTAAATCTTCTGGCGATGACGGTCCCGAACGGATGTTCTCATTTTGTTGACATTGTGGCAGGAAAGCGGAATGCGATTGTCGAAGTCGTTGGAGATGGTGCTGGAGGTGAATGATCCTGCCGCGGTGCTTTGTCGCAGTTGAAGTGAAGGATGCAGGGCTCCTGCGGACCCTGGACGCGGCTCAAATGGGCCTCCGGCGGGCGTTTGGCACGCCGGATCCGGTCAAGTGGGTGCCGGCGCATCAGTTCCACTTCACGCTGAAGTTCCTGGGCGAAGTGGAGGCGGCGGCGGCTGCAAGGGCCATGGCGGCTGTCCGGCGGGCGGCAGCCGGGGCGGCCCCGTTTAGCGCGGCCATGCGGGGACTGGGCTGTTTTCCGGGCCCGGTGCGGCCATCAGTGCTGTGGGCCGGCGTAGCCGAAGGAGCGGACGGCCTGGGGCAGCTGGCAGCCCGGGTCGAGCAGGAGCTGGCCCGGGAAGGCTTTCCGCCGGAGCGCCGGCCGTTCAAACCCCATTTGACCCTGGGCCGGGTGCGTGAAGGCGCCTTCGTGCCGCGGGCCGCCGTGGAAGCATTGGCAGAGGCCGAACGGCAGGATTTCGGCCGGTTTGGCGTCGAACGTCTGGTGCTGATGAAGAGCGAGCTGACGCCGCGCGGGCCGATCTATACCCCGTATGGAGTTGCTGCGCTGGGCGAGGATATCCGTTGAGTGCGGCGACTACTTTTGGAGACGGGGCAAAAAATCTCTCTGTTTCCCCTTGCCCGAACAAGTGATCGTCAGTTATACTGGTAGCGAATTCGACTTCCAATATATGGAATCGACCATAGGGAGGCTGCGGGAGAATGGCGTTGGAAGCCAGTAAGCAGAAGGCCATCGACATGGCCATGGCGCAGATTGAGAAGCAGTTCGGCAAGGGCTCCATCATGAAGCTTGGCGAGCAAGCGGCCCGCATGCACGTGGAAGTGATTCCCACGGGCTCCGTCGCGCTTGATGTGGCCCTTGGTGTCGGCGGCCTGCCCCGCGGCCGTGTGGTCGAAATCTACGGCCCTGAATCCTCCGGCAAGACCACCGTCGCCCTGCACATGCTTGCGGAGGCGCAAAGGGGCGGCGGTGTAGGCGCCTTTGTGGACGCTGAGCATGCGCTCGATCCGAGCTACGCCCGGGCCCTGGGCGTTGATATTGACAACCTGCTGATCAGTCAGCCCGACACGGGTGAGCAGGCCCTGGAAATCACGGAGACCCTGATCCGTTCCGGCGCGGTGGACGTCGTCGTCATCGACTCCGTCGCCGCCCTGGTGCCCCGGGCGGAGATCGAAGGCGAGATGGGCGACTCCTTCGTCGGCCTGCAGGCCCGCCTGATGTCGCAGGCCCTCCGCAAGCTGACGGGCGCCATCTCCAAGTCAAAGGGCATCTGCATCTTCATCAACCAGATCCGTGAAAAAGTCGGCGTCATGTTTGGCAACCCGGAAACGACGCCGGGCGGCCGGGCTCTCAAGTTCTACGCCTCGGTCCGCCTCGAAGTCCGCAAGACCGAAGCGCTGAAGACCGGCACCGAAGTGGTTGGCTCCCGCACCCGGGTCAAGGTGGTCAAAAACAAGGTAGCCCCGCCGTTCCGGCAGGCCGAGTTCGACATTCTCTACGGCGTGGGCATTTCCAAGGAAGGCAGCCTGATCGACATTGGCGTCGAGCTGAACCCGCCCATCATCAACAAGAGCGGCGCCTGGTTCTCCTACGGCGACCAGCGCATCGGGCAGGGCAAGGAGAACGCCCGCGACTGGCTCAAGCAGCATCCGGAGATCGCTCTGGAGATCGAGCGGAAAATCAAGGAGCGCCTGATGGCCGGCGGCGCCCAGACCAAGGCGTTGGGCGGCGGCGGCAGCTCAGACGACGGTGGCGACGAGTAATTGGGCGGGGGCCCGCTTCGGCGGCCCCCGTGTTCGTGCCAGGACGGCGCCGGACCTGGAGGCGCTGGCGCAGCTCTCCGGGCGCATCACAGCCATTGAGCCCCAGCAGAAAGACCCGAAGCGCCGTTCGGTCTTCGTGGACGGCGAGTTTGTCCTGGGCTTGCACGAGGAGACGATCATCCTCGCCAAGCTCAAAGTCGGGCAGCAGGTCGACGGACCCAAGCTGGCCGAGGCCGTACGGCGCGATGAAGCGAAGCGGGCCTGGGACGGCGCCCTGGGCTATCTGGGCGCCGCCCCCCGGAGCCGGCGCGACGTCGAGCGCAAGCTGGCCCGCCGGTACCCGCCCGAAGTTGTCTCCGGGGTCATCGAACGGCTGGAAGGCGGCGGCTGGCTGGACGATGCCGAGTTCGCCGCCGCCTACGTGCGTTCAAGGTCGGAATACGGCGAGCGGCGGCTGTTGGGCGACCTGGCCCGCAAGGGCGTGGCGCGCGAAGTTGCCGCCCGGGTGGTCCGCGAACTGCTGGGTACCGTGGACGCCGTGATCCAGGCCCGGGAAGCGGCGGCGGGGCGGCTTTCCCGCATGCCCGGCACCGACCGGGCGACGGCGCAACGACGGCTGACCGGCTTCCTCGCCCGGCGCGGCTACGACTTCGCGACCATATCCCGGGCCCTGGAGCCCCTGCTGGCCGGGCTGCCGCGGGTGGAAAAGCCTGCCCGCTGGGGCCGCCGAGAGGAGTTGTAGGAAGGGTCGGACCGTTTCCGTCCGTAACCTCTGGCCGACGGAAACGGTTCGAGCCTGACGAAACGAGGAGGAGCAGGCTGGTGAAGATACTCTACGTGACGGACACCCATATTCGCGGCACCAGCCCGCAGAGCCGGCTCGATGACTTCCCCCAGGCGCTGCTCGCCAAGCTCCGGGAAGTGGTCGAATTGGCGGCGGAGCATCAGGTTGCCGCCATTTTACATGGGGGCGACCTGTTCGACCGGCCCGATGTGGCGCCGGCCGTCGCCCTCGACTTTCTGCGGGTCTTGATGGACGCCCCCTGCCCCATCTACGGCATCGCCGGCAACCATGACATTTTCGGCTTCAACCCGGGGACGGTGCCCCGGACGATGCTGGGCATATTTGACGGGTTCCGGCTCTTCCGGCTGATCAAGCCGGGCGAAATAGTCTGGCTGGAGGAGGACGGGCTGAGAGTGCAGGTGACGGGCCAGGAGTTCCACGCCGAACTGGACCGGCGCAGCGCCGTGCTGGATTACTGCGTGGTGCCGGAAGGGATGGGCGGGTCCCTGCACGAGCGCAGGGCCGAGGCGGACTTCGCCCTCCACCTGACCCACGGCATGCTTTTGGAAAAGCCCTTTTTCGAAGGCTCCGCCCACACGCTGCTCGATGCCGTCATGAGTCAGACCGTCGCCGACGTGACGTTCGGCGGCCACTATCACCCGGGCTGGTCGAAGATCCTCGAGCTGGACGGGCGGCTCTTCGTCAATCCCGGTTCGCTCGTGCGCATCGGGTATCAGGCGGCCGACTACAAGCGCCCCATCCAGGTTGCACTGGTCGAATTGAACCGGGGGCAGCCCGCCCGGGCGGAACTGATTCGCCTCAAGTGCGCCCGCCCCGGCGAGGAAGTGCTGGACAAGTCGACCCAGCAAGCCCAGATGGCCCGCGAACGGGCCCTGGCGGATTTCATTCAGGGCATTGGCGACACCAGCCAGTTCGAAGTGCTGGAAGTCCAGGCGATCATGGAACGGATTGCCGACAACCAGGGCGTGCCCCAGCGGGTCAAGGAGGAGGCCCTCCGGCGGCTGGGCCTGGCCCAGGAAGAGCTGGCGAGAGGCGGTGAGGAGCTGCAGTGAAGCACATTGCAAAGGTACTCATCGAAAACTTCCAGTCCCACGCCCGGTCGGAGCTGAGCTTCGGGCGGGGGCTCAATGTGATCATCGGCCCGTCGGACAACGGCAAATCGGCGGTGCTGCGGGCCATTCGCTGGGCGCTTTACAACGAGCCCCGGGGCTCGGAGTTCATCAGGTCGGGCGCCCGGGAATGCCGGGTCGCCGTTACCATGAGCGACGGCGCGGAGATCCTGCGGGAACTGACCCTGACCAAGTCGGGGGCGCCCTCCCGGAACCGCTACATCGTGCGGCTGCCCGGGGCAGAGCCGCAAGTTTTCGAGGGGTTTGGCACCGAAGTGCCGGTCGAAGTAGTTCGGGCCCACGGCATGCCGCAGGTGCTCCTGGACACCGACAAGCGGGTGGTCCTCAGCTTCGGCTCCCAGTTGGAGGGGCCGTTCCTGATGGCCGAGTCGGGTTCGCTCCGGGCCCGGGCCATCGGGCGCCTGCTGGGCGTCCACGTGGTGGATGCGGCCATGCGCAACACGCAGCGCGACCAGCGGATGCTCAAGCAGGAGACCGGGCGCCTGGAGCAGCGGCTGGAGCAGTACGACAGAGACCTGGAGCAGTACGCCGACATTCCGGAGCAGGAAGAGCGGCTGGAGCGGACCGAGGCGCTGCTGACCATGGCCGGTGAGCTGCAGGCTCGGCTTGCCCGCCTGGAGCAGGTGCGCGATGGGCTCGAGCGGACCGACCGGGAAGAGATCTTCCTGGGCGCCCGCCTGGCGGGGCTCGCGACGCTGAACGACGCTGAGGCGGCCGTAAAGCAAGCAGAGGAGCGCCACCTGCAGGAAGCCCGCCTGGAGCGGCTATCGCAGGAGCAGCAGCGCGTCGAGTCGGAGACCAGGTACTACAAGGTGCGGGTGGATGCGCTCACCGCCCTGCCCATAGCTGAGCAGCGGGCCCGAGCGGCGACCGAACGGCAGGGTCGCCTGACCAGCCTGGAGCGAGCTCAGGGCGAGTGGCGGCTGCGCGAGGGGGAAATGGCCCGGGTGCAGGCGCAGTTGCAGCGTCTGTCGTCCGTACCGCAGGCCGCCGGCCGGCTCGAAGGCGCGCTGGCGAAGCTGCAGCGGCTGGAGCAGCTGGAGAAGCAGCTCGCCCAGGTGCAGGACGTGCAGCAGCGGGTTGGCAGGGGCCAGGAGCTCCTGGCCCAGACCGAAGCGGAACTGCGGGCCCATCTGGCGGAGTATGAAAGTGTGCTCAGGCGCCTGGGCAAGTGCCCGACGTGCATGCAGCCCGTGGCACCGACTTCCATCAAGCAGATCATCGCCGAACTGGCCGGGGGCCAGGCGTCCGGACACTCCCACTAGGAGATTCATGACACGCTTCAAAGCAAAAGTGGCCGTTCATCTGATCCTGGTCAGAGATGGTACGACGCTTTTGGATGGGAAAGGAGCTGAGCTTCCCGTGGCCGCAGAGAACGAAAAGCGGATTGCTGAGCTGAAAGAGCAGATTGAGAAGGCCAAGCAGTTGAAATACAAGTACGAAGCTCGGCTCGATGAGCTTCAGCGCCAGAAAGAGCGGCTGCTGCAAGAACTCGCCGACCTGAAGGTGCATCCGGAGGAGCTTGACGGCGAAATCAGCCGGCTGCGCACCGAAGTCGAATCCCTGCTGCGGGAGGCCGCATCCTTGCTGCCGTCCGACCTGCTGAAGGGCTAAGCCATGGAGAACCTGGAACTACTGAAAACCCGCCTGGGCCGGGCCCGGGTCGCCCTCGGGGAGCGGAAAGGGCAGCAGAAGCGGCTTCTGATGGACCGGGCGGCTTGCGCGTCGCAGCTTGACGAGTACAAGGAGAAGGCGACTGTCTTCGAGCAAGTGACGGTGCTGCTCCAGCAAACGTCGGAACACGCCCGCAAGCAGGCTCGCGAGCAGATTGAGATGCTGGTGACCAACACCCTGCGTTCTGTTTTCGGGGCGGAATACGGGTTTCGTATCGAGCTAACGGAGAAGGCCGGGCGCCCCGAGGCCGAGTTCTACGTCGTCTCGAACTATGCGGGCGACAAGCTGGAGACGAAGCCGCAGGACTCCCGGGGCGGCGGTGTGGTCGACGTTGTGTCGCTGGGCCTGCGCATTGCCATGCTGGAAACCTACCGGCCCCGGCTGGAAGGCGCCCTGATTCTGGACGAGCCGGCCAAGCACGTCAGCGAGGACTTCATCGCCCCGACCGCCAACTTCCTGAAGGTGATCAGCGATTTCTTTGGGCGCCAGGTGATTATGGTGACCCACAACCCGCATCTGGCTGAGACGGCTGAAATAGCCTATACAGTCGTGCTGCAAAATGAGCAGTCAGTCGTCACTCGCACGGCATAAGGAGAACGCCATGGAACGGTATCGGACACACTTTCCCGTCGTGGAGCGGATGCTCTTTCTGAACCATGCCTCGGAAGCGCCGGTGCCGAACCCGGTGCGGGCCCGGATTGACGAGTACCTGTCGGTGGCGCAGGGCGACCCGGACGCGGCCCCCGTTCAGTCCGTGGAACGGGTGAAGGAACTGCTGGCCACACTCCTGGGCGGGGCGCCTGACGAGTACGCCGCAATGCCCAACACGGGCACGGCGGTCGGTGTGGTCGCCAACGGCCTCGACTGGGCGCCGGGCGACAACGTGGTGGTGCCTGACGAGGAGTATCCCGCCAATGTTCTACCCTGGCTGACTCTGACCCGGCGGGGCGTGGAAGTCCGCCGGGTCCCCTTGCGCGACCTGCGGGTCCTGCCTGAGGACGTGGAGCGGCTGGCAGACGAGCGGACCAGGGTCATTGCTGTATCGGCCGTCGAGTTCCTGAGCGGCTTCCGCAATGACTTGAAAGCCCTCAGCGCCATTGCCCGCCGGCGGGGGGCGCTGCTGGTGGTGGACGGCATTCAGCAGGCCGGCGCCCTGCCCCTGCATGTGGAAGAGGACGGCATTGATGTGCTCGCAGCCGGCGGCTACAAGTGGCTGCTCGGGCCCATCGGGACGGGGTTCATGTACGTGCGGCGGTCGCTGTGGGAGCGCATTTATCCGGTGCTGCCCGGCGCCCGGAGTCTGGCGGCGGGGCCGGCGGGCTGGGCCGGTATGGCGGAGACGGCCCGGCGCTACGAGACGGGCTGCCTGCCGTACTCGCTGTACCACGGCTGGACGGCGGGGCTGGAACTGCTCATCGAGGCCAGTATCCCGGCCATCGGCAAGCAGCTGCTTTCCCTCACCGACCGGCTCATCGACGGGCTGCGTGCCCACGGGCTTACGGTCCTTTCACCGGTGGCGACCGAGGCAGAACGGTCGGGTATCGTCGTCTTCACCGCCGGGAGCCCCGAAGCGAACGACGCCCTGGTCAAACGCCTTTATGCGCAGGGCATTGTGGCCGCGCTCCGGCTCGGGCGCTGCCGGGTCAGCCCCCACTTCTACAACACTGCGGCCGACATCGATCGATTCCTGGAGGCGCTCTAGCAGATGAAGAAGGAAATTGGAACCCGGGCCGCCCACGCGGGCAGGCAGGTTGTGCCGTCGCTCACCCGTCCCGTGGCCATGCCGATTTACCAGACGTCCGTCTATGCCTTCCCCGACCTGGATCTGGTGGAGGCCGTGCAGTCGGGCAAGACCAAGGCCTACCTGTACGCCCGCAACGGCCAGCCCAACGCCGAAGCGCTGGAAGCGGCGTATGCCGAACTGGAAGGTGGCGAGGCAGCCGTCTCCGCCGCCACGGGGATGGGCGCCATCTTTGCCGTGCTCTTTGCCATGCTGGAGCCGGGCGCCCATGCGGTCATCAGCCGGGATATTTACGGGGCGACTTTCGCCCTCTTTGAGCAGGAGCTTTCCCGGTATCAGATCCAGCGGACCTACGTGGACGCTTCGGACCTGGCTGCCGTGGAAGCGGCAATGCGCCCGGAAACGAAGATCCTGTACGCCGAGTCCATCTCCAATCCGACCGTGCAAGTGGCCGACCTGCCTGGCCTGGCTGCCATCTGCCGGCGCCACGGCGTGAAGCTGGTGGTCGACAACACGTTTGCTTCGCCGTTCGTGATGCGCCCCCTGGAACACGGGGCGGATGTGGTCATCTCCAGCGCGACCAAGTTCCTGGGCGGCCACAGCGACTTGATGGCCGGCGTTGCCGCGGGCCCGAAAGCGGTCATGGATGCCGTACGGCGCACTTTGGTCCTGAACGGCGCCATGCTCGACCCGTTCGCAGCCTGGTTGACGCTCCGGGGCATCAAGACGCTGCACTTGCGGGTCGAGCGGCAGTGCGCCAACGCCCTCGCCCTGGCGCAATTCCTGGCCCGGCACCCGGCGGTCGAACGGGTTCACTACCCGGGCCTGCAGGGCCATGCCCTGTTGCCCAATGGAGCAGGCGCCATGCTAAGCTTCATCGTCAGGGGCGGCCTGGCCGGGGCGAATCGGGTGATTCGGGGGTTACAGCTGGCGGAGTTCGTGCCGTCGCTGGGCGACGTGACCACTACGGTCTCGCACCCGGTGCTGACCAGCCACCGGGCCATGTCCGCCCCCCAGCGGGAAGCCCTGGGCATCACCGAGGGCCTGATCCGCGCCTCCGTCGGCGTGGAGGCGGAGGCTGACATCATCGCCGACTTTGCCGCCGCCCTCAGCGGCGGCTAGGCGGATTCACCGCCGCACCGGCACCGCCCAAAGAAGGTTGGTTCATCATGCAATATCTGCGCAACATCTATGCTCGCTGCAGTCCCACGGTCTGGCTCCTCGCCCTTGGCCGGCTGGTCGATATGACCACGCTCTGGATGGCCATCCCGTTCATGTCGCTGTTCGTGAAGAACGCCGGCGGCTCCGACGTCACCGTCGGACTGGTGCTGGCGCTGAACCCGGTCGCCCAACTGCTCGGCAATCTTGTCGGCGGGCAGTGGTCCGACCGCCGGGGCCGGCGCCCCGTCATCCTGTTCGCCATGGGGTTGCGGGTCTTTGTCTTCCTTGGCTTCGCCTTCTCGCACACCGTCTGGCAGCTAGCCGCCCTCTGGTTCGGCAACGGCCTGGTGAATGCCCTGTTCAACCCGGCCTACACGGCCGCCATAGCGGACGCCACCCCGCTTGACCGGCGGACCGAGGCTTTCAGCTTGAGCCGTGTCGCTTCCAACCTGGGCGTGGGCCTGGGCCCCCTGCTCGGTTCGGTTCTGGGCGTCGGCGCCCAGCAGCTGATCTTCACCCTGGCGGCGATCAGTTCTGCGATTGTAGGCGCCGCCTTCTACTTCTGGCTGCCCGAGACCTATGCCATCGACCGGGTGCCGCCGCCGGCAGGCGGCCGCCTGCGGCAGACGTTTGAAAGCTGGGCGACCATCTTTGCCGACAGGGCGCTCCTGGTATTCGTGGCCGGCGGGGTGTTGAGCCAGATCGCTTACGGGCAAATCCACTCGTCGCTGGTGCTCCACCTCGCTGCGTGGCTGCCCGACTATGAGACGGTGTACGGGTTAGTCTGGACGCTGAACGGCATCCTGGTAGTTCTGCTTCAGATCCCGATTACCGCGGTCTTCAAACGAATGCCCATGATGGCGGCCTCAGTCGCCGGTTGCGGCACCTTCGCCGCCGGGTATCTGCTCTTTGCCTGGGCCGGCACCGGTCTGCAGGTGCACGCTGCCACGGTGGTCTGGACGCTGGGAGAGATCATCCTCGCTGTGCCGAATACCACCTACGTCACCGATATTGCGCCGGGCAGCCTCCGGGCCCGCTACGTGGGCGCCGCGGCGCTGGACCGGGCGCTGGGCGGCGTTGTCGCCCCGGTGATTGGCACAGCCGTACTCCAGGCCTTCGGCGGCCGGTGGGCCATGACCGGCGCCGGGATCCTCGTCCTGGGCGCCGGTGGGCTGTACGCCATGGCCGAGCGGGAGCGCACCCGCCGTCTGGCGCTTGAGCACGATACCGTACTGAAACAGCATACGTCATGAAAACACCAGCGCCAGAGGCACAAGCCATCTGGCGCTGATTCATTGATCTGCCATGTCAAAACGGCGATGGCTACAGCGATGATTGCAGCCCGATTCCTCCTTTAGAACTAATCATTCCTGCTACCCCACTCCCCAATGAAGCTAATTCCGACCAAGCCAGCAGGATTCGAGCATACGGCAGCAAAATCAGGCCGAGGAAAATGTTTCATACCCGGACAATTTAACAGTCCGTACCAAACCATAGAGGGGGATACAACGGTGCAAAAGACCTCCAAAGTCACCGGTGCGCTCCTGGCCCTGAGCATGCTGGCCCTGACCGCCTGCTCCGGCTCCAAACCTGCTGCACCCAGCGAAGCGGCCAAGGAAGCGCCCAAGAAGGACCCGATCAAGATCGGCTTCATGGCTCCCAAGACAGGCTCCGCCGCTGCCGACGGCCAGTCGGTCCAGCGGGCTGCTGATCTCGCCGTCAAGGAACTGAACGCCGCCGGCGGCATCAACGGTCGGTCCATCGAACTGCTCTCCTTCGACGACCGCCTCGACCCCAAGGAAGCCGTCAACATCGCCAACAAGATGATCGGTGAAAAGGTCACTGCAGCCATCTCGGCCTCCTACACCGGCCCGACCCGCGCCGTCGCACCGGTCCTGCAGGCGGCCAAGATTCCCACCATCACCGCGTACGCCATCCACCCCGAAATCACCAAAGCCGGCAACTTCATGTTCCGCCAGTCCTTCATCGGCACCGTCCAGGGCCAGGCCGGCGCTGAAGCTGCCGTGGCCGTCATGAAGAAGAAGAACATCGCGATCCTCTACATCGACAACGACTTCGGCAAGACCCTGCTCGACTCGTTCAAGGCCCGGGCGACCAAGCTGGGCGCCACCATCGTCGCCGAGGAGAAGTTCCCCGCCGGCGAAAAGGAGTACGGCCCCATCCTGACCCGCGTCAAGGATAAGAACCCCGATCTGATCTACGTCGTCGCCTACGCGGCCGAAGGCTCCAAGCTCGTCCCGCAGGCCAAGTCGCTGGGCATCACCGCACAGTTGCTCGGCACCGAAGGCCTTGACTCCACCGAGCAGTTCCTGAAGGTCGCCGGCGCCTCCGCCGAAGGTTTGATCATCACCACCAACCTCAACCGCGATGACAAGCGCGAAGTCGCGATCAACTTCATGGCCAACTTCAAGAAGGAGTACGGCAGCGAGCCCGACATGGTCGGCGCCTCCACCTACGACGCCGTCCGGGTGCTGGCCAACGCCATCAAGGCCGCCGGCACCGACAGCCCCGAGAAGATCGCCGACGCCATCCGGGCCACCAAGGGCTTCGAGGCCGTTACCGGCACCATCAAGGGCTACACGGCAGGCGGCGAAGTCATGAAGACCGTCCAGCTGCAGATCGTCAAGGATGGCAGCTTCCACTCCTACGGCGTGGTGGACAACCCCGAAATCTACAACTAAACCCCGAACTTGCTGACCCGACGACTCATAGCAACAACGGGGCCTGACCGCACGGCAGGCCCCGTTGTTTCTGCCCCCGAGCGCTCTGAATTGGAGGCAGTCGACATGATTTGGCAGCAGATCGTAAACGGCGTGGTGACGGGCGGCATTTACGCCCTCGTAGCCCTCGGGCTTACGATGATCTACGGCGTGCTCCGCCTGCTCCACGTGGCCCACGCCGGCATTTATGCCCTGGGCGCCTATGCCGGGCTCCTGGTTTACGGCGTGACCCACCAGTTCGTGGTCGCGCTCACGGCCGCTATGGTGATCTGCGCCGCGGCGGGGTTTCTCACGCAGCGGTTCCTCTACCGGCCCCTGATGGGCACGCCGCCCCTGGTGCCGCTGATTGCCAGCATCGGCCTCTTCATCTTCCTGGGCGACGCCTACCGGCTCGCCTTCGGCGCCCAGACCCTGCCCTTCCGGGAGGGGCTGGCGGAGCCGACCCCGTATCGCGTGGGCCCCATCGCCATTACAGGCACCCAGCTCGTGATTCTCGGCGTGGCCGCCCTGCTGCTCGCGCTGACCTGGTACATCATCAACAAGACCCGGCTTGGCCTGGCCTGGCGGGCGGTGGCCGGCGACCTGGAGATCGCCCAGGCCATGGGCATCGACCTGAACCGCTCCGTGGCCATGAACTTCGCCCTGGGCTCAGCCCTGGCGGCGGCGGCCGGCCTGTTGGTCGCCTACCACTACAACGAAGTCTTTCCCACCATGGGCGATGTGCCAGCGTACAAAATGCTGGCGATTGTGGTCCTGGGCGGGCTCGGCAACCCCCTGGGCACCGTGGCGGCGGGCTTCCTCATCGGCCTCGCCGAGACGCTGGTCGTCGCGTTTGCCGGCTATCTCTTGCCGCGCGATGCCATCGCGTTCGTGGCGCTGATCATCATCCTTATGATCCGGCCCCAGGGCCTGTTCGCGCGGAAGGGGGCCTGAGGCGATGTACTATTACGTGGTTGTCGGCATCATGGTGGCCCTCTACGTGACCCTGACGCTTAGCGTCAACATCATCACCGGCTACGCCGGGCAGCCCACCCTGGGCCATGCGGCCTTTCTGGGCGTGGGCGCCTACACGGCCGCGATGCTGATGACCAAGGCGCAGGTCAGCTGGTGGCTGACTTTCCCGGCGGCCTTCGCCACGGCGGCCCTGGTGGGCCTGATTGTGGGCGCGGCCAGCCTGCGGGTTCGCGACGACTTCCTGGCCATTACCACCATGGGCGTCGGCTTCGTGGTGGTGGCGGTTTTCCAATACGTCCCCTGGTTCGGCGGTGCCATGGGCGTTGGCGGGCTGGTCCCCCCGCCCGGCGTGGACAAGTATGTCCTGCTGGGCTTGACCATCGCCCTTGCCGTCCTGACGGGCCTCATCAGCTGGCACCTGGAACGCTCCTGGGCCGGCATGGCCCTCCGGTCGGTGCGCGACGATGAGGCGGCGGCCGAAGCGATGGGCGCCGACATCCGGCGCTTCAAGCTGCTGGCTTTCGTAACGGGCTGCGGCCTGGCCGGGCTGGCGGGACCGCTCTACGCCGTGCACCTGGGCTTCGTTGCCGGGCCGGACTTCGCCTTCCATTTCTCCATGACGGTGCTGACCATGGCGGTCTTCGGCGGCCTGGGCACCATCCGGGGGGCGGTGGCGGGCGCCATCATCCTCGGCGTGGCGCCGGAGCTGTTCCGGTTCATCTCCGACTACCGGAACCTGGTCTACGGTGCCCTGCTGATCTTCATGATGCTCTTCAGGCCCACCGGCCTGCTCGGCGTAACCCGGCTCAAGCTGCCCCGGCTGCTTGGCAAGAAGGGAGGGGCGTAGATCATGCCTCTGCTGCAATGTAAGGGCGTGGCCCGCCACTTCGCCGGCCTCAAAGCGCTGGACGGCGTCGACATGAGCGTCGAGCAGGGCGAGATTCTCGGGATCATCGGCCCGAACGGCGCCGGCAAGACGACCCTGTTTAACGTGATCTGCGGAGTCTACCCGCCGACCTACGGCGAAGTGCTCTTCGAGGGCCGGCCCATTCACGGTCTGCGGCCGTCCGCGGTGGCCCAGTTGGGCGTGGGCCGCACGTTTCAGATCAGCCGTGTCTTCAAGTCGATGACCGTCCGTGAAAACGTGGTCATGGCTCTCGGTAAGAAGGAGTATGCCTCGGTCTTCTCGGCCCTGGGCGGGCGCCCCTCCGCTGCCGACCGGCAGCGCGCGGATGACCTGCTCGAAAAAGTCGGCCTGATCCAGTTTGCTGATCAGGGCGCGGGCGAGATGTCCCTCGGCCTGCAGCGCCGGCTGGAACTGGCCCGGGCCCTGGCCCTGAGACCCACGCTGCTGATGCTCGACGAGCCTGTCGCCGGCCTGTCGCTGCCCGAAATGGAAGAGTTCATGAAGTTAGTGCGCCGAGTTCATCAGGATGGCATTACGGTCGTGCTGATCGAGCACAACCTGCACGTGACGATGCAGATCAGCCAGCGCTTGCTCGTGCTGAGCTACGGCAAGAAGATCGCCGAGGGCACCCCGGCCGAGGTCCAGGCCAATCCCGCCGTGATTGAGGCCTACCTGGGGCGCGAGGACGAGGAGGTGGCGGGCAGTGCTCAGAGTTGAAGGGCTGACCGTCCATTACGGCAAGGCCCGCGCCATCGAAAACGTGTCACTGCGGGTCGGGAAAGGCGAATGGGTCTCGATGATTGGCGCCAACGGCGCCGGCAAGTCGACGACGATCAAGGCGATCATGGGCCTGGTCAGGCCGGGTGCCGGCAAGATCACATTTGAGGACCGCGATATCACCGGGCTGCCCGCCCACCTGCGGGTGGGGATGGGCATCGGCTACGTGCCCGAAGGGCGCCGGGTCTTCGGTGACCTGACTGTGGAGGAGAACCTGCGGCTGGGCGCCTACGTCCAACGCGACGCGGCGCAGGTCAAGCGAAACATCGAGCGGATGTACTCGCTCTTCCCCCGGCTGGCCGAGCGGCGCACGCAGCTGAGCCGGACCATGTCGGGCGGCGAGCAGCAAATGCTGGCCATTGGCCGGGCGCTGATGAGCGAGCCCCGCCTGCTGCTGATCGACGAAGTTTCCATGGGCCTGATGCCCATCGCCGTCCAGCAGGCGTTCCAGATCATCGGCGACCTGCACAAGCAGGGCCTGACGATTCTGCTGGTGGAGCAGAACGCCCGCAAGGCGCTGAAGGCCGCCGACCGGGGGTACGTCATTGAGACCGGCCACGTTACGATGGAAGGCACCGCTGCCGACCTGCAGGGCAACGAGCGGGTCAAGCAGGCGTATCTCGGAATTTAAAAGCGCAATAGTAAGGGGTCGAAAAGAGATGAACCGAGTCATTCGTGCGCCCCATGGCACTGAGCTCTCCTGTAAGGGCTGGCAGCAGGAAGCCGCTCTGCGCATGCTGATGAACAATCTGGATCCCGCCGTGGCCGAGCGGCCCGGCGATCTGGTGGTATACGGCGGCACCGGTAAGGCCGCCCGCAACTGGGAAGCCTTTGACGCCATCGTGGCGACGCTCCGCAGCCTGGAGAACGATGAGACCCTGCTGGTCCAATCCGGCAAGCCGGTGGCGGTCTTCAAGACCCACCCGCTCAGTCCCCGGGTGCTGATCGCCAACTCCAACCTTGTGGGCAAGTGGGCCAACTGGGAGCATTTCTGGGAGCTTGAGCAAAAGGGTCTGATGATGTACGGCCAGATGACCGCCGGCTCCTGGATTTACATCGGGTCGCAGGGCATCGTCCAGGGCACCTACGAGACCCTGGCCGAGCTTTCCCGGCGCCACTTCGGCGGCTCGCTGAAGGGGACGATCACTCTGACGGGCGGCCTCGGCGGCATGGGCGGCGCCCAGCCCCTGGCCGTCACGATGAACGAAGGCGTCGCCCTCTGCCTGGACGTCGATCCCACCCGCATTCAGAAGCGGCTCGACACCCGCTACTGCGACAAGCTGACCTACGGCCTCGACGAAGCCCTGGCCTGGGCCGCCGATGCGAAGGCGAAGGGCGAGGCGGTCTCCATCGGGCTGGTCGGCAACTGCGCCGAAGTCTACCCGGAACTGCTGGCCCGGGGCTGGCAGCCCGATGTGGTGACCGACCAGACCAGCGCCCACGACCCGCTTAACGGCTACGTGCCCGCCGGCCTCACTCTGGAGGCGGCGGCGGAACTGCGCCGGAGCGACCCGCAGGAGTATATCCGGCGGGCGAAGCTCTCCATGGCCGAGCACGTCCGCTGCATGCTCGCCTTCCAGCAGCGGGGCGCCGTCACCTTCGACTACGGCAACAACATCCGGGCCATGGCCAAGGAGATGGGCGTCGCGAACGCCTTCGACTTCCCCGGCTTCGTGCCCGCCTTCATCCGGCCGCTCTTCTGCGAAGGGAAAGGCCCGTTCCGCTGGGCCGCTCTCTCGGGCGACCCGGAGGATATCTACAAGACCGATGAAGTGATTCTGCGCGAGTTCCCCGAGAACACGGCGCTCACCCGTTGGATCAAGATGGCCCGGGAACGGATCGCCTTCCAGGGCCTGCCATCCCGCATCTGCTGGATCGGATACGGCGAGCGCGACCGCATTGGCCTGATTTTCAACGAGATGGTGCGCAAGGGCGAACTGAAGGCGCCCATCGTCATCGGGCGGGACCACCTGGACTCCGGCTCCGTCGCCTCGCCCAACCGGGAGACGGAGGCGATGAAAGACGGTACCGATGCGGTCGCCGATTGGCCGCTGCTCAACGCCCTGGTCAACACGGCGGCGGGTGCCTCGTGGGTCTCGATCCATCACGGCGGCGGCGTGGGCATCGGCTACAGCCAGCACGCGGGCATGGTCGTCGTGGCGGACGGCTCCGATGAGGCGGCTGCCCGTTTGAGCCGGGTGCTGAAGACCGACCCCGGCATGGGCGTCGTCCGGCATGTGGATGCCGGCTACGACGAGGCGAAGGCCGTGGCCCGGGCTCGCGGCGTGAAGGTGCCGATGATGGGCAGGTAGGGGGTTGAACGATCATGCAATGGCGGGCGCCCCGGGGTCCACAGCGCACGTGCCGGGGCTGGCAGCAGGAGGGGATTCTCCGGCTGCTGCTCAACACGCTGGACACGGAAGTGGCCTACCGGCCCGAAGAGTTCCTGGTCTACGGCTCCGCGAAAGCGGTGCGGGACCGGACTTCTCTCGATGCGCTGGGGCGGGCCCTGATTGCACTGGGCGATGACGAGACACTGTTAGTCCAGTCCGGGCGGGGCGTGGCGGTCTTCCCCACGCATCCGCTCGCCCCCCGCCTTGTCATGTCCACTGGCATGCTGGTCCCGCACTGGGCCACCTGGCAGCAGTTCTGGGCCCTGGAGAAGCAGGGGCTCACCATGTACGGCCAGAACACGGCAGCCGGCTGGGCTTACGTAGGCACGCAGGGTCTGCTGCAGGGCACCTACGAGACGTTTGCCGAACTGGCCCGGCGCCACTTCGGCGGCACGCTGGCGGGCAGGTGGGTCCTGACCGCCGGTCTGGGCGCCCTGGGCGCCTCGCAGCCGCTGGCGGTCACGATGAACGGCGGCGTCATGTTGGCCGCCGAGGTGGACGCAGCAAGCCTGCAGCACATGCTGCGCAAGAACATGCTCGACATGGTCGCCCCGGACCTGCGCACCGCCGTTGCCGCCGTCCGGGAGGCGGTGGCAGCCCGCCGGCCCCGGGCCATCGGGCTGGCCGGCAACGCGGCCGACCTCTACCCGGAGCTCGTCCGACTGGGGGCCATCCCCGATGTGGTCACCGACCAGACCGCCGCCCATGATCCCCTGCACGGCTATCTGCCAGCGGGCCTGACGGCAGAGGAGGCGGCCCGGCTGCGGGAGAGCGACCCGCAGGGATACATCCGAAGGGCAACCCGCTCCATCGCAGTGCAGGTTCAGGCGATGCTCGATATGACCCGCCACGGCGCCATCGCCTTCGACTATGGCAACAACCTGCGCGAGCAGGCGGCCCGCGAAGGCGTGGCCGAAGCCCTGCAAATGCCGGGATTCGTCCAGGCCTACATCCGGCCCCTGCTGGTCCAGGGGCGTGGCCCGTTCCGCTGGGTGGCCCTGTCGGGCGACCCCGAAGATATCTACAAGCTGGACCAGTGGCTGCTGGAAGGGCCGGCGGCGGCAGACCCGATCGCCACCCGCTGGCTGACCTTTGCCCGGGAGCAACTGTGGTTCGAAGGGCTGCCGGCTCGGGTCTGCTGGCTCGACTACGAGACCCGGGTCCGCTTCGGTCAACTGGTCAATGATGCGGTGGCGGCAGGCAAGCTGGCGGCGCCCATCGCGATCACTCGCGACCATTTGGATGTTGGGGCCATGGCTTCGCCCTTCAGAGAAACGGAAGGGATGCCCGACGGCTCGGATGCCATTGCCGACTGGCCGGTGCTGAATGCCATGCTGAACTGCGCGGCCGGCGCCACCCTGGTCAGCCTGGGCCACGGCGGCAGCGTGGGCATCGGTTATTCGATTCACGCCGGCATGACGGTGGTAGCCGACGGCACCGCGGGGATGGGCGAGCGGCTCCGGCGAATCCTCGCGGCCGATGCCGGGCTGGGCCTCGTCCGGCTGGACGGGGCGGGTTACCCCGGCGCTGCTGCGCCGCTGACACAGTACGGCGTGCGTCCCCTTGGAGGTGATGGAGCTTGAATATCGCCCCCGAAAAAATACGTACGTGGGTCGAGTCCGAACTGGTCATGGGCCTGACCGAGGGCGCCATCAACCCCCGGGAAGCGTGGCAGTACGTCAATCACCTCGGCTGGCCGGCGCTGCCGGACTCCGCCCTGGTGGTGGGCATCGACCACTTTGCCCGGCTGGTGGAGAACAAGAGCGAGCGCTTCCGCCAGGAAGTGCGGCGCAAGGTCCTGGCCTGCGTCCGGCGGGCGCTGGCGCACCTGCCGGCGGGCGCCTGCCTCTACGGCGGCGACCGGGTCACCGTGCTGCTCTGTACCCGCACGGCGACGGCCCTGCCCGGCATGGCGGCCGAGGTGCCGGACCCGGCGGCGGTGGTTGGCCTGGCTGCAGAGGCGGTTATGCAGCGGGTTTCGGAGCAAGGCCTCTGCACGGTGACCATCGGTGCCAGCCGCAGCTACCCGGACCCCCGGGACCTGCCCCTGGCTCACGCCGAGGCTACCCACGCCCAGCATGCCAAGTTCCTGCTGGGCCGGGGCCGCCTGATTCGCGCCGAAGACGTGCCCGGCGGCCAGGCGCCGGCGCCGATTCCGTCCGCCGAGGGCGTGGCCCGGGCGGCGCTCTCCCGGGACATGGCAGCCCTGCGGCTGGCCGTGGGCGACCTGTTCAGCGGGGTCTCGAGCCCCGCCGAGGCCCGGGTGCGGGCCCTGGCGGCCGGCTTCGCCTGCTTCAAGGCAGCACTGGCCTGCGGGGCTGACGAAGCGGCTCTGGCTCGGACGGGCAGCGCCTTCCTGATGCAGGCGGGCCGGTTTGACTTGCTGCAGGATCTGAAGGAGCTGGTAGTGGAGTCGGCGGCCGCCCTGCTGACGCCCGAGCGGGCTGACCCGGTGGAGGAGGCGCGGGTCTACGTGCGGCACAATTATCATTCGGCCTGCCGGGTGGAGGATGTGGCCCGGTCCGTGCACCTGAGCCCATTCCATTTCTGCCGAATCTTCCGCAAACAGACGGGGCAGAGCTTTCTCGAATACCTGACGGCGGAGCGGGTGCAGCAGGCCGGCTCGCTGCTGAAGAATACGGACCTGACGGTCGATGAAGTCGCCCGGCGGGTCGGGTACCAGAAGGCGAGCTACTTCTGCCGCCGGTTCCGGGAGCGCACGGGGCAGACGCCCAGCGAGTTCCGCCGTGAGGTGCGCAGAGCCCAGTAATATGGAGATGGACCAGGGCGAATGGCGCCCTGGTCTTTTTGCAGTTGGGAGGCCGCGGCTACGATACAGTGCAGGCCTTGCATGTGGGAATGGGAACGGAATTTTTACCACGGAGGGTGCGGAAGGAGACACGGAGTCGTTGCAGCGGAAGCGGGAATGTGACATGGCTGCGCGGATGGCGCTGAGTTGGGAACAACGCGGATGAAAAACATTGATGAACCATGGCTCTGGGCCTTGTCTGACGGCTCTTTCGGGATCTGCTATCCATTGAATAGATAATGCAAAATGCAATTCATCGCAGGTTATTGCTCGAAAATCCACGTTGGTTCCGTAATGTCGATCCAACTCCGTGCCTTCGGCCCCACCGCGGCAAAATGCCTCCATTACCTCACATAAGCAGACTTCAATGACAGAGGCGCATGTGACACACGCATCCCGGTCCACATAATTTGTTCAGTGTGGACAGATATGCCGAGCGCACAAGGAGGCCGTGCGCAGTCGTGGCCAAAAAGAGTGTCGCCCTGTTTGCCACCCGCAGCGTGGGAGTGCGCTGCCTGGAGGAACTGCTGCGCCTGCAGGGGATCGGCGAAGTGGAAGTAGCGGCTGTCCGGACGCTGCCCCCTGGCGCCGGCGGCTGGTGGTCCCGCCCCGGCCAGCCCGAAGTGTTCGATGTGGCCCAGGCCGCCGGCGTCCCGGTGCTGCAGCATGATGCCGAACTGCTGGACCGCCCGGTCGACCTGGCCTTCTCGGTCTTTCACCCCGCGATCCTCAAGGAACCGCTCATCAGCCACCCCCGGCAGGGTTTCGTCAACCTTCACGGTGCGCCACTGCCGCGCTATCGCGGGTGCAACGTCGTCTCCCACGGCCTGATTAACGGCGAAAAGCGCTGGGGACCCACCCTGCACTTCATCGACGGCGGCATCGATACCGGTCCGGTGATCCGGGTGGGCTGGTTTGACGTCCCCGCCGGCATGACGGCCCGCCGCCTGGCCGAAGCCACCGACGAGATGGGGTATCAGATCTTTCGCGAGGAGCTGCCGGGGCTCCTGGCGGACACCGCCCGGGCCATCCCCCAGGAGCGTATTATCGCAGAAGAAGGGGTGCAGCCGCTCTACCATCGGCGGACGTCCTTGCAAAGGCTGAAGGAACTCGACCCGGCGTGGCCGCTGGAGCAGATCGATCGATATGTACGCGGGCTAGACTTCCCGCCGTTTGAACCTGCCTTCTTCCGCCTGCCGGATGGGCGGAAGCTGTATCTGGTAGCCGGAGAGGGGCGTCAGATATGAAGGTGGGGGTCGTCGGGTACGGCTATTGGGGACCGAATCTGGTCAGAAACCTTGTGGATATGGTCGGGCTTGAGAACGTGGCAGTCTGCGACCTGGCACAGGCGGGGCGGAACCGGGCGGGCCGGGACTATCCGGGCATCCGAACGGAAGGGGAAGTGGGGGAACTCCTCGCCGACGCATCGGTCGGAGCCGTGGCCATCGCCACCCCGGCGGCGACGCACCGGGATCTGGTCGAGCGGAGCCTGCGGGCGGGCAAGCACGTGCTGGTGGAGAAGCCCCTTGGCACCAGTTCCGCCGAAGCCGCCGCCCTGCTGGATTTGGCAGGCCGCACGGGACGGGTGCTGATGGCGGATTTTACGTTCGTCTTCAACCCGGCGGTGGAGGCGCTCAAATCGCTCCTTGATGACGGACGGCTGGGCCGGGTGGCGGCGATTCTCTCCACCCGGATGAATATGGGACTGCACCGTCCGGATGTCGATGTGATCTGGGATCTGTATGTCCATGACCTTTCGATCTTCCAATACTGGCTGGGCGGCCCGCCCGAAACCGTGACGGCGGTGGGCCGGGATTGCGTGGGTACGGGCAAGACCGATATTGCCTTTCTGGCGGCCCGCTATCCAAACGGAACGATTGCTCAGGTCAGCGCCGCCTGGCTGGCCCCCCGCAAGGCACGGGAGATGATTGTGATCGGGTCCCGGGCCATGGCGGTCTATGACGATACCGCCGCCGAAAAACTGCTGCTTTATGACAGCCACGCTGATCTGATCGACGGGCGCGTGATCTATACCACGGCGGCAACGGCGGTGCCGGTGCCGGTGGCCGGCACCGAGGCGCTGGCGCGCATGATCGGGCACTTCCTGGACTGCGTCCGCGAGGGGCGCCCGCCAGCCACCGGAGCCGCGTTCTCGCTCGCCGTGCTCCGCACCCTGGAAGCGGCCACCCGGGCCCTGGCGGCGCCGGGCAGTCGGGTCTCACTGACGGGGTGGGAAGCATGATCCCGTTTGTCGATTTGCGGGCGCAGTTTGTGGCCATCCGTGACGAGGTCATGCCCCGGATCGCGGCACTCTGCGAGCAGGGCTTATTTGTGGGCGGCGAGGAAGTGGCCGCCTTCGAGCGGGAGTTCGCCGCCTTCTGCGGGGTCGGACACTGCGTTGGCGTGGCCAATGGCACCGACGCACTCTGGCTGACGCTGCTGGCCATGGGGGTTGGGCCGGGCGATGAAGTGATTCTGCCCGTCAACACCTTTTTTGCCACCGCCGAGGCGGTTTCGGCGGTAGGCGCCCGTCCGGTCTTCGTCGACCATGACCTGTATTACCACCTGGACCCGGCGGCGGTCGAGGCAGCGGTGACCGAACGCACGGAGGCGATTATCACCGTTCACTTGTATGGGCAGCCGGCCGACATCGACGCGCTGCAGGCGGTGGCCCGCCGCCACAACTTGAGGCTGATCGAGGATGCCGCCCAGGCCCACGGCAGCCTGTACAAGGGGCGAAAAGCGGGAAATCTGGCCGATGCCGCAGCCTTCAGCTTCTACCCCGGGAAGAACCTGGGCGCCTATGGCGACGCCGGCGCCGTCGTGACGGACGACGCCGGGCTGGCGGAGCGGGTTCGGCTGCTGGCGCAGCACGGCAGCCGGGTGAAGTACCACCACCTGGTGCCCGGCTACAACTCCCGGCTGGATACAGTCCAGGCGGCGGTGCTGCGGGTGAAGCTGCGCCGTCTCGAAGCGTGGAACGAGGCCCGCATCCGGCACGCCGCCGCTTACGACCGGCTGCTGGCCCAAGTGCCGGCGGCCCTGCCGGGGCGGGCGCCGGACCGGACCCATGTGTTCCACCTGTACGTGGTGCGGGTGCCTGACCGGGATGCTGTCGCCCGGCGACTGCAGGCCTGCGGCGTACAGACGGGCATCCACTACCCGCTGCCGCTTCACCTTCAGCCCGCCTACGCCGGGGAGCCGGGGTTCGGGCTGGGGGCCTTCCCCCGGGCGGAAGCGTGGGCCGGGGAGCTTCTTTCGCTCCCGATGTTTCCCGAACTGACGCCGGAACAGATCGAGTTCGTCTGCGAGGCGCTGGAGGGCGCGCTGAAGGGGCCGTAACTACGACGGCCCCTTCTTCACGGGAAGATCCACCGGGCATAGAGGGCGACGGCGCCAAGTTCGAGCGGGTAGCGCAGGGCGGAGAGCCACAAGCTCCACTTTACGAATTGGACACCGCCGGTGGCGAGAAGCAGGGCCTGGGCTGCCAGCAGGACCAGGGCGCCGGCGAGCACCAGGAGGGGTCGTGGCCATTTGCTGCGCACCAGACTGACAAACGCTGCCATGAGGATGAGGGGGAGCAGTTCATAGAGGTTGGCGACGACATGGCTGCCCAGAATCGGGTCGCCGCGCATGGTGACCGGGTATTGCCACAGTCCGAGCACGCTGTGCAGCAAATGGGTGGTCGTGCCGGTCACCCAGAAGGCCATGGCAACCACGTGCACCCACGCCGGCAGCACCCACCTCCCGGAGAAAACCTGCCAGTTTGCCATCAAGAAAGCGAAGTAAAAGGTCACACTGACCGCGGGATGCCACACGCGATACCGTAGATACCCGTGGCGCAGAAACCAGATCTCAAGCAGCCCCAACACGAAGGCGCCGGTCAGGGCCACTGCGAGGGGGTGCCGGCGGGCGAGCCGGACGTGTATGAGCGCCATGCCTGGGTGAACGAACGTACTGACCAGGAAGGCCGTGAGCAGGGTGTCACGAGTCGGATCTGCCGTCAGGCCGGATCTCACCTCATAGGCGCCCAGCAGCGTGCCTGTCACCTGTTCGGCGCCGACGCACAGGGCACCGCCCACGAAGAAGACCAGGATATAGGGGCGCATTGCCTGTCCGGGCAGCAAAAGCAGAGCAGCCAGAGCCAGAACGGCGATCAGAACCAGGTAGGGCAGGAGGATCGCCTCCCTTGCGTTACGGGTTGTATTCTTCCCGTACGCGTGGGTGGAAATTGATCCAGTTCGCCACGCCGAGGACGATCAGGTACCAGCCGTAGATCTCGCGCAGGGCCGCCGGGCGGGTCCGCGCCGCCAGCAGTGCGCCTGCCGCGGCCCCTGCCAGGGCCGCCGGGAGCATCCACCTGGCCAGGCGCCCTTCCATCGTCCCCTGCTGCCACTGGCCGATGGCGGCGACGCTCTGCGTGATCAGAAAAGCCGCCAGCACGGCGCCCTGGGCTTTATGCTGCGCGATGCCGAAGAGCAGGACCAGTCCGGGCACCATGACGGTGCCGCCGCCGGCGGCCATTCCCGTCAGCACGCCGGCGGCGAGTCCCAGCAGAATCAGCCCCGTATTCATCGCAGCATCTGCCAGCCGGCCAGGAGGGCGGTGGTGGCGAAGACCCGCCGCAGCCAGATGGGGGAGAGGTGCTTCATCAGCCGCGTGCCTATGAGGGCGCCAACCGCACCGCCCATGCCGAGGTTGAGGGCCAGGGCCCAATTCACGTTGCCCTGGCGGCTGTAAAGCCAGGCGCCCACCAGGGCCGTAGGCAGCACGACCATGCAGGTGGTGCCGTGCGCCTTATGCTCCGGGCGGCCGATCCAGAAAGTCAGCGCCGGCACCACGATCGTGCTGGCGCCCACGCCCAGCAGGCCGACCACCAGGCCCGCCACCAGCCCGATTGCCAACAGCTTGAGCGGCGGGACATCGACACGTGAGATCATCTGCGGCACCTCCGTTTCCATTTAGGATGTGGAGGCGCCCATGCGCTATACTAATGGCTATGGACAACTATGACATCATCGTGATTGGCGGCGGACCGGCAGGGCTGATGGCTGCGGTCGCCGCCGGCAGGCAGGGCGCCCGGGTACTGCTCGTGGAAAAAGGCGACCGGCTGGGCCGGAAATTGATCATCTCGGGCGGTGGGCGGTGCAATGTCACCAACCGCAGTGCGCGCGACGAACTGGTCAGGCAGATCGTCGGCAACGGCCGGTTCATGTACAGCGCCCTCTCCCGGTTCGGCAGCGAGGAGATCATCCGCCTGTTTGAAGGCCTGGGCATCAAGCTGAAGGAAGAAGATCACGGCCGCATGTTCCCAGTGTCGGACAAGGCGATCAGTGTGGCGAACGCGCTGATCGGCCATATTCGGCAGTTGGGGGTGACGGTCCGGCTCGGCGCGCCCGTCGACCGCCTGCTGATCCAGGATAGGCGCTGCAGCGGCGTCCGGCTGGCGGACGGCGAGAAGGTAGCCGCCTCGGCGGTAGTCGTCGCCGTGGGCGGCAAATCGGTGCCGGCGACCGGCTCCACCGGCGACGGGTACGCCTGGGCGCGGCAGGCGGGGCACACCGTCACTGAACTCTACCCGACGGAAGTGCCGCTGCGGGCGGCGGACGAGTTCATCCGGAGCAAGGTCCTGCAGGGGCTCTCCCTGCGCGATGCCGCGTGCACTCTATACGACCCCCGGGGCAAGCGGCTGACGGTCCAACGGGGCGATATCATCTTCACGCACTTCGGCCTTTCGGGGCCGGCGGCGCTGCGCTGCAGCCACTACGTATCGGTGACGCATCTGAAGCAGGCGAATGTGCCGCTGCGGCTCACCATTGACCTCTTCCCCGATCTGCCGGGCGAAGCGGTCTACCGGCAGTTGACGGCGCTGGTGGAGAGGGAGCCGAAGAAGGCGGTCAAGAACGCCGTGCGCCCCATGCTGCCCGAGCGGCTGATTCCCGTGCTGCTGGGGCTGGCCGGGGTCGATGAGGCGACGACCCTTGCCCATCTGCCCCGGGAGGGGTGGCAGCAGTTTACCCGGCTGGTCAAGGCGCTGCCGGTCACCGTGACGGGGACCCTTTCGCTTGAGCAGGCGTTTGTGACCGGCGGGGGCGTCAGCATCCGGGAGATCGATCCGGCGACCATGGGCTCGAAGCTGACCGCCGGCCTCTATTTTGCCGGCGAGGTAATGGATGTGCACGCGCACACGGGTGGGTACAACATTACGGTGGCCTTTTCGTCCGGCTGGACGGCGGGGACGGCCGCGGCCGAGTTTGCTCTGGCGCTGCAATCATAAGGTCGGCCCCGGGCGTTCGCCGATGCGAACTCCCGGGGCCGTCGCTTATTTCTGTGTCGGGGCGGGCTTTTTCTTTGCCGCGGCCTTGGTCTGCTTGGCAGCGGCATCGACGTTACGTACTTCCTTTTCAATATCGGCGAAGGAGGCCCAGTAGACGATGCCCTGATTGGGGACCTCCAGGATGTTGAGGGGGAGAATGAGCCTGCGGCTGGGCTGGAGCTTGAGCTTCAGGGTGCGCAGCGGCACGCCGAAGGCGAAGTAAGCGGGGCCCATGGTCTCGTCGGAGCGGAACTTTCTGGCCGCCTTGCTGTCAGGGTCCTGCGCGGGGTAGACGAAGACTTTCTTGCTTTGCTCGTCAGTCCGGGTGTGCACGGCCATGACCGGCGCCCCGTGGTTCCGGTCCATGACTTGGCGGGTATAGCTCGGGACATAGGCGGTGGCGCGGGCCACATGCAGTTCGAGCCGCTGCTCGACGCTATGAATGGTTGGGGCGTCGTCCTTGGCCTTCAGGAATTCCTCGAGCGCCTTGCTGATCGCGCCTTGATCAGCCGGGGCCGGTTTGACGTTCAGCCGGCATCATCCTTTGCTGGAAGAGTGGGGCTCGCCAATAAATACGGATGATCCTCGACCATAGTTCGAAGGTATCATAGAAGAACTTGTAACTGCGTGAGCGCTCCGGAATGATACAAGCCCCGGAATCTCCCCAGGGCTTGTCTGTCCTGTTTGGACTGCGATCGTTACCCGCGTGCCCACTTGATCTGGAACTCGAGCTCTTCTTCGTCAGCAGATCGTTCATGCTCAACCGTGTAAGTGGCCCTCACCGGGACGTAGATTCGCTCGCCCGCGACCTTTATCTCAAAGTGCTTGCCGTTCTCAATTGCGTCTGCAAGACGGCGCAGCTTTGCGACGAAGTCTGCCTTTGGGTAGCCCTTCTCGATGTCCCGTTCCTTTTTTGCACCCATCTCTTTGCTCACATCCTTCCAAGCTTCGCTCCTGGCGACGGATACAGTCAAGGGGGACCGATGCAGGGTACCCGCGAAAGATCGCAGTAAGCTCACACAGAGACAACACCAAGACAATACCAAGACCATACTACGACGACACCAAGACCGCATCAAGAGCGCATCAAGACAGCAGAAAGACCACGGGGAGGACCTACTGCGGCGGGGCAGCGATCTCCCATCGACCGTCTCCCCCTTCGATCATGGGCTGCCCGTGCTTCGGCGGCGCCCTGATCCGGAAGGTCAACACTGTTGGCGCCGATTCCGAAGGGCGCAAGTGGAGCAGAGGAGGGGCGTTCGCACATATGCAGGGCGGCATAAGACTGCCGGGGTCTCCTTGTGCGCAACACCCGCCGTCGGCGGCACAGGACGGTTGTCTCGCGCCAGGCCTGGGTGCTCATGCATTTGTCAGACTTCCGAAACCGCATAAGACCGATTGCCATGACTTCATCAACCCTTTGCGCGCACTGAACACGAGCAGCATGCGGCATCAGCGCGGCTCGCACATGGGGACGCGCGCCTTTGCCATGGGATACTCAAGGACGTCACATGGTAGTTCCAGGCCAATCGGATCTACTCCTCCAAGTCGTGCCCTGATCAGGTAACGGCTCTGTCCGGAGTCCGGGGCCGCCGGGCAGGGATGAATAGCCAGTCCTTCCAAGACATAAGATAGCTCCAGGGAATCATTCCCGGGGGTGGCAGTCTCATGGAAGGACAAGAGCAGCGCTCGCGCCGGGCGCGCACCGAGGAAGCGGACATGCAGGAGTTCGAGGCGACGCACCGCCGCCTGTCCGACCGCGTGGAGCGCGTCCTGATGCAGCTGGTGATACTCGGTTTGGTGGCCGTTGTGCTGGTGCAGACGCTCGCGATGAACCCGTCCCTGCGGCGCAGGCTGAACCTGTTGGAGGGGACCGACGGCTATGCCCTGTCGGAAGAGCTCTCGCAGGCGGAGACGCTGACGCTGCTGCCTTCGCCGATGGAGACCCCTGCTGCTTCACCGGCGGCGACCGGGCAGCTCTATAGCCTGACGGTCCATCTGGAGACGACGCGCTCGGCGCCGCGCGCCAGGCTGTTGGTGGCCGGCAAGGCCGTGGCCGACTTTGCGGAAGGCCGGGCGACGGCTCCCGTCTCTGTGGGCGACCTGGTGGCCGTGGACGGCAGCCAGTACGAGCGTGATCTGACGTTCCGGGTGGTGGCGGCCCAGGGGCTTGATCCCGCCCTGCTGGGGAAAGAAGTGACGACCCGGGGCGACCGCCAGTCGATTGGTGTCGTCCGCAAGAAGTAACGTAACAGCCGGCCTGTATCCCGCAGGCCGGCTGTTGCACTTTGTCTGGCAACTGAGCGGCTCTTGCTTTCACTCTTCCCGGGGTTCATCCAGATCGGCGAGCAGGTCGCTGCAGTCGCGCCCTTCCGCTTCGCAGAGGGCGAGCACGGCGCCCAGCCGGCGGAGCAGCACTTCCTCTTTCCGGACCATGGACTGCATCAGGTCGGCCACGGCGCGCTGAAAGGAGATGACATCGTCAAAGGATTCGGGCCGGGCCATTGTCCGGGCCATCTGCGCCGCTTTTTCCGCCTCGGCGTTCAGCAGGCTGGCCACCGCCAGCTCCCGCACGGCGATGGCGTGCAGGAGGGCGTTGATCACTTCCCGCCGGGCCGGCGGCGGCGGCGCCTGCGGCAGGGGAGAGGGCTGCACGGAGGCCGGCGGCGGGGCCGGGGCCCGGTCGGGCGCCCGGATGACGTCGGACTCGGGATTGTATACGGTGGGCGGCCTGCGGGGGGGCTCGGCGGCTTTCGTCCGGGAGGCGGCCTGAGGACTCGGCGGCCGCCGGCTCAGGTCAAATTCCCGCGGCAGGGTGGATCACCTTCTGTCTGTCAAGGCTGATCGTCGAGTTCCATGACCCGCTTCAGCTTCTGGTTGAGAATCAGTTCCTTGAGCTGAGCGGCCTGCAAAATGGCCAGCACCAGCTTCTGCATCTCGGCGGCTTCCTCGAAGGTGCACGGCTTGGGCAGGTCGTCAGCCAGGGCCTTCACTTTTTCCGCTTCGGCATTGATCAGATGCGCCAGGGCGGTCTCCTCCAGGGCGATCGATTCCAGGAGGTCAAGCCGCACTTGCGCCGCCGTCCGTTGTGGGATTGCCGGAAAACCCATGTATCGTACGCCCCCTCGTCGTATGTCGCGAACCAATCCCATGGTATTCCGTCAACCCTATCTTGCTACACGCGGGTCATAACGTCCAACAAGCGACACCGCCACATCTGGCAAGTGTCGCCTCACGCTTTGTACCGCCGGAGGCAGGGAGGTGCACCACCTCCGGTAACTGTTGCCAGCCGACTGCCCGGCTTTCTGAGTAAAGATTAGGCTTTCCGGAACTTCGTGTTGAGCCCGCCCAGAACTCGGCCCGCGCTGCAGGGTGGATTCCCCGGCCATTCACCCTCTTAGCGGCGTCTACACAGCAAACTCGCATGCTCACTTCGCCTGCGCAGCCTGGCGCCAGCCCGCAAGCCGGTCCATGATCTTCATCATATGCTCCTTATCGTGCTCCCCGTAGGAGAGCCAATCCTTCGCCGGACTCCCGGCCACCTGCTCCGGCGCCAGGCGCCGCATCTGCAGCTCCAGCGCTTCCCGGGCGGCGCCGAACTCACTGAGTACATCGGCCAGACTCATCCACGACCGGGCACTTACCTGCGCCCTGTTCCACTCATCAAGCCCGCCCTCCGGGAACGGCATCGCCGGAATCGGCCGCCCCTCGGCAATCGCCGCAAAGACGCCCGCGGCAAACCGATCCCATACTGCCAAATGGATCAGGTTCTCCTTAACCGTCCACTTGCCGTCCGGCGGGCGCCACGTGATCGAATCCACCGGCCGGAACTCCAGATTGAGCCGGGTCAGCACCCGCTGCCGGTGATACCGCAGATTCTCGAGGGCGGCCTCAATGACCTGGCCCCGGGCGGCGGCCAGGGCCTCTCGCACCTGGTGCAGATGTCCGAGCTCATGGTCGGCGCACATGAGCAGCGTGCCCAGGAAGGCCGGATTCTGTAGATGCTCATCTGTGATCTGCGCGGCCAGCTCCTCCAGTTGCGCCCGTATCCGGCCCAGATAGGCCACCGCACCGGCCACATCCAGATCCGCATACCCTGCAATCTTCTCGGCGTTCAGCTCGTCGATCGGCTTCTGCTCCCGCTGGGGCGGCTGCGCACCCTTCAGCATGTAAGGCAGCCACCGGACGCCTTCTTCTTCCCAGTTCCCGATGTGGATCAGCACTTCCCGGGCGCACCAGCGGCTGCCCGGCCTCTGGTTCATCTCCGCCGGCGCGGCCGCCGAAATTTCGGCCAGCATGAGCTGCCGCACGGCCCGGGCCCGATTCATGATCGCCTCAACTTGATGGGGCAAGGAAAACACCTCCCAAGCATGGTATAGTCATGTTGAACGGGTTTGTCGCAACGGAAGGAGATACGCATGGCGAAAGCGGTACTACCCATTTTGACCAATCGTGCGGACACGCTGAAATACGAAGCCGGCGTGGTGCAGGTGCTCGACCGGCGCAAGCTGCCGGAGCAGATCATTTTCGTCCCCTGCCGCACCTACGAAGAGGTGGCGCAGGCCATTGTCGACATGGTAATTCAGGGCGGTCCGCCCCTGGCCTATGCCGCCGGTTACGGTCTGGCCCTCGCTGCCCGCCAGTTCCGCGACCTGAAGGGGGACGCCTTCAAGGCGGCCCTGGGGGAGGCGCACCGGCGGCTCCGCTCCACCCGGCCCACGGCCGGCGATATCTTCCCGTTGATGGACAACGGGCTGACCCTGGCCTGCCGGGCCATCGACGAAGGGCGCGACGCGGAGGCTCAACTGGTCGCCTACGTGGACGGGCACGTGCGCGCCGGCGACCGCGCCGCCCGCCTCAGCGGCCGCCACGCCAGCGACCTGCTGCAGAGCGGCGACCGGATCCTGACCCACTGCTTTGCCGGAGCGGCCCTCAACTACATGCTCTACTACGCCGTAGAGGCGGACAAGCAGATCGAACTGATCTGCACGGAGACGCGGCCCTACCTGCAGGGCGCCCGCCTCACGGCGGCGCAGGCTAAGGAGATCGGCGTGCCGGTCACGCTGGTGACCGACAATATGCCGGGGTATCTCTTCTATCGGGGCATGATCACCAAATATGTTACGGCTGCCGACTCGATCTCACTGGATGGCCACATCTCCAACAAGATCGGCACGTTCCAGTATGCCGTGCTGGCCCACCAGTTCGGTGTGCCGTTCATCGTCCTGGGCTACGACGGGCCCGACCCCGAGCGGCCCGATGCCGCCTCGATTCCTATCGAGGAGCGGAACCCGGAGGAGATCTTCTACTGCCGGGGCGTCCGCACCGCCGCCGAAGGCATTCGGGGCTACTACCCCGCGTTTGACATCACGCCGCCGCAGTTCGTCAGCGTCATCGCCACCGAGCGCGGCCTCTTTTCGCCCTGGCATATCAGCCAGTACTTCCGGGCGCCCGAACCCGCCGAATGAGCACGCTGATCATCGGCGGCACGGCCGCTTACCATCTGGAGTTCGAGCGCTTCGCCACTGTGCTGGACGAGACGCTGATCGACACGCCTTTCGGCCCTGCCGGCCCTGTACTGCGCTTTGAATACGCCGGGCAGGCGCACGCCTTCCTCTCCCGGCATGGGGGCCAGGGGCGCCTCGGCGTGACGCCGTCGTTCATCAACTACCGGGCGAATGTGCACGCGGCCAGGGTGCTGAAGGTGAACCGCATCCTGAGCTGGAACAGCGCCGGCTCGCTGGTCCGCTCGCTGGAGCCCGGCTCCATCGCGGCCGTCAGCGACATCATCGATTGGACGCGGGGGCGGATTCAGACGTTCGGTGAACATTCCGTGATTCGGCAGGGCGAGTCTGGCCACCTGTTCGACCCGCTACTGCGCCAGGCCCTGGTCCGGGCCGCGGCCGCTGCCGGGCACCGGGCGGCGCCCGGGGCGGTTTACGCCGGTACGGAGGGCGCCCGCCTGGAGACGGCGGCCGAAATCCGGCTCCTGGCCCAGGCCGGCGCCGAAATCGTCGGCATGACCATGGCGCCCGAAGTCTTCCTGGCCGCAGAACTGGGCCTGCCGTACGGGTCGGTCTGCTGGATATCGAACTACGCCACGGGCGTGCCGTTCGACGGGCCAGAGCGGCGACTCTTCGGGAGCGAAGTCGGCCCGCTGATGCTTTCGATTATGCTGAAGCTGCTGGAGGAGGAGAAGGCCGCATGAGCGAGGCGACCATCTATATCGTGCCGCCGGCCCTCGCACCTGCGGGCGGCCTGCAGGCAACGGCCACGCCGTTCGGCCCGGCGACCGGCTCCGGCAGCCTATATGTGAGAACGCCGACTACCGACCCGCGGGCGCTCATCTATGCCGCGAAGGCGGCCGGCGCCCGCCGGGTGCTGGCAGCCGAGTTCGTTCAGGCCGTCAGCCCCTTGCTGGAGCCGGGCGACCTCGTCGTGCCGGCGGACGTCATCGACCAGACGAAGCTACGGCCGTTCACTTTCTTCGTGGGCAAGGGCTATGGCTTCATCAAACTGAATCCGCCCTTCTGCCCGGACCTGATGGGCGCCCTGCTGGCGGCGGCCCGGCGCCGCACGGCCCGCGCGTTCCGGGGCGGCGTCTACGTATGCGCCGAAGGCCCCCGTGACGCCACGCCCGCCGAACTGCGCATGTACCGGCAGTGGGGCGCCGACCTGGTGGGCAGCGGGCTGCTGCCCGAAGCCTACCTGGCGCGTGAGTTGGAACTCTGCTATGCGGCCGTGGCGTCCGTGGGCGAAGCCGACCTGCTGGCGGTCCTGCAGGAGGCCGAGCCGCATCACAAGATCTGCAACTGCGACCAGAGCATGGCGCAGATCAAACCGGAGATGGGGGAGGACTGGCGGCGATGGATCTAGAGCAGGAACTACGCCGGACCCTGGTGCGGGCGGGGCGCGACCTGTACCGGCAGGGCATGATGGCGGGCGCCGCGGGTAATCTGTCGGCACGCCTCGACGCCGAGCGCATCATCATCACGCCGTCGGGGGCCGCCAAAGGCCGGCTCCGCCCACAAGACCTGCTGATCATCGACCCTGAGGGACGCCTTCGCGAAGGCAGCGGGCGGCCGTCCGCCGAGACGGCAATGCACACCGCAATCTATCGGGCCCTGCCAGCGGTGGGGGCAATCGTCCACGCCCACCCGGTGAAGGCGAGTGCCATGGCCGCGGCCCACCGGCCCATTCCCGTGGACACGCTGCCGGAAGCGCTGTTCGCGCTGGGCGACATTGCGACGGTGCCCTTCATCCCTTCGGCCACGCCGGAACTGGGCGTCGCCGCGGCAGCAGCCCTGCAGGACGCCGACGGGGCGCTGCTGCTCAACCACGGGGCGATCACCGTTGGCCGCACGGTGGAAGCGGCGCGTATGAAGATGGAGATTCTCGAGTCGCTGGCGGAGACAGCGATTTACGTGCACCAGTTAGGCGGCGGAGTCAACCTGCCGGAGAGTGAAGTGGCCAGGCTGCGAGGAATCTGGCGTGCGCGGCGTTTTGGTGGCAGTTAGGCCAGGTTCATCACAATGGTCGCCGTGCAGGCGCAAAATAGCGGGAGCCGGCTCTAGACCATGGCGCGTTTTCTGACCCACAGGGAAATAAGTCTTTCTGATAGCTTACGCGTCTATAACAAGTGGCGGTATAGTGAAGGCGAAAGAACGCGATGCGCACAATACCCCGAGTACCCAACCGTATGCCATGCCTCGATATGTGATATGCTTCACATGCATCCGTCACATGCATGCTTCTGATGGAAGGGTTACCACGGGCAGCCATGAAAAAGGAGCTGTGGTCACAAATGAGCAAGACGATTTCAGCGGCGCAGACCCAGGTACTGGAGTCCGCTTTTACCCTTGATTATTGGCCGGACGCTGTCCGCCTCAATCCCAAGCGTGAAATGGACCTGCCCCGGCTGGTCGTCCCCATGTTCGGCCCGGTGGGAGCTGCGTACGTGGTCGACCCCATCGATCCCGCCGGCACCGCGGACTAACCCTTCATACGTACCGTACGCCGGCCAGGGCTTGTCCTGGCCGGCGTCTTTTCATCTGCGGATTATGCTCCAGATGAGCAAACCCAGCGGTAGCAGCACGCCGGCCAGAATGCTCTCCAGCGGGTACTCCCGGGCCAGGAAGTTGAACAGCTCCTGGGCGTTGTCGCTGACCAGTACGGCCAGGCCGGTGGTCAGCACGGCCAGTGGCGCCACCACCGCCCGGAAATCATCCAGCTTCAGCAGCCATGCCACCCCGTTCGATGTGCTCCAAAGGAAGAGGGAGGTCTGCATGGACGTTCCCAGCGTCCACAGCAGCACGCCCATCACATCGAGATTGCCGATCAGGTCGGCCATCTGTACATGCTTCACTTCCTCCCACGTTGGATAGACCATGGCATGGACGCTGGCCGGACCAAAGACCGTGGGGGGTCCCGTAATCGGGCCGATGAAGAGTACGCCCAGGACGCCGATGATCCACAGCACGTGATGAAGCGAGCTGCGGGCGCCCGCCACCTGATGGCTGAACATGCCGAGCAGCAAGGTCTCCGCAAACAGCCCTTGCAGGGCTAGCGCACCGGCCAGCACGGGCTGCCAGCCATTCTCCAGAATCGGCATCAGATAGCGCGGCTGTTTGTCCTTGCTGATCAGAATGGACAGGAGCCCGCCCGTGGCAATCAGCAGCGGCAGCATGATGTCGTTGGTGCGTGCCAGGACTTCAAGTCCGTGCCGGGCGGCCCGGGTGGCCAGGAGCATCATGACGCCGATCAGGACGATCAACGGCGTCTGCGGCAGCACGAGGCGCATGAAATCGCCAAAGCTGCGGAGCAACACGGCATTGACGAAGAGCAGATGCGCAAGCACCAGGGCTCCCACAACCCGGCCACTGATGGAGCCCAGCAATTCCTCCGCGATCTGCAGAAGGTTTTTGCCCTGATGCAGAACGAGAAGGCGGATCAGGATCAACAGACCCACGGCGCCCAGGGCAAGGGCGATGCCCAGGGAGATCCAGCCGTCCTTGCCGGCGTTGCGAAAGACGATGCGTACAAATAGGAGATGACCCGTGGCAGTGATGGGCGTGATCAGGAGCATGGCTGCCTGGCGTACGCTGATGCGCGCCGGTGTCATTTGAGCCCCAGGGCCCGTGAGACGGGGTGAAGGGCCGCCGCGACGAACCGTGTCGGGTTCGGCATGGGCCAGCGGCGTACCATGGCGAGGCAGAACAGGAAGCTGACAGCCAGCAACGCCCAGAACGCTCTCATTTCCCGCGGCTTTCCCACCGCGGCTACGGATGGGAATTCAGCCACGATGAGCAGCACAAAGCCCAGGATTAACAGGACGAGCACAGACTACTTCCTCTCTTCGATGAACTCATTTTCCCGGATTCCCTGAGGACGGCTTGTCAGTCCGGTCCGCCGGACTCTAGCATCGACCGAAACTACGATCTTGGTTGATGGGAAGGCCTCCTCCTGCCAGTCTTTATGCAGCCGATACCACATGGCTGGCTGCTGTCTGTGAATCTCCTCGCCGATGCCCGCCGAATCCACTTTCAGCTCCTTCATGAGTTTGACGGCCTGCATCATCCGCGCCTTGACCGCGCCGGCCATTTGTGCCTCCACCCGCCGCAGCTGCCCTGCGTCGCTGAGATCAAGCGCAGCCTGCTGTTCGGCCACATCGCCCTCGATTCGCACATGCACGTAGACCGCCACCCGGCCGTTCTCTACCCTGACTCGCCGGTCGGTATGCGAGTAAAGCCATACCACGCTGATCGCGCCGGACACCCCCGGGACCGTGACGGTCACCACGCCATGGTGCGGCTGGCCCGCCAGCCACATCAGGCCCTGTGAAGTCTCAAAGTCCGCATAGTGAACGAGCCGGTCACGCTGGAATAAGGCGGCGCGGTTCACTTCAATTCCGGAGCGCTGGCCATCCGGGGCGCCGGGCGGCGGGTCAACGGAGTCGGCCACCGCAAGATAGGGATCCGCCCCCGGGGAAGCCAACTGCTGCACCCAAGTCTGCACGGTCGATACAGGCACGATCCGGCTGCGTTCAATCTCCCTGATGTAGTCCGATGGGAGCCGCTCTATGTCGACCATCCTGCCCATCACGTCCTGCGGTTTGTCGGGAACGACCAGTACGTAATTGTTGAGCCGCAGCTCACGGTGGCGGGTGAGGAAGTCAACCGCCGCCCGGCTGTTTTCCCTGGCGAGTCGCTCGCCGATCAGAATCACCCGGGCGTGAGCCCAGAAGAGACGGCGGGGCAACTGCGTCTGAATCCGGTTGGCGGCCTGCACGACGGTCTGGCCGCGTGCGGACAGCGTGACAACCGGACTGCCCGACGAACCCTGCGCTGGTGCGGTGCCCGGTGCCCCGCCCAGGCGGGACGGCACATTCACGTTGATCCATAGTTCAATGTCGCCGTCCTCCGAGCGGTCAATGCCGATGAGCCCGACAATGGCCAGGTCGTTGATCTCAATCCGGCTCCAGCACCCCACCAGGGATAATGAGAGCGCCAAGAGAGACAGGAGCCTGCAGAGCCTCACGTGTTTCTCCCCCCCGGCGGCCCGGGCCTCAGGCTTTTCCCCTGGCGCCGCTCGTTAACCGGGTGCAGGGCGGACGGGCGAACACTAAGCCACCATAGGGGCGCCCGCACCAGCACGCTCTTGAGTCCGGCAAGTGTAAGCGGAGCTGCGGGCTGGAGGTAAGGGGTGCCGAAGGAGCGGAGTGCACACAGATGGACCAGTATTGCCACAAGCGCCACCATGATGCCGAACAGCCCCAGCGTACCGGCTGCCAGCATGATCGGAAAGCGGAGCAAACGGACGGTGAGACCCATCGCGTACTGGGGAATGGTGAAGGAAGCGATGCCCGTTGCGGCAACGATGATTACCACGGGGGCGGAAGCCAGACCGGCCCGCACTGCGGCTTCGCCGATGACCAATGCTCCCACGATGCTGACCGCCTGCCCGACCTGGCGGGGCAGGCGGATACCGGCCTCCCGCAGCGCCTCAAAGAAGACTTCCATCATGAGCGCCTCGATCAGGACCGGAAACGGAATGCCCTCGCGGGCGGCGGCAATGGAGAGCAAAAGGTTGGTTGGGATCATCTCCTGGTGGAATGATGTAATCGCGACGTAGAGTGACGGCCCCAGGAGGGCGAGCAGCAGGAACAGATACCGAAGCCATAGTACGAGAGTGCCAACCCAGAAGCGGTTGTAATAGTCCTCGCTGGCAGTCATAAACCGCCAAAGCGTCGCCGGCATCAGCAGCGCCGAAGGACTTCCGTCAACGAGAACGACTACTTGTCCCTCCAGGAGTCCGGCAACTGCCCGGTCCGGCCGCTCTGTACTCAGCAGCATGGGAAACGGCGAAGTCGGCTGGTCTTCGATAAACTCCTCCAGCATGCCCGAGTCGAGGATGCCATCCACGTCGACGCGGGCAATGCGCCGGCGCACTTCTTCGACCAGCGGCGGCGAGGTAACGCCTTTGAGGTAGATGATATCCACGTGCGTCTTGCTCCGCCGCCCGACTTCCAGGCGCACGGTCTTGAGAAGCGGGCTGCAAAGCCGGCGCCGAATCAGCATGGTATTGGTCCGGAGCGTCTCAACGAAGCCGTCGCGCGGTCCCCGGATATTGGCCTCGGAGACGGGTTCGGTAATGGCCCGCTCCGGCCATCCGCGGATGGAGAGAGCAACCCCATGATCCACGCCTTCCATCAGCAGGACGGCATCGCCGGCCAGAATCGACTCCACCGCCTGTCCGATGGTCCGCACAGGCACCGCCTGCTGAACCGCCACGGCGACACTCTCCAACCATGTGCCCAGGCTCACCGGCGGCTGGACGGGTTCCGGGGCGCGGAGCAGGGGTTCCAGCACGCCCAACTCCAGTCGTTCTTCAGCGATCAGTCCGTCGACGAAGACGACCACGGCGGGACGGCGCCCGCCGGCGAGCACTCCACGGAAGACCACATCGGCGCAGTCTGCGAACAGTTCGTGCAGGATCTTTACGGAACTCCCCAGTTCCGTTGACACTCGGATGTGCTGTAGCGCCTGTTGCGCTTCTTCCAGAAGACCCTCGCGATACTGAGCGTCGCTCCGGCCGTCCAGAGCAGCGAGCGCCCCGTGGTACTGCGTAAGGGCCGCCTGCGCGAGGGCCGGCCCCGAGGCTCCCTCCAGCGCTGCTTTGACCACGGCAGAGAGTTGCTGGTCAGAGCGGCCCCGGTCGCCGCCGCCGGGCGCTCCGGCCTGGGCCCTTGCCTGTCCCATCGAAGCGCCACCGGCCAGGCGCATGAGAGATCGGAACCAACCGCGCACGGACAAGCGCGTCACCCCCCGCTCCGGCAGGCAAATAGAGCCACATCTAGCATGCGTTGCACCCTGAGACTCGATTCACGGGCTGTGCTGCCGGGTGTCTTCTGACCGGCAGGTCCGCCGTGATGGCGACGAGTCGATTCCGCAGCGACGCCGGGCCGTTCGGGAGTTCATCGCACGTCAGCAACCCCGGGTCTGCTCCCGGCTCCCGGCTCATGCCTGGGCCGCAATGCGTAATTGAGGCTGCTTATGTTAGGTATTGGGCAATTTTGGAGAGGGAGGTCGCGGAAGTACGGAGGACACTGAATGGGACAACAAAATAGCGATGGCGCTGATTGCGCGGATTACGGAACCAACGGATTTCCGAGCAACAACCAAGAGTAAATGGAATTGTATATTATCTTACTATATATAATTGTAAAATGGACGGCAGATCCTGAAAAGGCCATCAGACAAGGCGCAGGGACACGTCTTCCCACTTCCACTGCTGCGATTTCCGTGTCCCCTTCCGCGTCTCCGTGGCAAAAATCCCGTTCCCATTCCCACATGTAAGGCCCGCACTGTACGACTCCCAAAAATGGCCCCCCGCCGACCCGGTGTAGGCGTTTGCCACCGTGACCGCTCATTTGCGGGATTACATTAACCTTTACGGCTCTCGGAAGGTTTGACGAACGGGGACAGGGTCTGCTAATCTTAGGAGGGAGCCCCTGGCAGTTTCGCTCCGCGCGCCTGCAGCACGTCGAAGGGGGTCCCTCATGAACTACGTACAGGGAATTCGCGGCGCCACCACCGTGGAAGTTGACGAAAAAGAGGAAATCATCGCAGCGACGGAGGAATTACTAGAAGAGATCTGCCGGCAAAACGACTTCTCGCCCGAAGATGTTGCCAGCGCTTTCTTCACGCTCACCTCCGACCTGTGCGCCACATTCCCGGCTGAAGCGGCGCGCAAGCGCGGGTGGACTACCGTCCCCATGCTCTGCGCCACCGAGATTCCCGTTCCCGGTGCCATGCCCAAGTGCATCCGGGTGCTTATTCACGTCAATACAACAAAGCGTCAGGGCGAAATGTGCCACGTCTACTTGCGGCGAGCCGTGAAACTTCGTCCCGACTGGAGTGAGGGAAAGACTTGACCCTCTCGAACGCAGCGACCGGGCGGGGTGGGCTGATCATCGCCATCGACGGGCCGGCGGGCGCCGGCAAGAGCACCCTCGCCAAGACCCTGGCCGAACGATTAGGGTATCTGTATGTTGATACCGGCGCCATGTACCGGGCGCTGGCCCTGAAGGCGATTCGGAAGGGCATCGATGTAGAAGACCACGCAGCCCTGACCGCCATGGCTGCCGGCAGTACCGTCCGGCTCGAACGGGGCGAATCGGGAAACCGGGTCTTCCTGGACGGCCACGAAGTGACCGAGGCGATCCGGGAGCCCGAAGTGGAGCGTGTCGTCTCCCGGGTCTCCGCCGCCGTAGGGCTGCGGCAGCACATGATCGAACTTCAGCGCAGCATCGCCCGCCAAGGTGGCGTCGTCATGGACGGGCGCGACATTGGCAGCTACGTGCTCCCTGATGCGGACGTGAAGTTTTTCCTGACCGCCTCGCTAACGGAGCGGGCACAGCGGCGACAGGAACAGCTGGCGAGCAAAGGCCGTGCGATGCCGCTTGACGAAATCGTCGCCGAAATCGCCCGGCGGGACGAGCAGGACCGCAACAAAGGGGTACACTCGCTGATTCAGACGCCCGATTCCAACTATATTGACACCACCGGCCGGACGGTGGACGATGTCATGGCCGAGCTCCTATCCCACTGCCGGAGGGGTTAGACCTTGTGGCTGTATGGATTCGCTAAGTTTCTCGTCCGCCTTTCGTTCGGGACGGTATATCGGATAAAGGTCGAAGGTCTTGAGAACGTTCCGCCCGAGGGCGGCGCCATCGTATGCGGAAACCATTTTGACGGCCGCGATCCGCTCATTGTCGGCATTACTATGCCCCGGCCCATCTCCTTCATGGCCAAGCAGGAGCTCTTTAAGAACAAGCTCTTGGCCTGGGTGCTGCAGGGAATCGGGGTCTTCCCGGTAAAGCGCGGTCAGCCCGACCGGGCCGCCCTCAAGCACTCGATTGAGGTGCTCCAGTCCGGCGCCTGCTTCGGGATCTTTCCGGAAGGCACCCGGCACAAAACGGGGCGCCTCGGAAAAGCCGAGCCGGGCACAGCGTACCTGGCGCTGAAGTCGGGAGCGCCCGTCATCCCTGTCGGCATTACGTCCGGCTATAAGCTATTTGGGCCGATCATCGTCAAATACGGACGGGCGGTCGACCTTGACCAGTTCCGAAACGCCAAGCTGTCCAGCGAAGCGCTGGATGCAGCCAGCAATGCGATAATGGCCGGCATTGGCTCTCAGCTTGTGCCCCCGGTCACGTATGTCGCCGCCGCCAGTGACGAGCCGCCAGAGTAAGGTTCGCGATTTCCGCCGCCCGGAGCGGATTTGCATATTGCTGCGAAGCTAGCTAATGTATGGTTCGGGAAGATGTGCGCCGGTCGCCGCTGTCTTTGCAGGAGCCATCGAGGAGGTCTACTGCTGTGCAGGAGTTCAACAACACGAGCGAGTTCGAGAACGCTGAAGCCCGGGCTGAACTGGAGGCCGCTCTGCGCGTGCTGAAGGAAGGCGAGGTCGTGACGGGTACGGTCGTGCGTGTGAACGACGACTACGTCATGGTCGACGTCGGCTACAAGTCCGAGGGCACCATCAACCTGAACGAGATCACCCACCGTCCGCTGCAGAACGCCCACGACTCCGGCCTGAAGCCCGGCGATCAGGTCAAGGTAATGGTCTACAGCGTGGATACTCACGGTGAAGGCGGTCTCCGCCTGTCCAAGCGTCGCGCTGAAGAGGCCGAAGCCTGGGAGAAGGTCGTGAAGAAGTTCGAAGCCGGCGAGGTCATCGAGGCACAGGTGACGGAAGCGGTCAAGGGCGGTCTCGTGGTCGACCTCGGCCTGCGGGCCTTCCTGCCGGCCTCCCAGGTGGAGCGCGGGTACGTTAATGATCTGGCCAAATATGTCGGCCAGACCATTCGGGTTAAGATCATCGAGCTCGAAAAGGGCAAGAACCGGGTGATTCTCTCCCGGCGCCAGGTCCTGGATTCCGAGCGCGAGTACACCGAGAAATCCTTCTGGAGCACGGTGGAAGAAGGCCAGGTGCGCGAAGGCACCGTCAAGAGCCTGACCGACTTTGGCGCTTTCATCGACCTCGGCGGCGTGGACGGCCTCCTGCACATCTCCGAGATGTCCTATGGCCGGATCAAGCATCCCAGCCAGGTCATCAAGGAAGGCGAGCACCTGCAGGTCAAGGTCCTCCGGCTCGACCGGGAGAAGAAGAAGGTTTCCCTGGGCCTCAAGCAGGTCCTGCCCGACCCGTGGCAGACCGTCGTGGAGCGGTACGCCGAGGGCACCATCGTGACCGGCACCGTCGCCCGGCTGGCTACCTTCGGCGCCTTCGTGGAGCTGGAGCCCGGCGTTGACGGCCTCATCCACATCTCGCAGCTGGCCAATCACCGGGTCAACACCCCGGGCGACGTGGTCCAGGTCGGACAGGTAGTACGGGCCAAGGTCGTGGGCGTCAACCCCGAGCAGCGCCGCATCAGCCTGAGTCTGCGCGAGCTTGAGACGACCGAGACCACCGCGGCGGAATCCCCCGAGGGCCCGGGCGAGTCTGAGGCGTAAATGCCATAGCGTTGCTGCCACCGGGGCCCGACCTGGCTCCGGTGGCTTTGCCATGCCGTTGGGGGGTGTTACGTATCCGGATCAGAGCTGTGGCCCCGCAGACCGATTATCCTTGGGTGGCCGGCCTGCTTTCAACCGCGAGAGCGGAGCCCGTCAGCCCGGTGGACCTGTTCGATGAGTACCACGGCTCACCGCCCTCCGGCCAGGTGCTGAGGGAGCGGATTGCCGAAGCGGCCGTCGACGGCCCCGTCGGATACAGCCGAGTCTTCCGGCTGCCCTGGTGGGCGGAAGGCCGGTACGCAATCCACATCATCGTCGTTCCGGCGCACCGGGGGCGGGGTATCGGTGGCCTTCTGTATGATGATGCGACGGCCTGGGCGGCATCAGCCGGCGCCACCCGGTATGACGCGGAGATGGCCGACGACGATGAGACATCACTCCGTTTCGCCCGCCACCGGGGGTTTGCCATCAACCGGCACCTGTTCAGTTCCAGCCTGGCTGTGAACGACTTTGATCCCACACCCTTCGCCGGCACCGTCGATGAAGTCAGGTCCGCCGGTATTCGCTTCTTCACCCTGGCAGACGAGAGCGACACGCCGGCGGCGCGCCGCAAGCTCTACGAACTGAACCGGGCCTGTTCGCTGGAGATCCCGGGGCGTGAGCCGACCTTCTCGACCTTTGAACAGTACCAGCAGCGGAACCTCTCCCCGGAGCGGTACCGCCCGGAGCTCTGCCTGTGCGCCGCAGACGGCGACCGGTGGGTGGGTCTGTGCGCGCTGGTGCCCGAAGGAACTGCCCTGTACATCCGCATGACGGGCGTTCTGTCCGGGTACCGCGGCCGCAAAATCGCCCAGGCGCTCAAACTGCTGGCGGTCGACCTGGCCGGGCGGCACGGTTTTGCCAGACTGACGACCAACAACGATGCCGAAAACGCCCCCATGCTGGCCGTCAATCGCAAAATGGGCTACCGGCCGCAGCCCGGCGTCTACTTGCTGGTAAAGCAGTGTTCGGCAGGGGAAACACAGCCGTAGGGCGAAACTGCCCTGTTGAGGTGATCCGCCCGTGCCGACCGCCCGCAAACCGCTGATTATCGCCGAGAAGCCGTCTGCCGCCCGCGCGATCGCTGAGGCGCTGGGCGGCTTCTCCAGGCGCGAAGGATACCTTGAGAGCGATCAGTTCTATCTCTCCTGGGCCATCGGCCATCTGGTGGAGCTGAAATCGCCGGAGGAGTACGACGCCCGCTGGAAGCGCTGGTCGTTGGAGTCGCTCCCCATGCTGCCCAGCTTTTTTGATCTGAAAGTGACCAGCGCGACCCGCAGCCAGTTCGAGATTCTGAACCGGCTGATCCGGTCGGCGCCGGAACTGATCAACGCCTGCGACGCCGCCCGTGAGGGCGAGCTGATCTTCCGGTACATCTGCCAGATGGCCCGGGCCACGCAGCCGGCCCGGCGCCTGTGGGTGTCGGCCCTGACGCGCGACGCCATCCGCAAGGCTTGGCAGGACCTGCGGCCCGAGTCCGAGTATGAGCGGCTCTATCAATCCGCCCGGTGCCGGGCGCAAGGCGACTGGCTCGTCGGCATGAACGCAACCCGCGCCTTTACCGTCAAGTGGGGCGAACTGCTCTCCGTGGGGCGCGTGCAGACCCCGACGCTGGCCCTGCTGGTCCGGCGGGAACGGGAGATTGCCGCGTTCAGGCCCGAGCAGTACTGGGAAGTTTTCGCCGACTTCGCCACGGGAGACGGGCGCAAGTACCGGGGCAAGTGGTTCGTGCCTGGCCCCGAAGGCGACCGCCTGAAGAAGGCGGAGGAGGCGGCGGCCATCGTCGCCCGGGTCAAAGGACAGCCGGGCGTGGTCGAATCGGCGGAGGAGACGCCCGTCGCCGAGCGCCCGCCGCAGCTGTACGACCTGACGGCCGTGCAGCGGGAAGCGAACAAGCGCTTCGGCCTGACGGCCGCGGCGACGCTGAAGGCGGCCCAGGGCCTGTACGAGGCGAAGCTGATCACGTATCCGCGCACCGATTCCCGATATCTGAACCGGGACCTGGTCAAGACCCTGCCGGCCGTGCTGAAAGCGGCGGGCGCCCAGCCGGATTACCGCTCCCTGGCCGCAGGCGCCAACGCCGCCCTCGTGCACCCCGGCAACCGCCGGGTGGTGGACGATACGAAAGTCAGCGATCACCATGCCATCATTCCCACCACGGAGGCGCCGGGCGCGCTCAGCGCCGTGGAAGCCAAGGTATACGGCCTGATCATGCGCCGCTTCCTCGCCCAGTTCTACCCGGAAGCGAAGTACCTCGATACCGAGGTGATCACTCGGGTCGGCCAGGTGCCCGACCGCTTCCGCAGCCGGGGCCGGCGAGTCCTGGATGAAGGATGGCGCGTCGTGGAGCCGCCGCCTGCGGCAAGAGCCAAGGCGAAGGACGAGCCGGAAGAAGAGAGCCAGAAGCCGCCCCTGCCGCCGCTCAAGGCGCAGGAGCCGGTGGCCGTCAGGGACGCCGAGGCGGAGAAGAAAGAGACCCAGCCGCCTCGCCGGTACACGGAAGCGGCCCTCCTGGGCGCTATGGAGACGGCAGGCCGCGACATGGACGACGAGGCGCTCAAGGAGGCCATGAAAGGCCACGGTCTGGGCACGCCAGCCACCCGGGCGGCGATCATTGAACGCTTGAAAGACGTCGGCTACATCAGCCTCGAGAAGAAGTCCCTGGTGCCAACGCAGAAGGGCCATCGGCTGGTACAGCTGGCCGAGAAGGCGGGCGCTCAGGTGCTGCTCTCAGCGGAGCTGACGGGTGGCTGGGAGAAGCGGATTGCCGACATTCAGGCCGGCGCCCACCAGGCCGAGCGCTTCATGGCCGAAATTCAGGGGCTGGCCGTCCAGGTCGTCGACCTGGTAAAGAAAGCGGCCGGCGATGCGACGGCCGTGGACCCGACGGCGACGCCTACAGCGCCCCCACCTGCGCCCGGCTCGAAAGGGCGCAGCCGCCGCGCAGCCGGTGCGCCTCCCCCCGACGCAGACCTGCCGCCGTTCGCTGGCAAGTGCCCTCGCTGCGGGCGCGCGGTCGTCAAGACCAGCCGCGAGTGGACCTGCGCTAACCACGACTGCGGCATGCGCATCCCGACCTGGCTCTGCAGCAAGGTGGTCGATGCCGCCCACGCCGCCGCACTGCTGGAAAAAGGCCGCACCAAGCTCATAGATGGGTTCAAGTCGCCCCGGACCGGCAAGACTTTTTCTGCATACCTCGTCATGAAGGATGGAAAGGTCGGTTTCGAATTCCCGCCCGACCGGCCGAAGAAAAAGGCCAGCGGCTACCGGCGCAACGCAGCAGGAGGTACCGACGGTGAGCCAGAGACAACAAAGAAAACTCGATCACGTAAGACTGGCAGCAAATCAGGGGGCGGAGCGGCCGCACCGGCCCGACGGACTGGGAGCGCCGGGGTGGGCAGACGTCCATCTGGTGCATCGCAGCCTGCCGGAACTGGCCCTCAGTGAAATTGACCTGAGAACGGAAGTGGCGGGCCTCACCCTGCCCTATCCCGTCATGATCAACGCGATGACGGGCGGCGCCCACGCGGTGGCGGCCATCAACCGCAACCTGGCGATCCTCGCGGCCGACCTGCGCGTCCCGATGGCCGTCGGTTCCCAAACGGCCGCCATTCGGGAGCCGGAAGTGGAAGACAGCTTTCGGGTCGTCCGCCGGGAGCATCCCACGGGGGTGATTGTCGCGAACGTGGGCGCCGCCTCCTCGGTCGACGACGCCGGCCGCGCCGTGGCCATGCTGGAGGCAAACGCCCTGCAGGTCCACCTCAACGCGCCGCAGGAGCTCGTGATGCCCGAAGGGGACCGCGACTTCCGGGGGCAGATAGGGCGCATCGCCCAAATGGTGACCACGGTAAGCGTGCCGGTGATCGTCAAGGAATGCGGGTTCGGCATCTCCCGGGAGACGGCCCGGCAGCTGTATGATGTGGGCGTGCGGGCCATTGACATATCGGGCCGGGGTGGCACGAACTTTGCCTGGATTGAAGCGCAGCGGGGGGGCGGGGCGATCGACCCGGGCCTGGAGGACTGGGGCATTCCCACCGCCGCAGCCGTGGCTGAAGTAGCCGCCCTGGGACTGCCCGGGCTCCAGTTGATCGCCAGCGGCGGCATACGCTACGGCAGCGAGGCGGCGAAGGCCCTGGCCCTGGGCGCCGCCGCAGCCGGGGTAGCCGGGCCGGTGCTACAGGCCCTCCAGGCGGGCGGAATCGACGCGGCCCGGCAATACGTAACCACCCTGCTGGGCGACCTCGCGCGCACCATGCTGCTCTGCGGGGCGCCGTCCGTAGCTGCCATGCAGCGGCGCCCGGTGGTGGTGACGGGACCTACGGGTGAATGGTGCCGCCTGCGCGGTGTCGATTTGAGCAGACTCGCCAACCGCCAGTAAGAACAAGTGCGCCGCCCGGGCTCAACCAGAGCCTGGGCGGCGCTTTCGCTTCCGGCCCTAAAGGCCGGCATACGTCAGATGGACCAGCCACGGTGCCCCCGGGGAGCGGTCGAGGTTCTCAAACAAGGCAATTCCCGCGGCGTTGGACGGACGAACGGGTGCATGGATGAACCGCGCGCCCGACTCGGCGGCAAGCTTGGCCGCACTGCGCAGGAGGGCGCTGGCTACGCCCTGCCGCCGGTACTGCTCGGCGACCCGCAGCCAGGCGAGCTTATATGAGAGCACCACCGGGCCCAGCCATTTCTCAGGCACCAGCAGAATGGCGCCGGCCATCTGCCCATCTTCGGCCGTTGCCAACAGCGACAGGCTTCCGCGTTGGAACCACACCTTGGAATCCAGTGGACCGGCACAACCGGTGCCCTGACAGAGCAGGGCCAGGTTTGCCTGTCCACGCAGCGCACCGATGCTGATCATGGATGCCTTCACTCCGTCTCGACTGTTCCACTCGCTGCTACCAGCGTAGCGTACACCAGAGAACGCGGCATCTCAACAGAATCGGGCATTCCTTGACCTTTCCTTGATACGGCGGGCCGCCGCCGTGCCCCTGACCCTAAGGGCTCTTCACCGGCTCCATCGCCCGCAGGCGGTAACCGACGCCGGGCTCCGTGATCAGATACTGCGGCTGCAGGGGATTTGGCTCGAGTTTCCGCCGCAGGTTGCTGATATTGACCCTGAGCATGTGCGTCTCGTTTTCGTAACCCGGTCCCCACACAACCTGCAGCAACTGCTTATGCGTCAGCACCTTGCCGGACTGCAGGGCCAGGGCCCGCAAGAGGCCGTACTCCGTAGTGGTGAGCCGCACGTCCTCGCCGCCCACCGTCACCAGGTGCCGCTCAAAATCGATCACCAATCCGCCGCACTCGACCCGCGAGTCCGGTTCCGTCCGGGCGGTACGGCGCATGGCTGCACGCAGGCGGGCCATCAGTTCACCCGTGCCGAAGGGCTTGGTCAAGTAGTCGTCCGCTCCGGCGTCGAGGGCCGCGATCTTGTCTGCTTCCCGCCCGCGCACGGAGAGAATGAGGATGGGAATCTGGGTCCACTGCCGGAGGCTCTTCACCACCGTCAGGCCATCGCCGTCGGGAAGGCCCAGGTCGAGTATGACCAGGTTCGGTCTGACGGACTGGGCCGCCACGACGGCTTCCTGCACGCCGCCCGCCTCTGTAATCTCGTACCCCTGCGAAGCCAGCGCGGCGCGCAGGAACCGGCGTATCTGTGGCTCGTCATCGACGACGAGAACACGCGCCAGGGGAGCTTTATCTTTCTCCATCAGCAGGCACCTCCGTTGTGCGCTTCCCCGCCGCGGCGGTGGGCAGGGCAAAGGTGATCACCGTACCCCCGCCGGCACGGCCGCCGGCCCAGATCCTTCCATGGTGGGCCTCGACAATCCCCTTGCAGATGGACAGCCCCAGCCCGGTGCCCGCCGGGCTGCCGGACGACTCGACCCGGTAGAACTTCTCAAAGACCCGCTCCCGGTCCTCCGGCGGAATGCCGACACCGTGGTCGGCGATGCAGACCGTGACAGCGCCTTCCGTTTTCTGCACCCCGATTTCGATGGGGCTGCCGGGCGCCGAATACTTGGCGGCGTTGCCGATCAGATTCTCAAGTACCTGGACAATCAAGGCCTGATCGAGGGGGACCAGGGGGAGATCCGGATCGATCCGGGTGTGGACGGGGCGGTCGGACAAATGTCGCGCCGACCGGCCCAGCGCGGCCCCAAGCACATCTTCCATGTCGTACTGGTCGATCAGCAGCTTGAAATGGCCCGCTTCCAGGCGCGCCATGTCCAGCAGATCCCCCACCAGTTCGTTGAGGCGCTCGGCTTCTTCGCGGGCGGTCTGGATCAAGTCGAGCCGGGTAGCCGGGTCGAGGTGACCGGGGCTCGGCTCCAACAGGGTGCTCAGACTGCCGATGATGGACGCCAGCGGGGTGCGGAGCGAGTGCGAAACCGAGTGAAGCAGGGCGTCGTGCAGTCTCTCTGCCTCGAGCAGCAGTTGCGCCTGCCTCGCTTCTTCGGCCAGCCGGATCCGCTCCACGACTACCGCCCCTTGAGCGGAGAAGGCTTCCAGCAGGCGGCGCTGTGCCACCGTGAGCCGGCCGTTCTCCGGGTGCTGCGCCGCCAGGACGCCTACCGTGCCCTGTGTAAGGCGCAGCGGAATGCAGCCAACCGTCGCCTCGGGCCGTTCCGAGTCGTCCCACCCCGCCGGCCGTCCCGATTCCAGCGCCCACTCGGCCGTCTGCCCGTCGGCAGCGGAAAGAGCCGCGCCCCATCGCATGGCGGGCTGCTGGCTGCGTTCAGCTTGCAGAAGCAGCACGCTGACCGGGCGCCCGAGGCTGGCCCGGGCGTGGTTGACGAGGGCCCCGGCGATCTCAGTCAGGTCACGGACGCCGACCACGCTGCGGCTGAAGGCATAGAGAGCGGCGGTCTCCTGCTCGCGGGCGCGCAAGACCGCCGCATGATCGCGTAGGCGCGCCGTCAGCGTGCCAATGACCAGCGCCGTCACCAGCAGGGCGGCGAAGGTGATCAGGTATTCGGCGTCGGAGACGGCGAAACTCCCGTACGGCAGCACAAATAGAATGTCGAAGCAGATGACGCCCAGCAGCGAGGCCGCGACGGCCGAACCTAGTCCCCACCAGCGCCCGCAGATCACCACTGCGACGAGGTACGGCATGACCAGGTTGACCGGGGTGACATACGCCCGCACGAGAATCCCGGCGCCCGAGGCCAGGACGACCAGCCCGGCAGCAGCGACATACGACGGCCACGGGCCGTGCTTCCGAAGCCCTTCCATACGCAGCAAATCGCCTCCATCGCGGGGGATCACCTCCATTATGCCGGAAGTGGGAGTGTGCGGCACCAAAAAGGTGAAAACACGGGCTAATGTAATGGAAGGCTGCGAATGTGCGACTAGGGCCAGGTGGGGGTCCACCGGCGGTCGCCTTGACTACGGAGAACTGGTTGACCAATTGAGTCCGGCCGTAACGCCGGGAGACGCTCGGTCCCTGGAAGGGCAGGGGAGGAAGCCAGCCTGCCGATCGTGCCATGCGCCATGGTGGTTCGCCTGTTTTTTGCAGACTGTGTCCAACGGTACGACGCAAACGAGCGGTGAATCCTTGGAATTGGGCGCCAGCCAGCTCAGTAAGCTGCCTGTTATCGGGCTTTTAGGGAGCGGATGTCATGGTTTGGCCTGAAGAAAGGCCGTCCTGAGGGCAAAAAGGCTACTCGACCACGTTATTCGCCGACAAATTGCTTGCATCTCTCGGGCCCCTTCTACAAAGGAGCGGCGAATCGTGTGCCACGAAGGCAAGAGGCTGCTTGACAGCCGAAGGCCATGCTTAACTGAAGATGAGGGAAGGCCCCTCGGAGCCGCCATACAGGTGGAGGCTCCAAACCACCGTAAGCTGCTGTGGTCAAAAGCCATGGTGGTGAACG